>Ga0181373_1000055_pt1 | contig 36009 bp, 49 predicted proteins | sample LowvirmetaG_3_FD_130159 | JGI IMG/M metagenome (GOLD analysis project Ga0181373, IMG submission 130159) | Marine viral communities from the Subarctic Pacific Ocean - Lowphox_09 viral metaG | ecosystem: Environmental > Aquatic > Marine > Oceanic | place: Subarctic Pacific Ocean | collected... | reverse complement strand
TCAACAGCTGGAAATGTATAGTTTGAATTTATGCTTAAAGACGCAACATCCAAAGTATTTATGTTAAGGGTATTTATTGTACCTGAAACATCAATAGTACTCCCTGTCTTTGTCAAACCAAAACCTGCAGATATTATTTCGTTTTCATCATCTGCCCAAGATACTCCTCCTGATCCATCTGTCTTTAAAACGTATCCGGCAGAGCCATCAACTGTTGGGAAGGTATATGATGAATTTATACTTAAAGATATTATGTCAACAGTTGTTAGATTTTGAGAGCTGCTTATGTCAATAGTGCTTCCTGTTTTGACCAAACCAGAGCCAACATTTGCAATTGTGTCAACAGTCAAGTAACCTTGGAGTGAGTGATCTCCCCATCCATATGCAGTATCCCACTGACCAACTTTTGAATCAGTAATAACATTAACGCCCATATCAATATTATTTCCATTTGAGTCTAAGGTTCCTCCCAACTGTGGGGATGTATCTTCGACCAGGCCTGAAATGCCAGAAGCATCAACTGTCCATATGATAGAGCCAGAACCGTTTGTCTTTAGTATGTAGTTTGCAGAGCCATCAGTTGTTGGAAAAGTATATACTGAGCTTATAGTTAAAGATGCAACATCTAAAGTGTTTATATTAAGAATATTTACAGTTCCAGATACATCGAGTGTGCTTCCAGTTTTTACCAAACCCACACCCGCACTAACAGTCGTGTCAGTGGTTAGATAACCCTGAGTAGAATGATCTCCCCAACCATAAGCAGTGTTCCAGTTTCCAACAGCGGTGTCGGTAATTGTGTTAATGCCCATGTCAATGTTTTTTCCATTTGCATCAAGAGTACCTCCCAACTGTGGGGATGTATCTGCAGCCAAACTTGAGATGCCAGAAGAATCAACTGTCCACGTAACACTTCCTGATCCATTTGTTTTTAATATATAATTTGATAAGCCGTCAACTGTAGGAAGAGTATATGCGCCACCAATTGTTAGGACCGCTGTTTCTAAAGTTGAGCTGACTGAAAGAGAGTCTACGCTACCAAAATCAAAATCAACTGTATTTCCAGAAAAGCTATTTGTAATTATATTAACTGCCTGAAAAAACTCTGTTTCTATTGTTGACGCAACTAGAGACGTATCCCAAGTAAGCTCTGTAGATGCACCATACTGAACCACTCTCATAAACATGTCAACTGTTGTTGGCTTTAGCTTTGGAAGTTCAAGATTATAGGTTTCTAAATTTCCACTTGCATTTAATGTAATTTTAGTATCTGCAGTAGTATCGTTATGATAAAGCCTAAGCCCATCTGTTATCACCCTGTCCCATTTGAATAGGTCTCCAGAAGAATCCTTCCCAAGAAATCCTGTACCTGTTGTATAGAAGTAAGATATATTATTTTTTAATTTAAGATAAACATCTGTCGTTCCTGCAGCTCCATTCTTAAATGCGAACTCTGAATCTACAGAGTTACTTGCATAAAACTCGAGAACAGGTGTAGATCCATCAACTTCATGCTCTAGCCAAAAGCTATTTGAGCTGTCGGTAGACCCAAACCACATTCTGTGATCTTTTGCCAGAACAATATTCCTACTTGATGGCTCAAAATAAAATGTTTCCGTGCCTGAGAATGAAGTGTCTGCAGAGTTAAACTGAAAGCTGTTTGTCGGAGTACCTGGAACTGCAGATCCAGAAGCGGTGTCCCAAGTCAAGTTTACTGTAGAGCCTGCAACTGACTCTGCTTTTAAATATTGATTTATAGAAGGCTTTGTCGATGGAAGATTTAATACTTGGGTTTCGGCTATGCTACCAGAAACCTGAATGGATATTGTATTTGTAGAAGAATCGTTATTATAGTTTGTAAAAAAAAGTTTGTTAAAATAAGATGAAGTCCAAGGGCTTAAAGGCTTGCCTAATAAATTGTTTGTTGAATTTTGATTTAATGGATAAACTGCCAAAGTACGAAAATCATCCATGGAAATACTCAAAGAAGGATCTGAAGAATCAGATGCATTTCTAGAAAACACTAATGCTTTAGTTGAGTCTACAGTAGAATATGCTAGTCTTATATGATTTGCAACTGTAACTCCAGAATCTGCAGTTCCAAAGTAAAAATAAGCATCTTGCTTTAAAACCGGACTATTATCTGATGTGTTAAAAACAAAAGATTCAGACCCTGCCAATAGACTGGATTGGTTAAATTGAATGCTGTATTCTGGATCTGCAGCGGAAGCGGTTATAGTACCTTGTATCATAGAAATTGGCAGTTTTCCAGTAACATGTTGTCCTAGGTTGATTTTTTGAGCGTGACCATCTGCAGAAACGCCATCATGAACATGACCTCCAATCAGAGGGTCTGCTGTTCCTAGAACAGACTCCATCTCAGTGCCTTTTAGTCCACCATACATAGAATTTAAAAAGTCGTCTGTGACCACCGACTTTGATTTTATAAATTTTGTTTTCTTATTACTATTTTGTGCCATGTTAATTTCCTATGCTATACGGGTCTGTAGATGTTTATTCCATTTATATGAGTTGTCTTTACAGTTACTGTGAAGTCACAAGAGTCATCAGTTCCTCCTTCGCCACCTGTTCTGTTATATTGTAACAGAACATTAAATGTTTGAGTATCTCCCACTCCTCCTACAATTGAGTCAACTGTCATTATAATATTATCTATTTGACCATTTATTGATTTAAATCTTTCTTCTCCAGGAGTAGAGTCTATGAACTCTCCGGTCGGGTGTAATTTTTGATAAGTTGTGTTTACTCCAGACTTATCTCTTTTTACAACCAAATAATTTTTTGAAAAACCCAGATCAGCAATTTCGTTTGTCGAGTCTATTTTTGCAACAACTATATCAAAATTAACCATACCATATGCAAGCTGATTTAAAACCTCTACTTTTAATATTTCAGTGTTTATACCCTCACCAGAAACTCTTGCTGAGTAGTTTAGGAATGAGCTTTTTGCATCAACTGCAGGACTACCGTCATGACCTTCTGACATAACATTTTTATACGGTGTTTTAAGATAACCCTTGCCTTTTGTTTCAACTATAATGTCTGTTGTGTTATCTGCAGAGTATTCTAAAGTGACAACAGAACCGTTAGTACCTGCGTTAGACTTTAAAAGTAAATTTGTAGTATTTACAGATCTTAGCTCAGATCCATCAATAACAATGTCGTCAACATTTAAAGATGAATATCTTTTTGAAGAATTGCCTAAAGACAAACCTTGATCTACAAAAGGATACAGAGATGTTGTGCTTAACACCATCCTGTCGGTACCGCCCGTTCCAAACTCAATTGCAAATCCATTATTTTGCAAGTAAGCATTTGTTGTTCCTATGTTGTATATTCCGCTTTCAACTGTGTTGAACAAAACAGAGCTTTGAGTTTCAACTGTGTTATTGTTTATTATATTTATATTTTGTCCACTTACGTATGAGCCTGCGCCCCCAGAAGAGTAGTTATCCCATGTTAGTTTTATCGTACTACCACTTGTGACTGTTTTCAGAACCATATTTGCAGAAGAGGTATTGTATATTGGTAATAAGACAGAATAATCATCAACCTGATCGGTACCCAGTGCTAAAGTTACATGTTTTTGATCGGAGGTTTCTATTTGGTTATAAAGCCTAAGTCCTTTTGAATATATTAGATACCAGGGATTAAATCCTGATGACACATCTCCAAGGTAAAACCTTGTTGATGCAGAAGATTCTCCATAAAGAAAAACACTTTCTGTAGAGGGAGAAAACCTTGTGATGACATCTGTTGTGCTTGGAGCAATATTTCTAAACCTGTAATTTATTGAATCTGCAGTACTTTCAGATCCAAATATAAAATCTGGATTTGTATTAATTTCATGACTAATATAGTAGCTATTTTGATTGTCAATAGATCCATAATAAAACTTTTTATCTTTTGAAAACTGCAAACTGTCAGTAGAACTTTCAAAAAGGAAAGAAGCAGCTCCAGCAAAAGTATCACCAGAATTAAATTGAAAACTATTTAAAGGTGAACCTGGTGTCGCTCCGTCTATAGTCCCTTCAATCATAGACTGAGGTAAAAGCCCTGTTACATGCTGGCTTAAGTTTATTTTTTGAACATGACCATCTGCACGCTCTCCATCATGAACATGTCCCGCTACAAGAGGATCTGTCGTACTGTATAGAGACTCCTTTTCGGTTCCATGTAGTCCTCCATATATTGAGTTTAGGTATTTTTCTGTAACTACACTTTCACTACTTTTAAATGTGGTTAGTTTTTTTGTTTTCTTAGCCATATGTTTTCCTAAAGTTGTTTTTTAACCTACTAGCTTTAAGTATACTCCAAATTTTCTATATAAGTGAAAAAACAGTTGAATTTTATGCAACATATCTTCATTTATAATATTATCTTTGTTATATAAATACTTTACAATATTAGCAACTTTGTTAAAATCATAGCATGGTCTTTTGTTTAAATCACAGGATTCCGTTAAGAAATTTTCTATTTTATTTTTCTTAACGGAATCCTTTATATTTTTTGTATCTAAAATGATATTAGATATATCTTTTGAAAAAACAAACCCAGACTCATCACAAAATTCTTGGCATCCAAGCTCTAGTTTTATTTCCACAGCTACTCCGAGTCTTCCTCTGTTTTCTTCTTTACTCTATTTTTCAAAAGAATAGATGATTTAAACTTAACAGAGCTAAATGGTTTAAGCATAAGCTCTTCTTTTGTTTTTGGATTTCTAACAGGTCTGGAAGAATGATTGTACAAGAAAAACTTTCCAAATCCAGACACCTTGACCTCTTCATCTTCAACAACCATCTCCTCAATTATTTTAAATAACTCATTTATAACTTTAGATGACTCTTTTTGGCTTAGAATAGTCCTCCTAGACAGTGCTTTGACTATGTCTTTTTTATTGGCCATGCTTATCTCCATATTCTTTTGATTTTTTTAAATCTTTTATTAAGATTTTTGGCTTGCTTTTGTAATAACTTATAAGCCTTAACATTTCTTCTTCCGTAATATCCTCTATATCAACATCATAATTTTCATATATTCTCAATATTTTGCTTTTAATCTTTTCTTCTGACGACACCACTTACTCCAGTGGTTTGTTAAAGACGTTCACCGCAATCCTCAAACCGTTTTTTGCGGCAGCGGCTTTTGCTACTGTTCTGATAGAGGATGCGATCCTTCCTTTCTTACCAATTATCTTTCCAACATCTTCTTTGCTGACTTTTATTAAATATAAAGTTCCTTTTTCTGTTTCTTCTTCTGTTATCATGATACCTTCTGGTTGGTCTACGATTGCAGAAACCATGCTATAAATAAGATCTTTCATTTTTATTTCTCCTCAACTTTAATTGTTCTTGCTTTATTATCTGTTTTCTGTGGTATTTGAATTACGAGCAATCCACACATCATTTTTGCTACGGAATTTTCGATATCATAATTTGAATTTATAAGATAGCTAACTTCAAATTTTCTTTTTGCAATACCTCTAGATATCAAGCCTTGTTGTATTCCAAACTTATCAGATATTTTTTCACTAGAAATTGTTATTGTGCTGTTTACATGTGATATAGATATATCTTCTGCGGAGTATCCAGCAAGAGCAAATTCCATATAAAAGTTATTCTCTTGATCACAATATTGATTTACTTTAGGAAATCTTGCAATAGATACCCTTTTATCTTTTTCAATTGTTGAATAGAAAGAATCATCTGTCCATAATAGTTGCATTATCTTGTGTGGTATTGATATTTTTTGTGATTTTAAATTTGTCAAAACTAGTCCTCCTCATCGACTACAAATGTATTTATAATTATCCAGGATATCAGACTTATTGAAAAGCCTGACAAAAAAGTATTATAGCTGTAAATGAAAGATCCCAATGCCCCAACCCAGAAGCCTAAGCATAGTGGGCAATAAATCATCTCGCCAAAAAATGATGAACGACTCTCTATAAAGTCTCTAACTTTTTGAAAAATAGATCCCAGCATAAACGTTATTGTAAATCCAGAGCAACCTAACAAAAATAAAAGAAATTCAACCATTTTCACCTCAAACATATAATACTTTTATTGTAAGCATTTTTTATTGATTTTTATAATTATTTAAAACTTTTTCCATTTCTTGTGCAATCCAGATATGCTCTATTTGTGCGTGATCTGAATTTCTAAGCATTAAAAAGTTTTTAAAGTCTGGCATATAAAATGTAATATAAAGCTCTGTCATTCTGCCTTCTGGCAAAATGAATCTAACATACTCTCTCATTCTTTTATAGTCAGAGTTGCTTAAAAACTTTTTTGTTTTGCATCTTTTAAGTTCTTTCATCATTTTTAAATATGACTGTTTCGAAGAGTCCATTTTGTATACCATTTCATCAATGAGTTCGCCCAAAGCATTCTTTTCTTTACTGTCAGCTGCCTCTAATATTGAAGTAATGTCATTTGGTACTGAGATCATATCTTGCTTTATTGTTTTGTATCTTCCAGAGACCATATTAAATGATCCTGTTCTGTGTCTGAGTATTTGAACAGCAATTGAAAGAGGACACCTAACTCTCCATGTTACGCGAGTGTGTGCGTCTTGACTGTCGTCATGAACACTTACAAGCTCAACCTTCATGTTTAAGTTTTCAATCTTCTCTTCGACATTTTCAGAAGGGTTATAAGGCTCACGAAAGTCAAAGCCAAAAGCTAACACGTCTGCAAGTTCATGATTTTCTTCTTCAAGTTTAAAAAATAAAGATGACTTAAGCTTTGTCTTGTGCGAATCTTTTGCAAAATTCAATAAATCTGTGGTTAGCTTTATCGTATTCTTTTCTTTATCCCTAGATATTCTAGAAAACTTATTTTGCATATAAATTTCTATTGTGTGATCTTTAACTATTTCAGACATTGGAAATTCGAAAGTTAAAGTAACACACTCAAATGGAGATGTATGCATATTTGATGCTAAAAAAGAAACAACTCTTTTTACATCTTCATATGTTCTTGACTTAGTTTTAATTTCATCGGTTGTTGAGATCCATGCAGAATTTGCAATATCCCTCATTGTTCCACTAACTTTCAAACTAATCATTAGTTGCTCCTTCACAGATTACCGCAAATGGCTTGTGTGAAAATATTTCTTTTGCAGTATTGTTGATATCCTCTATTGTCACTGATTGCAAACTCTTATCATACTTATCTAAAGTATCTGTTCCAAATAACTTTGTTGATATGTTGTTCATACAAATAGTAAAGCCATCTTCTACTGTTCTTAGATATGCTGTTCTCTTTTTATTTTTTGCTTTTATAAGTTGCTTTTCATCAATCTCTTTTTCGCATATGTTTTTAACTTCTTCAGACACTATGTCGATAACCTCTCTTACATTATCTTTTTTGCAAGAGAAACAAACCATAAAGGCACCAGCTGTCTGAAACTCAGAGGTTGTCGCGTAAATAGAATAAACGAGTCCTCTCTTCTCTCTAACCTCTTTAAATAATACGGAGTCCATACCTCCCCCTAGTATTGAGGTTAGCATCGAAACAGAGGCTTTCTTTTCTGAGTCCTTTCCAAAAGAAGGAAATGCTAACCACACATATGAATGCTCAATTCCTGGCTTGACTAACTTTAAACAAGATTCCGCTCCACCATATTCAAACTGACTCTTCTTGGGATAAGCCTTCTTTACTTTTCCGGAAGGTTTTCCAAAGTATTTTTGAGCAAGTTCTTTTATATCTTTCTTTTTGTAATTAGATGCAACTGAAAGAATTATTTGATCTTGGGAGCAAAACTCATTGTAAAACTTCTTTACTTCATCTGATGTAAATCTGCTTATAGATTCTTTTGTTCCAATTACCGGTCTGCTAAGATAGTTCTTAAAGAATACCTGAGAAAACTCCCTATACATAAATGATGATATATCGTCATAACAAGATGCCTCTTCTTCTGTTACAACATTCTTTTCTTTTAAAAACTCCTCTTCCGGTATTTTTGAGTTTAAAACAATGTCTGACATAAGCTCCATTCCGTCCTCTAATTTATCATAAGGGATGTCTAAAAAGTAAGCCACAAGTTCATGTGAAGTAAAGGCGTTTATACTACCGCCCATCATTGCGACTTCATCATTTATCTCCTCACATGTGCGTTTGTGTGTGCCTTTAAAGATGCAGTGTTCTAGCATGTGAGCTATACCTGCGTTATACTTTCTTGAGCCTTCCATTCTGGCTCCAGCATTAAATGCCACTACTATTGATGCAATCTTACTTTGCGTTTTATTAAACAACTGAATCATATTATCTCCAAAAAAAAATGTGAGGGGCTATGCCCACTCACATTATACGCATGTATCTGAAATTGGATAAAAATCCAATGAATTTTATTAGCCTATATTAATTTTAAATTCTTTTTCCTCTTTTTTTAATGGAACGAAAACCTTCAAAAGCCCGTTCTTATACTCTGCCTCAATACTTTGCATGTCAAATCTGTTGTCATAATCGACAAAAGACTTTTTAAAAGACCTTCTTGCGATGTTTCTTTTTACTGGGACATCGTATTCATCTTTGGCTCCATCAGATTCAATCGTTATTTTGTTCGATTGAATTTTTATGTCGATCATATCTTTAGTATATCCAGCCAAGGCCACGTCTATAACTTGATGATTTGTTCTTTTGTCAAAATAAGAGTCTGTAATCGGAAATCCAGAGGTGACACCACTTTTGTCGTCACCTAAGAAGCTTTCAACTAGCTGTCTATATTCATTACTTGATAAAAATGATGGTTTGAAATACCCAGTTACTCTTGGCATATTTATTTTTAAGTTACTCATTTATTCTCCTGTTTTTAAGTATCTTTATCTTGCACCCTCACATGAGCAGTACATTTTTAATGTATACATGATTGAAAAAAAGTCAAGATCAAATAAAAAAAATCCAAACAAATGTTTGGACTTTTAATACTAATAGTTTTTTTTTAAAAATTATTTTAACTCTGGAATAATAATCTTTTTGCCATATGGTATACTGACATTTTGATCACAAGAATGTAATGCCCAAAGTATTTTCTTTTGCTTGTTAGGAGAAATCTCTGGAAATGGTGCATATCCATCTGTAAACATGATAAGGCCATCATAACCTCGCTCAATAAACATGTTTATTGCAGGTTCAAAACAGGTTCCACCTCTACCTTTTATTTGAAATCCAGAAACTTTTTTACTCATAATCTGTGGCTCTCCGTATAGCCTAGTATCAAAACATATTACGTGAGTCTCTACTAGTCCCACAAGTCCATTTATTTCTGATATAAACATATTTATCTGTTGGTCTGTAATTGAACCTGATGTATCAATTGCCAATAATAATTTTGAAACATTATTTCTTTTTGAACCTGGATTTAAGTAAGGAACAATCTGGCCTGTTCTTCTGTTTTCTCTTTTTCTTGTTGTAACCCGACCTCTAAGAACACTTCTTTGTACAAAGGCTCTAATTTCTCTAAACCAATTAACCTTTGGTTTATTCAAGTCTATTATCTGTTCTACAAGGTTGCCTGATATATTACCAAAGCCGCCTTTTTCCATTTGCTTTTTTATTGCTTTTTGAGATATTTGCCTAACTTTTTCTTCAATCAAATCCTTATCAAAGTCTTGCCACATACTGTGTTCATCTATCACCTCTCCTTTTCCTTCTGTTATTTCTTCTAAACCCTTACCTTTTTGTTCTGCTTCTTTTTTTAGTTTCTCATAATAAAACTCAGCAGACTGACCATTAGGAAGCTCAAACTTGTCTGGAAACAAAGCGTTATCTGGAAGTCCCTCTATGTTACAGTTAATGGCTAAGTCTGCCGCAATATTATATCCCTTATGATTATAGTCATAATGCTTTGCCCTTGTTATATGATGAAGTAATATGTGTAATGCCTCATGCCTCAGAACAGCCATCAATTCACTATTTTCCAATTTTGAAACAAACTCTGGATTATAATATAAAGCTAAGTTTACTCTATCTGTCACACCTACACCCATAGTGGGTATATCTTTTGTCTCTTTTTTATTCAAAGACATAAAGACTTCTCCATAAATAGGCTGAAACGCCACAAGTGACGCCACCCTACTGTTCAATCTATCTAATATTGCTCTATTCATTTTCTCTCCATTTCTATGTTATAGTAAAAAATAATATAACAAGCCCATACTCTGTATGGGCTTGTTTTTAAGTAATTAAGAAAGGAATACTTTGCTTAGCTTTTCTTTGAACTTAGTATCTGTTTGCCACTTAGTAACAACTTTCTTTGTTCTTTTTCCCTGTAACAACTTCATCCAAGAATTTGAGGCAACATCATTAGGCAACATCATAAAGAACTCTTTTAAAGCAGTCTCTTGCTTTTCTTTGAACTTTCTACCATTTCTTTCATTAGCCTCTGTTACAACTGATGTGGCCAACTCAGCAATAACTTCGATGTTATCACAAGCCTTTTCAATCTTGTCTTTAATTTTGTCAAACTTATCTAGTACGTCTGAAGGCTTTATTCTTGAAAACTCATTACTTACAAAGCGTTCAAACATGATTGCTACATTAGATCCAACTCTTGCTTTTGCGACTTGGATAAACATAGAACTGTCACTAGATATATTAAGTGTTCTTAGTTCATGATCAAGAGCAGACCAAGATCGTCTTGATGGATAAGTCTCACTTACATTTAAGTTTCCTACTGGCGGATCTAATAAAGATTTGTTTTGAGAAACGAACTGTCTTACTTCTTGAGAAATGCCGTTATCTTTTGCCCACTCTAACCACTCATCTGTTGTAGGATCAAAATCAATTTCAAACCACCTGTCTTTAAGAGCAGGATCTAGCTCAACTACATCATATTCATCATCCGCGTTAATAGCCGCTACAACTCTCCAACCATCTGGAAGTTTAACTCCATCTAATCTTCGATCAAGACATATTTCAAAAATAGCTTGAAGAACATCTTTTGTTGCACGATTCATTTCGTCAAAGAAAAGGATACCTTTACTCTCTGGATCTGTTGGATACCACTCTGGCTTTGCAAAAAGCATAACTTTACCTTCACCATCTTCTCTGTCTTTGAGATACGGTAGTCCTTTAATATCTCCAACCTCACACTGTGAAAGTCTTACATCATAAAAGTCCCAACCGTTTTCTTTTGCAACTTGTTTAACAACAGAGCTTTTACCAACTCCATGCTTTGCTTTTAACAGAACAGATGTTGTAGTGGGGAGTTCTTTGAGAATTTGTTTTGTCATCTTAATGTTCATATTTACCTCAGTGTAGATGATTTGTTTTTAGATTGAAAGTAGCGATAATCGCCCCTCCCAACATATACAGTATAACATGCCAGTGCAGTATTGCAACTTTTTTTTTATTAAAACTTGTCAAGAAAGTGTCAAGTATTTAACAACCTATTTCAGAATATTTTTTAAAGATTCCATATTTTTTTTAAAATCGGACATTTTTTTGGAAAACTCTTCCATTCCACTTCCTATATCATTTATCATGTCTTGCTTGGACTGGCTTTGGTCAGATTGACTCTGACCATTACCATTTTTTTCCTCCAAAGCAGAGAGTCTTTCTTTTATTTCTTTTATTTCAGCTATTATTTGTTCTTCTGTCATTTCTTCTATCTCTATAATATGAACGATCAATACGATACTTTTTAACTATTTTAACGTCTAAATGTGGGGCTATATCTATCCACTCTGCATGATATAGGGGTACTCTTCTGTGATAAATGTATTGACCATACATTGTATTATATACTTTCAAATCACAAAAAACATTTTTGTATCTACTTGCACTTGCACTATTTTCACTCATTATATTATCCTTATTTTTTTAAGTGTTTTGTTTTATTTTTTAGTTCTCAATGAACTTTTTTAATCTTCTAGTCATCCAGCTGTCATCTTTAAAGTCCTCTGTTAATTTTGGTAGTAAAAATGCTACGGTTTTTTTGTCTAATAAGAATAAAAATTTATTTGAAAAAATAGAGGTATTGTCATAAGTTATAAGATATGATAAAAAGTTTTTCATATCTGGAGGTATCTCCATTCTTCTTAATGAATTAAAAAGATTGTCGGCAAGTTCTCTCTTATTTGATTTTGTTAATCTTGCACAATTTTCAGCTATTGAATTTGCTAAAATATTATTTGATATAGCTTTCATTACTATATTTGCTTTTCTTGTAGAAAAACCATCGCCCCTTTTTACATCCTCTAATCTTGACAAAAACCAAGTTTCTTCGTCTGAAAAGTCATCTATAAAATCTATCATTTCTTCATGCTTTAAAACCTTATTATTTTTAACTATATTATCTATATCAAAAAGGTCATTTTGAATTGATTGCAAAATAATTTTTAATTTCTCATGACAGTTCGACTCATGTTTCCTAAATAAACTTGTATCATCAATATTTAAAAAGAAAGAAAAAATAGACTGATACATAGGGCAGTGTTCTTCTCCCTGATATACTATATCTGAGATGGCATAAATAAGTTTTTCTTTGTAAACAAAGCCAATCTCTGAAAGGTGTGAGTCTTTGTTAGATATGCTTTGATATAGCAAAAGAGATAAATCATATTTATCTTCAACATCCAAATCATTTAGGTGTTTATTACTAACCTTCAGACTTAAAGAGTTTAGTAGTATACTTTCATAATTTTTAATTATAAACTTATTTACAAAATCATCTGCAACTATTTTAGACCTTATCTTGAAGTCTTCTGATAGACTTTTTTCAATATGGTCAATAAAATTTTCAAGAACTGGATAGCTACAGTTATTATCTTGTAAAAAAAGTATTGATGAAATATAGTTTCTGATATATGACACTCTTCTCTTCGAAACAGCTTTATTTTTTGAAAACATTACAATAACTCCTTTGTTTTAGCTGTTAATTTTTTCGTTTAATTTTTTCATCAACCAAGAATTGTTTTGTACTTTTGAATTACCCAGTAGAAATATACACTTTTCTTTAGACATTTTATCTATAACATATTGTAAAACATATTTTGATCTATCATTTACCATTTTTTCAAGAAAAGGGTGGTCTTTTGGACAGAACATCAATGCTTGAACTCTAATATCTTTATCCTTATCTTTCATCATATCCTCTAAGTGATCCTCAACGCCAAGTCTCTCGTAAACTAGTCGTCTGACTCTTTTATCTTTGTGATTTTTAAACTCCAACAGAGTCTTTACGCTGACGTTTGATAAAAGACGAAATACCGTATGATCATCTATTGTTTTTTCATCTTTATATGCAAGAAGTATTTTTGACATATATGAAAGTTTTGGACTTATACCTTCAGCAAGTATCATGTTCAAAACAAAAGAATCACTTGGTTTAAAATTTTCTATATATGTATCAAAAATTTTAAAAAAGTCAGACTCAGATAGAGACATCTTCAGTATATTAAACAAGTCTGACTTTACACTGCTTTGAAAGGCTCTTATGTAATTCTTTCGATTAAAATTAATCTCTTTAAAATAAGATGCCATATGTTTATTTTGCATTACAGTATCCGAAATTTCTTCTGAAAACTTGGACATTTTAGAAATTATATAACAAACAGACTCTGGAAGTATATCTTCGTCAATACTTATTTTTTCTTTTGATACCTTCATGCTTGATAAAGTTCTTTTACCGAATATAGAAAGTTCTCCGCTAGAATTCACGATAGACCAAGGAGAGAACCATCTTGCTTCTGAAATCTTTTTATTTACATGAGCATTTATTTTGCTTACAATTACCTCTTTGTATTTAATAAATTTTGGATTTAATTTTTCGTAAATGAAATTATTTTCAACTTTTTCAACATTCATTTTTATTCTCTAGTTACTGGTTAAATATTTTATTTATGTTACTTACTCTAAAACCTGATGCTTTCCTGTGACCTCCACCTCCAAACTTTTCTGCTATTATTGAAACATCGACATCTTCTTTTGTAGTTCTAATAGAGCATATGTAAGAGTTTTTTTCTATTCTGTTATATATGATGCAAAAATCATAATTTTTTGACATAGAGCCTATTTCACTTTTGTGAATTGGGCTATTGATCATACAACCATTATACCCATCTATTTTAATCGGTATTATATTTTTCATGATTTTTTCAATTTGCATATTTTTAATCGCCAAAATAATGTCGCCAGTTTTTACTATTTTGTCAAAACCATCTTTACCCTCCCTCAACATACTGTCAATGTAATCTATAGTTTCAAAAGAAAAATCTTTAAAGAATATAACTTCTGAAATCTGCTTTGAATATGGAAGTTTCCACCTCCACAAGTCCCTATCTTCTATATACCTTAAAACAAGCGGTACTTCTTTTTCGGGAAAACAATATTTCCATGCCAATACTGCTCCAGAATGGTCTTGATCAAAATGACAGAAATCTAAATGGTCTAATTTTTTTTGTGCTGATATATGATGATCAATTACATTTAAGCTCAGAGCCTTATCCTTTATATCAAGCAAAACATTTTCTTTTGCAGAACAGTCAACAAAATATATGTGATATCCAGTTGGATCTGATATTTGATCACCATAATTAAAAGGAATATATTCAGCTTTATCTCCATACTTTTGTCTAAAAGACCAAGCAGATCCAAGCCCGTCTGTGCAGTTCTTGTGATAATAGACTCTAATCATATTTCGCTCCTGTGGCCTGAGAATGTTAATGTGTATTTCTGATTGTAATTTACTGTTTTGTAAAACTTAGTCGTTATAAAATCTTTCATATCTTCAAATACTTCAAACTTTAAAAGCTCTCCTTGATAATATAGTTTAAATATACCAAGTTCTTTTATAACATCACATTTATTTATGATTACTTGATTTGATCCAGATATATTTACAGCATTTAAAAAGTAATCTAAATTTAGCCAGTTAACCGTTCTTCTTCTGCCTGTTGTAACTCCATACTCAGAACCTATATCTCCTAACTTCAAAAGTTCTTTGTCATCTAATAAGTCTTTTGGAAACAAAGGATCAACGCCAGATCTTGTATCATATATTTTTGTTATACCAAATATATCTCTAACTGATCGTGGGGAGAAGCCTAGAGAGCAAGCTGCATAGGGTAAGGTGCTGGAAGAAGTTACGAATGGATAATTACCATAGTCTATATCAAGATAGAAGCCTTGCGCACCTTCACATAAGATGTCACCTTTTAATTCTTCATCCCAAATATAATCTAATAATTCAGAAACATCTTCTGCTCTCATACCAACTCTTGCCATTTTGTCAGAGTAGCATGGTGCTATTCCTTTTGCAGTTGTTCCTAGCTTTTTATGATATTTAAGCCTATCCTCTTCAAGATGAGAGTTTGTTACAATGTGTGCTTTTGGAGATACTTTAACTAGACTTGTATCAAAACCATTTTTATCCAAGTAGTCAATTTCTTCAAAAAAACTGTCTTTATTCAAAACACATCCTGGGCCAATAACTGATTTTACTCCATAGAAGATTCCACAAGGTATTAAGTGTGTCTTTAGTTTTTTATCATTTACATAAACAGTATGACCAGCATTATTTCCTCCTGCCCAACGTGCAACACAATCATACTTCATATTTTTAGAAAGCCAAGAAGAGATTTTGCCTTTTCCGCAATCACCCCAAGCTAAGTCACAAACTATATCTGCATTTTTAACATTATTCATATTATACATCCTTTTTTATTTTTTGTAATTTCGTTACTCTTGACAAGAAGGTTATACCTTCTCCGTTTGATCCAACTTTTGCATCAAACGAAATTAAATCTCCAGCATTATATTCTTTTTGAAAATGCTTGCTTTTTGCATAATACTTCCAATCACCATCATCAATAAGTATACAAGACCATTCTGGAAAGGTTTTGGTTGGGTTTGGTGGAGAAATTTTTGCAATACTTAAAATAAAAGACATTCTTTTGCCTTCTTCTAACTCTGGATCGGTTGCGGAAAGACTTTTGATATATTCTTCATTCCATTTGTTCAATGAATTGATCCACTTATCACTTATCATATAAGGTTCTTCTTCAATCTTTTTTAAAGATGTTTTAATCCAATCATTTTTAGGATTTACAGAAACCTCTCTCATCATCATAGCATAAGTCAGAGGATCTAACTTTGACTTGATCAATCTTCTTTGAGATTTAATTTCTTCTAATTTTTTCTTAGATTTTTTATTTTTTCTAAAAGATTTAACATTTCTTTTGAACGCCATTTTATGCTCTCTCATAAAAGTTAATAGTATAACGTAGGTAGTATTCCCCACAGTACTATATAACCATTTGGCATAGAATTGCAATATAAATTTTCTACTATCTTATTTTGAACTATTATAAATTTTTAGAATTCTTTTTTGTCTAATATTTGACTTTATAGAGCTATTTCTTCTCATATATCCAGAAGTCTCTTCCATGGGCAACTCTTTTTGCTGCGTAATATCTCTTCTACTTCTCGCAGAATCCATTATTGTTTCTGTTGATGCAGAAAAGCTACCTGTTGCTAAGTCTTGCAAAGCCATAAATACTTTTGCTCTATTATACATTTCTTGTACATCTTTGTTGTCATCGCAATACTTGTGATATCTTTTTGTAGATGGAGATTTTGAGTAATTTATTAAAGAAGAATAAACTTCATCTGAAACCTTGCTAATAAGCTCTCTTGAAGGATTGGAGAATAAGTTAGAGAAAAACTTTTTTACACCCTTACCGCCAACTGGCAACTTTTCAATATACTTTTCAGTTAGTTTTCTAATATTTTTACCAGTAAGTTTCTTATAAACATCAAAAAATAAAATTTTATCTTTATGTCTGGCTTCAGTATAAGTTCCACCAGTTTCTTTTGATCCAGCAGAAAGCATTGGTTTGTTACCGGTTAAAAGACTCTGTAACAGATACCTAACTTCTTCTAGGCTCCAATTACAATCCGCTTTATCATCATCTTTTTCTGTAACAAGTATGTCTTCGATATCTTTAAGAGGACTGTCGGGAAGTGGAGTTTTCTTTTCTTCTTCAAAAGATGGTATGTTTACCTCTGGAAGAGTAACTCTAGGAAATTTAAACTCAGGAGGTGTAATCTTAGGGCTTTTAACGGTATTGTCATTGCCAAGACTACAAATAGATATTTCTTGATCTAATATCTCTATAGCTTTTGCGGGATCAAATTTCCCGATTATTTTTTTATATTTCTTATACCACTTTACAAAGTTTGGGTAACAACAGTCTATTCCGCATGTTTGAGAGTACTGAAACCATTTTTCAAAAACTGCATTTGAATCACCTACAGATATGCCATGATGATGGTCGTAAGTATAAGGAAGCGTTCCTGTGTAATGATCACCTTCTGTTTCGTAAAAATAACCTTCAAAGTCCTCTTTGCATGTTGCATAATTACCATTACAGTTTGACTTCTTTTTCTTTTTCTTTTTAGTAGATGATCCAGAAACAGGCTTTACGCTTTTCTTGTCAACAAAAATACCCACCTTTACACTTCCTGGAAGGAAAAATCTATCATGACCAGTAATGTTTATTATCCATCTCGAAGGATCTGAGCAAAATGACTTATAGTGATCTTTAAACATGAAGCCAACAGATGAAGTAATATTAAATCTTGCAATCATATCATTTAATGAATAAGAATTTCCATCAGACCCAGTTAATAAAGGAGACATGCAGTCAAATATATGGGAATTTTCAATAATTAAAATATATGTAGCAACTATTATCTCAACATGGTTTATTGTTGAAAATGAACTGGCACTTCCGTTTTCTATATCTATAACCGTGTTTAAATTTTTTTCTAATAAAGAAACTGCATCATTATAGTTCTTTGATCCTACTGAACCTGAAATTGATCCATAAACTGAACCAACAGTATCTGGCTTTACCATTGGTAAGTGATCAAGTATGTACATAACATTATCATATTCAAACTGAAAGCCAAGTATAGATAATGCTGTTTTGTGAATTAGTCCTATTTTATCAAGTCTAAGATTCTTCATATGTCAAATTTCCTTCTTTAAAATTAATTTTTGTTATGTCAATTTCTTTTTTGCAAATCATCTCAGACAATTTGTATAGAGATATATTTTGCACAACATGTCCACCTGGACCAAAGGCTGTTCCAAGAGCCGAAACTCCTACTGCTCCCGCTCTACCTAAAAGCGTATTTGGAAACATATTAAATATAAGTGGAATTTTGCCTAAAACTATTAAACCTGGTATAAAGAAGTCGCTCCAAAAGCTGGCAAAGCTTTGTTTTATTAAATCATTTATTGTATATCTAGTATATACGGACTCACCATCTTCTGACAGCTTGACCATAGAGCTGCATGTTTTCCCATTTTTCATAAGATATAAAAATGCCGCAAATGTTTTTTCTTCATTTGTATCTAAATAAGAATTTGACTCTTGATAAAGTATATTCATGGCCTCTTCATTTGAAGAGATTGAGTCAAAGTGCTTTTCTGCATCTTTCATGCCTCTATCAACAAAGCCTATTCCGCTTAATAAAGTGTCTTGATTTACGCTTAAAGGATTACCAACCCTACCAAGAACGGGCATCTCTGTAGGTTCTTTTAAAAGAGTCTCTTTGTCTATGTCTGGTATATATTCATGAATATCTGGAGTCCAATCTTCAATGTCAAAAGAAACTTTGATTATCTTTTTATTAAGATATATCGCCTCTTTAATCTCACCATCCTCCAGAAGAAATTCCATAAGCTCTTGAAGGTCTTTGTCCTCTTTCTTGTTATCAATTTTATTATTTATATTTGGAGAAGAATTATGTAACTCACCATCAGGATCTGAGCTTCCACTGAAGAATCTTGTAGCTAGTTCTTCATCATAAACAATACCCTGGCTTACAGTATCTTTAAACGCTGGAGTCAAACCAAATGCCGACTTATTTATAATGCCATCATTTGACTTTACATGAAGAGTATCTGAGTAAGTATTATGATCTACGATATCTGATATACCAAGCAATCCATCATCTGCATTGTTTTTAAAATATTCAATCTGTCTTAGACGCTCAGTTGCCTTCTTTTTTGAAGGATACCAACGGGACAGTTTTTTACCCTTTGAAGAATAAACTGCCCATTGTTTTTTATCCGGTCTTTTTCTTACTTTTGAATATTTTTTCATTTGACATTATACTTTTAACTGTTTTTGTAATTTTTTATTAATGTCACCAACGGTTAAACTTAAAGCAGACTGACCGTCTTTTGTCTTTGTCTTTGGAGTATATTTAACTTTTTTGCCGCCTTTAAGTGTTAGGTTTACAGAAGTTACCTTATCTCCAGATAAAGTTATATCATTTACTGTGGCCCAACCTATAGATTTTCCTTTTATTGCATCAAGATTATTCCGAGGTGCTTCGGCTTTTGGAGTAGCTTTGGCCTTACCTTCTTCAAATCTTTTTAAAAACTCTGGTTTTTCCAAAACCTTTTCAATGTCTGTAGGTGTAATCCCTTCAAGCTCTTCTAATGCTGCGTCTATTTCAGCATCAGTCATTGTTTCTCCTTTTTCATTTATTTTTTTAGCAACTTCTTTTTGCTTTGGAGTTATGCCTGGGGGTGAAGTTTTATTTGACATGGGGTTTTGAGATAGACCACTCTTTGTTCCGCCTTTTAAATCATTTTGAGAAACTCTATTTCCAATATTAAGATTTTCAGGACTAGTTCCACTTGGAGCCTCAGTTCCTTCAAAAATACTATCAACTCCAGGTATACCAGTTTTCGCGGTTGCCAAAGATTGATTTGGATTACCTTCAACCTTAGTATCTTCTGCAGTTATAATTCCGCTAACTTTATCTTCACCTAGTTTGTTAAATGCAGAGATAATTAAAGAATCTACCTTATCTGCAGACTTGTGATCTCCAATTGTATCATAGTAATTTGCTTTTTTAATAAGCTTCTTTATATTGTTTAAAGTTGACACTTTATTCTCCTTTTTTAAGTTTTTGTTGCAGACAAAGCGTCTGTTATTTTTAATAATTCTAAGTCAATTTCTGCAGCCTTTTCAAAGTTACCAATAGAGTCATAGTGATTTCCCAGCTTAACAAGCTGTTTGGCTCTTTCTATAATTTTTTTATTTAAGGATATTTTTATCATTTTTCTTAAAGGTCCAGGAATAGATTCTTTTAGCTTTTTTGAAATCAAATTAATAAGTTCTATTTTAGCAGACTTATTAGTAAATCTACAAGAAAGGTCTATAAACTTTATAATTATATTAATATATAGAAGAGTTTTCTCAATGAGGTCTTCTAGTATATTGTTTTCAATTGATTTTATATCTAAAGAATTATTTCTCATCTTTATTATATTTTCATCTACTTCTTTGAAAATAATTTCATCAAAATCTTCAAACTCATCAAAAGAAAATCCCTCACATTCTTCACATTTTATTTTTGAAAAATCTGCAATGGGATCATATATAGAAAGTACATTTCTCAATTTAATTGATCCTGTAACCTTACTATATATTTTTGATAATATTGGATATTTATCTATTAAATTAGGCTTCATGAAATGATTTTATAGGTTTTCTTGGCTTTCGCGGTACTTTATATGTTGTGGAAACAGTTATTATGTCTATAGAGTTTTCTCTTATAATTGAAAAGAAGAAGTTAAAGGGCCTTGTGGTCGCAACTCTTCTAACTTCTATCCAGTATCTTTTCCCTGAGTTTATATCCGAGGATCTTGCCAAAAACATATGTGACGCCAAAGATGATGATTTTGCAAAGTCTTGAGCTATAATGTCGTTAAGCTCTATATTTGAAAGATTAGAGTAGTTAGTTCTTGAAAAACCAGACTTTCCAGAGTTATCTTGACCAGAGTAATATTTTCTATATTTTATTCTTGTGGTTGTAGATATATTTATTTTTAAATTAGTTCTTGGATCATCTAAAGAGCTTTCCTCTATTCCAGCATTTTTAATCATTTCCCGACTCCAAAAAAAAGACCAGTATACAACTGGTCTTAATATTAGCATTTTTTACATCTATTCGGCAAAATAAAATAAGAAGAAAATCAAATCTTTTTCAGACTTTATAGATTTTGGTATATCTAATTTTTTATATCCAAGTTTTGAATTTTGTATATCCTTAAACATATCTTTATTTTCATCTATAATTTTTGGAGAGAAGCTAATAATGCTACCATCAAATGAAAAATTAAAGCTATCTTCATTCTCTAATTCGAATTTTATTCTATTCTTATGTATTGGCTGATCTAGCCATATAAAATCTTCCATAATACTACTCTCCTTTTGCATATCTGCTGATCAATATATGCTGACAAAGCTCATTTGCCACCATAGATGTTGTTTCGTCTAAATCAAACTTTTCCGCTATAAGACGAGCTACTTCTTCATATTTTGTATCTGAAAAATTTGATATTAAAGAAGAAATTTCTTCTTTTGTAAAATAATCTCTCGAACTCGCCAGTCCTCTAATATAGAAGGCAGAAACTCCTTTAGCTTCTGATCTCATTCTTCTTGCAATTCTGATATCTTTATTAACTGTGCCTAAAGCAAAGGACAAAATTTCTCTAACATTATAATTTAAACACTTGTATGAAAAATATGAACAATCGCTATTTACAAACTCCATAAAGTCTTTTTTGAATTTACTTGCCCACATTCTTACAATAAGAGATACAATCTTAGAGCGATCTTGGCAAAACCAACTTCTTTCCAGATAATACATATTGTTTTTTAACATCCTTTTCGCCAAAAGATCCCATCTTATTTTTTTATTTAATTTTAATAAATAGATTAAATCCATATCATCTTGTGTTATATTTCCAATTTTATCTATAATTAGTGATCCTTTTTCAGATTTATTTATTTCATCTTCAGAAAAAACACCTTCAATGCGAGTAATTTTTTCTTTCAATACAGATATCTTTAAAAGTTTCTTCTGAGAGATATCTTTTGAGACATCTGTTAGTCTAAGTATCTGTCCTATCGACAGAATATTCATTCTGTATGCCTCAGAAAAGAAGTTATCATATTTTAAAATATTTTTTGCAATATTATTTAGCACCATACTGTGTTCTTCCGAAAGGTTTGAATTATCATGTGAAGAAAATCTATTATAGTGAAAAGACGCACCTCTTGTTATTTCTGATATAAAGTTTGCGAAACCTATTGTTGCTGCTTTTTCTAATACTAAAGACATTTTACAAACTCCCTTTCTTTTTTACAGAAGTTACTAGCTGGTTTATTGTATACTTTCTCACCTTTTCATAAACATTATTTTGCTTCAAAATAGAGTCTATCTCTCTGCTTGAAAAATTTTCAAGTAATTCCAAACCTAAACTTTTATTATTAAGAACACATTCTGTAAATAATGCTAATTTTAAGTCTGGTGAGTTTTGAATATCCTCACATTCAAAATACTTGTGAGAGTCCCACCTTATAGAGTTTGCAAACACTTTTATAAAAAACTTTATGCTTTTATCTTTTAAATCAATCATAATACCTCAGCACGAAAAGAAAAAACGGCAATGGGACAGTCCCATAATACCGTTATACGCATGTACCGCAAAAGGGTTTTTAAACCTTGTCAAACAATTATTAAGGCTTCTTGTCCTCCGTTTCGTAGGTTATTATAGCCTCTGTTGTCAGAAGTGTGCCGCAGGCCGATACAGCGTGTGACAAAGCCGAACGGACAACTTTTACGGGATCTATAATTCCTTTTGAAATCATATCATCCTCCATCTGTAAGTCAAGAGCGTTAAAGCCTAACAAATCGCTATCTGAGTCTAAAATATTTTGCATAATAAGATGATACTCTTGACCTGCATTTTGCATTATCTGCATGAAAGGATACTTTACAGCTTCTTCTATTATTTCGAAACCGATAAGCTCTTCTTTTGTAAGGCTTAGCTTGTCAAAAGAGTCTAAAGATTTTGCAGTCCTCAATAGAGCCGTACCCCCTCCTGAAACAATGCCATCTTTAATAGCAGCTCTAACTGCATTTATGGAATCTTCAATTCTATCTTTAGCTTCTTTTTGTTCTGTTTCTGAAAGACCTCCAACCCTAATCGTGGCAACAACTCCTGCTAGTTTTGTCAGTCTCTGAACCATAGCAGAAAGCTGGTGGTCATATAAATCAAAATCTCGATGATTCTCTAAAATATGCTTAATCTGATTAACTCTTTTATCAACCTCTTCTTGAGTGCCTTTTTGCCCTGTTATTGTAGTTTTGTTTTGAACAGCAGAAAAGAAAGAAGATTCTCCTAGTTCATCTAAAGTACACTCTAAAATTTCACTTACCGAGTCTGAAGTGAACAACTTGGCTCCCAAACATATAGATATATCTTCTAACATTTCTCTTCTTGTATCTCCAAAACCTGGTGCCTTAACAACACAGGATCTTAACGCACCTCTTACATTATTAACAATTAAAGTATCAAGTGCATCTTGAGTTACAGATCTGGCGATAACAACTAAAGGTCTGGCTGCTTCTGAAGCCTTTGTCATAACTGGCACAACCTGACCTGACATATTTAAGTCCCCATCAAAAACTAAATATAAAGGATTCTCTAGCTCACACTTAAGCTTTTCTTTGTCTGTAATGAATCCAGGTCTCATATATCCATGATCAATAATAAGACCGGAAGAGTAAGAAACTTCTGTTTTAAATGAGTTTCCGTTTATCACATTTATAGAACCGTTTTCTCCAACATTTGAAATTACCTCTGCAATAACCTTACCCAAGTCTTTATCATTATTTGCAGATATAGTTGCAACAGCAACAATATCTTCTTCTGATTCAATCTTTTTTGACTGATCATTAAGACTGTTTAGAGCCACTTCACATGCCTTATCCATCCCTCGCTTGATTAAAACTGGATTAAACCCCATAGAAATCTTATTCAGACCTATGTTAAAAATAGACTGTGCAAGAACTGTTGCTGTTGTGGTTCCGTCACCAGACTCAAAGTTTGCAGAGGATGCAACTGATTTGACTATTTGCGCACCCATATTCTTTTCATTATCTGAAAAAGAAATGGCTCTAGCAACACTTACTCCATCTTTTGTGATAACAGGAGTTCCTACACCTCTTTGAATAGCAACATGTCTACCTCTCGGCCCAAGCGTAACTTTTACTGCATCTGCAAGTTCATTTACACCTTCTTTAATTTTATGTCTGGCTTCATCACCATTTGAAATTTTAATAAACACTTAACCTCCTAATCTTCTAATCTTGTTATTTTTTTATTTATCTTCTCTAAACAAAAGTTTATTTCATCATTGTCTAAGCACTTGGCAAATGTATAAAACATGCCCATACCAGTATTACACATTTCTTGCTCTTTTTCTTCTATTTTTATTAACATTTTATTTACAGATATTGTAGACCTCAAAAGACTCCTTAAGCCCTCTGCGTTATCTTTAGTTGAAAGTTTCTCAATAATTCTGACCATATCTTTATATCCTTCGTTTGACATATATTCTCCTATTCTGTGAAGGTTTTTAGTATTTTTAGTAAATAAAGTATTTCTTACTTCTAAACAAGAATGCACGCTCTGTCTTTGTGCAGAGTTTGCATAGCTTGATTAAAAAAAGGGCATCGTCTTTTTTGTAAGACGAAATAGTTTCTTGCAAATAACTTTCAAAAAGTGGAACATTATCTGACCACTCTTTAAGTATATGCTCTGGACTGCTTCCATAAGACATTTCTATATAGCTGTAAAGATCTGAAACAGAAGTATATACCTCTGTTTCAGAACACGAAGAGACGATATAAGTATCTTTTTCCACAATACTTATATCGTCACTTTTTTTCCAGCCAAACTTAACAGATCCATCTTCTTCGAAGTAAACTAATTTTAATATATAGCTATTCTGATTCATCTTTTATGTTTTCCCTATTTGTAATATAAACAATTTTATCTTCATCTTCCAAAAAGAAAAAAGGTACAAGATTTCTTAGCATATGAAGTCCTTTAAAGTTATAAGGACTTAAAGTTTCAATTCTATAAGATCCATCTGTTTTCATAACTGTTTTCATATCTCTATAAATACAGTCATAATAACCTTTGCAAGTTTTGTAAAATTTAGAATTAGGTGTAATCTTCACTGTTCTCTCCTTGAAAGTGTAAACCATAATCAACTAAAAGTGATTCTATTAGTTTGTTATATTCTTTTGATGAAGGAAAAACTATTGTAGAGACTACTGCTTTTTTATTTAATGGATTATCAACACAAAAAGTAAGAACTGGCAAACTTTCACGCTCACCAGTTACTGCAATAAACCCTGTCAAATTATCTTCCGAGCAATTAAAGGGTATAGTTAATACAAATCTTGACTTAAGATCCTTTAATTCTTCATACAGTTGTTTAGTCGTCTTGTCTGTTTTCTTTGAGAAAGTCATCAGCTTGTCCTTTTTCAATTATATTATTTAACATATCATCTATGTCTTTTTCTAAAATGCCCATACCTTTAAGTATAGCTTTTATTTCTTGTTTATCATCATTATTTATACTCATAATTTACTCCATCTACTAAAAAAAGTCTGTTCTGCTTAATTTATATCTAAGATTTAATCGGGCTTTTATCATTTTCAGTGCTTCAAACTCTCTAGTTCTAACATACTGTCTTGAAACCCTCATTAGTTTTGCTATTTCGTCATATGTCAATGGATCATCATCCAAAAATCTACTCTTAATAACAAAAGACTCTTCTTTTGTCAAGTCTTTTATCATAATATTCTTCAAGCCATCTGAAAACTGTCTTTTGCATATGTCTGTTTCAATATCTGGAATAACGTTATTATCTTCAGAATATCTTTCTTCTACAGTACATGCTCCTCTGTCATTGTCATTTGTTGGGGAATTAAAAGATACATCATAACCCGAAACAATATTCATCATCTTATTTATAGATTCTTCTTTAACGCCCAATATCTTAGCGGCTGTTTTCACTTTCTTTGTTTCTTCTACACCTTTTTTATCCAGTTCTCTCATAACTTTTGACAATGAAGAAAATATCTTTCTGCCATCTTGAGTTGTCCCCAATCTAACAATAGATCTGTTTGAAGCTACAAAGATCCTCATTCTTTGCTTGATCCAATATAGAGCATAGGTTGTAAAGCTAGTTTCTTTATCAAAAGAAAACTTATTTGCAGCAACTGACAAGCCTACATATCCCTCTTGTATTAGATCCTCAATGTCTATGTTTGCATTGGTCTTTACTAAATTTCTAGCTTCTTTAAAGACCAGTCTCTTATTTGAAATTATTAAATCATCTAAGATTTTTTTATTTCCTGTTTGCTTATAATTTTTAAGCATTTTGATTTGTTGATCATGTGTATAGTGCATTATCTCTCCTGTTTTTTTATGTAAATACATACCATTTTGTTCTTCTGATAAGCTTATTATAAGCTTTCTCCATAACTTGATTTCTAAATTCTTGAAACCATATATAATCTTTAGTCATTTCTTCGCAATAATATGCTACAAAAATATTTAAAAACACCTCAATTTCTTTGAGTTTTTCTTGATCTCTTGTTTTTGAAACTTTGAGATCATATTTTTTTTCGACTATATCTTTTAATGTTTTGAATTCTATGTTATCATTATAAAATGATACCAAATGATTTTCGATAACTAAAGATAATTCATCTTTTGAACTGAAAAAGCTGTACGCAATATATGATGCTGTTGCGTACAACCTTCTTATTAACAATATCATTTAAGAAAACTTTCCTGCTGCTTTCTTGATAGTCTCTGCCGAACCATGAACCTCAAACATGACAACTATGTCTTTTGTTTTCTCTGTAACCTTACATAATGTACAGGAGTTGCAATTGAGTTTTTTGGTCATTTCTTTTGTAAGTTCTTTTTTCTTTTGTGATACAAAAGTTCTTCTCTGACTCTTGCTTTCAAATGACTCTTCAGAGGCAAGTTTATCAATTTCTTTTTTAATTTTATTCTCTGCTTTTACAACTGGACACATAACAGCGGTAAGTCCGTGTTCTAGCTCTATCTTGTTTTCAGTACCTTTTGGAACAATAACTGTGGATGACCAACCTTTCTCTTTTGCTTCATAAACTTCTTTAAGGTTCTGACAAGAAGCACGAAAATACTCTTTCAATATCTGTGTTGGCTTAGACTTCCAATCATGGGTATATCCAATATTTATCATACCGTTTTCTTCAATTATCTTACACTCCTCAAGAGTTCCTTCTTGATCTCCGACTGAATCACCCGCCACTCTGTGTCTTGCAATCTTACAATCTTTTGATCTTTCTTTTAAAGCAATGCTTAAGGTTTTTCTTCTGAGTCCTGAAGCTATATCTCTTGAAAGGTTTCTTAAATAAAACAACCCCCAAGCGTAACACCCTCCTTCTTTTAGAGAGCAACTATCTGGACATGATGACTTCGGAGAATAAGAACATAATACCTTACCTATTTTCTTATCTGAAGATTTGCTTACCCAATGTATTTGTCTGTCTGACATAAACACCTCAATTTTACAGTTTATTAAAATTGTCGGCTATATTTTTTCCGACATATACCAATAACCTGCTACGATAATTTTGTCAAGCAACTTGCGTATCTTTTTTTTAAAAAAAATAAAATCAACTATTTTTCGGGATAAATAACCCACTCTATCGCATTGCCGAACGGATCTTTAAAATAAATAGACTCTGAGCTATCTCTATGTCTCTTAAACTCTCTCTTAAAATTGAAATGCTTTATGTCATCTTTGGAGTTTATCTTGAACGCAACGTGAACAGGATGTTTGTCTGGCAAAACAAAAGCTATTTTGGTATCGTAAAGAGAAACGATCGCCCAAGTTTCATCTTGATATAAAACTGTTATATCCAAATTTTCTTTATACCACATTACGGCATCAGATATATTTGAGACAACAAATGCAACATGGTCAAATTTTGCCATATATCAAGCCTCAAAAATCTTATTAAGAATGGCTTCTTTTTGCTTTTCTGTAAGTATATCTTTATTCTTTTTATAAATTTCTCTTAGCTGATCTTTTGTTTCAGACCCTGTAATATTTACACTCTTTTCTTTTTTATCTACACTGGGGCCAGATTCTTCAAATGTTTGTTTTGACTTTAACAGAGAGTAAGTTCCCTTTGATAATGCTCTAGCACCAGAACTTAAAAAATTTGAGGCTCCTGCAAGTGCAAAGTATGCCGCAATCATTGCATGCTTTGAGTGCAAACCTAAAGATTCATAGGAGTAATAGAATGTCAGACCAGAAAACGCGACTAAAAATGAACATACCGCAAGATTGGTTAAGGATATAGGGTTCTTAAATGCAATCAGTTTCCCCTTCTTCTTTGCTTCAAAATCATAAAACAAACCGGGTAAGACTCCGATTGGAGATAATATTGTAGCAATTAGTCCTGAAATCGCATTTCTTGCATAGTGAATACTTGTTTTGCCTGCATCTGACTCTTTAAACTCTTTTACTCTGTCTATACTTTCAGATACCTTCTTTTCAGAATTACTAAAAAAGTTGCGAACATTTTTGCTAAACTCATCTCTCCTTTTTTTATTTTCTTCTATACTCCGTGTTTTCTTATGTTCTTTTAATATATTAAGATTACGATCTAGTATTTTAGATCCTTCTTCGAGCTGCCTTGTAAGAAAATCTTTTCTTTCAAGTAAAATAGTAAATATGTCACCTCTGGTTTCTTCATAATCTAAAAATTCACTATAAATTTTTCCATTTAGATATTCTTCCAGATATTTTGACATACTAGCTTCATCACCAGCCGCAGCTGCCTCTACTTCTTTCCTTCCTCTTGTTATGCTTTCCGTTTCTTCTTTTATTAATCTAATTTGATCTCTCAAACCTTCCAGGTACACTCTTCTTTCTTCTGTTGCCTCTTCAAGACTCTCTCCTTCATAATCTAAAAACTCAGTATCCTCGTCAAGTTCCTCTTCACTTTCTTCGTAAACCAAACGAAACCCTTCACTTTCTTCTTCACTTTCTTCTTCACTTTCTTCTTCGCTAGAAGAAAATTTAAGAAGTTTTGATATTCCAAAGTCCAAAAGATTAGAGGCAGCTGCAGACAGTCCTTCTTGATAGGTTACTGTTTCATCAACAGAAACTGCTTTTTTTAGATCTTCCAAATACTTGTTTGCTTTTGAGTAAATAATATCAGGATCCATTTTTGATACTTCTTCCATTTTTGCAGAAAGACTAGATAAAGAATGGCCAAATAGTTTAAGAACAGACTCTAAGTCCTCATCCTGAGATAGAGCAGTCTCCATTTTTTTTATATTTTTCATAATATCAGAGTTTTCTTCTTCGGCAAATATAGTAATAACTTGATTTTTAAACACAATAAGCTCCTATTTTTAATATATTTTTTATATTAATATATTAAAATGTATTGAGAAAGATATTAAGGAGATATAATGTCAACAATAAAAAGAACCCTAACTGAGACTTACCACCACGTAACTGTTTTTTACTCCATTAACGATGAGGCTCTGGCAGACTCTGGGGTCTTATTAGACGCAGATCAATTGGATTTTTATGATTCAAACGTCACTAACTCCTATGATATAGAGCTGCAACTAATTAGTGCAAACTGGAACCTTGAAAGCGGTAGCTTTGTTATGAAGTACAATCACCAAACAACAGACACACTATTATTGACACTATGTGGAAACGGAACAATAGGATTCAACTCTGGATTGGGATACCCTACAGCATCAGAGTCTGGCGTATCTGCAAATGGATATAACGGAGACGTCTTATTTACCGCAGAAGCAGGGACAGAAGGCTTTGCTGTTGTTACATTTAAAAAGAAAAGAGGATACCATATGTCTTGGAATGGTTGGCAGAAACCTACTCAGAAAATTACTTAGTACCAGTAAAAAATTAAAGGATCTTTCAGACTGTAATATGATATACTGGATAGGTTTGTATCCACCCATATAACAGCCTCTTCTAATCTTTTAAACTTTTTAATGCTTGGAATAAATATTCTTTTTTCAAAATCTTCAGAGAATGTAGTAGCATACTCAGTCATCCAAAATCCATCCGATAGCAAGTATATGATAGGATCAAGATAGCTAACTCGAGTATTATCCTTAGTAGATGTACACTCTCTAGTGTATTTGTTATCTTGTTTAGTATGCTTCTTCCAAGAGTCTAAACAGTAAGTTTCTCTAATATTCTTTATCCTCATTGTTAAGTGTATCCATGTTTTTTTAAAAGATATATCTTTTTTTATAAAATTTAATTATTTTACTCACAAGGTATATCCATACCATACGTTATTTCGACAGAACTTCCATCAGCTGGTTCCATTCCTTGATGAAAAACTACAGAGTTAGAGCTAGAGTCATAAGACCAGTTGTTGGTAGAGGTACCATCTACCTTTACAGTTATAGATCCCTCAACTGCATCTTTAGTAAGTGTAAAGCTAGATTGAGGAACAGATAAAGCACCGAGATTACTTAATTGAATACCCCAATCTTCAGAGCATATAGAAAAAACAGTTCCACCATAGTAATTTGCTATTTCATAATACCCCGCTCCAAACTGAGCGTTTGTAGACGATCCATTTGGATTGGGCAGTGTACACCCATTAGGATAATCTCCGATAACAGCATGGGCTATTATAGAGCCATTATATTGTGGAAGAGAGTCAAGGTAAGATGCATACCAACCCCAAGGACTGATGGAGTGATCGGGTTCATCAGAAATAAAGATAATTGCCAAGTTAGAGTTACTTCTTGACATAATCTGAGCAGATCCAAAATTAAACGATCTATAAAGAGAACCAAGCCCCGTTTCTGTTCCACTTCCATTCGTTCCAATGTTTAAAATCCAGTTTGAAAGATAGCTCGAAACACTTTGAGTTGAGTTGTCAACATAATTATAATCAAAAAAAGCACTATCTGTTGTTATGATTCCTATTCTAAAATTAATATTATAAGAAAGGTATTGGTTTATAAAATTATTTATATTAGAACTTAGATTATTATGAAATCTTGACATAGATCCAGAGTTGTCAACAACTATAATAACATCTGACATATTTGAATAGAATTGAATAAAAGAATCAGTATTAGTATCTGTATAAAAAGAAGAGCCAGACAGGAAAACACTTTGACGACTATTCTGAGGGTCGTTTGAAGCTACTCTTATTTCTCCAGAGTCACTAACTATATCTGTTGGATCATATGTAACAGATATGTTTAAAGACTCTCCTGGATCTAAGTCCCAATCAAAAGATCCATTTATAGAATTATTATTGTCAAGAATAAAGTTATTTGGAGAAGATGAAAACAAAGTCGATCCATCTATTTCCAACTCCAAACTTCCAATGTTTTTTATTTCAATATCCACTTCGGTTTCGCAGTTTAGCCTAACAGACCCAAAGTCTATGATATCTGGAGTAATAGATATCCTTGGAGCCAAACCCTGTCCCGCAAACCATCTTTCGGCCTCTTGCTCGTTATCTGCATCTGACATGAAAATAATTTGACCAAAATTAACCTGATCCGCATCTGGTGAGTATAGTATCTCTACCTCTGCACTGTCACCTTCTTCCAATGTCATATTGCCTATATAATTATATTCAAAGTTTCCAAAAATGTTAAAGTCTATTTGCTCTATATTAAAAGAAGCATTCCCGGTGTTTGTAATATAAAAAGATTCTTTTTCTAAGTTACTATGAGCAACACTCCCAAAATTTAAACTATCCGGGAATATCGACATATTAGAGTAATAATTTTCTTCTGTAATCACCTTTTCGTGAATTAAAGTGTGATCAGAACATGATGTTAAAAGTAATAATATCAAACTCATTTATCTTCCAAAGTTTTTTTTGCTTAAAATAGGTACTGCAACAAGATTCTCAAGAGGAAGTCCAGGTATGTCAGACATTATAATCGCAGATACAACTCCAATTACGTTTCCTTTTCTTGAAAAAACCAAAGACCCCGAACAACCACTCCAAGCAAAAGATTGCAGCATATAAAAATCTTCTTCAATTCTAGAGATGTGACCCTCTATCATCACAGGAGGAAGACCATTTGGAGAGCATAAATAATAAACTTTATCCAAAATATTAAGACTTTCTTCTTTATATCTTAACATTTTTCTATTTAATTCTTTACTAGAAACTTCAAGTATTAACAAATCACTTTTTTCATCATTTAAAATAACATTTAAATCTTCAAAATAAAAATCTTTACCATCAAATAAACTTATATCTTTATCGTAGCAGTGAGACGCAGATACTAAATACTTTTTATTTCCATAACTTAAAAAGCCTCCACCACATATTCCTATGGGAGAGACTACATTGATGAAAGAGTTACTTATTACATTTACCAAAATGTCTTTTCTATTGCAAGAAAAGAAAAAAAAGATCATTATTAATATAGGCATAGATCACCCCCATATAATAATGTCGATTTATTAGCAATATTTAACTGTTAATTTTCTTTTTTATTGTTAAAATTTAAAATTAAGCTTTTTTTTTACTTTTAAATTTTATATTATCTATTGAAATACTTTTTTATAATCTTATCAAATTCATCAGCTTCTTTGTGCTTTCCTTCTACGTCAAGCTTGTTCGCTAATTTAATTAATTTCTTAAGATGAGATATATCTCCAGAGTACTTATCAAAAGCCATGTCCTCATCTTTATCAAAAAATCCAAATAATTTTTCAAGAACACCTCTTTTATCTTCAATCTTCTGATCTAACTCTTGGCCTTCTTCAGAACCCATAAGCTCTGCAGCCTTTCTATATATAAGAGAGAACATTCCAATATCATCAATTTGGCCAAGCAAAGGTATTACATCAGGTATTACATCAACTGGACTTATAAGTAATACTCCACCACCTATAAGAGATGCTGACATTGCGATAGCCTTTTGATGTAATGGAGCATCTGAAAGAATGTGCTTGATCATAAAGTAATAATTCTTCACAACCTGAATGGGATTTGCAACACTGCCAATTAAACCTTTGATAGACTCAAGAAAAGCTTTTTTCTTTAGGCTGGCTGCTTTTTCCAAACTAACGTCCATATCTTCTTCTAATGCTGTATCAAGCTCAATATCTTTTCCTTGAAATGTTGATTCTATTTCAGAAAAACTTTCCATGTATTTTTCAACAGTTTTTTTCAAAGAAGATAAGTCTAAGTTAAACTCTCCTTTTAATCCTTCAACAACTGTATTTATATCTTCTAAAATATCTGAGTCCAATAAAGATTCTTCCGAAGATTCTTCCAAAGTTTCTTCGTCCATCATTTGAGCTTTTTTGATAAACTTGTTTCTATAATTGATCAAAGAATGTTCTATAGTTTTTTTAGATGATAAGTTTTTATAACTACGAATTTTATACATGTTGTTTCTCCAAAATTAATATCATTTGATCTAATAATATTAGCTGTTTATTAAAAAACATAATAAAGATAATAAAGCATATTCTTCTTTTATAGAGCTAGAAGAGTATATATTCTTATAAGAAGAGACGATATATAGAGAATCTCTATCAAAAAATGTATAATAATCGGAAACATTTGATACATCTCTTAGATTGCGATTTAATAGTGGCAACAAAATTTTGTCTACTGACAATCTCATCTTTTCTTTTGTAAGATTTAATTTTTTAATATCTTCCTCTTTATCTATTGAAAATAAATCATCAACATTTGATAGCGATAAATTTTTATATTTTTTTAAATCAGAATAAAAATAATCCTTATGTATCTTGAAAAGAAGGAGTAAGGACTTATTGTCTATAGCGTTTACCTTTGAGTAAAGATCAAATATATAGTCAGATGTTATTTTTTGACTTAAGATTATATGTTTAGATAAAATATGAGACATAAAAAAAAACCATAGTATATATTTTATACTATGGAAATTAGCAATTTGATTTTTTAATTACTTACACTTAAGACAAAGTGTTCCGAAACCACTAGATAAAACTTGATTTCCACACCTTTCACATATATAAAAAGATTGTTTCTCAAAAGCGTCCAAAACACCATCTAAGTAATCATCATATTCTGAAAGATATATCCTTAATCTTCCAAATTTACTCTTAATTGATAGAACTTTTATTTCTGAATTTTTGATATTGTTATGACTTGATATGATATTTAAAACATTTAAAACCATTATATACCAACCATCGCTTACATCTATCAAGCTATCCTCTACAAACAAATCTTTAAAAGATTTTATTAAATTCTTATAGTTATGTCCAACCATCTTTATCTAGCCCCATGACACTTATATAACCATGAGGAACAAAAATGGTTAAAATTCTCCATCCATCTAATGAAGTTGGAAGACTTTCTTTTATAAACTCTTCTTCATCGCATGTTCTTTCTACATAAGCACAAAGATGAATACTAAAGTCATCACTTTTAAAATTACAAGCAAACTTTTCATCTGTTCTGTCAGGTAACATTCTCATTATCTTTTCAATTATTTCAGACTTCTCAGACTTATATTTTGTTCCAGCTACACCCATTTTAAGCTCCCATCTTTTCTAAATAATTATAAAACTCTTTTAAAAACTCTCCCTCTAAACTTATTGTTCCATAATGAATAGAATTCTTTTTGACAATAATTCCAGATTTTATATTTTTATGACAACTTTTAATTGTTGCTTTTGCAAGAGAGTTTTTGTCGAGCAAAATTGTCATGTCATCTTTTCTATAACGATGATACATCCTATTGGAATCTTTTATAAAGTTTAACTCTCTTTTCATTCTAAAATCAAATTTCTTTCTGTTCATACTACCCTCTTTGAATCTTTTAAATAATCAATTACAATTTCTGACTCTATAATCCAGTTGCAAAACTTATTGTACTCAGAAATAAGATCCTCTTTGTTATTTGCAATATATTTCTTTATAAGTTTTAAAGCGAATATAGAAGGCTCTTGAGAAAAGCAATAAGAAGAAAGAATCCTCGTACAAGAGTGACCTGTCTTTATTTTACCTTTTTGATTATGCAACTCTTGAAGATTGTTATAATCAATTTTCATATCAAAAGAATTTACCAAATTTGAAAGATAATCTTTTGAATAGTTTGTAATACAGGCATCTATAGATCTTTGACCATTATATTTACAATAATAATAAAATAAATTTAAAACACAGGATAAAGCTTCTTCATTCAAAAGGCTCTTCTGGTGAGAAGAACACATGTCAGTTGACATATACATATATTTTTTTCTTGTATTCTTTTGTTTGTTGCTAATTACAGACCTAACTCTAACTTCTTCTCTTAATCTTTTAAAACTGTCTTTGGAGATCATACTACACCTTTCCCTTGTGATTCATGTTTGCAAAGTTTTCTCCAACAGTTTCAAACTTTATACCCGAAGTATTTCCAGCTCTTTTAAGAGATGTTCTATATCCTTGATTTGAATTCTTTTTCCAGTTTTGATGATACTGAGACCTATCTTGCATTGAGTCAAACTTTAATATTGTAATATTTGCCATCTTTCCAGAAGCTGACTTCACCGCAAGATAAGGAATTGCTTTCTTTCCAAAATTATCTTCTCTCCACTCACAACATTGAGTACATTCATTTATATAAGGATCTAGTGATTTTCTTCTAGGATCTTTTTTATTTACCTCTTGTTCGCAAACATCCTCAAATTCTTCTTTATCATGATTTCTACAAAACATGTTTTCTCCATTAAAAGTTGCAGACTTTTTTGCCCACAATACAAGATAACCCGTTCGGTAGGAACGGGCTATTAAAATTTGAAAAAAATATGTTAAGAAATTTAAAATGTTTTTTTAAAAAACTATTCCATCATAAGGATTTACAGCATCATCTGGTTTTGATTTTTTCTTACTTGCAGGTTTCTTTGGATTCTTTGAAGGAGTCTTTTTTGTTTTTGATCCTAATGTTTCTGACAAAAATAATGCCATTGCACCTATCAAATAGTCCTTGTTAGCATAGCTATAATGATTTTTTTGGAAAAACCTATCTAAAGGACCGGTATCTGCCAGTTTATTTAACAT
>Ga0181373_1000052_pt1 | contig 37321 bp, 55 predicted proteins | sample LowvirmetaG_3_FD_130159 | JGI IMG/M metagenome (GOLD analysis project Ga0181373, IMG submission 130159) | Marine viral communities from the Subarctic Pacific Ocean - Lowphox_09 viral metaG | ecosystem: Environmental > Aquatic > Marine > Oceanic | place: Subarctic Pacific Ocean | collected... | reverse complement strand
TATAAATCCTCAGAAACTAATTTATTAGACCAAGCAGAGCTCGAAGAAGCAGAAAAGGCGATGGGCGAAGACCGATTTATGCAAGAGTTTGAGTGTTCATTTGAAGCAGCAACAATTGGTGCGTACTATGGTAATGAAATGAAAACAGCAACGTCTGAGGGCAGAATAACCAATGTGCCCTATGATAAGGCTGCTGGTGTAGTAGTGAGCTTTGACTTGGGTATAGGAGACAGTACATCAATTTGGTTTGCTCAATATGTTGGTCAAGAAATACATCTCATAGATTATTATGAAAGTTCAGGTGTAGGATTAGACCATTATGCGAAAGTCCTATCTGATAAAGGTTATCACTACACAGATTATATTTTTCCGCACGATGTCCAAGCTAGAGAATTAGGAACAGGCAAATCACGTTTAGAGACATTAGAGGCATTAGGTATCAGAAATACTACCATTGCACCTAGATTATCTGTTGACGACGGTATTCAAGCAGCCCGGTCAATGCTTAACAGGTGTTGGTTTGACGAGGTAAAGTGTGAAAGAGGCATTGAAGCATTGCGCCAATATCGTAGAGAATTTGACGAAAAATTAAAGACTTGGCGAGGGAGGCCATTACATGATTGGACTTCACATGGCGCAGACAGTTTTAGATATTTGGCTGTAGGTAAAACAGACGATTTCGATTGGGGTGAACCCATAAGAAGGAATTTGCAGGGAATAGCTTAATGTGTTAAGGTAGCCTTAAAAAGGAGTATCTTATGGCAAAACGAGGTTTATACGATAATATTCATGCACGAAGAAAGTCCGGCAAGAAAATGCGTAAAAAGGGTGATAAGGGTGCTCCTACTGATAAAGCATTTAAGCAAGCAGCTAAAACTGCTAAAAAACCCACAAGAAAAAAGAGCAAGAAGTAATGGCCAAAGGTGTTGCACATTATTTTAAAGATGGCACAAAGCATAAAGGCGGTATGCACAAAATGCCAAACGGTCAAGTGCACTCTGGTAAATCACATGGGAAAACCAGTAAACGTCTGTATCATTTTAGTGATTTAAGTGCTACAGCAAAAAAGAAAGCGCGAAGGAGAAAATAATGCCTATGGGTAAAGGAACTTACGGAAGTAAAAAGGGTAGACCACCTAAGAAGGGCGGCAAGAAAAAAGGCGGCAAAAAGAAGTAAATGGTTATGATGCTATTGGGGCAAGCCCAGAAAAAAGACGACAAAACGCGCAAAGATGCCTACAAAAAAGTCGCTGGTGGCGGTGGTAAGGGCAAAAGTGCTAATCGTGAACACCCAAAAGATATAGATTTTGGTGATGGTGGCCCGACTAAAGCTCAAACAGCAAGAATGGATGCTAGTAACGCGGCGGATAGCGGTTATGGTTATCACGACCGGGCAACAGGTAAGTATGTGCCCTGGTATATAGATATGTTTAATGGTGGTGGGGCAAATGCTGCTGGTGATACATTTCAGGGCGGCGGTATACTGTCAGATATGGCAAATGCAGCTAATATTGCGCCTTATGGCTACAATAGACCAAGAGCTTACTCACAACCGGGCATGTTAAATACACCTACTTATCAGGCTGCTACTACTACACAAACAAACACAGCCACACCAAGTGCTACAAACGTAGCACAAAATATACCTGAATTAAGTACAGAGCCTTTTAACAACCAAACGCCAGTAACGCAGTATGCTACGGCTGGTATTATGAATGACCCTGATGAATTAACCATTCCTATGTTTAATAACAGACCTAGAGGACTGTCTAACGAAGAGCTTTCTGCTTTAATAGATAATACACCTTTTAATCCTCCAGGCAAAACAATGGAGCAAGTGCGATTAAATATGGCTAAACAAATGTTAGCCGACAAATACGGTACTGCTTTTTTTACTTTCCCGCCTAGTGTTCAACAACAGGAAATCCAAGAGGCATTACGACAAATGGGAACTGGTTTTTAAAAATGCCAAAACGAAAGAAAGTACCAGCAAGTAAGAAATATGCTGACGGTACTACTTACAAGGATAGTAAAGGCAAAACACATAGACGGGTTTCTCACCCTGGCACTAAACGAGGCAATTCTTATTGCGCTAGAACTGTTAGTCAAAAACGAACACCAAAAGTAAGAGTTCGTAGAAAAGCTTGGGGTTGTAGCGGCAAGAGGTCGGTAAAAAGATAATGGCGGTTTCAGAACAACTTAGACGGGTAAGAGAGCAAACAAGCCTATTTAGCGAATTGTTTGATTTCGTTGATGATTACGAAGAAAGCCTAAGAGAAGAAGGAAGGCGTTCTGTATTAGGTGGCCTGTTTTCTAAAGAACCTGAGTACGGTACTGATACATTAGAATATGAAGGCATTAAACCATTTTTAGCAAATTTAGTCGAGCCTGTTGCAAGAGCAATAGATGCACCCAGGGCTGCTTACGAAGGTTTAATTCCAGAAGAAGACATGCTGGCAGAAGCTTTTAACACAGCAGGTATGGCTATGGGCGGTAGCTCTTTAGGTGTTGTGCCAGAGGGCGCTGTAGCAGCAAATGCATTAAGGGGTGGTAGCTTAAACAGTATAATTGACCAGTCGTTAGATAAAATTAATCAAGAAATTATTGACCCAGGCGGTTTAAGCAGTGTCAAAATGCCTATTAGACCGCAAGATTTAAGGGTAGTTACACAAGACAACGCGCCTATGCTTCCTAAACAAGATTTTTCTTTTGACGACTTGCCAAGCAACGCAGTTTTAGTTCCAGCTTTTGGTGACAGAACTTACGGCGGTAAATTATTAACAGAAGTGGGTGATGTAAAATTAAGTCGACCCGTTGATATGCAGGGCGGTCACGATTTTATGCGGTATGAGGATACTGGGTTGTGGGCGTCTGAAGTTGACGCAATGGCAAAAAAAGCAACTAGGATAGATAAAATTATAGAAGAGGGCGGTGACCCTTATTTAGTATATGTTTCAATGGCAGGACAAAGTGCTGATTTTAGCCACATGATGTCAGATGTTATGATGGAGCTTATTGAGCAGTCTTCTATTACTAAAAAAGCAGCAGCAGAGTTTGATAAATTTGTCAGAAACACTGGTGGCAAATTTAAAGAAAGTCCTGGGGATAAAAATTGGCCAGGGATTTTGAGCCCGGACGCTAAAGATTATTTAATTAATAATATGAAAGGCACTAACAGGCGTTTGATTTGGCAGCAAATGGATAAAAATAAATGGACAGACCAAGGTTTTCCATTTGTAGGAGTTGCTCGCGCTGCTATAACCGACCCTGGATTACAAACAGTAGCACCTTTTTCATCAGGCCGGGCAGTCGGTCAAGCTACGGGTGGTGGTTTGTTAAACTTTGATGATGTTAAGTATGATAACAGACCTGTTAGGCGTCATGGCAGTTATGCTTCACAAATAGAGGGAATATATAAGGGCGGTACAGAAGCGGATATTCCAGCGCAAATGTTATTTAGAAATTTCTTTGATGCAAGGCGGGCAGCAGGAAAAGCAACAGGTAGCGACCAGAGGTCATTTTTAATGGGTGATATTTATCAACCTGTTGACCAAAGATTAATTGATGATGTAGGTGGTTATTTAGAAAGAGTAAGGAATTTAGGTTATGGCAATAACTAATTATACCGATTTACAAACAAGTATTGCAGATTTCCTTAACAGGGATGATTTAACGTCAATAATTCCGACATTTATTCGACTTGCCGAAGAAGACATGAATTTAAGATTGCGGCATTGGAGAATGGAAGCTCGCAGTACAGCAACAATAAATGCTCAATATAGTGCTTTGCCGATTGATTTTATAGAGGCTGTAAGATTTATGATTGTAGGGGGCGACCCTAAAGCTTTAACTTTAATTAGCCAGGGTGAACTAGCAAAGCAAAGAGAAGCTAATAATGACAGTGCTGGAACACCAAGATTTTATGCTATAACAGATGGCGCTATAGAAACTTTTCCGAAACCAGATGGTGATTATACTTTAGAATTAGTTTATTATGCTGACATACCACCGTTAAATTCTCAAAATCTAGTTAATTTTGTAGTGCAACAATACCCTTCTCTATATTTATATGGCTCTTTGTTACATTCTGCGCCATATTTAAAAGATGATGAAAGGCTACCAATTTGGGCATCATTATATCAACAGTCACTTGATAAAGTGAATTTAGAGGGTCAACAGGCAATTTATGGCGGTCAAGGCCGTAAAATACAAATAAGGAGTTATGGCTAATGGCAACACTAGCAGATAGGGTAATGGACAACGGTTTATCCGTACTGGATACAGAAGCAAATGCTCTTCATTTGACTTCACAAGAAGCAACTACATACACTGAAGCGACATCAACACATAGTTTGGGCAGTGCAACAGGAATTAGTATATCTGCTCCAACAGACAGGGCGGCTGGCGGTAGAAAAGTCACCCTTGCAGCAATTACAAACGGTGTATTCAATGCCAACGGAACAGCAACCCACTACGCAATAGTAGATACCGTAAACAGTCGATTATTAGCGACAGATACATTAACAGCTTCGCAAATTGTGTATGCAGGCAATAATTTTGCTTTGACTACAATGGATATAGAATTTACAGACCCAACTTAGGAGTAAGTTATGGCATTGGTTATTGCTGATAGGGTTAAAGCTCGAACAACAACTACGGGAACAGGCACATATAGTATTGGTGCAACTGCGGCAGGTTTCCAAGGTTTCGAAGTAATAGGTGATGGTAATACAACTTATTATGCCGTAACAGATAATGCTTCTAATTATGAAGTTGGTTTAGGAACATATACTGGTGCAGGGAATACACTAGCTAGGACAGCCGTTCTAGAAAGCAGTAACAGTGATGCAGCAGTAAATTGGGGGGCAGGTGATAAAGATATATTTGTTACTGTGCCTGCAGCTAAATTTTTATACAAAGATAATGATGCTAATGTGGATATTGGTAGCGGTAGTTTAACCGTAGGAAGCCATATAGATTTAGATATACAGTCTGCTCATGCAGCGCATAACGAGGGGCGTTTATGGTATGATAGCATCCACAAAACCCTAAATTACTATTCTGATGATGCAAATGTTGTTCACGAAATAGGTATAGAAGAACATCAACGAGTTTATAATAATACTGGTTCTACTATAACCAAAGGTACACCGTTATATTTTTCAGGAAACTATATATCAGGCGCTATAGATGTTCCGACTGTTGGCCTAGCAGATGCAACTGATGTAAATGCGTACAATGCTCAAGGTTTAGCAGCGTCAGATATACCAAACTCATCTTATGGTTATTGTATTATAGCAGGTCAGTTAACAGGACTTGATACAAGTGCTTTATCAGCAGGAACAAACTTTTTTGTAGGTTTAACACCTGGAGCGGTTCAAAACGCTTCGCCAGTATATCCAAACTTTCCGATGTCTTTAGGGTGGGTAGTTAATTCGGACGCTTCAAATGGCATTTTACTGGTCAATCAGCAAAACCATTCAGTAAGAAGTTTTAGAGTTCAAACATCTGCACATATCGGTAACGATTTAACAGTAGATGGTGATTTAAATGTTGTTGGCACAACTACGTCAACATCTTCAAATAATGTGGTTGCAGGTGCGCCATTCTACAGAGCCAACGAAGGTGACAGCATCGGTGAGGCAGGAACTACATTTAGCGGTTCTGGACTTGATGATGCCTTTTTCTCTGGACACTTTACGGGTACAACGTCAACAACTTATTATGTTAAAATTGACAGTGTAGGTGGTGCGGCTGATACCTTTGCAGTATCTACAGATAACTTTGCAACCACACAAACATCTGGCACAGTGATAACAGGTGATAAACAGTTAATTCATAGTGCGGATAATATTTATGTAGAGTTTGGCGCAACAACTGGTCACACGTTAAACGATTTGTGGACAGGTACAGCAGGACCAACAAATATTGATACTGGCTTTTGGTCAAATAGAAATACCGGAACAACAGGCATAGGTTACACACACATTGGTTTGTTTTTTGATGTTACAGACACAAAATGGAAGCTAACAGACGAATATGACCCAGTTCCACAAGGGTCTATTGATACAAGTCATTCTAGTTATTCTACCGCAACGCTTGTTGCAAACATTGATGGTAACGTAAGTGGTAACATAACTGGCTCGGTAACAGGCAACGCAAGTTCAGCAACAGCTTTAGCAACTGCTAGAAATATTGCTTTGACAGGACCAGTAACAGGTACAGTCAGCTTTGACGGTTCAGCAGACGCCTCTATAGCAACAACATTAACAGCCGCAGACGTTTTAACAGCAGTCAATTCTGTCGATGGTACGGGTTCTGGGTTAGATAGTGATTTGCTAGATGGGGAAGAAGGAACATATTATTTAGACGCAACAAATTTTACAAATATGCCATCTGGAGGTATAACCTTTAGCGACCTTTTATATGGCAGTTATGTAAACTCAGGACAGGGTGCTACGAATGCTGCTTATTGGGGTTTTGCTGCATTAGATGATAATACTTGGCCTACAATGTATGCACAAATTAGTACATACTCAGGCGGTACTCCTGACGTACCTGCAACATATTATAGGTTTCGAAAAGTTTATAGGACATACGAATAATGAAATTTATTTTTAACAGTGCAGATAACAGTATCTGTCAAGGTGAGTGCTTTGGCGCACTTAATCCAATAGCATTAAAGCAAGCCGAAGATGTTCACGATAAAAAATTATTTGTTGTAGATTTACCTGATAATTGTTTAGATGGAATAGACCAAGAATATTGGGACGAGTTGTTTTATAATCCTGATAGCAATACCGTTTATAAAGACCCAAATCACATTCAATTCCACACTACACAAGGCAAAGAATATTTAGCTTCTGAGTTAAAAAGATTAGCACTTATACCTGCAGGACGTAGAGGTGACGAATTTGAGGTAATAGAACATTATGCTAGACGTTTACTTGGAAATGAAATGGTTGACGATGTTTTATCTGACAATATCCTTGATGATGATGAAATCCAAGATATGTTGAAGTATCTAAATGCCTAATTTTGAACGGCTAGAAGTCGATAAAAATATTACGAATGATTTGGGGCAGTATATAGAGTTAACCATGAAAAAGTGGTACAACTTAATTGAAAAACGCCCTGTCACATTAGAAGAATTTAGAGGTTACTCGATACCAAAAGGCGATGTTGAAAACGTTGGCAACACTGTGCATCTTATTGGTGACGGCACAGAAGAACATATTATTAGAGTAAAAAATAAATTAGGTGCAGATGAAACAACAAATGTTGCTTACTATTCACCTATGTCTATGATGTTTTGGCACACAAACAGTAATCATCCAGGTAAAAGATTATATTATAGCTTTTCTATGGATAAATCACTTTTTGCATATAAAGATAATAAAACAGGTAAAATAGTAGAAGATTGGGACGATGAGGGTTGGACAGCTAGGTCTTTTGATATAACAAAAGATTTGTTTTGGCATAGTGTCTGGACATCGGGGAGAAGATTTAGTTTTGGTTTTAACTTTCGACCACAAGGCTAGTTATGAACCACGCGATTATCACAAAATTTACTACTTGTATCGCAAGGATGTTCCAGAAAAGTTAATCAATGTAAAATATGTCAAAATGTTTGGTGACACGATACAGGGTCACATTCCCAAAGAGCAAATAGATTGGGAAGAAAAAATAAGAAAATATAGATATACTGGCGGCTATGCTAATTTTCATTTAATGCGATTTAGTAAAGGTCTTTATATAGACCAGTTTCCAGTTTGGGGTCAGTACAAAGATGCACCTGCTAATGAAGATATTTATAACTATTTTATAAACGAATGTGGAAACGATAGATACGGACAGCATACAAAAACATTTGTAAAACAAAGGCCATACACATTATTTGCATTACAAATGACAGCAAGAAAAGATTTTAAAGAAACAGTTAAATATATTGCTTGGGCAACCAAATCTAAAACATATACAATATTTAAGACGCATCCATGTGCAGGTGGTGGCACTGATTACAAGGGGCTTTGGGCATATTGTAAAAAACAAGATTTGTTATCGGAATATACACAGTTAGCAGACGGCTATCATAGTGAGGAACTTGTAAAAAATTGTGATAGATTTGTGAGCGTAGATAGTGGGCTAACATTCAAAGCGTTATTGCAAGACAAGCCTACTTGCACGTTAAGAGGGCCGAGTATGACAACCGACATCATACCTTTAGTAGAAACAGATGATAGTATTCTTGAAGTTAAGGCAGTTGATAAAAAACAAAAACTTAAATGGTTAAATTGGTTTTATAACAGGGTATGCTTGGATTATCACAAAGACAATTATGCGGAAAAAACATTAGAAAAGTTATATAAATATGAAAAAAAAGGTTTGACAGATTATGAGGTTCACCAATGGTAATATATGATAATCCTTGGCCGTATGCAGTAATTGACAACTTTTACCCTGATGATGTTTTTGAAACGATACAGTTAGAAGCTAGAAGGTTTCTCGCTAAAAATGTAACTGTAGAAACTCGTAAGCAAGAATATCAAAACCCTGACAATGATATACTTAAAGATTGCATCAATACAAAATTATTAGATACAAGTTATTTAGAAAAGTTTTCTAATCATAGACCATATAAAAATATAAAACCTTACTGGGAACTAAATTATTTGCGTGGTCCTTTTTCTTATCCGATACACGATGAAGCACCTAGAAAAGTATTATCAAGTGTTGTCTATGTTGCACCAGAAGAAAATTTAGGCACACGATTATACGATAAGAACAAAAACTTTGTTACAGAAATAGAATGGAAGCCAAATAGAGCATTTATTTTTGCAGGTATAGACGGTTTAACTTGGCACGATTATCATTGTCCTAAAGGTACGCTAAGAATTACCATCAATCAATTTTTAGAACGTTATGAATAGGTTTTTACAATATATAGAGTTAAATATAACAGAACTTTGTAATTTTACCTGTCCGTTTTGTCCTAGAGGTCATGGTTATCCAAACAGTAATAAACATATGTCGGTAGAAACGGCACAAGAAATAGCTAGACAAATAAAAGATTTAAAAGTGCCTGTTGCTATACAGTTTGCAGGGCGTGGTGAGCCAACGCTTGGTAAATATTTTAGAGAAATAGCACAAATTATGCTTAATCTTAGGAAAGAAATACCTATTACTATTGAAATTAATACAAACGGCAATCGGACAGATAAATATTTAGATATAATAGAGCAATTTGATTACGTTGTTTATAATGTATATGCGGAAAACAAACTTGGTTTTGAAAAATCACAAAAAAAATATAAAAAATTTACTGTAAAAGATAAAACTGACCCAACATCTAGAGAATGGAAAACAAGGTCAGGATATATGCCAGATGTTGTAAATGGGCATAAAGATTTTATAAATCATAGGTACGGCGGTCTTTGTCATAAACCTTTTGAAGTTGTATATATTGATTACCAAGGCAATTATAATCTTTGTTGTGATGTTTGGCATAACATAGAAGTTTTAGAAAATATTTATACACAACCTATTAAAAAATATACGACACAAAATAACAGGTTAATGGAATATCGAGCTAACCTTATGCAAGGCAAAAGAAGTTTAGAACCCTGCAATGCTTGTAATGTTCAATGCAGTGTCAGCTTTCTGCAAAAAGTAGAGGATTTGCGAAATGCAAATAGACAGAGCAGTCATAGAAGTTAACGGTGCTTGCAATTATAGTTGCAATATGTGCCCACAAACAGATGGTAGAGATGCAGATTTTTTAACAGAAATGCCTTTAAGCACATTTAAAGGTTTGCTCTTAGAGTTAAGACCCAATGTTGTTAATTTAGATGGTTCAGGAGAAGCTACACTTACAAAACAATTACCAAAATATATAGAGGCTGTTAAAGAAGTGGGGGCGAAAGCCTATTTGTTTTCTAACGGTTTAAAAATGCGTAATCAATTTATGAAAGATTGCGTTGATGCAGGTTTAGATTTCTATAGGTTTTCTATTATAGGTTATACACCACAACTTTACGCCAAGTGGATGAATAGCCGTTCTTTCTATTGGGTATTAGAAAATATGCAAATGATGCGTGATTATGCTAAAAAGTGTAAGGTTGCTAGTTACCATTTGATTTTAGACAACAACAATATCGAATATGAAAAGCAAAAGTATTTAGAACTCAGTGACGGAGGTTTAGTAGAAATATGGAAAATGCATAATTGGTCAGGTGTTTATCACAGTGACAGAAAAGGCGAAAAAAGAACGTGTGGGAGGCCATTTAGTCCTGACGCAGTGATTAGAGCGAATGGAGCGGTTCACCCTTGCTGTCAGGTCTTAGGGCGCGATAAAGAGGCTACTCTAGGCAATATTTACCAAGATAGTTTCGAAAATATTTATAAAGGAGCAAATTACAACAAATTAAGACAGGCGCATAAGCAAGAAAAATATCCTAGTTACTGCAACGATTGTGATTTCTTAATAGCTGATAGTGAGGTTTTAGTGTATAGCAACTACGCAGAAGATTATAAAATGAACGGTGCAAAGTTTAGTTTGAAAGAATATCAATGCTAAAAATAGACGATATACTGTCAGACGATTTGTTCAGTAACTTTTATAGCTACGCAAAACAAATAGATAATATTGAAATGAAACCGTTTCTTAAAGCAAACTGGCATATAAGTGTTGACCAAAAAAAAGTTGATTTTGGTTTTAAATTAAGAACAAATGAAACAGAAAACACACAAGAAAAAAGTCACCCTTCAATAAATAATAAACTGCAAAAAGAAATATTCTTGTCATTATGGGAATTGCACAAAGAAACAAAACCTTTATGGAGAATGACTGGTCAATCATTGCTTGATAAAAAAATAAAAATACAAAAATTTAGAGCAGAGTTTCAAATGACGGACAAAGGTGCTATGTTTAAGCAACATAGACACCCATTTTCGCAGGTAAACGGAGCTATATTTATTTATCCAGATAAGTCAGAAGGCACTATATTCCATGAGCCAGAGGAAAAAATAGCACCCTGGCAAGTAAATACTGGTGTTGCTTTTAAGCAAGAGTTACACAGTTTTAAAAATGATAGTCAGGAAAAAAGACGGTTTACGATAAACACATTTGTAGAGGTTGAATAATGTTAAGTTTTAGCCCAATAGCAGGCTCTACATTATCAGGTGTAGGTGCTACTTTAACGACTTTTACAAGTGGTGATTTAACATCTGCAAATATTACAATTAACACATCAACGGGTAAACCAGTATTAACCCCAGATGTGCAAAGCTTTGCCAATGATAATTTAACAGTACAGATAAATATTTTAACGCCGCCTATGGTGCAAACAAATAATCTGGCAAGCCCTGATATTGTTTCAAACAGTTTTCTTTCAACGCTGACATTACTTAATCAAACGCAAAACTTAACATCAAGTAACTTGCCAATAGATACAATTACTGGCAATCCGGTTATTACTCAAGACCATAATCTGAGCCAGGATAATTTGACTGTAAATACAATATTAGGAGATATAAGGTTTCCTTTTATTATAGAAACCATTCCACCACTAGATTACACTGTTTTTACCCCGCAAGTGCCCGATTATGGAGGGGCAACTTCTCCTGGAGATTTTTGGACAGAGCAAACTGATACAATAACTTCTAATTGGGCAGAACAGCAAAATGTCGATTTATCTAACGCATGGACGAAACAATAAATATTTGATACAGTAAGGCAAACAAAGAGGTTTTTTTATGGCTATTACAATTACAAAACCCACAGTTGGCGGTTCTCAAGATACATGGGGCCAAACTATTAATGATGCACTAGATGTTATTGTGCAGGGTGTTAACGGTACTGGAACGGGAACAACAGCACCTAATTTAGAACAAGGTGCATTTAAAATAAGTGGCGCAGCAGTTACTGTTTCTGCTGCTGAATTGAATGTTTTGGATGGAATAGCGCCAACGTTAGAAAGTTCTGAGCTAGATTTGTTAGATGGCTCTGTAGCAAACACAGTTGTTAATGGAAAAGCTGTTATTTACGGTTCGGCAGGTGAATTAACAGCAACTACGATGAACGTTACAACTGTTGACTTAGGGGATTGGACGATAACGGAAACAGGTGGCTCACTGTATTTTGCGACAGGCGGCACAAATAAAATGAAACTAGACGCTTCAGGAAATGCTATATTTACTGGTGATGTAACAGCTTTTGGGACTATAACCTAATGGTACTACCATCTAGCGGAGCAATATCACTAAGCCAAATCGAAACTGAATTTGGTGGTGCTGCGCCTACGAGCCTAAGCGAATATTATGCTGCGGCTGATGGTATTCCTGGCAATAATAATCCTTTATCATTTAGCGATTTTTATGGAACTGCAAGTTTAATAGGTATAGAAACTATTGCAACCCCTGTTATTATAAACGGTCAAAACTCGCTGAAACAAATTACCGTTAGTGATTATATAAGCAGCGGTGGAAGTTTAAGTATTCCTGCAAGTTGGTGGATTTGGTCAGATAACACTTCAGTAGCAGGAATGACAATAGATATTCCATGCACAATTATAAATAACGGTAAAATTATTGGGCGTGGTGGTAATGGCGCAGGAACTATTGGTTATAATGGTCAAGCAGGTGGACCTGCAATTCGCATTAACTCTGGTGTAAGTGGTGTTACTATTGAGAATGCTAGTGGTGCTTTTATAGCAGGTGGCGGCGGTGGTGGTGGTACACAAAACAGTACAGCAAACCGTAGAGGCGGCGGCGGCGGTGGAGCAGGCGGTGGATATGGTGGAACAGGCGTAAAAAATAGTGGCAACCATTCTTATAAAAACCCACCTGCTGCAGGTGCTGTTTTAAATGCTGCAGCTACGCAGGGAATTGCGGTCACATCACAAACAGCGCAAGCAGGTGGAGTTGGTGGTTATGTCAGCGAAAACAGTAGTGGCAGTGAAACACAAGGCGCTCACGGTAGCGGCGGTGGACGTATTTTGCCTGGAAATGATTGCAACCCAACAGTTTATTTTATTGCACAAGCAAGCCCCTTAGCAACGGGTGGTGCAGGCGGTCAAGCTGGGTCTAATGGGCGAAGAAGTGGTGATACATCCGTTGGTGCAGGTGGTGGAGGTTGGGGCGCTCGTGGTGGTAATGGCGCAAATGGACGCTCAGTTAATGGCTCTGGTGGTGCAGGTGGTAAAGCTGTTGAGGATACTGGCAACACATACACTCTCATAAATAACGGAACAATTTTTGGAGCAACAACGTAATGCCTTTAGTACCTTTAAAACTTCCTGCAGGTTTTTACAGAAACGGAACAGAATACGAAGGTTCATACCGATGGCGAGATGGCAACCTTGTTCGGTGGGTAGATGGTAGCTTACGTCCTGTTGGTGGTTGGCAGTTAAGAAAAAGCACATTTTTAAATAATGTTTGTAGAGGATTGCATACTTGGCAAGCTAACGATGGGACTGCTTGGATTGCAGGTGGCTCTCACGATCAATTATGCGGAATGACTGGCGGTGGTTTTAAATACAACTTAACGCCAGATGATTTAGCAGAAGGCCGAGAGGATGCAGCAGTTGGAACTGGTTTTGGTAATAGTTTTTACGGCACTGGTTACTATGGGCAACCAAGACCTTCTAGTAGCGCAAGCATTCCGCAAGAAGCTACAACTTGGCAATTAGATAATTATGGGCAAAATTTAATAGGTTTTCATTACGACGATGGCAGATTGTGGGAATGGGATTTAAGCACTTTTATTGGGCCAGAGTTAATAACAAACGGTGATTTTGCTACTGACAGTGATTGGACAAAAGGAACAAATTGGTCAATATCGGGCGGCGTTGCAGAGTATCAGTTATATAAGCCAACAATAAATGCAAATGATGCCACAATTGTTGATGCGGTCAACGATACAATTACAATAAATGCACATAAATTTGCTGACGGTGATGAAATTACTTATGCAGTACCAACTGGTCAGGTAGCTATTGGTGGATTAACAACGGCAACAAATTACTTTATTGTATCTGCTACAGCTAATAATTTTAAATTAGCAGCTACCTCTGGTGGCGCACCAATAAATTTAACGCCAAATTATGAAGTAATATTTGATGCAGATGATGGTGCAGTCAAAGATATAGCTAATGATAAAATTGTTATAGCAAACACTTTTACAAATGGTGACGCTGTAACTTACAACAATGGTGGTGGTACTGATATAAGCGGCCTAACTAATGATGCTTCGTACTTTATTGTAGGAGCTAGTGCTTCTGAGTTTCAATTATCAGCAACATCTGGTGGTGCGCCAATAGATTTAACCGATGACCCGACAACAACTTTAGACCCAAACAATACAGTTGTTGGACCATTAACTTATACCGTAACAGTTGTGAATGTAGGTGGTAATAATATATTTGCATTAGATGGTGCTGAAAAACCTCCACTTAGACTGGTTCGAGGCCAAACGATAACTCTAGATGTAAGTGATGGTTCAAATGCTACCCACCCCATAGGAATTTTTGACGGTGCAACACCCTTTACATCAGGAGTGACAGTAAACGGAACGGAGGGAACCGCAGGCGCTACCATTACTTTTGCAGTTCCGTTAAATGCCCCTGCCAATTTGACATACCAATGCACTGTTCATGGTGCTAATATGGGAAATGCAATAACAACTATAGATAACATTCAAGCCATTGATTTTGCAACAGAAACTATCACAGCTACAGCGCATGGTTTAGTTGATGGCGATGAAATAAAATATGCAAATGGCGGCGGCACTGACATTAATGGTTTAGTAAATGGCACTGACTATTTTGTTGTATCTGCTGCTACAAATTCATTTAAAGTTGCTGCAACATCTGGCGGCGCAGCTATAAACTTAACAGCCCCTAAAGCAGTAACAGTAGATGCCAGTGACGCGGCTGTGGCAGTTTTGGCAACTGACAAGATTGTAACAGCAAACACTTTTGTTGATGGTGAGGAGGTGCAATATTTTAACGGAAACGGTACAGACATTACTGGTCTGACCAATCTTACAAACTATTTTATTGTCAATGCATCGGGTACTGAATTTCAATTAAGCGCAACATCAGGTGGCGCAGCTATTGCTTTCACAGCGCAAGGAGCAGGCACTAATCACAGTTTTACGCAGGTTATTGGCACAACACATACTTTTGATAAAGACATAGGTTCAACTCATGTAGTTAGATTAGACATTGGTTCTTCGCATGAGTTAAAAAGAATTAATTTTGGTAATTTAGACCAAACGGTAACTGGTTTATTACCTCAAACAAATCCTGTAACTGTTAATGCCGATGATACATCTGTTGTTGATGTTGCTAATGACAATATAGTAATTGCTAATACTTTTGCAGCAAACACTAAAGTTCGTTACTCGAACGGTGGTGGTTCAGACATAGGTGGTCTAGTTAATGATACTGATTATTTTGTTTTAGGTAGTAGTGCGTCACAATTTCAATTAGCTTCAATTTCTGGTGGAACAGCTATTGATTTAACAGCGCCAAAAAATCTTACTTTTGATGCTGACAACGCATCTATTATAGATGTAACTAATGATAAAATTGTATCAACTAACAATTTTGTTACTGGTGATAATGTAATCTATAACAACGGTGGTGGTGTTAATATTGGTGGTTTAACAAGCGGTACAAGTTATTTTGTTGTGTCTGCATCTTCAACAGAATTTCAATTAGCCACAACTTTAGGAGGTTCGCCTATTACACTTACTGCTAATAATGAAGTAACTTTTGATGCTGACAATGCTAGTGTAAATAAGTCAGTTACTATTGCAGACAGCACAGATACAGCAGTAGTCGATGCCACAAACGACAAGATAATTATAACAAATACTTTTACTAACGGTGAACAAGTTACATATTCGAATGGCGGTGGCACTGATATTGTTGGGCTTACAAATGGAACAACGTATTTTATTATAAGCGCTTCAGGAACAGAATTTCAGTTAGCATCTACTTTAGGAGGCTCTGCTGTTGATATAACAGGCGTAGGTGTTGGTAATAACCATATATTTCAACACGTTGGATTTGCTGTTGATTTAACTAACAATAAAATCATCAGTGCTAATACTTTTACGAATGGAATAGAAGTTGTTTATAATGTTGGTGGCGGTGCAGCAATAAATGGCCTTACTGATGGCACTAATTATTTTATTGTAAATGCTAGTGCATCTGATTTTCAATTGTCATCTACTTCTGGCGGTTCAGTTATTTCATTAAGTGATAATGTTACGGTTACTATAGATAGTACAGATACTGCAATTGTGGACGCAACAAACGATAAAATTATAGTAAGCAACACGTTTTCAGACGGTCAAGAAGTTGTTTATTCTAATGGTGGTGGCACAGACATAGCAGGATTGGTAGATGGTACTAATTATTTTATTATAAGCGCTTCTGGAACTGAGTTTCAATTGTCGGCAACATCTGGCGGTGCGGCTATAGACATCACTGGCGTTGGTGTTGGTACTGCTCACACATTTAGGCAAGACATAGGTTCCGCACATATTTTTAGACAAGACATTGGTTCAGCGCATACATTAATTAAAAATTTAGGCACTGCTCATACTTTTACTCATAACATTGGTGACGACCAGGATACATTTGATTTAGAGATTACGTTGATTGACCCTAACGATGATGCAAATGTTGCTACTGTTCCTGATGTAAAAGTAAAAATTACTGGTGTTAACACAACAACGGTTTACGTTGATAAAACGTTAGTTGTTGGTCCAAACATTTTTAGATTTGGTTCTGACGATACACAGGCAAAGATTGAAATAATACCACAAGCATACGACACGCCTAATTTTGATATCGACAACGTTAGTTTAAAACAAAAAACAGTTGCAGAGCCTATTGAAAATGCACCTATAAACAACAAGGGTGTAGTTGTAACAGAGGAACGTTTTATCTTTGCGTTAGGAGCAGGTGGTAATTCTCGCAAAGTTCAATGGTGTGATAAAGAAAATAATACTGTATGGGCTGCGGCTGCAACAAATGAAGCAGGAGACATAGAGCTTGCTACTGTTGGTCAAATTATGCAAGGGATTAGAACAAGGGGTCAAGTTCTAATTATTACGGACACAGATGCCCACACAGCACAGTATATTGGCCCCCCTTATGTGTATGGATTTCAAAAAATAGGGCAGCATTGCGGAGCTATTTCTAGGTTGAGTGCAGTCTCGACTGATTATGGTGTGTTTTGGTTTGGGCAAGAAAGTTTTCACTTTTTTGACGGTAACAGCGTTCAGGAATTACCATGCGAAGTTAGAGACTATGTTTTCAGTGATTTTAACCAAGACCAACAATCTAAAGTTTGGGGAATGGCATTAGGTGGTGAAAACGAAATATGGTGGTTTTATCCATCTGGAGGCAGTTTAGAAATTGATAGATATGTTGGGTATAATTATGCTGATAAACATTGGTTGTTGGGTAATTTATCTAGGACAGCGGGTGCTGCAAGGGGTGTTTTTGCTAATCCTTTAATGGCTGACCACACAACGGTAACAAATTTGCAAAACCATGAGCAGGGTTTTAATTATGATAATTCGCCAGTATTTTGCGAAACTGGTCCTATAAGTGTAGGTAATGGTGACAATATTATAAAAGTGACAGAAGTTATTCCCGATGAAAAAACACAAGGTAATGTAGATTTAAAATTTAAATCTAAGTTTTATCCTAACGACACAGAGCGAACATACGGCCCTTTTAATCCAAGCAACCCAACTTCTGTTCGTTTTAGTGGTAGGCAAATAAAAATGAGGGTTGAAGGTGATAGCGCGACAAATTGGAATGTGGGAACTATGAGATTAGAAACTAAAACAGGAGGCAGACGATAATGCCTGTTCGCTCACCTTTGATTGGACCAGATTTGCGGCAGTGGGGTAGGCAACTTAATTTGTTTTTAAATACAAATTTAGGTAAACTTTTTTTTAAAACCGATGAAGATAATCCAAGCGAAAACGGTATATTTCTTTGGGATGAAGAAAAAAATTATCCTGTTGTTTCGGCGCAAAATTCATTTAGGCAAATAGCAATGAAGCAAGCAACGCCTAGTTCTAGTATAGGGGCTCCGGGTAACGTAATTGGAATGATTAGTTGGGATACAAATTATATCTATGTTTGCACTGCTAATTATGACGGAACAACAGCAATTTGGAAGAGGGTAGCATTAGCTGCATGGTAAATGCCTAAAGATATAGAACCAGTTAACGAAATAGAACGTTGTCGCCCTTGGATAGAGGCCGCGTTAGAATATAGCGGAGACACACATAGTTTCGAAGATATTGTTGACGGTATACGAAAAGGCACAATGCAATTATGGCCAGCAAAGAAGGGGTGCATAGTCACAGAAATTGTGGTATATCCTAGAAAAACATACCTTAATATATTCTTGGCGGGTGGAGAATTAGAACAAATATTAGATATGGACAGCGATGTTAAGGCGTGGTGTATAGCCCAGGGTTGCGATGGTGCTATGATGTCTGGTAGAATAGGGTGGACAAAACCATTAAAGCCTTTGGGTTGGAAGCCCATACAAACACACTTTGTAAAGGAATTTTAAATGTCTGGCGGGTCAAGTTCAAAGAAAGTAACGTTACCGAAGTTTTATGAAAGGGGTTTGCAACAGCAAATCGGAATGGCCAGGGATGCTGCTGGAACGGGCTATGTGCCTTACTACGGGCCAGATGTTGCAGCATTTTCTCCTATGCAGGAAGCAGCATTTCAAGGCACTGAATTGATGGCAGATGCGTTTGGAATGCCTACAAATCAAGGAATGCAATACATGCCAGCGCCACAACAATTTGAAGGTGGAGCAATGGGTTATTCATCGGCACCTATTTTTGAGGGAGCCCAAGATGCATTAGCAACAAATAATCCAGGTCAGTTTGATTATATCAATAGTTTTACTATAGACCCGGTGACAGGCGCGAGGGGTAGCCGAATGGCAGCATCACAGCCTGTTAAATTAGAAATGACAGCGCCGCGTAAACGCGGGAAAAGAGGTTAAGATGGCAGGTGGTGCAAATCCAGCAATGACGCAAGCGGTAGCTAATCCTTTTCAAAGGGCAAGCGCAGCAAATCAAATGGCGTTACAAACTTACGCAAATCCAGGCGCTGCGGCTGCGAATATGATGAACCCATACCAGCAGCAGGTAGTCGATGCTACAATTCGAGATGTAGGAAATGCAGCGCAAATGGGTCTTAATCAAATAGGTTCACAAGCTCAAAGTGCAGGTGCTTTTGGTGGCTCTAGGCAAGCTATAGCAGAAGCAGAAGCCTTAAAGGGTTTTAACCAACAGGCGCTCGACCAAGTGTCTAGATTAAATCAGCAAGGCTACAACCAGGCTATGAATAATGCTTTTACGGCTGCATCAGGACTGCAAGGCGCAGGGCAACAAGCTTTTGGAATGGGGCAAGACATACAAAGAAACCAATTAGTTCAAGGCGCAATGCAGCAGGATGCGATGCAAAGATTAATAGACGCTGGTAAAACACAATATGCAGGATATGCTGGCCAGCCCCAAGCAGGATTAAATACTATGATGTCAGGGTTGACAGGTATGCCAAATATGGGTGGTTCAACAGCCTATCAAACTCCTGGATTACTCAATTATTTACAAGCGGCGGCGAGTTTTTAGATGTTAGGTGGATTTTTTACTGGTGAACGTGACCCGGCAACAGGGTTAACAGCTTTTCAACGTTTTGGGCGGGCATTAGACCCTTTAATTTTGCCTGAAATGCGTATGGGTGAACAAATAACTCAGAGAGGCAAAGACTATTTAGCAGGTGAAAATCGAAATAATACAATAGAAGCATTAACTGCTGAAGCTAATAAAGGCGATGTTTCGGCGCAACGCCACCTTATGATGGCGCAAAACGGCGTACCATTAGACCAGGTTCTTAGCAGTTTTGTAAACGAAAAAGCTGCCTTTGAGAGAGATGCTTTGAATAGACAAGCTATGTTGGGCAAGCAAAAAAGTTTTACAATGATGACAGGTAAGCAGATAAATGAAATAAGAGGGACAAATTTTCCACCTGACACAGTATTTAATGTTTCTTCAGATGGAAAAGTTACGCCTGTTGATACGACTGATAAATTTCAAATTGGCTCTGGTGAAAAAGAATATGACAAAGAAGTCGGTAAAATATTTGCTAAACAATACGGAGACATACAAGAGAAAGCGACAAGCTCACAAACGGAATTAGACCAAATAGGAATACTAAGAAGTATTTTAGATAGCGGTTTGCAAACTGGTGCATTTACTGAACAAAAAGCACAGTTTCAAAGAATAGTGGAATCACTTGGTGGCGACCCTGCTGAAGTAGACAGCGTTGAAGCGTTTGAAGCAATTTCAAATTCATTAATACTCGCAAAAATGGGCGGTTCACTAGGCGCAGGATTTTCTGAGGGTGATAGACAATTTGTTGTTGGTATGGGTGTGAGCCTTGGGAACACAACACGCGGTAACCAACTTATACTGACTTTGTTGGAAAGAATTGCACAACGAAATATTATGGTATCTCAAATTGCAAACGAGTACGTTTTGGAAAATGGTAGATTAGACGCTGGTTTTCAGCAAGTTTTAAGAGATTGGGCAGAACAAAATCCGATAACAGCAGATTTGCAATAGGTGTAAAATGGAAGAAAAAGAACTAAAAAAATTAAGTATTCCTGAATTAGAAGCTGTTTTATCTAAAGCTGATGCAGACGGTCGGTTACTTTTCGCTGTAAAAGTAGAAAAATTACTAGAAGATAAAAAGAAAACAGAAGCTGAACAGTCTACATCAATTGGCGAACAAGCTTTGACAGGTTTCTACGATGATTTTGCAAACGCATTAGGAGCGCCAGTAGATATGGCTACTGCTGGCCTTAATAAATTAGGTTTAGGCAGTGAGCAGCCTGTTGGTGGCTCGCAGAGTATTAAAAATTTAATGCAGTTTGTTAGCGGTGGTGAAGCTTTAAACGCGCCTGACCCGCAAACAGCGAAACAAAGAATTGCTAGAGGCACTGGTGAGGTCTTAGGTTCTACGTTGGCGGCTACGGGTGGTCTAGTAGCGGCAGCGCCAAAACAAGCATCAAACGCAAGCGCATCTATTTACAACTCTCTTAGAAACGCATTGGCAGACCTTAGAGGGCAAGTAACAAAAACACCTGGCACAGCTTTAGCTTTAGAAACTGCTGCGGCAACAGGTGGCGGTGTAGCTGAAAGCACAGTTGCCGAATTAACAGAAAACCCGACAGCTAGGACAATGGCTGGTATTTTAGGTGCACTTGCGGTTGGTGGTACAGCCGGGAAAATGGATGATTTAATAAGACGTTATACAAACGTTGACCCTAACACGCCTATTAATGCAACAGAATTAAAATTTACTGCGGGTAAAATTTACGACAATCAAATAGATAATGGGTTGTCGGCTCAACCATCCATCACTGATAATATCGCTCGAAGAGCTTTTGAAGTAATAGATAATAATGGTTTATTAGTACCAGGCGCAAAGAATACATCTAATGTAGACCCAGAATATGCAAAAGTAGCTGGTTTAATGAGAATATTAGACGGTTTTGCTGACAAGGGTATGACTGGTGCTCAAATACTAAGCCAAAGAAAAGGCATTATGAATAGGATTAATGACAGTAAAGGTACGGAAAGAAATGTTTTGCGTAACATACTGCGAACCTTTGACGAAGAAATGGATGGGTTGACTGACGGTATTAGAATTGCCAACAAAATGTATTCAAGGGCTATGAAGGCAGAGCAGGTAGAAGAATTAATGGACTTAGCTAGAGCTTCTGCGGCTGGTGCTAATTTAAATTTAGAAAACGCAATAAGGACACAATTTAGACAGCTTCATAGGCGTATTATAAAAGGCCAAGAAACAGGTTGGACACCAACAGAAGTTGAGCAAATAAAAAATATTGTAGAAGGTGGTAATGTAGAAAACATATTACGTTTTGTTGGAAAACTTGCGCCTACAAATCCTGCTATCACCATTGGCCTAGGTAGCCCAGGGGCAGTTATGGCAAACCAAATAACTGGTGACCCGTTGCTTACTGCTGGCCTTGCAACAGGAGCTATGACAACAGGCATTGGTGCTAGAATGGCTGCAGGTCAAGCGCAAAAAGCTAATGCTCAAAGATTAGCGGCAACGGCTGTACAAGGTAGGGATATGACGCCCGCAGGACAAAAAAGAATGATGGATGCAATTACAGCATATCTAGCGGGTCAAGCTGCAACCCAATAAGGAAACGGAAATGAAATTAGAACCATTAGACGAAATACAAATTGAAGGCATCGTTTCCAAAGCAATACAAGACGCTGTTGATTTTATAGATGGTGAGATAGCACCACAAAGAGTTAAGGCGCAAAGATATTTTGATGGCGAAACTGATTTAGGTTTTGAAGAAGGGCGCAGCCGGGTTGTGGCAACGAAATGCCGCGAGGCAGTAAGAGGTATTAAGCCATCAATACAAAGAATATTTTTAACAAATGAGAAACCTGTCGAGTTTGTTGGTCGAAACGAAGAAGATGTTAGGTTGGCAGAGCAAGCCACACAATTTATTAGCTACAAGTTTCAAAAACACGACGGATATAGAATTTTTAATGATGTAATGCAGGATGCTTTGGTCAAAAAAGGCGGCATCGCGCACGTTTTTTATAACGAGGAAATGGAAAACGAAATAATTACATTACGAAATCTAACAGATGATGGTTATGCTTCAGTAACACGCGAAGACAATGTAAGCATTATAGCTCATTCTGAGGAAACAAAGGCTACTGTTGATGAAAATGGTTTAGAAATAGAAGAAACCAGGCACGATGTTAAAATATCAAGGTCAACACCATATGGCGATATTTGTATAGAAAGCATACCACCTGAAACTTTCTTCGTTGACAGAAATGCCCGGTCTATGGACGATTATTACATATGTGGCCATTCAACAGACGTAACTGTAGCTGACTTATTATCTATGGGTTTTAGTTTAGATGATTTGGCAGGTATTGATGGGTCTAATTATAGCACTGCTGACGACGAAGCGGAGTTTGAAAGAAGAGGGTATGCAACAGATGAAAGCGACGACGAAAATGCATCGTATTCATCTAAAAAAATTACTTTAACTCAAGCTTACATGAAATTAGACGTAGAGGGCACTGGTGAGCCCGCACTGTATCAATTTATCTGTGCTGGGGTAAATTATAAACTTCTTAATTTTTACGAAGCTGACATAGCTCCTTACGCAATATTTGAATGTGACCCGGAGCCCCATGCATTTTTCGGCACAAGTTTAGTTGACTTGCTTATTTCAGACCAAGACGCTGCTACTTCTATGCTGCGCGGTGTTTTAGATAATGTGGCACTAACTAATAATCCTGGCATAACATACATGGATGGCCAGGTTAACGTATCAGATTTATTAAACAACGAAATAGGACGACTTGTTAGAGTTAAAAATCCTAATGCGATTTCAGAGATGTCTGTCCCGTTTACAGCGGGCGCAACCTTACCTGCGTTGCAATACTTTGACCAGTTGGTAGACAATAAAACCGGAGTGTCTAAGATGGCACAAGGGTTAAACCCCGATGTCCTGGCTACAACAACAGCAACAGCTATTGCAGCATCGACAGAAGCGCAAACGGGGCAGGCAGAAGTAATAGCAAGAAATTTTGCAGAAGGCGGTATGCGTCGGATGTTTAAATTAATGCTCAATTTAATGGTAAGAAATGCTGACGCTGACGAAATGATGCGTCTTAATGGTGAGTTTGTTGCTGTTGACCCAACAAAGTTTGACCCAGACATGGACTTAATAATTAATGTCGGCATAGGTACGGGTAGAGAGCAGGAAAGGGCAGTTATTCTAGCCCAAGCTTTACAGATACAACAAACTATCTACAGCACCTACGGGCCACAAAATGGTCTTGTTACAATGACCCAAATTAGAAATACTCTTGCTGATATGCTGGCATTAGCTGGTATAAGAAATAGCGATAGATATTTTGAGCCAATGAACTTTGAGAAAGAACAAATGTTGCAACAGCAAGCAGCAGAGGCTGCTATGCAGCAACAGGCGGCTATGGGACAACAAGCAGACCCGGCGCAAATGCTTATGCAAACTGAAGGCATGAAAGCGCAAACAAGAGCGCAGGTAGATTTAGCCAGGGCACAACTTGATAATCAATACAAAATGCACAAATTAGCTATGGATGATGATTTAGCAAGAGATGAAATGGTGCAAGATTTAGCTGTTAAAGTGGCAGAAATATTAGGAAAGTATAATACAAGCGTTGATGTCCAAAACATCAAAGCTGAACAAAATGCTCCAAGAGAGCATAATGAACAAATGAAGGGTATGAGTGGTGGATATTGAAAAAAAAGCTCGGCATAGTGCAGCACTGCTGGACAATGAGCATTTCATAGCTACTTTACATAATTTGCGGGAAGAACAAAAAACTCTTTTTGCAAATACTGGCGCAGAAGAATTGGAGCGTCGTGAGGAATGTCATGCTATACTGCGGGCATTAAATGCAATACAAAATTCTCTACAAGCAGATGTTGATGCTTTAGAAATTTTGATGAAACAAAGGGATTAGCACCGTTATGGAAACGACTGAACCGTTAAACGTTGGAACTATTCAGGGGGTTGCCGATAGTTTATTAAATGTACCTGAAAATCAACCTGAAGTTACTGAAGCTATAACAGAGGTAACTCAAGAAGAGCCCGAAGTTATAGAGGCAGAAGCCGAAGAGGTTGATGTCGTCGAGGCGTCAGACGACGAAGTAAATACTGGCGATGAGGATATTGAGGAATTTGAGCAAACAACCGAACCAGAACCTTTATACACTGTTAAAATGGATGGTGAAGAATTAGAGGTAAATTTGGAAGAGTTGAAAAGAGGCTACTCAGGACAAAAGTATATCCAAAAAGGCATGGCAGAAGTGGCTGACGCTAAAAAACAAGTTAGTGCGAATAGAGCAGAACTTGAGCAAGCCCAAAGTCAGCTTGCAGAAGAACGGCAAGTTCTTATTAACATTTTTCAGCAAACTCAAAACGGTGCTCCGCAAGTCTTACCGTATCCACCGGAGGAACTAAAATCTAGTGACCCTATTCGTTGGCAGCAGGAAGCAGAGGATTATCGGCGCAGTTTAGAGAAAAAACAGCAATGGGACATACAACAAAATTTTGTCCTTAAAGGCCAAAGAGAAGCAGAAGCAAAGGCTGAACAAGCATACGACCAACAGCAAACACAATTGTTGATTGAGTGGTTGCCTGAATTAGCTGATGCGGAAAAACGTAAAACTATTTACAAAAACGTTAAAGAACAAGCAAAAGAGCATTACAGCTTAACAGAAGACGATTTAAAAACTGTTAGGTCTGCTCAAGAGTTTGTTATCCTTAATGATGCTTTGAAGTGGCGCAAATTTCAGAAAGAAAAACCTGAAATTAAAAAGAAAGCTGAAGGTTCTAGACCTGTTGTAAAAGCTGCGGCCAAACAATCGCAGCAAGCCGGGAATGCTAAAAAAAGTAAGCAGTCGTTCGATAAAATGAAAAAGACCGGGAGCCATAGTGATGTGGCGTCTTGGTTGTTAACTTCTTAATCTTTTGTCAAAAAGGAAATAAATCATGGCCGTAACTGCCGACACAAACGAGACATACGATGTCACAACCATAAGAGAAGATTTGCAGGAGGCATTAACCTCTATCTCTCCTACGGATAATATTTTTATGAGCACAATTGGCTCAAAAACTGTCGATAACACCTATTTTGAATGGGCCGAAGTCGATTTAGCTGCTGCTGCGGATAACAGGGCTGTGGAAGGCGATGTTGGATTGTCCAACAGCGCACCTACAAATGCCGTTCGCAAAGGCAACTATACACAAATCTCAACTAAGGTGGTTGAGGTTAGTAGCACAAACGAAAGTGTAAATGGAGTAGCTAACGCTCAGACAGTCGCAAAGCAAGTAGCTTATAAATTAAGCGAAATGAAGAGGGACATGGAAAAAATGCTCTTGGATAACGTGGCTGCTGGGGCTGGTGCCTCTGGTACTGCTAGACAGACTGCTGGTTTACCTGCATTCTTAACTACTAACGCTGATAGAGGCGCTGGTGGTGCTGATGGTACAACTTCTGGTACTGGTTCTTCTGGGTTTGTAAATGCTGCTGCTACTGATGGCACACAGCGTAATATTACTGAAACTTTGCTGAAATCAGTCGTAGCATCTTGCTGGAATGAGGGCGCTGAACCAAGTGTTGTTCTTTGTGGTTCTGCACAAAAGCAGACTATAAGTACCTTCACAGGCAATGCGACGCGCTTTAAGGAGGCGGAAGACAGTAAGCTCAATGCAGCCATAGATGTCTATATTTCCGACTTCGGCGAGCTTCAGATTGCTCCTGCGAGGCAGATTAGAGCCAGGGATGTTTTCGTGCTTGACCCAAGTTATGCAGAAGTTGCTTACTTGCAAACAGCAAAGCAAGAGCCATTAGCTAAAACTGGTCTGAGTTCAAGAAGACTAATTTCTGCGGAATACGGTCTACAAGTTACCTCAGAAAAAGCACATGGCGTTGTGGCAGACGTTTCATAAGTCAAATACTGGGGGGCTTTTGCCCCCCTTTACCATTGGAGATTTTTATGAAAATTAAAATAATTACAGATAGAAAACCTTGGGCTGACGGTAAAAAGTGGCACATGGGCGAAGAGGCAGATATTTCTGATTCTGACGCAAAAATTCTAATTAACGCAGGTTTTGCAGAAGCTATTGGCGGTTCTGAGCCTAAAAGAGCTAGAAACTCTAAAGGCCAGTTAAAAAAAGACGACCCTTCGACCCCTAATATCAATGAAGCTTGGGAAGGTGGAAAAGCTCCTAAGAAAAAGAAAGCTAAAAAATGAGCATACAAACGCGATATCTTGACGAAGACGGTAAAATAGTAATCAACCGCAGTCAGGATATTCAACGCATTCTGGATTTTAACAAAGAACGCAATATTGACGGTCATAACCGCAAGTCAGATATGAGGCTTGCAGGCTCAATACCTTTTGTTGTGATTGAAATGTGGATGAAAGAGTGTGGTGCTAAAATAGGGAGCCAAGAGCTAAACGAATACATCAAGAAAAAATTGATGTCAGGTGAGTTTAGTAAGTTGGTGGCTAACGGTTACTAACATGGATATGCCCAAAGTAAATATTGCTGTTGCTGCTTCGGCGGTGGTAGCAATTGTTAGTACAGTGGGCGGTGGTATTTGGTATGCTTCTCAGCAAGCGTCAATCATTGAGGGGCTTACCTCTCAAGTGGAAAGATTGACGATTGAGAACAACGCAACTGACCGCACCAACCTAATCAGAGATGTTGAGAACAATAGCGAGAATATTGATGAGATGATTGATATCCTTGCTGAAATTTATGATGAGATGGAAGAAGCTGACGAAGAGATTTGGGATGAGGTAGGTAATATGGTTAATTACTTTACCCAGTTGGTTCAATTACAATCTCGCGTAGCAATTCTTGAAAAGACAGTAGAGTTTACCCGTAAAGACGGTATGTAGTTATGGACCCCTTAACAATTTTGGGCGTTGTGAAAAGTTCTTTAGCCGCAGGCAGAACTGTCGCAAGTCTTTCAAAAGAAATTGGGCAATTCTTTGATGCAACGGATGCAGCTAAGAAAAAACTGCAAAAAAAAGGTATCACTAGCTCCGATGTTAATAGTGTAGCTCTAGACAGATGGGCTAAAGAACGCGAGGCTGCTCAGGCAGAAGAAGAGTTGCGCGAGTGGGTGACGAACAATTTAGGGTTAAGTCAATGGCAAGCATTACTCCGCATTCGCAAAGAGGTTTTGCAAGAAAAGCGCGAAGCAGAAGCACAGGCAAGGCGTGAGGCGCAAGAAAGGGCGGATTTTGCACTTACCTTAATAGCAATCGCTTTGCTACTCTTAACGACCCTGATAGGCTCTGTGGGATATCTCCACTACATGGAATGGATAAATTTACGAAATTGGTTTAGGTGAACTTAGTAGAGGTAAAGCACAATAGGTTTGTAGTATATACAGACGACGGTAAAGTTGCTATACAAACAAGTGACCTAAGAGTAGCAAGAGGGTTTTTAAATGAGTGAATTTGAAAAAGCCGACAGTAACGGTAATGGGGTTATCGAGCCCGACGAGTGGGAGAAGCTACGCTTAGAAGAAAGACGTTTGGAGATAAACGACCGGGACTTAAAGAGGGATGCCGAGCGGCGCTATACTGGCTTTGCGCTCGCCGGGATGCTAATTTATCCCTTTATTATATTACTGGCTAGTGTTTTAGGTTTTGACCAGGCAGCGTCTTTAATTACAGACATTGCGTCTGTCTACGTTATTGCAGCTAGTGGTGTTGTTGCTGCATTTATGGGTTTCAATGCTTACTCCGCTAAGTCAGACAAGAAGACAACAATGAGTATGGAGGGCGAAAAGTGAAAATTAGATTAGCCAATTTGACTGATTTAAAATATGTTCACTCTTTGTCAAAAAAAGAAAGTCATGCTTTGGGTTTTATCCCAAATACTGCATATGAAGCTGCAATCACTGGACATAAAACAGGTAAAAGATGGTCAAATACTTGTAACGATAAATTATGGTTATGCGAAGAAAACGGTGATACCGTAGGTTTTTTGTTGATGTCGTTTGGTAAGTGGTCAAAGGTTAATCAAATAGCTATTCAAGAGGATGCAAGAAGAATAGAAAGAGGTAAAGCATTGTTAGAGGCAGGAATAGAACATGGTCAAAGCAGGGGAATACAAGATTTTGCTTGTGGGTGTGCTGATGACCTTCCCAGTAATCAATTTTGGCAGGGTGTTGGATGGAAGCAATTAGGAGATAGAAAAGGCATTTCTCATAAAAATACTTGGAAAGAAACGTCAAAAAGAAAAGTTAATATCTATCACTTTCAGGAAAACAGTTTATTTTTTAGGGGAATGTAATGTTACAGTTTTTAAATCCTATAGCTTCACTTGCAGGGTCTTGGCTTGACGCAAAGACAACTAAGCAAGCAGCCGAGGCTAAACTAAAGCTAACAGAGGCAGAAGCTAAAGCGAAAATATTATTATCGGAAAAGACAAGCGTTGCCGACTGGGAGCGCATCATGGCTGAAAATAGTCAGTCGTCATGGAAAGACGAATTTTTCGTAATTGTTTTGTCAATTCCATTAATTTTAGCTTTTGTGCCGGGTGCCGAGGGCATTGTAGATAGAGGTTTTGAACAACTTCAAAAGGCTCCAGACTGGTATTTTTACAGTTTAGGTTTGGCAATCAGCGCGTCTTTCGGTGTAAAAGGCTATAAACAGTTTATTAGGAGAAAATAATGCGAGAAATAGACGAAATAATAATTCATTGCACAGCTACAAATCCAAGTTGGATGGCAGATAAACCTGTTGAGGATGTTGTTGCAGAAATCCGCAGATGGCATGTAGAAGAACGTAAGTGGTCTGACATAGGCTATCACGCTATTATTCATAGAGATGGCTCAGTAGGCTACGGTCGCCCCGTAGAACGAACAGGAGCGCATGTAGGCGGTCGAAACAAGACTACAATAGGTGTAAGTTTAGTTGGTGGAAGAGGCTCTGTAGCAGACGGAGAATTTAGCGACAGCTTCACACCAGAGCAAGAAGCGGCATTGCGACAATTGATAGAAGACTACAAAAAACAAATACCAGGTATTAAAAAAGTAAGTGGTCATAACGAATACGCTTCTAAAGCTTGCCCAGGGTTTTCTGTACTAGCTTGGCTATAAATAAAATTGAATTTGAAGTTGTAGGGCAACCTGTTGGCAAGGCTCGCCCAAGATTTACTAAATTTGGCCATGTGTACACGCCAGCAAAGACCAAAGATTATGAGGCTCGTTTAACAGCAGCAGCTTGGTCTGCAATGAAAGCTAAAAAGTTAGAAAAAACTGAAAAAGCTGTGCATCTTGAAGTAGAAGCTCATATGGAAATACCGAGTTCCTGGTCAAAAGTGAAAACTTTAGAGGCGCAATTTGGCGCTATACGCCCTACAACAAAACCAGACATAGATAATATTTTAAAATGTGTCGGAGATGCAATTGAAAAGGCTGGGGTAGTAGAAAACGATAAACAAATCTATTCCGTCAAAGCCACTAAAAAATATGCTGATACTGAAACGGGTGCAAAAATTTATATATCAGTTTCTTGGCCTAATGGTACAGAATAAGACCAGTCAGACCCATATAACTCTCGCCACTTTTTTTTGTCATTATGTATCGCGCAATCTTTTGACTTATCCCACAAAGCTTGGTGGTGCCCATCGCATAGCGGTATAGCTTCTAAGTCGCTAGATTTATTTGTGCCATATCTATCATGTATTGGGTGATGTGCTGTAGTCGGGCTATACTGTACCAGACCAAATTTTTTACAAACGCAACAAGGCATTTCTCTTATTTTGTCTAAATACTTCGCGTTGCGTTTTGCTTTATCTGCTTTCAGTCCAAGCGGTGGTTTATTTGCTAAATTACTTATGACAATACCAATTCTTGATGTTTTCTAATTATATCATTCATATTAGGTTTAGGCGGTATTTCTATCACTTTGTGGTTTACTTTGCCATTGGTTATTTTATCAACAACTACTGAAGAACTTTTATCATCAAATAAATTGATTGTAACAACCATATTATTTTCGTGGTCAACTAAAGTAGTATAACTCCATCTTTTTTTATGCGAGTGGGTCATAACCTATAGCCTCAGATAGTTTTTCCATAGCCAATTCAAAATAATCGTTAAATTCTTTTTGGCTCATATCATCAAACGAAATGCTGTCCATAATACGCATATGTGCGCTTGCTAGACTGTTCCACCTCATTTTGACATATCCACACGCCCATTTCAATTCGCTGTGCAAATGTTGTTCTGTCGGCCATCTGTTGGTAGCATCACAAACATTTTTAAGTGTTGCCCAATACAAATTGTGATGTGGGTTTGAACGTTTACCAGTAGCTTTGATATCAAATACTTGATTATCTTTGCAATCTCCTAGTTTTTTTGCATCATAGTCTGTAACGGGCAATAACTGCCCGTCACGTTTGATAACTTGTAATTTTATTGTGGCCATAATTCTTTATTTTGGTCTAGAGAATATTGAGCCCAACTTTTTTTACCGTTACCTACCATAACTTTATCAATAGGCCACCCCTGGTCTTTTTTTAATCTGTGAATGACTGCTGCAAGTCTAAAACACCCAAACTGATTTAGTGCTTCTATAGGCGTTATTGTTTTGCCTGATTTAAGTAGGTGTAAAACATTCCCATCTTGTGTTGTAATATCTTCCATAATTTACTCCTTTTTTAAAATGGTATTTCTTTTTTGTCTTCTGTTGGTTTATTACCAAGAAGTTCTAAATTTCTTGCGAATATGTTTAAATACACTTTCTTTTGATTGTTATCGTCAATTGTTTCATTCATAGAAAAATCTCCAATAACACTTACTCTTTTACCTCTTTTTAAAAATTCACCGACCCCAACAGAATGATATCTGCAACTAAAAAAAGTAGCCGGGGCATCTTTTTTATAAGTGTCATTTACTGCCACACTAAAACGTAAGCTTGGTTTTCCGTTATATTCTACCTGCTCTGCGTCAGCAGTAAGGTTTCCAATAATTATTATTTCTTTCATAGTCCAAGTTCCTTTTTTCTTTTTTCATGTGCGTTAACAACATCATCATATTGAGGTTCACTAATATCAGGAGCGTTTAGTAAATTTTTGTAACGCTTTTCATTAGCTATAAATTTGTCCATGTTGCAATCTTCATAGAATGTAATAGCAGCATCTACCCTAGCTTCTGTGTCTAGGTTCATTATTTTTTTAGGCATAGCTTCTTCTATTTCATCGGCTTCTGCCTGACTGTAAACGTGACCATGCAAACCAATTAGTTTTAAGATTACCCGATCTTTTGCCCTTTTCTCACTCATAGCGTAGGGGTAATTGTTTTTATTATTGTAAGGTGTGGCTTCGCCAATAGACCATTCAGTCTTGTCACCCATATGACCAGTAACACACATGACAGCGTGTTTTTTACCTGCGTCACTTTCAATCATAACTGGCGCATCGAATACAATATTATTTACGGCAGCAATTCTTTCACAAGCTTTATGTAATAGAACAGGTGTACCATGAACATCCCATGTGGCTTCTTCTTGCGTCATGTCTATTGTCTTTAGTATTTCTAATAATTTTTTTGGTAATTGTTTCACCATTATACGTCCTCTCTTGATGCTGCTTCAGCTTGTTTTAAAGCAATCACGTTTTCCTCTAGTTTTTGTAAAAACAAATCATGGCTTATAACCGCCGTTTCTTTGCCCGCTATAATAGCGTCCAGTAGCGGTGTTATATATTCTGGTGGTATGTTTAGTTCATTTATTACACGCAATACTTCTTTAGTAATGTGTAATGCCATATCGTTAGGTGATGGGTATTTTAATGGGTAAGTCATTTTCTTTCCTTTTAATTCATTTTGACTATTGCAATATACACTTTAATTAATTAATTACAATAGCAATAAAATAAAAAAAGGTAAAAAAAATGGAAAACTCTAATATAGAATTGATACCATTGGACAAAATAGCAAGTAAAATCAAACACTTAAATTTAGCAAAATTATCAAAAGAGACAGGTGTACACAGAACAACGCTGTATAAAATAATAGAGGGCACTATAGACCCCCGTTATTCTACTGTACGCACATTGTCTAATTATTTAAATTATTTGTCGCTTGTAGACAGATTTAAAAATTTAGGTAAAAATAATAAAAAGGCCGCAGAATAAACTGCGACCTAAAAAGCAATAATTCAACCTATACGCAAAACAGGAGAATGTAATCTATGAGTAACCTAGTTTCGAACTTAATACAAACAAAAACAATAGGTTCACCCACAAAAAAAGCTATTTTAATGTATATGTCAGATAAAGCTAGTGATGATGGTAGCGGTATTTGGGTAAGCAAAGGCAATATGGCAGCAGACCTGGAAATGTCTAGTCGAGCAGTCCGTCACCATATAAAAGAAATGTTGGCAATGGGTGTATTGAAGGAGGCAGGACAAAAAGAATGCCGCTACGGATACACCATAGATTATCAAATTAATTTAGATATCGTTGCTAAACTACCGTCGACTAGACCACCCCTGAATGACGTTCACCCCTACCAGGGCACTACATTCACCCCTACCCCTGAATGTGGTTCACCCAAACCATCCTATAAACCACCCAATGAACCATTATTAATGTCAGTTCTAGATAAACAATTTAACCAATTTTGGGACAAGTACCCTAGAAAGACAGCTAAACAACCTGCACAAAAAGCTTTTCCTAAAGCGATGATGAAAATAAGTTTTGAAGAGCTTATGGAAAAATTAGATGTTTTTATAAAATTTTATAAAGATACGAAGAAACAATTTTTACCTCACGCTAGTACATGGTTAAATCAAGAGCGTTGGTATGATGAATATGAACAACCAGATAATAATTTAGATTTACAAAAAACAGTTTTAAGAGAGATGTTAAATGCGAAATGATGAACTTAAACAAAAAACGTTAAAAATGTTGGGGCGATTAAATGCTCCTAGAGCCGTTCAAAATAATGATGAAAACATGAAAAGCGAAGCAGAATTTTTATGTAATCAAATAATAAAATTAGCTCCAAGCAAAAATTATAATGATTGGTTTGTAGATTTTGAGGAAAATTTGCTATCTAATTTAGAAACTAGAACCTGGCCTACTGCAAAAGAAATAAGCAAATCGGCAAAAGCTATAGCACCAAAAAGGCCAGAATTTAGAGAGCTTCCGCTAGAAAAATACCAGCCAAATGAATTAAAAATAAATGCAAACAAGATTATTAATGGAGAAGAAGTTGGTGAAAGTTACGTTACCGGGGCTCTATCACAACAAATGTTAAGGGCTGGTTTAGTAACTAAAGAGCAGTTACAACCTTACGTCGATTATTTAAACTATACAAAAAAGCAAATATATGGTTAAATACTGCCACTGGTAGTAAGTCCTCCCAGTATACTACCTCTCTCTGGAACTAAACCTGTCTTTACCCCACTTTAGGCAGGTTTTTTTTATTTTTTTATTTTTTTTTGTGGACATCTAATAAAAAGTGTGTATTATAGTATACATAAAGAGAGAGGAAACAAAATGAATAGTGTAAGAACAGACATAGAAATAAGTGTCAAAGGCCAAGATTTAAAAATAGAAATCTATGCTGATTTAGACGGTGACTATGTGCCGATAGACATTGAATTAGAATGGTACAACGAAGAAACTAAAAAACAAAGAGAATTACCGCGTCTTCTTAGGGACTTTGTTGAGACAAATTTTTATGACGATATTCACGATGCTATTGCCAGAGCGGATATAGAAATTGACGACACTGCTTATGATTTGTGGAAGGAGAGTGTCTAATGGCTAAAAAAGAAAAATCTGAACCGTCATATATAAAAACATTAATTAGAACGGTGTCGCATTTTAATAAACATGAATGGGAAAGTTTGTTACATGTACAAACAAATGTTTTTCGTGACCCTGACCAAGAAAATTCTGCATACAACTACGAACATTTATCTATAGAAGACCCGCATGGTGAATATCAATACGTTTTTATTCACTCACAAGAGCAAGCAATAGAGTTAATGCGAGCAATTAAAGCAGCAGGTAGAGAGATAGGATGGTTTGATGATTGATTGGCAAGATAAAATAATTTTTGTTCTAATGATTGTATTTATGACTATCATAGCCCTTAACATAGACAGCTTCATGGTGATGCAATGAGTAGAATGGAAACTTGGGAAGAAATAACAAATCGACATAAAAAAGAAAAATTCGATTTGGTGCAAGGGTTAGGTTTGCAGGGCTTAACCCAGGCACAAGCATCTAGAAAATTGCAAGTCAAACGCACAATGTTGAATAATTACATTCATCGCAACAAAGTTCGCTGGCCTGTTATAAGACAGGGGGTTAGAATTAATGAATAAACTGGGCAGTAAAAAACCATGTAATAATTGCAAAATGATGTTTTTGGAGTTTCATTTAACGCCAGAACATATTTGCTTACTATGTGAGATTGAAAAATTTATGGAGGCAAAAGATGTTGATAAACGCGAGCGACAGAGACACCAGGGATAGCCTTAAAAGAACGATAGATAGGTTAGAGCCCCTAGCAACGATAAAAGGGGCTCCACCATCAGTTGTGCAGGAATACAGAGAGGCACGATTGGCAATGGAAACATTAATAAACAAATTAAGAGAAGAAGGTGTAAAAATATGACTAAATCAGCAGAAGAATTAATGGCTGAAAAAATGAAAGAAGAAGCAGAAAACAGTAAAGACAGGCACAGAAAAGCTTTGCATGGCAACACAAAAGTTACTGCTTCTGAAAATAGATTTAAACTTTTACAAAACGGGAACAAATAATTGGAATACTTTACGCTTTTAACGGTTTACTATGACTTTCTTGATTATCCTATGGAGTTTAGTGTTTGGTTTTACAATAAAAACGATTGTTGGGATGCGGTAATTAATAAAGTTTCTATTTATAAAATTATAGAAGCAAAAGAAGCTATTTGCCAAGAAACTGATATGATATCAAAAGCTATTGCACCTAAACTTAGACCCTGGTAGTTTCCTCGAACTGGGGGTAAAAACCCCCCTTTTTTTTATTTTTTTACTTTTTTTCCTTTACATTTGTATAGAATAGTGTACATTATAATTATAGAGAGAGGGAAGAAAATGATTTACAATATAAAATCTATAGACGGAAAGCTACAAGGCCAGTTCGAAGGCACAAGTGCTAAAGATGCTGCAATTAATGCTTTCAATTCTTGGGGTTCAGAGTTAAAATCAAAAATAGAAGTTACAAAAGAAGCTCCAAAACCTATTAGGGCGGCAAAGTGTTATACTTGCGATTATTGCCGAAACAACATTGACAAGGGTGATTTGTATTTCAGAGTTAACAGAACAATAGGTAACCCTAAAAACACTATCATACTCCCAGGCACTATTGTTCATAATCATTATTCTTATACAGCACACGTTTGCACAAATTGTAAAAGAGTATATAGTAGAAGTACGTCATAGGACGTTATACTGCTCGGAGCCCCTGACATAGTCTTCCAAATCTTTCCACAGTGTCAGGGGCAACTTGATATTTACTGTGTCCCGTACTATTATACACAACATATAGACGCACCCACAATGGACGGTACTATGGCGGGACGACCTACTAAATATACTGATAAATATTGCGATGATGTTATTTCCCTGGGAAAACAGGGTCTTAGCCTAGAACAAATGGCATTCGAGTTAGATATAGCCGTATCAAATTTCTACATATGGCAAGAAAAACATCCTGAATTTCAGGAGGCCGTAAAAAAGGGGCGAGCATTCGCGCAAGGTTATTGGGAAAATGAACTATCAAGGGCAGCACTTGGAAGAAACCCGGAAGGCATTACACCTAACCCTACGCTAATGATTTTTCAGATGAAAAACCGTTTCCCTGACAAATGGCGAGAGAAACAAACTACAGAGCATGAGGTTAGTGGTGCTAAAAAGGTTGTCGTTGAATGGGGCGAGTAATTGACGAAGGCGACACACTCCGGGTTAAAACTGGTTATGTACCAAGGCCGCAAGCAATTGACTTTCACAAAAGAACCGAACGATTTGCTTGTCTGGTTGCTCATAGACGGTTTGGTAAAACGGTTGCAAGCATCAACGACCTCATCAAAGCGTGTTACACAGTACCCCTCGAAAATGTCAGAGTAGCCTATATCGCACCTTATCTTAGCCAGGCAAAAGCCATAGCCTGGGATTATGCACTAGAATACACTAGCTCGATACCTGACATTAAAGTAAATCATTCAGAATTACGCATAGACTTCCCAAATGGTTCAAGGTTTAGATTGTATGGTAGCGACAACTACAACGCTATGCGCGGGCTCTACTTTGATTTAGTGGTTTTAGACGAACCAAGTAACTTTCCTGTTAATGCATGGCCTACGGTCATTAGGGCTTGTCTGTCTGATAGAAACGGTAGGGCTGTTTTTATAGGAACACCTAACGGCAAAAATCAATTTTGGGAAATATACAATAATGCTTTGACCGACCCTAATTGGTTTGTTGCAATGTATAAATCCTCAGAAACTAATTTATTAGACCAAGCAGAGCTCGAAGAAGCAGAAAAGGCGATGGGCGAAGACCGATTTATGCAAGAGTTTGAGTGTTCATTTGAAGCAGCAACAATTGGTGCG
>Ga0181373_1000050_pt1 | contig 38178 bp, 16 predicted proteins | sample LowvirmetaG_3_FD_130159 | JGI IMG/M metagenome (GOLD analysis project Ga0181373, IMG submission 130159) | Marine viral communities from the Subarctic Pacific Ocean - Lowphox_09 viral metaG | ecosystem: Environmental > Aquatic > Marine > Oceanic | place: Subarctic Pacific Ocean | collected... | reverse complement strand
TTAAGGATATACCAGATGATATGCTTGACAATACTATGGATGGGTTAGGAATAGCTATGACTTGGGATGACAGGTATATGCGTTTATTCTTAACTAAGTTAGACTCAAAGGTAAAATCAAGCATTACAGTTTGGACAGGAGATGATTCTCTAGCTCCTAATAACAGTATGAGAATCAAAGACTTAGACTTTATCTATAGAAATAATTTAGGAGTTGATTCCGTTGTAAATCCTCAAGACCCTACGTATTTTGATTTAGCTTCTTGGACAACAGCTTACAGTCCTGTAACTAAGGGGTGGGTATCTTTTTACTCTTTCACGCCTAACTACTATGTAAGTCATCAGAACTATTTCTCTTCTGGTCTTAATCCTCTTGTAAGTGGGACAAGAAAAGGTAGTACTGCAGGAATATGGAATCACTTACTTGGCAGTAATCAAACATTCCAAGTATTTTATGGTTCTAGATACTCGTGGATTATTGAAACTGTCGCTAAAACTAATTATCAAAGTAAGCTATATGAAGACTTTAGCTACAGGCTAAATGTTAGAAGATATGTGAATGAGTATGACTACCATTACTTCGATGAAAACTTCGACAAGATGGTTCTGTACAATGACAGAGAGTCTTCAGGATTATTAAGACTAGTGACTCAAGAGCCTAATAGTTTGAAACAACTTATTGATTTCCCTAAGTTCACTTCTACAGGTATCGACATTATAGCCACAAATCAGGATTATACTTGGTCGGTTAACTACTTTTTTGATAACTTAAAGGAAAATCATACACAACCTATTTGGACTAATGCTCTAAATAATGTAGATAAAACTTTGAACAATGAAGCATTTAACTACAACCCTTCATTTAAGAATCATCTGAGAGGACAATATCTCTTAATAAGGTTGGAGCAAAGTAAAGAATCAAGACTTAAGTTTATATTTGAACACTTCATATCAGACTCATTAATGTACGATGCCTACTAAAAAAAATAACATACCAACAGGAGGATTCATAAGAAAACAGGATGCAGCAAGAAAGCAAGAAATCCTAGATTTATTTATTAAAGAGACCAATGAATACGGTGCTCCTAATTATAGTGCTACAACTGATTTCCCAAGCCCCATTTATGAGGACAGTTACCAACAAGCCCTTGACTACCAGACAGAAATGTTAAACTCGCCTAGAGGCCAAGAGATGTTAAGGGAGGAAACGGCAAGAAATTTTTTATTTAATAGAAATAAAAGAAATGAAAGAGCTTTTCAAGAAACTTATGATGCAAGGTTACGTAATTTAGAAAATGCTAGGAATTCATTGTTATTTGCACCAGAGATATCTGACATTGCATATGGTGTGGCATTTCCAGACGGGCCAAACACTGCCGTTCTTACACAAGGATTAAGAGGAGTACCATACACTGTTCCTAATATGTATAGTCCAGACGATTTAATGTTTACAATGGTGCATGAGGCAGACCATGTTGAAAAGGGGTCTGATTTCAGTACAGAAGGTTTTAATTTTTTTGATGCCAATTTACAACCTAAAGCTTTTGAAAAAGTCAGGCTAACACAACGTAAGACAAAGGATGCTCTAGAAAACCTTGATGCCCAATTTGGAGGAGGATATCAGAGACAAACTGGTATGACCAAAGAAGATTTTTTATCTAACTACAAAAACAAAAAGAAAGGAGAAAAGGCTTATTATTTTGGAGAAAATAACCCTGACAAAAACGTAGAGGGACATATACCCCTAGTAGAACTATATGATTTTGATTGGGCTACTAGCCCTGACGAAGTATCGTCTCAAATAGTTGAACTTCAATTTCTTTCATCTCGGGCAGGAGTATACGACCCCAAAACAGAAGAGTTTAACGAATCGCATTTGAAGAAACTAGAGCAATTAGTAAACTCAAAACAGGTCCCTCAAACAGTTTTTAGGACTTTTAAAAACTTGAGAGGTCTATATGAAGATGATAACTTAATAGATATTATGAATCTTATCTCACAGGACAACTCCATGACAGACCAAACTAATATGACATACGCCCAAAACGGAGGATATTCTAGACATCAAGAAGATGGCATAACTTACTTAGACCCTAACCGTCCAATCAGTAGCCAAACTGATGCATACACACCACCTAGTGAAAGAGATAACATAGCAGTTCAGGATGCAATAAATCAAGCCAATGTTCAGAGAGCAGATATAAGGGGTAGAATGCAAGCCTTTGATGAACTAAATGAGGAAGCTCAAAGACTAGGTTTTAGTAACTATGCAGAATACTCACAAGCAAAACAACAAGAAAATTTATCGGGTGTAACAGATAATACATATACAACACAAGCTGATAACTTGGGTATGTATGATGATATTTATCTACCTGAAATAGATATAATAGAAGAACGAGGACCACAAACATTTTTAGGAAGTGAAGCTTTAGGTACTTTATTTCCATTTGGTGGAATGGAAATTATACCTGGTCCAGGTGAGGGTCTTGATGGTATTATGTTTGCAGATGCGGTTAAGGATGGTAAATATGGAGATGCTGCACTTCATGCTTTAGGTTTTGCTTTTCCTTTTGTAACGGGAAAAGGATTATTAAATTTTGGAAAGAAATACTTTGGGAAGTCAACACCACCAGTAGCAAGAAAAAATATTGCACGAGAGGGTGAGAATTTTGTAAGAATAGAAGTACCCGTTGACCGCGTAGATGAAACTACTAATGTTATAACACCTGGTGCCAGAAGTACAAGTCCATCTGTTGCTAGGGGGACAAACGCACCTGGCAGAGCTTCTGTTCATTTAGGAGAAGTACCTTATTACAATAATCCTAATAAAATGCTAAATAATGAAGCACAGTTGGCAGCTTTATCAAATATGAAAAGTCAAGGTAGATACCTAGATGATATTAATTTTAGTAGCTCTAATTTAAATACAGGAGATGTTAATTATGTTGGTACATCAGGTGGAAGACCTGTAGTATCTGTTCAAGTTCCTGGTCCAGATGGTAATATGGCAACTCAATATTTTTATAAGTCAACTGGTTTAGGGGGTAAGACTGTAAGAGATGCTGACGGAGTAGTTAGAAGTACGGAAGGCATGTGGCAACCTTTTGGAGGCTTTGCAAATGTAAACATGCGTGGACTTCCCCCAGACAAAGAAATACAATGGTTTATAAAAGGTATGGGATATAAAGATTTTTATAACAGTAAAGCTTTTGAAAATATAGCAGAAAATTTAGATGATTTAACAAAGAGTCAATTTCGTTATTATGATAGGGCTAATAATCAGTTTGGTCCTAATCCTATAAATAAACAGCAAGGGGGTTCAGTTAAATTTATGCAAGGAGGTACGATGGGAAGACATCAGGAACAATTTATTGTTAACCCTGATGGAGAGACTACCCCACTAACCGATAGAGGGTTTTACTATAATAGAGCTCTGGGCAGCAACGTAGGCGGCCAATCAGCTTATTCTGCACCATCTCCAGGAGGTGGAGGTTTTCTTGGGTCCGCTACTAAAGATATGACCCAAGCAGATGTAGTACGTCAGAATATAGTAAAAGATGAGGTAGAGGCTCAAATTGATAGAGACAATCAAAGACAGAGGGAGATAGACAGGGGGACCTTGCCTGCTTACTCTTTCAACAAAAGATATGGTAAAGATACAGAAACTCTAAATGGGTATGCACCTGGGACCCCAGGACACACCTTTGCTATGTATGGACAGGACATAAAGCTTTACAGCTATGGTGACAATACTGCGGAAGAAAACCGTCAATTAGTAAACGAACTAGAGCAAATATTTAGAGAAAATGGATTAGGGTATAGTGAGGAATTAAATCAAAGTTTACAATCATTTAGAGACAAAACTTATCATAATTACCTTGTTAAAAATAAAGATGTGCTTGATGGGTATTACGCTCAAGTAAAAGACTACGATAATTTATTAGCTGCCCAGAGTGCCCCAGGTGTTGACAATACTCGAATGGAGGCAAGAACATTGAATGCGTTTAGACCTGAGTTCCCTGTAGAAGCCCAAAGAAATCCAGTTGTAATAAAAAAGAGTCCACTGTCGGCAGTTCATAATACTCTTGCAGTGGCTGGGATGGTACCTGTTATAGGTGAACCTCTAGACTTACTTGATGCAGCTTTATACACTCTAGAAGGAGACTACACGGGGGCTGTTTTAGCTAGTGCATCTAGTGTACCACTTCTGGGTAGTGGTGCAGGAGGTTTAAGACTGACGGGTGCAGCCAAGGCTCTGGCAAAAGGTGCAGAGGAAGGGTCTGATTTGAACAGGTACATAAAGCAGATAGAAAGAGAAAGAAGAATGTATGCAAATCCTGGTGCATCTCAAGAGGGATTTGATTATTTGAGATACTCTGAAGAATTCCCCCAACTTAGTAAAGAATCAGAATATTTAAGTAATTTAGGCTTTTACAATATTAATCGTAAAACAGGTGCCCAAGCAGTAGATGATTACACAAGTTCTCATCATTTAGCAATGAATACAGCTTTTGATAATTTAAACTTGCCTAATCAAAAAAGAGCTTCGGCCCTCAATGAGTTAGTGCTTGACAACTCTAAAAGAATGGCTAATGATTTAGATAATTTTATTTCGTCAGGAATAGGAGGAAGAACATCTAAACCCATCTCTTTGTCTAGAGCATCGACAGACGAAGTAGTCAGAGTTGTTAATGCAGATAATTCCATTACTGTAAAAAAGTTTAGCGAGTTGCAACCTAACGATGTTATCCTAGATACTAAGTTTACTTCTTACTATGACCCTAACAGGCCTTTATTTAACCAAAATATGTTTAATAAAACTGCCGATGATTATGGAATTGGTTACTTCCCAGTTCGTCAACAAACATATATACCACAGGGTACAAAACTAGGCGTTCCTACTTTTCACGGTAACGCAAAGATGTTTCAAGATGAAGCTGAATTTATAGGAAATAGGTTCGGTGTTAGAAGATTCACTGGCATGAATCCAGATGGAAGTTATGGTTTCCAACTTATAGGGGGCTTTCAAGATGGAGGAAGTGTCTCAGGCGAAGAACCTTTAAGTGACAATGCCATGGATAATGTGGAAGAATCTATTGACTATAGTCAGTATAACACAGACATACTTATTATGGCTTCTAAATTTTCTATGAGTCCTGATGAGTATATTGAATATTATAATAAAGGAATACAAATGCTCAATGCAGGAAATACCATAGACGATTTAGTTAATATGGGTTACGGCAATAAAGAAGCATTATTATCTATGTTTCCTGGGGCATCTGTAGAGTCTAGAGGCAAATCCCAAACTCTTCAACAAGAAATAAAGCATATTCCTGTAACTAATTTACTAGCAGATACTGACTCTAGAACAGATGTGTCTAAGGTAGGAGCTGATATGATAGAATTTGTTAATAATGGTCAAACATCGGAAAGTACTACATTAAAGATGCAATCGGGAGGGGTTATAGGAAATCAACGAGCATATTTAGAGGGTATGAAAGTGGACCCCATGAAATATAAACCTGTAGTAGGATATAGAAAAGGGGCAAGAAATAATCCTGATGGTAGGGAGTCTACACATATTATGGCTTATGCTAAGGTAGATGATTTAGGAGGGTATGTAGCCTTCCCTACTTTGTTTCAAAATGAGCAAGGAGAGTTTTATGAGCCAGAGGACCCAATTGCAGAGGCTATAAAGAAGAATGAGATATATCGTTTTGGATACGATTTAGAGTCAGCTAAAGAATTTGCAGCAGGTAGTTGGAAACCTAGAAAACAAGCAGGAGGGCTTTTCCAAAATCCTATAACATCCGCTATGGAAAGAATGGATGAGTTTGGTAATATGATTGTAAATCAAAATTTAAAAAATGCTTTAGGGGAAACAGTAGAAGATACCTTTGGATTTAACTTCTTACCTGATGATTCAAATTGTGAGGTGGAAGTGATTTACAAGGCACAGGAAGGGGGGTATTCTATGAACCAAGACAATGTCGTTGGACAATTAGTCGAAGAAGCTGAAGCTGGAGCAGGAAAAATTTATGATTTTATTTCAGGCATGGGAGACCGTGCTGAAGATATTATAGAAATATCAAAAAATCCAAATTATGTAAATCAAAATCAGCCTTTCCTTAATAAAGCACTGGATGCATTTAAATTTTATTTATCAGGACAACCAGTCGAGGGGGAAGGCACTCCCGCCCCAGTCAAGACAGAGCAAGGGGAGAATGCAGATAGTCCTGTTGCACTGACTCCTGCAAAAATTAATGCTAATAATATCACAGCTGCTATAGAGCAAGTAGCGAAAGGTGACGAAAATTTAGCTACACTATTGGGCATGACGGCTTACATGGAAAATTCGTATGGAGCGAATCCAAATGCTTACGATAGAGAATACACACATAGTTTTATGTCCCTTGATGACCCTTCTCTAAATCAAATTTTTGATATTAGAACTGGAGCTACTGATTATACAAAAGGTCAAAAGGCTATATTTAATATGTTTGAAAGTCTAGGCCTTCCGTCAGACAAAGAGTCGTTTACAGAGCTTTTAGACAAGGATGACCCTCTCGCTTCTGTAGCCGCAGCTAGGGCGTACTATGCTACTGCACCTGAAGCACTACCAGCATCATCAGATACTGAAGGGTTATTTAATTACTTTAGTAAACACTACAACAGAGGGGGCCAAGGTAAGTATCAAACTGAAGAAGAATCACTTAACAGGTTTTTAGAGGGCTATACTAGACTGGTAGAACAAGAGGACTTTGCGAATGGGGGCACTGTTGGTGAAACGGGAAAAATACTCGTATCATCTCTAGGAGTTTTTGACCCAAACTACCCACCAGGCAAACCAGTTATTGTTCCTACAAGAAACGGTGTAATAACTATGGATGGTGTTGATGAAGACCTTGTAGCTATAAGTAATCGTGGAGAGGTTAGATTTATGGATGGTGATTCTGGTAATTATCAATTTGAAGGTAAAACTGTTCTTGAAGTACCTGTTAAAATGTTTTATGGTAAAGATGGTGGTCTAGCTGATTGGTTTAAAGAAGAGTGGGTAAGAATCGATACTGAGGGCAATATCACAGGACCTTGTGGTACTATGAAAAAAGGCAAAGCCACTACCAGATGTCTTCCTAAAAAGAAAGCACAGTCCTTAAGCAAGGCAGAAAGAAAAGCAACTGCACGTAAAAAGGTAAGAGGTTCGAAAAAGGGAAAACAGTTTGTATCGAATACTAAGAAAGCCAAAGTGACGAGGAAAGATACGAAAAGATACGAAGAAGGAGGGCAAGCTCCACTTAGCGAGTCATTCGTTATGGTAGATGTGTCTAAAATGGACACCCCAAGAGAAAACAAATCCTTTACTTTTGCAGATAATTTATCTCAGTACTCTACTGCCACTGCCGCATCTAAAGCCTTGAATACCAATGATATTAGGGATTTTTTAAAGTCTGAAGGTTACGATGTGAGTCTTACGGATGGTAAAACTTTATCTTCAGATGAATTATCTGCTTTAAACACTTATATGGCTGGTCAACAAAGTGTAATGCTAGACGGGGGCGAGTTGCCTTACCAAACTTTTATAAGAGTAACTGGTTTATCTTGGCCCGAAGCAAAAAGAAGAGGATTCACAGATGGTAGTTATGAGAAGAATATAGCCCTACAAAATATGCTTTTAGAAGGGAAAACTCTTGGTACTACAATGAAACCAGAGAACAGAAGAAGCTTTGCAGAGGAAGAAGGACTAATAGAAATAAACATCAGATAAAGGTAAATAAATGTAACATATTTGTATTATCCGATTAATTGTTTTATATTTAAACCTCCACTAAAGTACAAATTTCATATTAAAAATGGCACAGGAATTTAAAAGAAAAAATGCCCCTCAATATAAGGATGGTGGAGGCTATGCCAAACATCAAATGGTTAGTCCTATTTTTGGGGTGTCAAACACTCCTGTGTTGGGGGTATCTCAAACTCCGATTATGGGTTCGGCTTCTCAACCTTGGTGGCAAAGTATGTTTAGAGCCTTACCTGCAAACACTCGAAGTGCGGTAAGAAGTCTAACGGGTAGAGGTGCGGGTTCAGGCACCCGTGGGGGAGGAACTCCTACACAAAACGTAATGAGGTTAGGCATAGAGACAGGCCAAGTAGGTCCTGTTACAGAGACATATAAGGAAACAGATATGCCTTACTTCGATATGATAAGATTTCTTGCAAAATCTACATATGGTAAAGAGGAGCTAACTCCAGAAGAGTGGGACCGCATGTTAGGTGTTAATGCTGACAAGGTGGGGCATTTAGGGGATTACTCTCGAATGATTAAAAGACTTGATTATTTTGATGAAGAAAAGGGGTATGAAATTCCTACATTAGCAAAAGATATTATACTAACCTTCGATGATGACGGTACAGGGTATTATGTACCTTATGATAAGAATATAATGCAAGGAGATGCAGAAGCAAGAAAACAAGGAATACAAAATGCTTTTGGAGGACTTGACAACCCATATTTGAATAGAGCTTTTGAAAATCAAAATATACCGATATATGGCGTTGATGATTTCTATCCAGAGGATAAAAGATATTTAGTTTACAACAGTGGTTTAAACAGGGTAGAAGTTATGGGTGAGGGGCTTACTAACCCTATTAAAAGTTTAAGCATGAAGAGGTTTCAAGAGCTTTACCCACAATTAGACACTTCAGGTGTGCAATCTTCTGGAGTTGATGTAAGAATAAACATACCTGAAGAAGGGATAACTATAGGCGAAATGTCAGGGGGCATAAGGATTAGACAAGAAGGGGGTATGACCCTAGCAAAAGACGGCAAAAAAATGAAAAAAGGATACACAAGAAAACAAGATAATGTTGGAGCAACAGGAGCAACGGGAGCAACAGATGCTACCGTTACAGATGATGGAGCAGTAACGCCTGGGGGGTCGGTAAATACCACAACTACCTCTTCGACTACTACACCAGTAATGGGTTCAGGGCCACAGCAGAGTACATTTATAGGAGACCCTAATCAGCAAGCATACCTTACTAAAAGGGAAGCTAGGCAAGCAAGAAAAGACTTAAGGCTTTCAAATAGAACAGGTGTACCTATTAACCTTTTTGGTAGTTTTTTGGATATGCCTATGGGGGACCCGAGCACTATTGCGAGAATGGCAGGACTTACAGGAAAGCCTGGTATGTATGGTAGACTTGGAGCTAGTGTAGGAGGTAATGTATTGCAAGGACTACTTGCAGGAGCTCAACGAACAGGTGGAGGACGATTTGGAGGATTTTTTATGCCGCAAAATAATTTGAATCAAATGGCTCAAAATTACACAGGAATGGGCATGGGTATGGGCGATGGTATTAACGCTCAAGTTTTAGGGCCTCGACAAAGAAGAAGACTAGAAAGACGAGGTGTAGATTTAGTACCTTTGCCACAATACATGACTGAAGGGTTCGAAAGAGGGAGAGTAGCACCTATCGAAGCCGTAGAACCAGGTACATTAAGCACAGAGGAAGCACAAACAGGACAAACTCCCTCAACAGGACAAACTGCCTCAACAGCAACTACTCCACAAATGTTTGAAATAGCTCCAGGGAGGACTACTACTAGTCGAATCAATCCTGAAACAGCAGATATAGACAGGCTAGCCTTTGCAGCAGGGTATGGTACAAACCCAAGAAGAGCCAGGCGAGAGATGATGGATGATGTGGGCCTAAGTAGAAGAGATTATATTCTAACGGGGAAATTCCCAGAAGGTAGAAGAGCATATAAAGACGAACAGATAGACAATCTTCTTAGAGAATACTTTATAGAACAGGTCCAACCTACCTTAAATCCCGATGCATTTATTCAAAATAATATGCACGGAGGAACTATCATAGGAGGAACGCCTACTTCACAATATGGGGTAACTTTAAATCCTCTAAATAACTACGCAGGTTCCTTTATGGATTCAGCACTTGGTGCTGCTGGTTCATATGCTAACGGAGGATACACTAGGAATCAGGATATGGCTCCTAGGACTGGGTTATATTCTGGTATCGCTACTTCATATAGACCAAATCAAGGTAATTACGGTTCCTTTTCCAAAGAAGGTAAAACTGATGACCAGTTAGCCACAGAAGCAGCTAGTGATTATTTAAATAATTATCTCATGTATGAAAGTAGTAATCCAGACTTTTTTATGACTCAGGAGGATTTAGAATCAGGAGCACAATACCCTGACAAGTTTGCTTCAGGGTATTACGGTTCATTTCCTGTAAATAGAACTGGCACAGATGTTCAAACATTAATGGGCAAAGCAGGGCTACCTATCACAACAACACAAGGAGGCTTTACTCCACTTAAATCAGACAATACTAGAATGGTTAATCCATTTCAAGGTACCACTCAAGCAGCTGCAGGAAGAATAAGTTTTAGAAGAAACGGAGGATACACTAGGAATCAAGATGTTGTTACCAGAGTTGACAGCAGTGGTAACCTTGTGGGTTACGACCAAATGACTCCAGCTAAAATGTTTGGCGATATGGTTACCAGAAATTTGGAGGACGTAATTTATAAAGGTACAGATACACCTGTTACCAGAGTTGACAGCAGTGGTAACCTTGTGGGTTACGACCAAATGACTCCAGAAGAAATTCAAACAGCATACCAAACGACTTTCCTCCCACAAATTGTTGTTACCCCTCAAGATGGGTACACTATGAACAGAGATGGATTTGATGGTCAAACTTATGAAGAGTACGCTAAAACTACTCCTAACCCAATTTCTAAAGATGTTTTTATTGCAAGAGGCCAAGCTATGGGTAATGAGAGCGTAGCTATGGAAGGAATGGTTATTCCCCCACCTCCGTCATCAACTAGAATTGGTATGCGTATGGCTCAAGGGGGTATACAAACTCCAATCGATTACTCTAGCAGTGATGCAAGTTTGATGGGAGATGAACAAATGATGGCTAATGCTTTTAATAATTCTATGATGGCAGGAAATAATATTCCTAATGGTGGAATGATGATGGCAGCTGACGGAATGATGAAAGAAGACATGGGTGTTAATAACGCTATAGAGCAGTATAGAAACGAAATGTATCTTAGAAATGGAGGTGCGGTAGTGCGAAGCAGAGATGCATACTCTCCTGCTATACCTATGGGTTCAGGTATGGGGCCAAGCAACCTTTCACAATCATTAGTAGACACAGCAATGGGGCCTGATTTAACTCAAGAACAAATAGATGTTCTAAATATGGTTGTAGGTGAAGAACCTATGGTAATGCCTGGTAATTCCGAGATAGTTCAAGGTAAATATGGACCTATACACAGTCCTACTCCTGAGTATTTAATGAAAACAAATAGAACGGCATAAACAATTCGTATGTTTAGAAGAAAAGTAATTAGAAACCAAGAGGTACCTGTAGACCCAAATGCATATCAGTCTACCAACCCTGCCTATCAATATTTTCCAGCAGGTATAGATATGATGGCAACAGAAGGAGAATCTGCTACTGATGCACTTGGAAATATTAGGCCTCTTGTATTTAAAAAAGCACCCATTAGTAGTTTTGAATCTAACGAAGACTTCAATAAGTATAATACAATAATGAGGAATCGTCAAAATGAAATGTCTATTTCTGAAAAAATCATAGATGAACTTGGACAAGGAGTGAGGGATGCACTCTACCCTATCACTCACCCACTGGGTACGTATAAGCAGGCTCATAACATGGAGAGTTTAAGAAGATTTAGAGGTGAAATTGAGCAGAACGGAGGATATATTAGAAATCAAAATGCTGTAGGAACTTCACTACCAGGATATGGAGGGTTTGCAGGACCTGGATTACCTGCAAATATTGATGCTGACTCAGATGGTATACCTAATTCATATGATAGTTTACCAAATTCAACGGGGGGTTCCTTTGTATCTGACACGCCAAACACAACTACTGAATCAACTACATCCCCAATGACCCCTTTTGTACCTGACACAGTTGCAAGTCTTCCGAATATGAGACAATTTAACCCTTACCAAAATGTTGGTTTTGGGTTGAGCACTGCCTTAACATCTGATAGTGGGGGTGAAAGAAGAGCTGGTGCTATTCTTACAGGATTAGCAGGGGCATCCTCAGCGTTTGACCTTGGTAGTAATCTATTGCTTGGTAAAGGGGCCAACAAAGAAATAACAGACATGATGGCTGAAGCAGATAGAACTGCAGGACTTGATTTTCAATCACCTATCATGGACCAGACAGAAGCAGTAGAGTCTGCGTTATCTAGAACTGGCTTCGCTCAAGATGGTGCAACTATGTACAAAAAAGGAGGTAAAGCTAAAAAGAAAAATAAACCTAATGATGCTGCATTGTGGTCAAGAGCCATTGCTGCAGCAAAGAAAAAGTTTGATGTTTACCCATCGGCTTATGCTAATGCATGGGCTGTACAATGGTACAAGAAGAAAGGAGGTACATGGAGAAAAGCTCAAGATGGTTTTGTATACGAAGAAGGAGGTCAAATCACTATTGAAGAGCAACTATCAGGTAGAAACGTGACGGGAATAGCTAGACCTGAATTATCAGGTACAGAGATAAATGCAGAGCTTGAGAAAAACGAATACGTTGAGTACCCCGAAGAGCAAAAGATATCTAAAGTTATAGGAAAATCACACGCTCAAGGCGGAGAAAAAATGAACCTAGAGCCAGGTACAAGAATCCTCTCTGACAATATAAAGGTAGGTGCCGAGTACAAGAAAGCTTTATCTGATTTATTTGATATGAAAAATATCAAAGCAAATGATACTGTGGCAAAGGTGATGGAAAAGTATCTTCAAAAATCAGGAGTTACAGCTATACAAAAAAGACAAGAAGAGGTATTAAAAGGCCTTAAAGAAAACATGTCTGTTAAAGACGAGGCTACTAGAAGAACTAACGAGCAGTTCTACGCTGATAAAATTATTAAGACTCAAGCTGAATTAAACGAGAAGCAAAAAGAACAAACATTAGTGTTCAATGTATTGTTCCAGATGCAAGAAGCTCGTAAAGCTAAAAATGAGCAAGGAGACCCCTCTGCAAAAAATATTAGAAAAAGACCACCATTAGAACAGGAATTCGTACCTTACGAAGGCCCACCTCCAGTAGAAGAAGAAACCGCACAACCAGTTGAAGTGGCTCTGCAAAACGGAGGCACTATAGATATTTTAATGGATGGTACTAAAATATATGCATCTCCAGAGGCAATAGAAATTGTAAGAAGAGATGCTTTAGAAGGAGGCTATGGCGACTTTATGGAGTACCTATCTGAAAATGTAACGGGTAGATACGCAGATGGTGGAGGTATCCCTGAAAGATATAAGAAAAAAGGTTTCACAAAAGTAGGTGCAAAGAAAAGAGCCCCATCTGGTTCAAAGCATAAATGGGAGGTACTTGCACGTAAAAAGGTAGGGGGAAAGACTCGTTACAAAATTGTTAAAGGAGGTTTTAGAGGAATGAAGGACTTTACCCAACACAAAGACAGAAAACGTCAAAAAAGTTTTTGGGATAGAATGGGAGGCAAAAACTCTGCTAAAACAAAAGACCCATTTTCTCCACTTTATTGGCACAAACGCTTTGGTACTTGGGAAGATGGTGGTAAATTAGAGGCGAAGAAAAGTTTTAAACCGCATTGGATGTACGACCCTAATAACCCAAATAAGGCTGAGTTTGCAGAAAAGTATGAAGACCACGTAAGACTTGATAAGCTAGGATATGTTCACGAGAAGCCTAAAATCGAAGACTTTGAGTACGGTGGTATGAGCAGATACCAAAGTGCGAATCAGGTTGAAATTATTGTCGATGCAGACGGTAATAGATATATTCCTCAGTTTAGAGACAGAGAGACAGGACAAGTTGTATATGCTGATGCACAAGGTAATTATGTTGTACCTGGGCAAATGGCTACTGAAAATTCAACTTTTAATGCAAATGCTCAAGGTATATACCGTGCGGGGCAGTATGGTTATGATGAATTGGATGACATAGGAAAGAAGGAATTAGATGAGAAGTCTGGAATTACAGCAGACTACGTGGCTGAACAATACAACAAAACAGGAAACGTACAAGGTCTTACTGTAAACGTGTTTGGTGCAAGTTCAAAAACTCCTGTAAGTCCAGGTAGTCAGAGAGAGATATTTGAAAGCTTAGGCTATGAACAAATTGGTAGTAACAAAAATAGATATAGAGTTCCTGATTTAGCTAATGACCCTACAGGTCAAACTTTTAAAGAGGTTACGATTAATACCCCCGAAGCAAGTGATGCAGCTAATTATGGTTTACCTATACTAAGAACTTCAGACCAAGTTAGTAAACTAAAAGATGACCTATTAGCTAGAGGTATACCTCAAGAGCAAATTGACCAAATTGCTTTTAACACACAGGAAAGAGCTATGATAGGTCCCGAATACGGGGGTGAAGGTGTGAGAAGAGAGGACCCTAAATATATGGGATACCAAAACTCTGGTTTTAGCGTAGACTTGGCAGAAGATAAACAAGGTATGACACCTTATGGTTATATGGAGGAAAGACCGCAACAAGAATTTGGTTTTGAACTTCCTAATATGGGAGCTTCTCTTAGTGTGCCAGCATTAGACTTTACAACTGATTTAGTCAGACCTAGTATAGGTATAGCTACAACTCCTTTGCAGCAACAAGCTAGAGTAGACCTTCAGCCTATAAAATATAGTGAAGAACAAGCTCTTAGAGAAGGTGCAGCTGCTACTAATTTGGCTATGCAACAGTCTGCTAATATGGGAGGACCAGAAGCTAGGACTGCTGCACTAGGCTCACAAAGTATTAGAAGCCAGTATGCTAATGAGGCTACTCTACAAAGACAGGAAAAGGATGCAGAATCAGTATTTAAAACTGATTTAGCAGAGGCACAGCTTAACAGCCCAATTGATAGTGCTAACTTAACTAGACAGTATCAGTACTCCACTAATGCACTCAAAGCTGTTGATAATGAGATATCAGCCATTGCTGATTTTGAAAAAGCAGTACTTGAAAGAGCAGACCAAAAAGAAAGGTTCGCTAATACATTATCAGTTATGGGTCAATTTGCTCCTAATTTCATGGTAACTCCTTCGGGTCCAGTATTCAACCCAGGAACACAGGCAGATATACTGTATCCTTATGCTAGTAATATAGCTCAACAAATTCTTGCATCATCTGGGTTACCTGCAGCACAACAATCTACTCAAGGATAAAATACTTAAATTAACATGGCTACACCATTTTCAAAACCTTTAGAGTACGCAGAGTATATAGAACCAGTAGATATGGACCTACTGCTCAAAGCAGTTACGTACAAGCAGGGTAAATACGATTTAAATAAACAAAGAGTCAGTAATCTAGTCAATCAGGCTATCACTATGCCGTTTGCTAAAGATGAGGATAGAGAATATTTTGACTCTAGAATGTCTGGTCTAATTAACGAGTTAAATAGATACGGTGCAGGGGACTTATCTTCAGACACTAGAGCTGATTATTTAGTAGGGTTTCTGTCTCAGGCAGCAGATGAATCAGTTGCTAATGGGGTAGAGGGTACTATGTGGAAGCAACAATACGATGCATCCGCTTTGGAAGCTAGGAAAGAAAACCCAGAATCATTTAGTGAAAGAAACTACCAATACGGTTTACAGAATTACAATGAATGGGTTAATGACAGGCAAGTAGGTACAGATGTAAATGATTACAGCAACCCTTGGACAGGACAGGGCGTGGGAAGGTATCAATCTTTTGTAAATGTTGATGCTATGTTGCGAGAGGAGCTTGAAAAAATAGACCCAGAAATAACTTTTGAAATATCGCCTTTTGGTAATGGTATTCAGTATTATAAAAACAAATATGAGTTGATAACAGATGAAAAGTTATTAAACTCTATAAATCTTCAAGTAGAAGGTAATCCTCAGTTACAAACTCAACTAGACATAAACGCATGGTCAACCTACAGTGGAGCAACTTCTGAACAACTTACACCACAAATTCAAGAATATTATCAAGGAAAAGCTGCTGAGGCGGGAAAGAACATTGAGTATTTTCGTCAACAAAAGGCAGGGGCATCCACACAGGAGCTTGCAATTATTAATCAAGAGATACAGGACTTAAAAAAATTACAAAATAATTTTACACAACAAGCTAGTTTAGAAAGTGTAAATGCAACATTAGCCAATCCATCTGCTAGAGTGTCTACCTTAAAGAATTTATACAGAGATGGTCTATTCTCATCGTATTCATACCAATATGCACAACAAAACCTTGTGGATATGGATATATTTAGTGACGAAGCAGCTAAGATAAGTGCAACTGCTTCTGCAAATGCAGAAGCTGAAAGAATGAAACAAGCTAATGATGTGTTACTAAAAGCTTATGAAGCTGATGGTAAAGGAGAAACTGCATTAGCCGATGCATATGTTGGTTATCTTGAAGATGTATTGCAAGTCGGTTATCAGCTACCAGGAGGGAATCAAAATTACAGTGCTAGCCAAATGATGGCTGTTCATAGGATGGGGGAAGTGGGCACTACTCTAAAAGATGAGTCTATAAAAAATGTAGACATTACAGAGCAGTTTGCAGCAAAACAAGCTATAACACAACGACAAGTAGACGAAACAGTTAGTGCTATTGCATCAAGCACCGATTTATATGGAGATAATAGAGCTGAAACTGTGGCTACTATTAATAGTTGGTCATTAGATAAGTTAAATGATGAAATTAATAGAGTAGGATTAGACCCTATTGTGAGAGGACAATTAGAAATTCTTAGGGAGGGGTTAACTATGTCTCGAACAAATGCTCTTACACATGAGTTAGCTGTTGACTTGACATATGCACAAGTTGAAAGTAAACTAAGAAATGGTGAAAATGCATGGACTGGGGGAGGTTATGCAGGCTATCGTGTAATAACAGATGAAGACGGTGAGACGGTCAAACTGCCTGCTACAGGTACATTTTTAAAAGTTGAAAATGGTAACCTTGTAGGTTACGACTACATAACTCCAAAAGAGAGAGCAGTAGCTTTTAGCACCATGAAGGATGCGGAGTACACAGCCAACAGAAGGCCAATAGCTGGAGGAGGGTTTGGTAATGTAGGAGGTTGGTTTGTAAATAGAGCAGTTGATTTCATGGATTTTGCAGGAAATGTTATGAGTGCTCCATATGATTTTGGTCCAGGAAGAACGACAACGGGGGGTCGTTATATAAACAGTTACAAACAAAATAGACTCGAGGCTAATCTAGATGCTCTTTACGAAAATGACCCTACACCAGATAAAAGAATATATGGAGCTGTATCAGGATTTAGAGGCTATGATGTCGATGGAGATAATTTAGCAGACCCAGGTGAGACTAGCGGAACACCAATCTACGGAGAGGGACTTGTTAGAAATTCACAGATGCCTGTGGGTACGCAACTTAGGCAAGAACTTGGTAAAGGTATCTTCACTTACTTATCATTTATGCCACAGGGTAATTTTGCGAGAACTGGAGCTCCAGCTCTTGGAGGAGTTTTAGGCCCTCTCGGAGCAGGTAGAGTAGTTAGTAGGATACCTGGAGTCAGAACCCTTCTTCCGAGATATACAGGAAGAGCAGCTCTTGGTCGCAATTTAACGGGTTTACTTATGGGAACAGCCGTTGGTAGTATTGCAGACATGGGAAATCTATTAATCGAGACTACTTTGGCTGATAGAGGAGCGTATAATCGTAATGTTAATAGAAGAGGTCAAGAATTAGGCATAGGGTTTGAGCCTTGGTATAGCCGTCAAGGTGATGCGGGCTTACAGTTTTTTAGAAGAGGATTAAATAAAGATATCTTAGCACTTGATGTTCTTGGTGAAGATGATGCACTACGCCAAGCTATTGGAGATGCTGCTGATATAGACTTCATGTCTAAACACGATGGTTTAGTGTTTTCTAATGGTAGACATTATTTAGGGGCGATTCTTCAAAATAATCTTGAGCATGTGTTAATTCAAAATAATGCACAAGCTATCCCAACTAGACAATTAAGTTTAAATTCAATGGCGGCTAGGCCTTATTTGGAGGATATATTTAATGCTATGACTCCTGATGGTGTTCCACTATTCCCTGATATACCTGAATTACAGAGTGCTCCAAGTTTTATAGCAGCAATGGATAAAGACCCTACAGAGGACCAAGAAGCTCTTTTATTAGATATTAAAGGAATCGGTGGGGGCCAATTACAAGTAGTAATGCAAAGAGGGAATGAGGAGCCTGTGGTAAAGATGTTTTACCCAGATAAGAATAGTGACTTTTACAATCAAATTTTACTACCAGAAACTCTTGACTACAATAATCAGATGGATAATATGTTATTCAATGTTGGTAATATGGCTCAATCTAGAGACCTTATGGCTAAAGGTAAAAGCCCACTAACTAATAAGCTGCAATCCACAGTTATGCTTGACGAGGAGACTGGATTATTTATAAGACCAGAATATTCTATGACATATGAACCTAATGAAGATGGATTCTCAAACTCTTCAACACCTTATGATGGAAATAAGGTTTTAAGGATGAAAGGTATTACTATCTTGAATTCAGATAATCAAGTTTTAGGTACTGTGGAAAAGGCAGGGGCATTTAATTTTAATCAGGTAATAGCTACCACAAGACCAAGTAATGCACAAGAACCAGGTACGGAAGACCTTTTATTTGATGTAGGGGACAATGTCCTTTCTGTTCAAGCTGCAAATGCATTTTTTTCTAATGAAGACCAAGTACAAGCTGTAATAGATGAATTTAGTAAATCCCAATCAAAATAATCCTGTTTTTCAACAGGCTCAACAAGGTTTATCTCAGATACCCCGTCCTTCAGTCAGGAACAAGGCTGCCATAAAAGACTTTTATGAGTATGCAGGTCCTAAATATGGTTATATAACCAAGTATAAAGAAGGATTCATACCTGATTTTGATAACGAAACTTACTATGCAAATAAGCAGTCTGGTATAGACGTTACATTAGCAGGACTAAAACAATTTGGTAATTTATTTGCTAATCAGTTTTTGAATAACTTTTCTCAGTATGGAAGAGATGTTACTGCTTTGGCAACCTTAGATGCTTCAAAACTTTGGGACAGTGATATGGCTTCTGGTGCAGCACAGACTGCAAAAGCACAACAGTTGCTCAACCCTATATTTAGAACACCAGAAATGGCTGAGTTTGAGATGGAACAGGCCACAGGCAAAAGGGGGATTTTTTCAGCTTTTACTAAATTTTTACCAGGTTCACCAGGTGCAGGAAGGTTCAGGTCCGAGCTTTTAGGACAAGCAGGTTTTTCGTTAGGTGCTTTAGGGGCGTATGGGGTTGAATCATTAGCACTGGCGGGTTTAACAGCTCCTGCTGGAGGTGCAGGAGGTTTAGCTAATGCAGCGATGAAAGCTCCTAAATTAGCAAGGACTATCTACTCTATGTTCCGTACAGGTGACCAACTTAGAGATATTACTACAGCAAGAAGGGCGGTTCAAACTTCTCGTGCTTTAAAAAAGTTAGTAAACAATGTGCCCACAGTAATTAGAAGGTCTAACTTGGCTGCATCAGAATCTGCCTTAGAAGCTAATATGGCAGCTTTAGAGTTTAAAGAACAAGAACTTAGAGTAAGAGGGCTAGACTCACGTTTACCTACTAGCGAAGAATTAAGCTCATTAGCAAAAGATACTGAAGAAGTAGGTGATTTTACTTTTGGATGGAATATGCCTATACTACTAGCGAGCAACGCTTTGTTCTTAAGTAATGTTGCAAACGGTAGATTTTTACTACCAAAGACAGCAAACCTAAGTGAGCATCTTCTGTCTAAAGGAGCTAAGTTTATGACCTATAAACAAGCGGCTAAAGAGGGTTTACTTACATTCGGAGACAGGCTTCGAAAGGCAGGAATGTACTTACCTATGCTTAACCTTCAAGAGGGTTTTGAAGAAGGTGCTCAAAGAGTTGCATCCCAGACAGCTAAGAAATACTTTAGCCAAACTAATAATCTATACGGTGAAACTATAAAATCACAAGCATTAGTTGCAGGAGAAGAAATACATAATACACTTACAACAGCTGAAGGCTGGAATGAGATAGCTGCAGGTATCATTAATGGTATGGGTATGTCTATGTCAAGGGCTGGTATTAACAGAGCTTTAGGCAACACAAAAGTTGGACAGAAGTTAGGCCTTATGAGTCCTAGCAAAAAAGAGGAAAACTTAGTAAATATTGCATCAAAGGTTAATGAACAAGTATCTAAGTATGTTCAAAGTAGTGTAGTAAATGGACCACAGACCCATAATGCCTCCCAACAATTAGAGTCTGCTGCAGGAACTGCTGCAGAAGCAGGTAAAGGTAATCAAAAATCAGCAAGAGACTTTAGACAAGATTCAAAATACTCTCTATTTTCTCTTGGTAGAAGATATGGAATTACAGATGCTATTATTGATAATGCTGTATTAGAGCTAAAAGAAGCTGTAGAAAAGGACCCTTCACTAGAAAGTTCTCTTGGAGAGAATAGCGACATAGACACTCTAGGGTTTGACCTTAAACAAGAAGCAGGAGTCTACAATAAAAAGATGGATGCTGCAATGACTAACTTAGGTGCGGTCAGAGATAGACTTACTACCGACATAGCAAAACAAGCTCACGATGTGGCGGTAGACGTTCTTGTAAGACTTGATATGGGGGCAGATAATGCATTTTCTCGTGGTAGAACAATGATGGAAGAGCTTAAAACTAGAGCCCAAGAAAGCAGTGATGCTGCAAAAATTGTAGAAGTTCTAGATGCTATATCTACTCCAGAGTCTTTGGTAGGCCTAGTAGCCAGGGTAGGTTCGAGCATTCAGCAAAGAGAAGAGGCAAACAAAGGGGTGGAAATGACTGAAGGGCAAAGAGAAGTCTTTGACTTGGAAATTTCAGAAGAAAAAAATTATTTAGGCGTACTCCAAAATTTGAGAGACACATTTTTAGATAAAAATGGAAAATTGAAATCTGATGTTACTGCTAATGAAGCATCATTAGCTGTAGTCACTGGGTTTTCTAACTTTGATGGAAGGTTTGTAGACAGAGAGTTTCAACAAAAATTAGCTGACTATCTAGATATAGAAACAGAGGGCTCTTCAATGAGAGAGTTATTTAATAAAGTGCAGGACCCTCAATTGTTTGAACAGAACTTTTTAAAGGGGTTTGTACAAGAAGCTAAAAAGGCTGCTACTCAGCAGGCTAAGGCTATCGAAGCAAAAGACACTAGTACTACGGGTACTATCACTGACGAAGACTACCAACAAGCTTTATCTAATATACCAATATTTGTAGTAGCAAAAGTAGAAAATCTCTTAAAAGACATAACAGAACAAAATGGTAAATTCCTTTTTGGAAATAGAGAGTATACAACAGAAAAAGAGGCTATTGATGTTGCTATAAATAGTTTAAATTTAAATGAAACAGATAAAGCTTCTGTTATGAATGCTATTGGTCCTTTCGTGCGGAAGTCAAAACAATCAGCTGCCGCAGAGGATGTAAGCACAGAAACTCAAGAGGAAGATGAAACGGGTATGAACGTAGTTGTGCCCCAAGGAAAAGAGGAGCCTAATACTAAGGAAGAAATAGAAGAAAGAAATAAAAAATATAGTCTTAGTAGAAGTACTCCTGGAAATATTGTTACCCACTTTTTCGATAAAGCTTTAGCAAAAGTATACTCGGTATACGAAAAGTACTTGTATAAGTTTGCTGGTGAAAATGTTAAACAAGGTATTGAAAAGATGAAGAAGCTTTACAGTAATAACATTACTGTAGTCTCCATACATCTAAACGATTCTTTAGTACCCAATTTAAGAAAGGGAACAGAAAGCACAAACACCTTACAAAGCGACATAACTTCAAATGGATATGTAGCTATTGAAGAACCAGAAGCTGGTAGAATATTTGTAATTGTCCCAGGAGATAGAAATGCAGCTGCGTTAGTCCTAGCCGAACAACTTAATCTTTTCATCAACCCTGAAATAGATGCAGCATTCCAACCTATAAGGACAGGCTCTCTTGGGGGGATGGTAGTAGACACAAATATCCCGTTTGACGGTAAAATTAAAGACTCAAGGCGAGAGATGTCTAAATTATTGGTGGGGGACAAAGTTAAAATAGTCATACCCGCTAACGATTTAAACACTAAACTAGTACAGGATTGGGTGCAACAGGGTAGTCAACAGGATAAATTAGATGAAATAAAAAATAGCATCTACATTACTATTATGTCAGGTGGTAAAGTTGTAGGGGTTATGAGAGCAGGAGACTTTGCGATGCAGACTTCTCAGTCCTCCGCATCTATTACTAGGTTTAGAAATCAAGTAATCACAGATGATGTTATAACAAACTTAACACAAGGAATTGCTAGTAACGTAGGAACTTTAAATGTTTCAAGTAAAGTTAATTTATTTAACATAAATTACAATGAGGATGGCACTATGTCGTGGACCAGCCTTAAAGACTACATAGAGGCGGCAAAAGCTAACAAATATTTAGATGTAGATGTTTTCATTGCAACTTCTAGGGATATCATCACGAACAGTAAAGGAAAGGTTTTCTACCGAGCACAACTAGGTCGCACAAGTGATTTCAAAGTAGGAGCTGTGTATGCTGTTATAACGGAAGATAAAACTACTAGAACAGTAGTACAGGCCGCTACAGATAGTACAACTACATTTGATATAACTGACTTACAGGACCCAAATGTCGGAGTTGACGGCATAGCTGAACAGGTAGAAATATTTTTGAAGCCTAATGAGTCACCTACAATATCAACTAGGATAGGTGTAAACTTAAGTGCTTACTCTAAGAGTCAATCCACAAGAGTCGATACTAATAAACTCAAGAAACAGTTTAATGACAAGGTAGTTTCTGAGGGTAAAAAGATAATAGTTGTAACTAGAAAAGGTGATGTAGTTTTACTACACAGTGCTGAATTGAGTGGTCCGAATAATCAACAAATTGTAGGCCGAGACATATCAGGAAAGGAAAGAGCTATAGGCCTAAAAGAGGTTGTAGAGTTTCAAAAGGTATCAGCTGATGTTAGTGTCAGTGAAACTATGAAGGCAAACTTTGAGCATAAAAATACCTCTAGAGGAATTAAAGGAAACAAGACTAAAGGTTATACTGGACAAGAAGTGCTAGATGTATTAGGTCCGTATTTAGACGGAGCACAAAGGGCCTTTTTGTTGTCATACCTAAAGACAGGTGGAAAAATATATTTTTATAATGACCCTAAAATGCCAAATGGTGGGGGATTCTTTAGATTTACAAGAGGAAGTGTTTCGTGGGAAAATGGTTTAAAGCAAGGCAGTAATCTAATAGGTATTAATATTTACAAATTTACTTCATTAGAGCAATCAGGTAGTAGCCAAGACAAGATAAACGACTTTTTAAGAGAAGTACTGGGGCACGAAATAATTCACGCACTAGCACATTATGCTTTAACCTCTAGAAAAAGTAATGACGATATAACTGCCGAGCAGAGAGAAAGAATTCAAGAGTATAAAAAAGAGTTGAAAGCTTTGAGAAAAGAAGTTAAAGGTTTATGGGACAAAGATAAAAATAGACCAAACCTTCCTCAAGCAAATTATGTGTTTAAGACTGGTACTGAAGAAGAACTTTTAACTTATGCTATGACTAATGCTACCTTTGCTAAATGGCTAGATAGTCAAGTAGTAGGCCAACAAGAGGGCGAGGTAAAAGATACTCTTTGGAACAGGTTCAAAGAAATTATAAGAAATATAGTTTCTGAAGTATTTACTGGAAACAAAACTTATTTAGATAAAGTAAACGAGATAGCAGATAAATATTTGGTTTTAAATGATTTTTCAGTTGTGAATCTAACTGAAGAATTTGGTCCAGGTAGTATCGTAACTGAGGACTCCCCAAGTAGAGTAAGCTTGTTGTCTGAAACAGAAAAAGAGTTTTTAGAATTTAGAGAAAACGCTACACCCTTTGAGCAAGAGCAATGGATTATTGAAAACGGACAGGAGGGAGATTCTTTTGACATCACAGGGGGCACAGTAGTAGTGATAAATGAAAGGACCGATACGCAGTTACGAACAACTAGAGACGGTCTTCTTAATATCATTGGATTTGAAGAAGCTTATGACCCCAATGAAATAATTGATAGACAAGTTTTAAGTGATATTATTACAAGAGAAAATAATGGTATACCCTTAACAGCAAGAGAGCACTTGATAAAAGTATATAATACAACTGCCTACAGAATTCTTAAAGGACAACTTAAATCAGTTGAAGCTAGATTAAAGACTACTCAAGAGGCGTATCTAATTGAGACTATAAAAGATAATTTAGCAGACAAGATAGGGGAGAGAGTCGAAACTGTTTTAGCTATATTATCAGAAACATATTTAGCTTCTGTTATAGCAAAAAACAGACCGACAACAATGTCTCAATTGGTAACAATGTCAGAAGGTATATCTGAAGAAGAAAAGAATGCTATACTGAACTCTTTAGGCATAGGAGACTACACCTTAATGTGGGCTTATGTGACACAAGCAGATAAGGTCTTTAATATCAAACAATTAGAAAATTTAAGAAATATAATAGAGGGTAACTTTACAACTTTTCAGTCTGTTGTTAATTTGAACAATACAATAGTATTTGATAGACAAACTCCTGATAATTTATCAAATAGACTACAAGCTGCAAGACAATACTTTCAAAATGTATTTAACTCGATGAGTATTGCAATACCTAACTTAGATAGAATAGAGTCGTTACCACAAAACTCATTTAGAGCTGTTATGAATGCTTTTGGTACTTTTATGGCAGCATCTAAGAGCACCACTACAGAATTGTTTAACAGTCTTGTTGACCTTAGAAGAAAATTAGTTGATTTTGGTATTGACTTAGACTTTGGTGGACTTATTTATACAAGAAAAGGTACCAACTCTAATATTATTAATAAAAACGAGGAGTTTGCTTTGATGGAGCTTGATGATGTGGTTATGTCAAATGAGTTTGTAAGACTTATTGAGCAGGGGGGTAACATAGGATATGTTTTAAATGAGGAAAATGGGGGGATAGTAGAGTTTGATTTTAACGACCTTACAATGATGTCAACTCAGGATAGTATCCAGTATGATGTAGTTAGTAATTTTCTAGCACAATTTGGTATGCAAATGTCTCCTGAATACTTTCAGGCTTACATCCAGGTAAACGGGGGTACTTCTGTAATGCTCGAAAGAATGGATTCACAGTATAAAGAATTCAATTCTAACAGAGGTCAATTAGATATGGAAACCAGCACTTTTGAAGACTACTACGGGGCACCCTACACCATAGTACCATCGTCTGAGTCTTATATAGATGAAAAGAAGGCTGACGAAGACTTAAATGAAAAAACTTGTAAGTAATGGCTTGTCAAATAACTAGAAATGCGGCTGGGGTTCAAAAGGTTACCACGTTACAGGGTAAGCCTTCAAATCTATATGAGGCTTTGTCAAAGGTGGGCTATATAACTAGTGACACTCAGAGGTTAAAATATTATCTTGCAGCTTTTCGTATTAGAAAAGAGCAAGAATTTGAGGCTGGTGTAGACACTGTAAGAGATGAAAATAATGAGCCTATTTTATTTTTCAAACCTAGAAGCATAGGAACAAGTATCGCTAACTCTAACGGTACTGTTTTTTATTCGTCTGTAGAGGAAGCATACGAAGCTGATGCTAACAACCAAGGTATTGAAATGATGACTCTAGCATTTAACACTACAGTTGACGTAGAGGATATGCCTTCAGGTACATCTGAGAGAGTTTCTGGCTTAGACAACATTCTTCGAGAGGTAAGTGGTCGAAAAACATTTGGGACAACATTTGGTACTATACAGAGAAACGGTAATAATATAAAACTAACTATTCCAGCATCTTTTGAACAAGGAGTAACTGTGAACACTTTGGCTGCATTTAATCCTGATACAAATGAAAAATCATTATCAGGTTTTGTTACAAAAGCTATCTCTAGTAATTTATTATCAGTTGCCACTAAAAAGCTATCAGAAATAGCTACCTTTAAGCCTGTGAAAGTAGTCAGAGAGGCATTCGAGGGAGGCAACCAAAGATTAAAAGACTTTACCTACGATTTTATCCAACTACAAAATCCTGCTAGACTTCTTAAAGGTATGTTTGGTAAAAGGAATGTAGACGGGAGTATACGTACTGCACACCCTAGTGTAGAGGGTACTTTTGCCACTTTAGATAAGAAGACGGCAGAGCGTTTCCAGGGAGAAGAGCCCCTTTCTAAAATAGACTTGCCTGCTGGAACTACTGTAGAATACATAGATAAAACACAACAGGAAGTCTCTACTCAACAATTAGTCACAGATGACATGGAATACATGTCGGAGGAGGAAACTCAGGAAACTATAGACAAATATACAGGGACTGATAACACACCAGGGGGAAGAAGAAGTGTTTGGTGGGACTGGTTTACTGGGTCTAGAAAAGAAAATAAAAGTAGAATAGCTTATGAAATAGATAGTGATTTCGAACTTAGAAGAGCACTAATTAGTAATCTATATAATGAGTTAGGTGAGTTTAAAAAAGAATTGGCTGAAGAAAATTTAACAGAGATACAGGATGCTGAACAGAGCCAAAAAGACGAACTTGAAAATTTTGAATTTGATGGGAGTACTGCAGACTTTAAAAAGTTTTTAAATAGTGAAATAACTCTTTACAGGGCACCTACTGGAGACAACATATCAACTGAAACTATTAATACTGAAGGATTTGCTTCTTTCACAATAAAAAAATATTCAATCTTAAGGTTTAGCGATACAGCAACTATAATTTCTACTAAAAGAAGAGTGAAGGACTTGTACGGGGCTGTTAATATCTATGAAGTGGAGGTGATGGAGCCTATGCCGTATTCTGAAGAATTTGCCAATAGACTATTTAATCAGTTCTCACAACAATTTTCTGGGTTGAGTGATGCAAACATTGAAAAACTTCTTAACACAAAAGACACACAAGGGGCCTATGTAGGTCTTAAATTGGGTTTTGAAATGTTAAAAAGAGAAGAAGAGGGAAAGACAAAACTTCGCTCAATATCTCTGGAGGAATTAAGAGCAGAAGAGACTGCTGCTATTAATGCATCAACAGCTCAAGTAGTTAAACTTAGAACTATAGATGCTACAGGTCAACTGGAAGACCAGTTTATAGTTAAAGATGAGACTTTAAGAGCAAATATTTCTCCACTTGTCGAACAAACTATTTCTCAAAATGTCAATAATATTGATTACGAAATGAGTAAATTAGTGGAAAGTAACAAGATAGACTCTAATTGTAAATCGTAAACACCAACTTAAATAAAATAAATGGCTTGTTCATATTCATATAACGGTATAACCTACAGCAAAAAGAAGGACTTAGAAGTAGCAGTGCTAGAGGACTTAAACGCAGCTAAAATATCAGCACCTAGAGCTGCATTAGAGCATGTGTATCAGTTAAAAGGGGACTTGGCTGAAACTGTGGTTAGAATTGAAGCTGAAAAGGTATTTGGCTCCGATGAGTTTCTAACGACTATATTAGACCAAGTTACTGGAGAAAAATACATTGTCTTTGATGAAAGACTTATGAACGAGCAGGTAGGCAACATCAAAGAGTTTAGAGATGAGAACAACAAAAAAGTTGATGTCAACATAGAAGACCTTTATGAGAAGTGGAAGGGAGGAGAAAGTATGCCTAACTACAGAGGACTAGAAAGTGCCCTAAAAATTAAACTTTTTGATGAAATCATAGAGAGCAAAACACAAAAAGCAATTCAACCTAGAACTCAAGAGTCTAAGGCAGACTTGATGGAAACACTCACTCAATTTGCAGCATCGTTAGGCATTGATGTGATGACGATGGAAAACTACAAAAGAACATTTGAGGACAGACACAATATCCCTGTAACAGCTAAAGGGCTAGCTGATATGTTTAATCAGGTAATTGCTCTTTCTAACGATGCTACTGTAGCAGACTTTACAGAGGAGGTTGCCCACTTTACTATTCAATATTATCAAGATAGGGGAGCAATAGACGAAATGCTAGAACAAGTTCCTAACACTACTTTATATCAAGCACAGGCAGAGCAGTATAGACAGTTGTACTCTAAAAGAGCTGAGGGAGAAGCGTTAGAACAGCTTGTGAGGAAGGAAATATTAGGAAAGCTTTTAGCTGAAAGAATAATTCAAAATACTAATCCTCAGACCTCTACACAAGAAGAGGCTTCTATTCTTAATTTGCTATCACAATTGTGGGAGGCGTTTAAAGGATTATTTGTAAGAACAGATGCAAATGCAAAATTCTTTGCTGATTTTGGAAGAGTTTTGGACAGTATTTCTTACAATGTATCTAGACAAGAAACAGGTAAATTTGCTGCTTATCAATCTAATGAGGTATACTACTCAGCAAGTACTAGAGACCAACAATTACAAGATAATTTTTCAGCTTTTCTTGATAACTTAAGAGGTGTTTACACAGCATTGTCAAGAGCTACCAATAAACAATATAGCACTCAAAAAAGGAACAAGTTGGGAGAGGTTGCAGAGCTTATAGCAAAAGCAGAATATACAAAAGCTATCCACGCTTCAGCCTTATCTATCCTTCAAGATGCTCAAAGGGCTAACGAAATTATTAGAGTTGCTCAGGCTAAGATGGAAGAAAATAACGAAACTGACCCATCAGCTCTTTTGAAATATATGGGAGTAGTAAATACTCAAAATTTAATTTTATTTAAAGAAAACATCCCTGCTTTACTTGAACAATTAGGTGATTATCTTACCCAAATTCAAGAAGAGTACAGAGAGGGGAACACCCTAGGCAATATTACTCTAGACGATATCAATAGGGTAAGAGAAACATTGAATGCTATTGAAGTGACCTTATCTGCAAAATCTCTTACTGGCGAAGCGTTCTCTAAAGTATACGGAAGTATAGCATTGGAGAAAACCAAAATGATTGCAAGAGAGATGTTAGAAGAAACAAACTCCCCTGACAAGGTCAGGCAAGAGATGGTTAAGCTTGTAGCAAATAACTTTGAAGATATTAGTTGGTTTAATACTAATGTGTACTCTATGTATGAGACAGGCGGACATAGTGGTATTCAAGCAATTTTAGGTCTTTATTTAAGAGCGATGGAGAAGGTCAGGGCTCGTACCGATAGGGTGTACTCTGAAATGGTTGATTTATCTGTGAAGCACAATCTTACCATTGCCGAGACAAGAAAGCTAATGAAAGACGGGTTTATGTTAAATCCGTGGAAAATTAGAAAGTATAAAGAAGACGAAGAAGCCGCTAGAGAGGTTATTGTTCAGAAATATATGGCTGAACTTGCTCAATTACAAGAAGATGACCCTAATAGGTTAGTTAAAGAAACAAATATTTTACAACGGCAAAGGGAGGAACTACTTCAGCACGATATGAAGTGGAGAGAGATGCCCTTTAAAGAGGAGTTCTACAGAGACGTAGTCAAGAGAAAAACTGGTGAAAATTCATTAACAAGAAGTAATGAAAGAAGACCCGAAGCACAGGAAATGATATCATCTTACTCTGCATCTGTCAGAAGGATAATGTCTAAATATTATGATAAGAGCACTGGAAAAGTTATATATGGCAGAATCAGTGCAGCAGATGAGTCTGAACTAAGACAAATATATTCGGACATCAAGGCTATGCAATCATACTATGATAGTTCTGGTCAGCTTAAAAGTGATTTAGCTCTAGCCATTGCAGAGGATATTAGGGATTACTTTAGTTTTTCTGGAGATACTGAAATTTCCCCCGAAGCTATGGCTCGTTTTGAAGCGGAAAGAGTGGAGGCTGAAAGAACATTGTCAGCTAGGGAGTACCAAACATGGTTGCAAGCGTTTGCTTACCAAAGATATCAAATAGACTATGAGACATCTGAAGTAGAGGTAAATACCGATGCAACTGACTTAATTTTATCTACTAGAGGTAACCCATCTGATTACCTAGACTTGATGACAAGAGACCTTGTTCTTGAAAAAACAGTTAATGGTCAGGTGGTGATACAAAAACTAAATAGGTTCAGCGATTATCAAGATATATATGATGCCCTTCGTCAGAAAAGAAATCAATTATTGAAACCATATAGAGTATCTAACGTGGCAGGAGAGATAGATGGAACTGCCGTAGAAGCAAATATTTTACTTGTAAATCAACTCGAAGTCATAGCTGATTTTATGAGTGCGTTTGGTGTTGAATACGGAGACCGAAGTGTGGAAATGACTCCTGTAGGTAACAAATCATTTCAAGCTGAGTACCAAAGAAGGTTAAGTAACAGAGCCTCCAACCCTAGAGCTTATCAAGAATGGTATAGAGTAAATGTAAAAGGTAGAGATATATTCGGTAAGCCATTACCTTCCAAGAGCTATTATACTGCCTACATACCAATGAAGAATGGCCAACCTATGGAGAGGGTTGCTAGTCCTAAATTTTTGTGGGAGATGACAACTCAGGCCACAGATAATTTAAATCCTAACTACAACCAAGAGCTTGCACAGAAAGGAGTTATACAACCTAATTTAAATTTAAAAGAGTATTTAGATGACGATTATTTTAGAATATTTGGAATATCTAAAAATGATATATATTCTACATCTCCTACCTCTAACCAAAATCTTTTTGAGGTAAGAAACTATTTTTTAAACCTTAAGTATGGGGAGGACCAAAGTATAGGACTAAGAGGCAGGTATTCTTATTATCAGCTTCCGCAAGTTAGACGTTACTTTAGAGAGTCTGCTTTTAGAGGGGCTAACTACCAATCCTTCCTAAATAGAACTTTTGTAATTGATAGCTATGATGAGGATTTCGGGAACAAGTCAAGGTCTAATGTTGCTGCAAATGCTAGAGCAATACCACTCTACTTTACCAAACTCATGGAAAATCCTAATGAGTTAACTGAAGATATAGGGTATATGTATATGAGTTATGTGCAGATGGCAGCTAACTACAGAGAGAAAGGTCAAATTGTAAACGATATATCTTTATTAAGAGATAGGATAGCAGGAGCAAAAGATAAAAAGTTACAACCTCTTACTAATACCTTGAAAAAAGTAGATATGTGGTTGGACTCTTTTATGTATGGTAACACCCAAGTAGACTTAGGTAGCTTTAGTGTGTTGGGTAAAAGAATATCTAACACAAAGATGCTAAAAGCCTTTTACAGGTGGGTATCTAACACAAACCTTGCATATAATATTTACGTACCTGTAGTTGGGGCTGTATCTGGTACAACTCAAAGAAGAGCTTTATCTACAACTAATAGATTTTTTGGTCAAGACAGCCTAAACTGGGCTGTATCGAAATCAGGTATACATGTTCCAGGTATGTTTTTAGAAACAGGTAAATTAAAACAAAGAAATATAGGGGACAGCCTACTTGTTTTTTCAGGTGTAGGCAATAGATACCAAAAAATGAGAGGTATATTTACCGACAGGGTTACTCGTTCTGCTTTGAGAACACAACCTGGTTACTTGGTCTATGAAATATTTACAAAGACAAACGCTGTTAATACTGTATCTGCGGTATATGATGCCCACAGACTGTACAATGACCCTCAAACAGGTAAAGCTAGGTTCGTAAATAAGATGCAGTTCAAAGAGATTATGGACATAGAATTAGGCCCTAATGCTGACCCTGTTGAGATAAAAAACAGATGGGTAGCACTCCGTCCTAAATCATTTTATAATTATCTAAAGCCTACGGAAACTACGATGGAAGTGAACGAAGAGGCATTAGTCAAAGACGGCTTAGATGCATCAAGTATTAACGGTGTAGTGGCTAGAATTAACAGGGTAGCAGAAAACGCACATAACTTTGTAGAGGGCCAAACTTCTCCTGAAGAGAGAGGCCTTCTTTCAAAAAATCCTTTTGGAGCATTTCTTTTTATGCACAGAGGCTTCTTACAGAGAGGTGTCGAACATAGGTTTAAAAAGAAAAACTATGATTGGTTTACTGGCACAGAAGACGAAGGTGTGTATAGAGGTGCCTACAGAATGTTCACACAGGATGCATTTAAAAAAGGAAACGGCTTCGAAGGTATTTTGTCTCTAGCTTCATATATGTTTACTGTAGGTCAAACTGCAGATGCTTTAAATAGAAATGTAGAGTTAGATGAAAGCGATAAGTCAGCTCTAAGAAAGATAGGTGCGGATATGTACGTAACTTTGGCAATGTTTGCCTTATACTTACAAATGAACCTATTAGCAGGCGATGATGACAGTGAAGATGATTGGGCTACACAATATTTAGCCTACATCTCTAGTAGAACATTCCTTGAATCCACTTCCACAAGTATCTTTGCAGGGAGAGAGCTTTTAAATATTGCGAATTCTCCTACGGCAGGTACTAATACGTTTAAAACGTTATTAGGCTTACCTACCTTCTTTATAGATGCAAATAAGGAAGTAACAAAGGGGTCTTATGCAGGAAAGAGCAAGCTTTTCAAAAACTTTGTAAAGATGACTCCTTTCAAGAATATATACGAACCATTAATGGATACCCCAGCAGGTGCGAATGCATTTTTCCGACAAAATGCTATTCCTAGTTTACCAAGAGAAATTCTCTCTAAAAAGCTCAAAGACGAATAATAATTCACAGGTTAAATTAAATTAAAATGAGTTGGGGAAAAGCAATGTGGAAGTTATATCTTTTTTCTTGGAGCATATTCGCAGTGCTTGTAGGTTTAATGGGTTACTTAATAGTTAAACATTTCATTCTCTAACTTTTAGGCACAAAAAAAGGGGAGCATTGCTCCCCCACACAAAGTACAAAGTTGGATTGGTTATTCTGCCGTGGCAGCAACTTTTTCTGCCTCCTCAGCTTCCATAGCTAGAGTCTGCATTTTTTCTTTGTAAGTATCAAAATCCAAAGTCTTACCATCTTCATAGAAACGTCTGTGAAGAGTTCGGTAAACCATACCATAGATTTCTGCCACTTCCTTAGCATAAGGCTGTAAGAAGTGCCCTGAAGGTTGGTTGTCAGCATCAAAGACAGCTTGAGTATTATCATGTAGAAACTTCTCAAGTCTACCTTTAAGTTGCATCATCTCTGCACCGTAAATAGTTAGCTCAGTGTCAGGTAAATACATATGGTTCTCAATAGAACCGTAATCGAAATTGTCCTCTTGTGGAGGAGTTGTGTTAGCTTTTTTAGCCATAACATTTGGTTTTTTAAATTTAAAAATACAAATACAAATTTACAGAATGTCTTCTAAACTATCTGTAACTTCTTCAGACGTTTTTTCCACATCTTCAGGTTCTTTCACATCGAACAGTTTCTCAACCCATACGTCTTCGAAACCTTCCATGTCTTCAATATCTCTTGATTTAAGCATATGGTAAAAGTAATTACCTTCGGGCTTGAAGTGGTTATATTTTCCCCCTCCTTCTGTTATGAACTCCATGTCTACGTATTCGTAGCTATATTTGGAGAACACCATATACTTACCGACTGACCCAACCTTATAAGGGTTGTACACAGCCATTACTAGGTCTGACAACTGAAACAGCTGGTCAGAACCGTAGAAATCTAACTGGCGAGGTGCTTCTGATGGGTGGTTGCCAACTCTATCAAGAAGGTCTCTTTTGAGTTGCATCAGAGGAACGAAGAAAACATAAGGATGCATTTTCTTGAGTTTGTTCATCTCTTCGAACAATGCATCTATCTCAGACTTCTCCCTCCCTTTCACCAGGCCAACGTGGTCGATTGTTATCATGACCTTCTTGTCTATATTCTCCTGCAAAAATGTTGCCACCTCCTCTCCGAACTGACAAGCTGTCACAGGTTCTTCAGAGTAAAATAACCCATCTCTCCTCTCTTGCTTACAAATGTCTCTAATGTCCTCTAGGTTTTTTCCTTCAGGAAGGTTAAACAATACCTCTGACATCTTCATATTTGTCTTCTGTGTTATTTTTCTAAGAAGTAGCTTATAGACAGCTGACTCCCAGTTACATCGCAGTAGTACCACTTCCTCAGACGTATCAAGAACATAGTTCTCTAACTTCTGCATAAGGTATGTCTTACCATGATTAGATAGACCACCAATGGTCATTATGGTAGAAGGTAGAAACCCTCCTAGTAAGTGTTTATCAAGCCAATCAAAGCCTGTAGAAATAGGCGTTATCTCACCTGATTGAAATTTGGCTATACTTTTTACAGCCTCGTCTGTTTTTTGTTTAGCTGATACTATTGGCATATTCTCTGCATTTTGTGTAAAGTCTGCTATCTTCAATTGTAAACTTGCGAGCGTAAGCATTAGCAGGTTTCCAAATAAATAAGTCTAACCTCGCTGTGTATTGAGGGTCACTACTCATTAGATACTCTTCTACGGTTTCTACTATTTGGTCAAAGGTAAACAAATTATTTGTCTCTTCTACAAATTGGGCGAAAACTTTTAATGCCTTATTGGCACTCCCTATATTACGACCATAGTCTTTGTAGAGTTGAACTAATTTAAGAAAATTGGCTTTCACCTCATCACTAATACCTGCTATACCTATATCTCTTAGAAAGGCTGTGCCCTTCTTAGCTATCTTATACCAATTATCTGACTTACGGTGTGCAATCATTCCCTCGCTAAGTAGCAAGTTAACGTGGTCTTCTATTGTTTCATTATCCATCTCTAATTTGCCACAATCACTTTGTTTGATTGCAACAAGTAATACTAACGTTTCGTATGTTAAGTTAGATTCGTTTAGGACATCAAAATTTATGTACATGCTTTTTTATATTTTAATTTTACTGTTTATACTACTAGAGTAGCTAGTCCTTCTTATCAGGGAAGAAAAAATCAACTAGAGCTATCACTCCAAATACAACCACAATTACTCCGCCTATTATAAAAAAATCCATCATGTTATTAATTACTGTTTACAAATATTATTTAGTTCTTCAAGGTTAGAGAAAGGTTTAAGGTGTTCGAACCCATAGAACCCTGTCTTAGTCCCTCTCTTTCGTAGTTTCTCATCTTTAATTAATGAATCATCCTGATAGGTATTCAAAATGTTTTGAGAAGCGACTCCACAAATATATACATATTTTTTCTTATATGCAATATTTATTATTTCGGGATAATAAGAAGTTTTGAACACTATGGGAAATAACCCGTACTCCACTGTCTTAACCCCTACCTTGACACCAAGAGAAGAAAGGTCAGGCTTATGGTAGTCATTACTATTACCTATACTCCAATCAATTATTTTCCCTTGCATCCCCAGTAGCTTTTCGATAGCTACTTCGCCTATCATTCCGTTGAAGAACCTTTTAAATTTAGAGTTGTTGTCAATGCGGTAATGATTCTCACCACTCTTTGCCTTTATAACTGAACTTACAAAAACTCTTACCTTTTCTAATTCATTATCGTCAAGTGTGATTAATTTAAAGTTATTGGAGAAAGGCTTAATAAATGTATTATAATCCATTATAATATTCTTTATTTTTATTTATTCTTTCTAATTCTGCCAAAGGCACTAGGTTATTTTGAATTCTCCTATCCATCTCATCAACTAGCTCTTTTAATTCTTTTAATTTACCTAAATAAAAACAGTTAATCATTAGACAATCTAAAAGCTCCCAATCATATGTTGAGCTTGATACAAATAATCTAGAGTTGGGAAAAGGGTTTTTGGAACAATTGTCCCAAGCATACTTAGCTAAAGCATAAGATGCACTGTGGTTTCCTTGCTGAGAGAAGTGCCTTAGAACTGGAACATAGTGTTCTGCTCTATTAGGGTCTATCATTGAACACTTTAGATACGCTTCAATCCACTCACTTTTGTGAGTTTTTTGCAGTATCTCAGCTACCCTTAATTGGGACATATACTTTTCTTCCCAATACCCTTCCATAGTTAGCCTCTCTTTGTACCATCTTAATGCTTGTGTAAGTATACCTGCATCCCTATAAGAGTTAGCAAGGTAGAACACCCAACGTGGGTCTTTGTTTTCTTTAATATAGTCTAGTAAAAGAGCAGCGTGTTCTTTGTACTTTGTTTGTGTGGACTCATTCCAAGTTGCTCCATCAGAGTTTACCTTTACGTGGAAGCCCTCTGCTTTACCACCGTTTATAACCACACCGTTTTCTAAAGTCATATACTCGTGAACTGCCCCCACCCATTTCCAATCCTCATTTGCTCTGAAAAACTGGTCACGAGTGTAGACAGTCCCATTGTATCTCACTTCCACACCTAAATTATTACACTTTGAAAGCTGCTCAAGTAAGGCTGACATATTTAAGTTATCTAGAATAACTTCTTCATCAGCATCAATCCAAAACCCCCACTCAGCTTTACCTTTGAGTTCTTCTAGTGCTTTGTTGCGAGCATCCGCATAGTTGACCCACTTATGGCTAACAACTTCGCCCTCTATACCATGTGTGTCCATGACACTTTTGATTGTATCTATGGTATCATCAGAGGAACCTGTATCAACTATAGTGTACCAGTCAACTATGGGTGCCACACTATCCAAGAGCCGTTTAATAACCTTGCTCTCGTTCTTTACAATCATGTTGAGGCCTACCTTCTTCATTACAGGCTCACTAACATATCCATCATCTCCTGTTGTGGATGAATATCACACTTGCCTTTGTTTGTGTTTGTATGAGACAACACACCTTTGACAAGACCCCTGTATGCTTCATCTCTCCATTCGAAAGCCTTTGCACCTTCTTGCTTAATCCACTTAGGAAGACCCTCACGGATGTCTATGCCGTCTCTCTCAGCAACGAAGTACAACCACTCACGGACTTGCTCTATCTGTGCATCTGAGAACCTGTGCCACTGACTCATACCTTTGAAAGGTTCAGATAAAGTTACAATTTGGGAAGGGTCTGCTTTTACACCTGCCCAAGTCTTACCTTCTTTTAGGTAACCCCAGTTGCAAATTTCTAATCCTACAGAATGCTCGTGCATATATTGAGAACCATTTCTACCGATGTGCCAAGCATATGCTCCTGATGGGAAAGCCTGCACCATTCTACCATCATAGGTATCATCATTGCCTTTGATAGAAGGGCCTCCTAACACAAACTCAGTTGCAATACGTCCTCTACTGTCTCTGCCCCAATGGTCGATACACTTGTAAGGATTGTGCCATCCTGCTGTGAAATGCAAGAACGCATATTCCTTTGTAGTAGGACCGTTTAGGTACTCTCCTGTAGGCAGGTAGTGAGTATCATAAGCAAACTTAGAGTCGATAGCTTTGTCTACGGTTAAATCCGTATCTAACAGACTCATAGCTTCTAGTGTTTTAGGACCAACAAGTCCGTCAACTACTAAACCTCTGACCTTTTGAAAGGTCTTCACTGCACCCTCTGTTTGAGGACCAAATATGCCATCGACATCGACAGCACCTAAAAAGGACTGAATTTCCATTACCATTCGTCCTCTACTTCCCATTCTATAAATCATGATTATAATCTTTATAAGTTATTGAAATTAGTTTATCTAAATAAACTCTTGCCTTCTCTAAGTCCTCCAAGCCATTCTTCGATTTGTGGCGAGTCACATACTTAATAATATTTCCTTCGAAGAAATCCAAGTTGTGAGCTGCGATATAATCCCACGTTTCTATGTCCTTGTTGTAGAACTTAGGTCTTTTTGAATCACTCATACTATTTATTCTTTGCGACATTATACTCAGTATTGTTGTCTGCGTTAACATTCAAGAGGTCTACTAAAGTTTTAGCCTCTTCTTTCGATTCTAAGTTTAACACCACACCCATACTATCTAACAAATATACGCTAGAAGCAGGTAATTGAGAGTGTACTTTAACTTTTTTTATGATTTTATATCCCATGGGTAATATAATGTCTACCTTTTTTAATTAAATTAATACTATCACTTACAAGAGTTGAGTCATCTAAATTTATAATCAACTCAGGGTCAATAGGCACACCTAAAAATCTTGTCTCTAAGTGAAGGTGGGGGCCTGTAGAATGACCTGTAGACCCTACTAAGCCTATAGCATCTCCCGACTCTAATGTGTCTCCTTGCTCCACAAATAAAGTTCTGTGGTGAGCGTAGTAAGTCTCAAGACCATTAAAATGTCTTATGATAACTAGGTTACCATAACCTCCATTCCACCCTCTTTTTGAATATCTAACCACACCAGGAAACA
>Ga0181373_1000049_pt1 | contig 38390 bp, 31 predicted proteins | sample LowvirmetaG_3_FD_130159 | JGI IMG/M metagenome (GOLD analysis project Ga0181373, IMG submission 130159) | Marine viral communities from the Subarctic Pacific Ocean - Lowphox_09 viral metaG | ecosystem: Environmental > Aquatic > Marine > Oceanic | place: Subarctic Pacific Ocean | collected... | reverse complement strand
TTTTTAATGGCTGGACAATGGACGCTTGAACCTATATTGTTTATAATAGGTTTTTTATGTGTTATAATACAAGTGTCATCACGTAAACAATGGAACTTAGTAGCTTTAAACCTAAATGGTTTAGCTGCTTGGATAAATCACTTTATAAAATGAAAGAAAATAAAATATTTAGTAAAATAAATGAATTGCAAAAAAAATGCGATGCTATAACTAGTGTTATGCAAAACCTTATTCATGAAATACAAAAAAATGCTAGTATGGCAGGTGGTACATTAACTGCCTTACAGCTACATGTTGGAGAAAAAGAATGGGAAAAAATTATAGACGAATTAAAAGATAAAGAAAAACGCTTATTAACAGAAAAAGATGTGGAACAAGGAATGGAAAAAAGGAGTTGATTACCCTGAGTGGGGTGATACAGAAGTATACAAAAAAACAATAGCAGGAGGATATTTATATAATGGAGAAACGCCTAAACAAGCTTACAGAAGAGTCGCGGATACCGTTGCTCGTAGATTACATAAAAAAGAAATGGCTGATTCGTTTTTTAATTACATATGGAAAGGTTGGCTTTGCTTGGCTTCACCAGTTCTTTCAAATACTGGTACTGATCGTGGGCTTCCTATTAGTTGCTTCGGTATTGATGTTGCTGACAGTATTATCGATATTGGGCAAAAGAATTTAGAGATGATGCTACTCGCTAAACACGGCGGTGGAGTTGGCATCGGTATAAATCAAATAAGACCCGCCGGAGCTAAAATAACAGGAAATGGAACAAGCGACGGAGTTGTACCTTTTTGTAAAATATACGATTCAACAATACTTGCCACTAATCAAGGATCTGTCAGACGAGGAGCTGCATCAGTTAACATTAACATTGATCACCCCGATTTTGAAGAGTGGCTCGAAATACGTGAACCTAAAGGAGACGTCAACAGACAATCCCTCAACTTACATCAGTGCGCGGTTGTCGGCGATAAGTTTATGCGACGACTTACTGGAGGAGATGGAGAAGCTAGAAAACGTTGGGGAAAATTACTTCAAAAACGTAAAGCAACTGGAGAACCTTACATCTTATTTAAGGGGAATACAAATAAAAATAACCCAATAGCGTATAAAGACAACGCGTTAAAGGTACATATGACAAACATATGTAGTGAAATTGTTTTACACACAGATGAAAATCATTCATTCGTTTGTTGTCTATCTAGTTTAAACCTAGCTAAGTATGACGAGTGGAAAAATACAAATATCATTTATGACTCAATATGGTTTTTAGATGGTGTGCTTGAAGAGTTTATACAAAGAGCTAAATACAGAAAAGGTTTTGAAAACGCTGTAAGATCTGCTGAAAAAGGTAGAGCATTAGGTCTTGGTGTACTTGGTTGGCATACATATCTACAAGAAAAAGGTTTACCGTTTGAGGGTTTATTATCACAATATGAAACTAGAAGAATCTTTAGCCAAATCAAAATCGAATCTGAACGAGCTTCTATGGCTCTTGCAGATGCTTATGGAGAACCTCTTTGGTGTGTTGGTACTGGTTTTCGTAATACCCATTTACGCGCTGTTGCTCCCACTGTTAGTAATTCTAAACTTTCTGGAAATATTAGTCCCGGCATTGAACCCTGGGCAGCTAATGTATTTACAGAGCAGTCAGCTAAAGGCACGTTCATTAGGAAAAATCCTACACTGGTTAAAGTGTTGGAAAAGATAGGAATTAATAATAAAAAAACATGGGACAAAATATTAGCAGATGGTGGCTCAGTGCAAGATATAAAAGAGTTAGACGAAGATACCAAAGAAGTATTTAAAACATTTAAAGAAATAAATCAATTAGAATTAGTTAGACAAGCTGGTATACGTCAGCAGTACATAGACCAAAGTGTAAGTTTAAATTTAGCTTTTCCATCAGAAGCAAATCCAAAATGGATTAATCAAGTTCATCTTGATGCTTGGAAAAAAGGTATTAAAACATTATACTATATGAGAACCGAATCAGTGTTGCGTGGAGATATAGCTAGCAAAGCTATGGAAGACTGCGTTGCTTGTGACGGATAATAAAAAAGGGAGGCGCAATGCCTCCCTTCTTGTTACAGGATCTTTGGGTATGGTACGCCCATTATGTTTTGATCCTATTCGTTATAGTAATTATCTAAGTGGATTTCTTAAATATGATGGTATTTTCGCTAGATCTTCTTCACTAGCGGCACCGTCTCCACTAGAACTTACTACGTCTTCTATTTGTCCTGTTCTAGTATTAAATTTAGTAGAATAACTCTCATTAAAAAATTCTCTTTTAGCCTGTTCTTCAGTTTGTTCAGGTAACATAGGATGTTTCTTTTTACCCACCATGCTCATATAGTCATCATATCTTTTACTGTAAGCTTGCTTTACAAGATCTTCTACTGGCTTATCCTCAATATCATAAGTTAATTTTGTACCATCTGAATAGACTGGTCTATTTGATAATACTCCATCTTCAGGATCTACATTCACTCCAAACTTAGGGCTAAAGTACGGTTTGTCAAACTTCATAGCTTGCGCGTGTAAACTGTCTTTTTGTTTTTGAGTCAAAGCTTGAAATGCTTTTTTATCAGCTGGATCATATGTAAATCTTTGTTTTGTGTGGTTGCTCTCTAATGGAGTCATATGTGGCAATTTATAATTGCTAAATTTAAACTTGTTCATATTGTTTTGTATTTTGTTCTACCCATATCATCTTTATAGGCTTTTAAACATCTATTTCTATTATCTTCTTTTGAGACGTATGAAACATGAACCCAATTAGGATTCATATCTGTACCAAACTCCCATATTAATTGATCGAAATCAAGTATTTCTCTTATATAATTAAACATCTCAGCGTTAGATCTTCTACCATATACATCATCAATATCAATTGCTTGACCTTTACAATGTTGTGAGGTTTTTGATCCACCTATAGCTGTATTTAATTCAGGTGATCTAAAAAATGAATTTACTTTTATTGGTCCACCAACCCAAGCACGTAATGGTTCAAAAACTTTTTCAGCAACTATCTTCATGTTTTCTACTTGTGCTGGGTTAGGAGTGTTATCTATTGCTTTACGCTTAGCTGTTTGTGAGTGTATAGCTTCTGCGTAAGTTATGTTATGACTTATCCTCATCTTTACCTAATCTTTTTCTTACTATGTTCATTGTTGTTTTCATCTTAGCTGCATAGCTAGGATTTTTCTTCCTATTAAACACAACTTGTTGATTTAAACTTCCAATAATTTTTTTTAAACTACCTTTTCTAGTTTTAATTAACCAGCTAGCTAGTTTTCCAGCAGGTAATTCTTTGAATTTACCTTTAGCATCTGGAGCGTCTGAGTGTTTAAATTCACCCATACGTTTATAAAATGGTGAGTTTCCTGTATACATTATTTTTTAGATTTATTTTTTTGACAAAAGCTTCTAGCAGATTCAACACTACCAAAACCCCATTTTTTTAAAGCCATAGCTTTTTTAGTTGGTTCACCTTTAGCATTTTTCATAGCTCCTTTCATACCAGCAAATCTGCACGCGAAAGAAACTCTACGTTTGTTTTTACCCGAGGTTAATCTTTTACCTAATTTTTTACCTGTTTCAGAAGTATATTCTGACCTCATTTTTCTATTTTGCTTTTCGTAAGCTTCTTCTTTTATAGCAAAAGGTGCTTTACGTTTAGCTTGAGCTGCTTTAACAGACGCGTCGTTGCCTGTTCCTCTACCTGATATGGGTGCTTGTCTACTTCTCATACCGTTCCACGATTTAGTGTGCATGACAGTAGCGTTACAATGTTTAATTGGTGTATTCATTATTCTCCGCATTTTTTTGATGGATCATCTACTCTTCTCCAGTCTTCTTTTTCAAACCAGTCACGCAGTGTAGCTCCTTTTTTACGAGCTCCTTTTACGTTTGTCTTAGACGATCGTTTATATTTACCTTTAGCACCAGCTGATTTTTTAGAATTAACTAGCTTTTGTCTTTGTTCTTTACTAAGACTTCTTATTTTAGAAGCTGGTAAACAAGTTTTAGTTGTACCTCCACCTTTTTGTTTAGTAGCCGGTGAATTGCTTTTATGCACACAATTAGGTACTCTTCTTCCGTTTTTCATTTTTGTACCCTCTTGCCTGTGTGAGTCCCAGCAATTAAATGGTGAATTACTTTGTATATAAGCCATTACTTTTTACCTCCTCCAAATTTACTTGGACCACCTGCTTTTGTACATCTCACGCCCCAACCTGAAGCATATGCACTTGGCCAAACTTTAAACTTTCTTTTTGCAGCTGATTTACAAGCTGAACTTATTTTTCCGTATAATGGTGAACTCATAATAATTAGTTTTCGCCAAATACCGCATAAGCATAAACTTTACGTTTCTTGCCAAAAGGTATTGTAGCTATTAATTCTCTTCTTTCTTTTACCAGATCCTCTTCAACTGGGTAATATTTAGGATTTTTACTATTTAATTTTCTTTTTTTCATTAGAACTGACTTGCAGTGTTAATTTCGTTTATTGCTCCTTGTATTTCATTTAAATCAGCAGGCAGCATAAGATCTAATCCTGCTTTAAAAACAACTTCTTTAATTCCATCTTTAAATATTATTAAAGTTGGAGCCATACGAACTCTATATTTCTTTTTTGCTTCAGGTGCTTTAGCTATATCAACCCTATAATATGTAACATCTTTTAGCTTGTCCCAATCAGCAAAACAATTTACCTCGTTAAACTTAGCCCAAAACTCTACAACAACGGGTTTTGTTTGATCATCACCAAAAGCTTCATTAGTGTTTATGGCTTTTTCAAAGCCGCTATCATCTATCCAATATTTTTCTGGAACATCTTGTTGACTAAATGATAAAAATGGTATTAAAATTAAAATTAAGTATTTCATTATCTTTGTCTTTGTATATCGTATAATCTTTCGTCTATTTTTTTAAGATCTTCTAGTATCTTGTCTACATCGTCTTGCGTATCCATAATTGTTTGACGAATTAATTCATCTTTTAAATCATATTCAACTCTATCAATAACAGGTTCTGGCATTTGCATAGCAAGAGCAATGTCAGATTGCAAAGCAAACCACATAGTTGTTAATGATACAACTCCTCCAATTATTAAACCTATTGTCTTAAGGTCAAGTGTTACCTTAGTATTCTCTCCAATTTGTGGTGCGCCTGCCATTTTATTTTAATGTTATGTTTAACCCTACTGAACTGTTATATATTTTACTATCCCAAAATTTAGTATACTCACCTTCAACAAATATACCTATATTTTTACTAAGTTTCCAACCAAATTGTACACCAGCTTGGTAATCTTCCCACTGCTCTTTGTCTGCGTCTTCACGTAATCCACCGAGACCCCAATTGTTTCTATTGAAGTAGCTAAAAGCTTCATCGCCTTTTACGTAGTTATGAAATGGTAACAAGTAAGAACCATAAGCATGAAGCCAGAAATTATTTTTATAATGGTAATAGTCTACACCGACCACAGGAGATACAACACCAAAAGCATCAATACCTTCCCATATCTCTTCATTAAATCGATTCATCAAATCAGTAAACACTGTTTGCCTAAATTGTAAATCTGTATAAGCTACAGTTTCACCTTCTTCATTTATCCAGTACCAATCAGATACTGTTTCACCAGAATAATCATCTTCGTATGTATAATATATATCATCATACCCGTAGTAAAAACCTAAAGTATACCATGGGTTTACAGCATAACCGTCCTCATTAGTTTCATTCAACCATATTTCTACAGGATTGTAACCATAAGGACGCTCATGTGTTCTATAAATTGCGCCTGCACTCAGAGAGAATTTTTTACCAATTGGAAGCTTTGCTCTTAGTTCCGCTGATTTATAATTAAAATTTATTTTACCTTGTTTTCTACTTTCTAACTTTACCATGTGGTATTTACCACTGTGTTTTAGTAAATATCTGTGATTTTTAAAAACATCATCTCTGGCTCTTTCTTTTTCAGTATGAAATACGTATTCCAAACCTTTAATAGATGAGTTAGGAGCTGTCATAGCTACGTTAGATTCACTACCATCATAGTATTGTTTACCTTTTAACTCATAATCAAACCTTGCAATCTTACGAATACCAAAACCATAACGATAATCGTAGTCGTAATAGTCAGTGCCATCAACTACAACAGGTATATCATACAAGCCATCACCATCTCCAGTTCTAACAAAATAACTTGGAGCGTTTTCTTTAGCATTTTTAATATCACCGGCTACATATACTGTTCCGTATTTTAAAAAGTCTTTGTAAATTTCTTTAAATAAATTATTTTTATCTTGAGCGTTAGCAGATACCGCAATAACCACCGCAAATAGCGCAAATAGTATTTTTTTCATTTTTCATTATTTGTAATTTTTAAACATTAATTTATAAAGCAATTTGTTCCAAGCTTGCTGCAACTTGTCAATAAATTTTTTCATGTTATGGTTTTTTATAGTATTGTATTAAACCGTCGTATCTTTCTATAGCTACATAATCAACACCGAGCTTGCCACTTGGCTTACCAGATTTTGGCCCTGTAAATGGTACACGTTTTGTGAATCCCATTGCTTTCATTTTACGAACATCATTTTTAAATTTTTCTTTTACTCTCTCTTCATCTTTAGCCTCTTTATCTATTGTGCTTTGTCTACCCCAGTATGGTAATCCAAAGTTCCAACCTGACCAACCTAATGCTAAAGCAACTCTTTGCCATGTCTTAGTTTCTTCATCAGTAGCTTGTCTCAAGTTGTTAAGCTTTTGTAAAGCTCTATCGATAGGCAAGTTTGTAGTAGCAGATATTATCTGTGCTACAGCTAAATAAGCTGGGTTATCTATACTCCAACCTCTTTTCTTAATCTCTTTCATGTTCCAGTCAAATGTCTTAGCAGCAGTTCTTAACTTACGTACTTTAGAATCTAGCACTGGTGATATATCAAACACGTTCCAAACCGCATCTCTGTATTGTGTTGTTTTCTTTTCAGACTCACTAGCTATTCTCATTAAAACATTTTTAACAGTAGATATTATAGCTCCACCAAAACCAAGACCGAATAATAAAGAATCAGCCATACCGTTTACTATGTTTGCAGCTTTATCTTTTTCATCTTCATCTGGTTCATCATCAAATGCTAAGCCAAATAAAGCTTGTTGCATTGCATTAAATATTAAGTTTTGAACACCTACGTAATATATAATACTAGATAAATTACTAAGATCACTTTCACGCTGAGTCATACCTGGTTTTGTACGTCTATTATAAAGATCTTGTATAGATTTTTTAGTTTTTCTATTATACTGCATCGTAACATTTTGAAACGACAATATAATACGACCAGCAAAACTAGCTTGTTGAGCTGATATTTTACTAGGATTACTTGACTGTTGCGTTTCTTCTGCTATAGCATAGAAATCATCAAACGCTTGCTGCTCTGCTTCAGCTTCAGTATATAGTTTACCAGTATCTTTATTTACTCTATTCTGTAAAGATTTTTTTCTGTTTATAAAAAATGTAGCACCACCTGTAGCAATAGCCACACTATCCATAATTCTTGTTATTGCAAAACCTTTATCAAGAAGATAATTAATCATACCTTTTACACCACCTTTTCTACCAGCATCAGTTAATTCAGCTTCGTTTACATTAATTTTAAGACCATCACGTCTATTAACTAAGTAATCAGAGTTCATTAGTTTTAATACTGTTGGAAAATAATCTTTACTAACAAACGCTTTAGCGGCATCATATATATTATTATCACCCCAATTTATAAAATTTACATTAGATATTAACTGAAGTAGTCCAGATCTCATATTAAAGAACATAACCGCACCAACAGAAGAGTTAAGCCAATCAAGCATTTCATTAACAATACGAGCTCCACCACCTACAAAAACAGGTCTGTTACTACCAGTTCTCATTCTACGTAAAGAATCCTCTAATGCTTCTCTAAATTTACTACCGTATATAGCTTCAATCTTATTTAAATTTTCTTTAGAAAATATAATATCTGCGTTTTCATTAAACTCAGTCATTAGTTTCTTTCTAAATCCAGTTTTTAAACCCTGCATTATATCTGAAGCAATATTACCTGATAACCAGTTTTGATTTGGGGCTGGGTATTGTTCTCCTTTTTGTATCAATGCAACTTCATCAGCAAATACATTTAGCTCGTTATTTGCTTCAACTGCTTTAACTAAATCGTTTACATCTCTTTGAGACATACCCGGTATATCCATACCTTGCTTATTCCACATGTAAACTCTAATAGCTTGTGACTTTGTATAAGGACCAACACCTATTTCTTCTAGTAACGGGTTTTTACCACGTTTACTTTTTAAATTAGGAAACTGTTTTTTAAGCTCAGCAAAATCATTAGCAACAGATACTTGAGCTGATATTAATTCTTGTTCAGCTTTATTGTAAGGATCCATTAAGTTTTCTTTTATAAACTTAGCATGAGCATTACCTTGAGCTCCTTTACCCATAAACGCGTACATAAGACCCATAAAATCTTCTGCTGATGGTGTAATTGTAAATTGTTTTATAAATCTTTTAAATGATCCTTTATCTTTTTGCTGTCCTTCTAATCTTCCTCTAGCGTCTGAATATTTTTTAAACGCTTCTTTACCAGTAACTTGCTCTAATTGTCTATTAAAATCTTTATCTAGGTTTCTGCGTTTACTAGCTTTTGCTTGTTGTACTTTGTTTTTTACATCAACAGCGTCTAACACAGCTTTAACACCTGCTACGTTAGCAAATGAATCATCAGCAAAATAAAAGTCATTGTAACCTTCAGCTGTTTTATTTAAAACCCAATCAGCTTTTGCTTGTGGAGATCCATCTTCTAAACCTGTTATATTTTTTAAAGGTATATTTATACCTATGCTTTTTAAAAACGTTTGAATAGATGATGCTGATTGTTGTGGTCTAGCTGTTAGTACAAATATATCTTTACTACCAAACTTACCTTGACGTTTTCTAGCAAGATCTGCTAAAGGTCCTTCGGCTGTTCCCTTAGAAACTTTATCAAAATTACTAAAATCAAAAGTAGCACCATCTTCTGTTAGTTGATCTGCTTGTGTAGCAAACTCACTAGCAGATATTTTTTTAGTAGTCCCATCAGGCATGTTTACTATAACCTTTTCTTTTGTTTTAGCCAGTGTATCGTCAAAATCAAATACGCTAATACCTTTTTGTTCAGGATTTATTTTTGAAGCATTAACTTTTGTATCTAAAGAATTAGTCATAATTCTTTTTTGTGTTTCAGCTCTCATTTCAGGTTTTAATATTTCACTTGCTATACTTGCGTTAACCCTTGCTTTACTCGCTTTAGCTTTATTAACTGGAAAAGCTATTTTCATATTAGCAACAGCTGTAGCTTGATCAATAGTGCCATTTAATACTAGATAAGTTAATTCATTTTGATAAAATATATTATCAGCTGTTTGTAAATCAAGTGGTAGTTCCATGGTATATTGTGACGCGACAGTTTTACCGTCAACTATCATTTCATTACTATTAAACCCAGGAACTCCTCCTAAAATATTTTGATTAACCTCAGGATTAAAATACCTTAATAAAGGAGATGGTATATCCGCCTCATTTTCAGTTTTAAAATACTCTTTTAACTTTTCGTTAAACTCTTTTGTTTGGGTAGACTTATAGTTATAATTTTCACCAACTAATTTATTATCTTGAATTTTAGTTATACCTAGTTGGTAGTATGTTTTTTTAATAACAGGCATTAAAACATCTACAGCATCAAACAACATAGAGTCAAACATTAACGGAGCAGCTTCATTAGAAGGAAGTACATGTTCTTTAACTGTTTTTCCTATACCTTTTTCTGAAACATATCCTTCAGTAACACCAGCATCAACAGAAAGATTTCTAGCTAAATGCGAAGAAGATTGTGATTGAGTAGACATTAAAACATATATAGGTAGATACATTTTAGGATCTGCTTTTATGGCATTTGCCCCACCGTCTAATATAGTTTTTATTCCTTCGTCAACTAGCTTTCGTTTTTTAGTATATTTATCAGATGTGTAAAAATCTTTTACTTTAGATGGTTTTTTAACAGTTTTAGCTTTACTAACAGCTTCTGTATTATAATTTAATTTATTACCTTCTTTTAACCACTTAGTTTTATTTTCTTTTGCTCTTTCTATACTTGTTTCAAACTCAGGGCCTGTAAAGAAAAAACCTCTATTTTGATTACTGCTATAATCCACAAAGGTGGAAGGACCTATCGCTTCAATAGGAATATATTTCCACAATTCATTTTCAATAGCATTTCTTACGTATCTTCTGTGAACAGGGTTTTTAGCATTTAAATTATCTACGTTTATTGTTTCACCTTCAAATTCAATTACAACCTTATTGTCTTTCGCAAAAGACTTAGCAGAATCTCTCATTTGTTTAACACCGTCTTCACCCGTAATCTTAAACCTACGTTTACTAAACTTAGCACCTGACTGAACTCTTTTAGCTTGTGATGGTTGAGCAGTTTCTAGCATACGATTACGTATGTGTAATCCTAATAATCCTCTAATAGTTTGACCAACTCTATCTCTATATATAGGTTTTTCTGGCTTAGTTCTAATAAGATCCATGTAGTCTTTTAACGAACCAGTTAATTCACCATCGGTGTACAAAGCATCTCTTACATTTTTAGGCACAAATGTTCCTTTACCAAAATCATCTTTAGTTTTAGGTAGTCTAGCAAAATCATCTTTAGCGTTTTTAAGTAAAAATTGTTTTGCTTTAGTTAAACCATCAGCATCTGTTTTTTGAAAGTTTCTTGTTTTATCAGTGATAGTTTGTGGATTAATACCAAACTCTTCACCGTATATGTCCGCAACTTCTTTAGGTATGTTACGAGTTTCTGAAAACTTAACGTCCTTACCTTTGTAAACTTTTTGTACTGCTTCTGTAATTCTAGTTTCAGTTTCAGTTTCTAAACCTGTAGTTTCACTAGGTTTTTTAGCTAACTTAGTTGTATCTATAGTTTCTGTTTCCGTAACTACTTCACCTCCAGCTTGTTGTAATTCTTGACCAGACCTACCAGTTCTATCAGCGATAGCAGCGTCTATTTCAGGTTTTCTAGTTCTTATTGTTTTAACTAAATATGTACTAACTTGGGCTGGCGCGGCACCAGCATCTGGATCTAATGAAAAACCTTCTAACGCACTTGTGTTTCTAGCAGAATACTTACCTTGACCAGATCCTTCAAACGTACCCATTAATTGATCAATAACAACTTCTTTAGCAGCATTCATTTCTTGCTGACTATTTATGTTTAATAAAGGACTAATTAACCCCCAGTTTTTTTCTGTAATAGCTTGAGCTGTATCAAATCTAGTTTCACCTCCAGTTTTTATTTCAGATATTAAAGCCTGTTGAAGCAGCGCGTTATCTTCTTTTATTAGTTCTTGAGCTAGTGGTGTTACAACTGATGCTGGTTTAGATGCTTTAGGTTGAGTAGTTGTTTTACCTTCTTGCATACCTGCAACTGCTCTTTTAACACCTTTAGATAAACCTTTACCTCTAACAATATCTCTATTGTAATCTTTTATAAAGTTTAAAACATCTTTACCGTTTTTAAAACTAATATTAACACCTAAAGACTGTAGCGCTCTTCTTATAAAATCACCTATTTTAGTTAAAGCATTTTCTTTTATTTTTATTTCACCAGATGTTAAACCCTCACTTGTTAGTGCCATAACCTCTTCCATTAACATAGCATCAGTGTAATTAGGATCATTAGCGTAATTTTCTAAAGCAGTAGTAATAGTTTCATTAACTTCTATATCAGGATTGTTTGTAAGCTCTTGATATAAATCTTTACCAAGTTTTGTTTTAAAAGAATCATCAGCGTTATTTACAAGAGCGTGTAACACTTCGTGTTGATCTGTGGTAACAACATTGTCTTCAGCTGCAACTTCTTGGTTTATTACTATTTCTTGTGAACCATCTTCCATAGTAACAATAGTTCCATAGTTAGTAGAATTTTTTTCATCTACATTACCACCTTTTTCTCTTAAATCTTTTAATTTAGTTTCAACATCTTTTGTGTTACCTCTAAATATAGGTACGTTTAATTCGCTAGCTATAATATCAGATCCTTCTTTTGTTTTTTCAGTTTGTTTTTCAAAAGATATTTCTTTTAATCTAGTATTTATTTCGTTTACCCTATCATTTTCTTGTGTTGTTAAAGCAGAATCATTAACTTGTTTTATTTTTTGTTGTAACTTGTTTTTTTCAATCAATAAAGAAGCAGCTTCAACATTTTCATTTAAACCTAAAGGTTTTAATTGTTGAGTGGCTTGAGTTATATTTATAAAGTTTTCTTGTATATTATCAGCTTGTTCTTGATTTATTTTACCTAATTCTAAATCTTTAGCAACCTGTTGGTCTAATATTGTTTTAGCTTTCGGTGTTTGCGCTATTTTTAATTCTTCTAAACCACTAACTGGTTTTGATAAATCTACAGGTGTAGAATAAACCTCTGTAATATTATTAATATTAAAATTAGGATTTACTTTAGCAAGATTTTTATTTATTTTATTAATAGCAACCGCTTCTTGTATACCATTTTTAACCTGCATTACATTTATAGGACCAGCATATGTAGCACCGCCACCAATACCTTGTATAAAGGCATCATTAACTCCTTCAAACGGATCTTTACCGTTTATCATGTTTTGAGTTATTTGAGTTGCAACTTCTTCTATTCCTTCACCTAACGCACCAGCTGGAGCCCCTGCTTTTTTAAGAGCTTGCTCATACATTTCAATTAATCCGTTTCTAAATACTTTTTGTCCTTGTTGTTTACCTTCTTTTAGCAATATATCTTTATATACTTTACCTAAAGTTCCACTACCAATTGCAGAAAAAACTGTTTCAGCACCCGCTAAACCTATTGCTTTAGCTGTTAAATCAAACTCGCTAGCACCTGGGTTTTCTTCTCTTAATCTTTCAAGCTCAGGACCTAAAAACATAGGTGTTGAACCAGCGGCTAATTTAGATATACTTGTGCTAGCTCCACCTGCCATCATGCCTATGCTTACTGGAGCACTTTCTGCCAAACCACTTCCTAACTGTTTAAAACCATCGGACCAATTACCTTTTTTAAAATTTTCATAAATACCTTCTGTATCGTAATTTTCATTGTTCCAAACAGATTGTTCTTTGCTTAGTTTTTCAGTTTCTTTTTGATAAAACTCTAATAAAGGATTTGTTATATCAAATTCTTCTTTAAATTTTTTAGAACTAGCCTCTGCTGATTTAGGCAAAACACCAGCTTTTACTAATAAATTTTGAGGCATAGAAAATATGTCATAAAAACTTTCACCTAAACTAAACATCATTTCACCTAATGTTGTACTACCTTTAGCTAAATCTACGGTGGCAAGTTTTTCTAAATAAGATTTTTTAGCTATTTTATCTTTTTCTATTTGTTCTTTATCTTGCACACTTCTTAAAGCCGTATTGTGATCTTCAATATATTTATTTAACTTAGTTAAAGTATCATTATACATTTTAATTCTATTAGGAGAATCCATAGCATCCATCTCCATATCTCCTCCAGATATTTGAATTAAATCAATTTCTAGTTTATTTATATTGTTTTGAGAGTTTTTAAAATCAAACTCATCTGTGTTTATTCCAGGTTTTATAGGCTCTGTAGCTGAAGCAATAGTTAAAGGTATAGGTTTTTCTTCTACAACTTCTTCAACTTCCTCTTCAACTTGTGGTTGAGGATTATTTTTCTTCCATTCCTCTACTTTAGTATATATCTCTTCTTGAGATAAATTCTGATTCTGTAAAGAAATAACGTATTCTTGTAGAGTCATTTAACTTAATTTATTATCTTGTAAGAACTTATTAGCTTTTGCTTTTTTACCTTCTTCTAAATCAAACACAGTCGCGTCTGCTTGTACTGTAGGTATTTGATTTGTAGTAAATTGTTTTAAATAGTTATTCATAAAGTACTCTTTATATTTAACCATAAATAATTCTTTTTTATCCTGCATTAATGGCAAGTCTTCTTCATATGACCAAGCTACAAAACCAGCATTAGCGTTTTGAGCCATTTGATCATCTTCTGATACACTAGTGCCAGCACCAATAAACACGTTCCACGCAGCAACTACTGATTGTTCAGAGCTTAACATGCCTGCAACTTCAGCGTTTATAAATGGAGTTACTTTTCTTTCAATTTTATCTAGATCAAATTTAAGTAAGTTTCTACCTTTACCCATACCTATATCTATAATTTCATAATCATAACTACCATCAGAATTTTTTAATACAAATTCATCTGCTATTTTAGCACCTGGCATTAATTCACCTGTTTCAGGATTACTAGATCCACCAGCCATAACACCAACTTCACCTAATAATCTTAACATGTCTTTATTTATATTAGGAGTTGTAGCTACTATATCTGTTCCTGACTCCATTAGAGCATCTAGAGCGTCACTATTTATTACAAATGGCATATTCAGCATAGGACCTTCAAAAACCATTCTCTGTGATCCATTTTCTAATAGCTGTAAAGACACATTATAACCATCACTTTTAGCAAATGTAGGTTTACCAGTTAGTATTGCGTTAGCTACAGCGTAAGCATAGTTTTGATTGACATCATAATACATGTCATTAGTAACTATAAGTTGAGATCCAATATTAGTTAAAAATTCTAATGATTTATTTGGAGCTTCCATTAAAAATTTTAATCTGTCTGTTTCATATTTACAACCAGGTTCAATACATTGATTATTGTTTAAAGCTGTTTTTAACTCAGCATATACTTTACCTGTATTTTCATAAGCTCTGTCTAATATAGCAAAGTTATAATCAGCTGTGCTAGCTATATAAGCAGGGTTATAACCTAAAGCATTGCTTTGGTTTAATTGTTTTATAAACAGATTAATTTTTATATTTTTATCTTCCATTGTAATTTATTTATTAACCCCAATCAGCACCGCCTAGTATACTAGCTGCGGCACCAATACCTCCTGTTAACGCTGCGGTTGAGTCAGCGCTTGCTTGAGCCGCTGCTCCACGTAAAGCACCGATTTGATTAGATAATCTATTAAGTTGTTGCATATCTCTAGTTTCTTGAGCTTGAAACATATATTGCTCACCTTGAACATCAGCTTGTTGTTGTCTTTGAGCTTCTGCCATTTGTTGTCTTTGTAATGTAGCTTCACCAGCTGCTCTTTGTTTTTCGTTAGCAGCTTCTTGTTGCTCTATACTAGCAGCAACACCTTTTTTACTTTGTAAAGCGGCTTGTGCTAAAGCAGTCGCGCTACCAGCTCCTCCAGTAGCTCTTATAGTATCTAGCGTATTGGCTAAAGCTATATCTGTTTGTTCTATTTGCATTTCAGTAGCTTTTGTAGCTACAGACAAATTAGCAAAGGGATTTGAAAGCATACTGCTTAAATCAGTTATATTAGCATAAGGATCTGTTATCTCTTGCCTATTTTCTTCTAATTGATTTAGTTTATATTCTAAACCACGAGCTTGTATTTCTCTACGTCTAGCTTCACGCCTAGCTCTGCTAGACCCGATTATACCACCGACTAAGCTTATTGCTCCTCCTATTATTGCTCCTGCTGGCATAATGTTAAATTTTTATTATTAATATCCATTGTTTAAATCAAATTTACTTTCTACTGAAAATAGTTGTTTTTCCCCTCCTACATCAGTTGTTGCATCAGTACTAAATTGAGCAGTTACAAAAAATCCTTTTATACCACTTATACTGTTACCAAATATTATTTCACCGTTTGTAGCACTAGTACTGTTTATTACATTTGCCACATATTTATTTTCTTTTCTATTAAAGCCAGCGTGGTATCTTGGTAAAGCAGGATTTGGTGTTCCTAAAGTACCATTATAATTAGCTCTAGTTACAGCTGCTCCACCCGCAGGATTAAATACGTATTCACCTTCATAGTAACTTGATATACTGTTTATAGTATCAACATTGTTTTCATAGCTACTCGTAGCTGGGTTTACATCTTTACCTGTATCATCTGATACCATTGTTGATAAACTCCAGCCATTACTACCTTCATATGAGACAGTGCTAAATGTTTTAGAGCTAGTTGGCTCAGGGTTAAATACAACAGTTATATTACTGCGGTATTGAACGCCACCAAAATTACTTCTAGGACTTGTTAAAGAATAATGTTTGAATACTTTATCACCTGTTACTGTATAAAAATTATTTTTTATACTAAACATTTGGTCAGGTCTATAATCAAAAAAGCTTGTCCAACCTCTAACTGTATCATCATAAGTTAAAGTGTTATATATAAATTTTGAATAATCAGTGTTCTGCTGCAAAGAAACAACATATTGATCGTTGTATATGTCCCAACCACCTCTTACAAAACCTAAAGTTGAACCTACATCTAAATTGTTTAGTTCATCTCTAAAAAAGTCTTTCATACCTAGTTGAGATATTTCTACCAAACTAGATCCTTGTAGCTTTAATATAACGTTATTATTTGCGTCAGAAAAATATTTGTTTTGACCATAAACTGCAAAACTTTCTGGATGCGTACTGATTCCGTATTTTCCAGGTATAGGTTGTATTGTTCCTATAACTAAATTAGCGTTTGTTATAGCACCTCCACCTTCTGCTGAATATATAGCGTCTTTATTTATTAACGCTCTACTACATTTATACTCTTGAAATATAAACAAGTTTGTATCTTCTGCGTAAAGCTTTTGTATAGATCCATTAGCTGGATCAGTTGCTTTACTTATTTCTTCACCTACACTAAACACGTTTGTGTCGTTAATACCTGTTCTAGAATTATATATCCCTGAATATATTAAAGCATTACCTCTAACAAAACCGTCTGGCTCAGGTTCAACTAAATAAGCTCTAGGTGAAAAATCAACACTTGTATTATTGTAACCACCTCTAATTCTAGATTCTTCAACAACCCAGTTATTATCATTTTGATTAACTGATTGAACGGGGTAACCACCTGCAATAGTAGCAGGTACTCCAAAAGATCCTTGCCATATAGGGTCTTGTGAGTTATTATTTGTCTTTTTAAGAATAAAAGTGTTAAAATATTTAACTTCTATTGTTGCTCCCGCCATAATTTATTATTACTTATTTTACTTATAAATTACATTATATTATTTCTATCAATGTATTAGGTATGCTTATTGATCCTGGTGAAGGATTGTTGCTAGCGCTATTACAAGCACTTGGACCCACAGGAGCTCCACACCAACCTTTAGTTCCATCACAATTAATTTCATTATTAGCTAAACCTAAAGCTAGAACTTCAGCCCAACCAATTGAACTAAAATATAATACTTCATCACCTCCTTGACCCGACCCAGAAGTAGTAGCGTTTGTTCTGTCTAATGTTATTATATTACTAAAACCATCATTACTGGTTATACTGTTTAAAACATTAGCCCCATCTTGGATTCCAGGATAATAAAGATAATATCCATTATTGGCAGCTACAGGGTGACTAGATATTTCAAAAACAGCCCATGGAAGAGCGATTTCAATTCCTTCGTCATCACATGTTCTGTATAATAATTTAGGATATGTAGCTACTAAATAAGATGTTGAGTTCATTTTAACATTAATAGTGTGATCAGCTGTTTCTATAGCGTCTTCATAAGTAACTACAACAGTATAATCTGCTACAGGTAAAGTTGTAGATGGCTTTGTTAGTAGACCTCTTAATCTATAAGTTGGACTACCTATTGCAGACGTAGATAAAGCAAAGTAATTTTCACTTAAAACATCGACACTATTTGTAGTGTCTTGAACAGCTGTTATTGAAGCTGTTAAATCTGATGTTTTTAAATCATCATTGTTAGCACCATTATGTCCTTCTAAAGTTTGTAAAGTGCTTGTTGTAATTCTAGTAGTGTTAACAATTGTGCTAGTGGTAGCTGGTAATGTAATTTCAGGTTGAACATTTGCAGGTCCAAAAGGTCCTTCAACGTAGTTTGTAGTTGTAGCTGTTCCTGAGTTAGTTACAACTCCTTCAAATGAAAAAGTAAAAGATCTTATATTACTATTGTCACTAAAGAAAATATTATTGTAATAAGCTGAAGTTGTTTGTATATTAAAAAAGCCAGTACTTGGGTTTGTTAATGTAAAATAACTTGTTCTATCAGAACCAGTATCATCAACAACGCTTGTAAGAGTTAAACTTGTTATATTAGCGGTAGGTATATTTACTCCAAAATTATCAATTATTGTAAAATTACCTGTTAATATATTTGCGCCTGAAACTATACCTTCAGTCCAACCACCAACATCAAAAGAACTAAAGCCAGCTCCTCCAGAATTACTATTCAATATAGCGTTATTTAAATCAGATAACAAACCACTAGTTGAAGTTTCCCAGTATATATCTAATGCGCTTTCTACAGGTTCTGTTTCGTAAACTGATAAGAACTGTATACCAGGTATTTTATCTTCACCTGCGTTTGGAGCAGCAAAACCAGCTACTAAAGAAATATTAGTATTATCACTTACCGTAATAGGGTTATTAAATTGAAGAGTGTATACAGAAGGATTACTTCCTGATGGTCCAGTAACATTTGTTACGTATGTTTTTTCTGGTATTCCATCTCCATAAACTACCATATCAGCTGAAATAACTCCAGTGTAACTAGCTACACTAACATTTGTGTTTGCATCGTAATTATCTCCTGTCACTATATAAGCGCTAACTGTTGTATAATTAGTTGTAGATAATTGTCCTATTTTATTATTAGTACTAATTCTAGCTATTAAAGGATTAGAATCTAATAAATAAAATTGAGGAAATAAATTGGGTTTTGGTGGATCGCTAGGATCATAATCAAATAAATCTCTTATAGTAGAAATTGTAGATACAGTATCAGACGATCTACCTGGATAATATTGTATATTTAAAGAACCTAAATTATCAAACGTTGTTTTACTAGCAACATACGTAGGAGCTGTAGACGTGTTTTGTATTCTACCAAATAATCTTACAGAACTTCTAAATTGTTTTTGATCAGGACCAACTTCAGTTAAATCCCTTGGTACTTTATTTATATTGTCATTTATTAACACAGCATGAGATGTGTTGCTAACTTCTAACGTTGTATTGTCAGGATATGAAGCCATTATACCTGGTAAATAAACATTGTAATATTCTTGTTCTTGTTGTTTAACAACTATTTTATAAGAATACCATCCAAGAGGATTATAACCGTTATCGCTAGAATCACCGTTGTATATACCTGGCCACAAAGTAACAGTATTTGGTTTTTGTGGGCCAATTGGGTTGTTAAATAACATTTTTATAGAGTTACCAGGCCAAGAACCTTGAGTCGCTGCTTCACTAAAATAAGCTGAGTATATAGTGTCTCCAATAAAACTAGAGTTACCAAGTGTAGAAAGAGTTGTATTATTAGATAGTATTACAGAAGATTGTCTTCCATATCTATCTGAAAAAATAACACCAACTTGATAATTTCTATTTTGTTTTACAGAACTATTTGGATATTCAACTTTACTAGTTGTTTGTTCGTCCGGAGAGGGTGCAAAAGTTAATGTAGTTCCATTGGCTACAGTTACATTTCCATTTAGCTTTATTTGAGTAGGAGATACAAGTGTTACTATTCTTTCAAAAGTTATTCCAGTTCCTGTAACAAAATCACCTATAGATATACCAGTTGTGCTCGCGAAAAAAAGAACGTCACTATCAGTAGTAGTAGCGTTTGTTGTAGCAGTTGCTATAGACAACTCAAATGGAAACTTATCACTAACAGCTACATTATAATCTATAGTTGCAGGAGGAGTGTGTTTGGTTTGATAATTACCATATATAATTCTATTACTTGATATTTCTTGAGCCAATGCTCTTACAGGTATTTTATCATATGTCCTTGTTAACTCGTCACTAGGTAATGTTTTAATGGGTTTTTTAGATATGTAATCATAAGTATAAAAATCCGCATCACCACTTTGAGAAGAAATGTCTGATATTTTTATAGTATCTATTACTTTAACCGCAACCCCATCAGATTCTTTATACAATATATCCATTTCTTTTATTTTCAAAGAATCTTTTAAATCACTTTTACTAAAAGGAAGTGGTATATATAGTTTTATATCATCTACTTTGTTTTCCATAAAAGAAACAACTGTACTTCTGTATGTTGATGATTGATCAGTTATTTCATAGTTTGTGTTAGCATCTTTTATATACATAAAATAACCATCTTGCTTTGGTATAAAAGCAATTTGAGTAAATGGAGCAAACAAAGAATATTCATTATCTTCAAACCTAAACCTATAACTAAATCTTACAAACCTATCTTCAAGATAATCTGGATCACCAGCAAATGTATTGTCATAATAAGGATTAGGTTCAAAAACTAATTCAGTATTATCATCCATCGCTGGTAGACTACCACTAGCCGCTAGTGATGTGGTTGTGGTTCCCACTGCAACTGTTCTACCAGTAGTGGTCATAACACCGTTGTTAATATAAGATATAGGTTGGCCAACTAATGGAAAGTTAGCATTTAAATTATCTATTGCAACCGGCGTGCCTCCTGGAAAATTACCAGCGTCGTTAACTAAAGCTGTACCACCTGTTGGAAGAAACTTGCTAGTTACATCTTTCATTGTAGTTTCATACTCACCAGCAGAAGAACTTTCTTGATAAAGTTGTATTGATCTATAAGGATTATATTTTGATACTGATATTTGATCTTCTGTTTGATAATGACTTGAACCTACAGATATAGCTGTTTGTACATTTATTTTTCTAGGTTGATTTCTGTTATCTGTCCAAAATAATAAATCTTCTAATAAATTAACAGCTGTTATTTGATGTGTTTTAGAAAAATTTAAAAAAGGACCTTTTACAAGTATAAGGGAAGAATTTGTAAAAGCATCGTATCTTATTATAAAGTTTTCAGCAGCTGCGCTGTATGTTAACCTTGAAGGATTTGGATCTGTATAATCAGTTAGAAATAAATAAACACAATTATTTGTTTCATCTGCTAAACTACCAATACAAAAAAGATTAGCTGTGCTTGTAAGTGTTTGTAAATTAACAGCAACTTCATTACCTAAAACATTTTCAAGAGAACCTACATTGGGACCTTCAGATCTACTAACTTGAACATTTCTTGCATCTCTGTATTCGCCATTTGGTACTAATCTAGCGTCAAGGTCTTTATTAAGTTTACCTTTTAAAAAGGTGTTTATAATTTTAGGCATTAAATTTTAGTGTTTTATCCATTTAGACTTACCTCTCATAACTTGAGATATTTCTTCTAACTTAATATTTGATAATCTTATTTTAGCGTTACGCAAAGCTGCGTATCTATCTTTTTTATATCTTTGAACTACACCTTCTGATACATTAGCTCTTGTAGATAATATGTTGTATGATATACTTTTATACATAGCTTCTTCAGCCATTTTAGGAACTTTAGTATCTAAGTCATAGGCAAGACCATCTGATATATATTCAAATACAATTAATCTTCCTGCTAAATTACTAGAAAAACTAAATTTACCCTCTCTTTCATTTATACCAAACCAACCATTTACTTGTGATCTTTGTGGATCAAGACCGTATAATCTACCCCAGTTCCATGGTCCATTTAAACTGTATAAATCTTGATTAGCAAAACCAAAATATTCAAAATCTGAATACCAACTAGAATTTAATAATCTAGTGTTATTGCTTTTCCATCTTGATTCTGTTATTGATGTTCCTTCTAAATCTTCACCAAAGTTATCTTGTGTCGGTACACCTGTTCCATCTTGCAACAAGTTAGAGTATGGATCAGTGGTTAAATTATTGGCTGGATATATAGGTCTTTTAACACCTAATTCATCTATCCAAGATAAGTTAACATAGTTAACATAATCTTGTGGTATAATTAAAGACAAGCTACTAGGTATTGTTAGTTCTTGAGATCTAATACTTTTCAATGTATCATAACTAAACTCTTGTAGTGATCTTTTAGCAAAGAAAACAACATCAGACTTTTTACATGTTTGAATTAATTTACCATCACCAACATAACCAACCATGTAGTTATTTACTATATCGTTTAGTTTTAAATACTGATAACCACCATAGTTATCTTCTACAGCTTGGCCGTAAGCTTTTTCCGCGGTAGTATTTCCATACTTACCACCGTCTAATATTTTAAGTTGTACTACTATAAAAACACTCGCGCCAGGATTACCTGTTATAGTTATTATATTATTAACTACTGTATAAGCAGCTGTATACTCTGTAAAAGTACCTGGTAAACCAGTAGCGCTTGTATATACTTTAAAATTATTTTTAGCATAATTTTCATTAGTAGGATCATAGTTGCCAAAAACTAAATCAGTGTTAAAAGTTGTAGCAAATGTTTGTCCAGCTGTGTTACCTACATCTCCTCTAAAGCCTTGTGAACCTTGATAATATTGCGCGTTAGTTTCTGTTATTTGTGACATTATGATTTTTCGTTTTGTTCAACCTTAGCAGCATCTTGCATTGCTACTTGTATTACTTCAGGATCTCTTACAATTACACCAGCATATTTTAGAACACCTATTATTAAATTAGTTTGTTCTGATATATCTAATTGAAAATCTGTTGAAGTTCCAGAATTATAAATATATTGCCCAAGTGTTCCAACAGTAAAAGCCCAATTAGGATTTGTTGGGTTTACTACACAGTTAGCTTTTACTACATCTGGTTTAGGTGATATTTTTAATAACACCTGTGGAGATGAGCCCGCTGTTACTACAGCATTAGTTATATAAGCTAAAGGATATTGATTAGTAGGACTAGTTAATTTTGATTTACTAACTTCAGTATACTCTTTTTTACTAGATACTTGAGTTACGGAATCGTATTGAGGATTTGTTGTATTGTAAGTAGATATTATTTCACCTATTCTATATAATGGTCTTGAACCACCATATATCCAACCTGTATTAGCTACATTATAGGTAAAACTAGTTTCTTCTTCAAAAGGATACAGCTTATAAGCATTATCTTTAAACATGTTAAAAAACTCTGTATCGTTCTGTGTATTATTTTGATTTACTCGATTTAATTGATTACCGTCAGGAAAATAAGATTCAAATATTTCTTGCTGTACCTGTACTGCTAAACTATTAAATTCAGCTGGTGGAATATAACCTCTTTGTTCTTTGTTTAAAATGTACAAGACTGTTGTGTATACTGTATTTATATTTACCGCCATTATATTTTTTTATTATAACACAGAGGCAGCAGGTGCTGCCCCTATATTATTATCACTTGTTAATTAAGTTTTTTATCTATAGATTTATAGATTTCTACACCTTCATCTGTTTTTAAGAAAGCAGCAAAGGCTGAATATGGATTTTCATCAAATGGAACATTCATAAGTTTTCTACCGTTTGATCCCCATGTAAATGTTCTTTGATCTTGAGATAACAAAATAATCCCTATTTCACTAGCTCTAATAGCTATGTTTCTAAGCATTACGTTTTCATCTTTTGCTAAGTCCATAAATAATTTTGGATCTTGTTTAGCAAATAACAATATATCTCTTTTTAATTCTTTAGAACTCATTGTATTAACTTGAGAACCTTTTTCAACTCTTAAAATAGCTTCTGCTTGGTCAATATCAATGTTTCTTGCAGCGTTTAACGCTTCTATTTCCATTTCTAAATCAACTAATTCATCTTGAGCTACAGCAACTGGTTTAAATTCATAATATATCTTGTTTTTCAACGGATGATATAAACTTAATAGTTTTTGTAATGCAATGTTTTTAGCGGGCACTCTTAACTCACCATCTTGAAATCTAATGTGACCAAGAGTTACTTCACCTTTTTGTTCATCTACAAATGGACTACTCATATTTGTAGCATATCTTAATTCTCTTTGACTTTGAGTTTCAGAATCAAAATATAATAATGAGTGTTTTCTAGTGTGTTTACCTGGTATAGTAAGTGTTAACGGTGATTTGTTACCTACTAAAAAGTAAATTCTATCTTTAACTTCCCAGCCTTGTTTTTTAACTGGTTGTTCTTTTACTTGTGGTTTTTCTACCACTGCTACTGTTTCTTCAACAACAGCTTTTTCTTTTTTTGCCATAATATAATATAATTAAATAGTTTAAAAAAATAATTACCCCTGCCCGAAGACAGGGATAGTTATTATATTTGAATCATTAGATTCCTTTGAATAATACAAAGTTGTTAGCAGCTTGAGTTACTAAACATCTTTCTGATAGGAAGTTAATTTCCATAGCATCAAGAGTTGATGTAAACGCACCACCAGCAGAACCAGTTACCCAAGACTTCATTCTTCTGTCGTCAGCTTGAGAAGCTCTATAACGAACGTGTAAGAAAGGTCTTCTGATATTAGTTCCTAAGATTTGATCGTAAACAGTAGATGTTCCAGCAGGTACTAATACACCTTCGATTGAATTGATACCGTTAATCGCACCTCTTGTAGAAGCATCGTTTAAGTATTTCCAATCAGTTTTGTAAAAGTCATAAGAACCTCTTCTGAATCCAGAGAAACCTAAGTTAAGTGCCATTTCTTCTGAGTTTTCAAATAAACCAAAAGCAACACCACCATTAAATCCTGCAGATATACCAGCTAGCATATCATCAAAATCTAAAGCTGTTTGTCTTTGTAAGAAAAGCATGTTTTCTTCAATAGCACCTTGAGTATCTAGGTTTTTAAGGATAGCATCAAAATCAGTGATACCAGCAGCAGCAGTAAATCCTACCTCTACGTTACCTCTTCCTGCGATAGCAGCAAATAAACCTTCAGTACCTGGTAGTTTTAAGTTTCCGTAATCCCCAGCAGCGTGAGCATTCTTTTCACCTTCAACACATACCATTTCTAGGTAATCTTCGAATCTTAATCTAGTTTCAGACTCAGCTTTTAAATACCATAAGTATCCAGAAGCACCATCTTCAGTAGCAACTTCAACCCATCCGATTTGAGCCATATCAGAACCATTAACGATGTATTGGTCTCTAATAATAACTGGAGAGTTGTTAAATTGAGTAAATGCAGGCTCAACACTAATTCTTACAGAATCAGCACCAGTACCAGCAGTACTTCTACCTTTGCTATATGCAGAACCGTAAACAAATACTTTTAATCCAGTAGCTGTAAAACCTTGAGCGATCAAAGTAGTTACAGGATCAAAACATTGTACTACAACATTACCACCAGCGCCTGGTGTAGTTGCTAATACGATACATTTAGCTTCTTTTCCTGTAGCAGGATCTAAAACTACGATTGTATCGTTTACGCTCATCACGTTGTTTGCACCACCCGCAACTGTAAGAGTTGTAGGGTTTGTACCTACAGCACCTGCAGCAGCAGCACCTACGCCGTCATATGCAATATGTAATCTATTTTGTTCTGACCAGATTACTTGATCACTTGTCATTGGCATTTCAGCGCCAACCATTCTTAAAAATCCAGATAATGTTCTATTACCATAACGCTCTACTTCTTGTTCGTAAACCTCTGGTAAATATTGAGCAGCGAAATCTGAAAAGTTGTCTGGAACTGCACCACCACCACCATTGTTAGTAAACTGTAAATAATTACTGTTTAGCAACTCTTGTTTTTGCGATGGTATAATTGATCCAAACTGTGGAGTTAATGTACCCATAATTGTTTAATTTTAATTGTTAAATTTTCGTGTTTTAATTTTAAGTCGCGTAGAATCTGCACCACTAATTGATTTTACTTTCAAGCCACCAACGAAAACTTCACCTGTATTACCTTCTCTTGCTTTCACATTAGAAAGATTTTTAGATTTGTTTACTACATCCTTTACGGCATCGGCTTTACCTTGTTCATAAAAATGATTAGCGATCTTATCTACATTTTCAGCGGCATACATTGCTTTATGATAACCAGCTGGGTCTACCACATTACCATCGCCATCAAGGAACTTCCCTATGAGATTGTTAATATTTGACTGGTTGTCTGCAACTTTATCACGATTCTGTATATTATACTTATACCTTTTTTCTCCAACTTGAAAATCAAAACCTTTGAAATCTTCGCTAAATAATTTTTTAGTTTTAAGTTTAAAATCTTCGTGTAATTGCTCAGCTTGTTCTTGCTGCTTGTTGTAACGGTTGAAAAAGTCAACTGCTTTTTGTTGTTCTTGATTAACACCCGGTCTCATCTTGATCTCGTCGTAATACTTTTGTTTCAAGTCCTCTAAATAGTCTTTGGCTTTCGCAACTTCTTCTTTAAACGCAATTTTCTTTTTGCGTATATCTCTTTCCTCATCAACTTCTGAATCCCATGCAAAATCTTCTAAAATAAGATTTACATCTTCAGAATCTAAATGAGGTTTATTTTTTCTGTAATATTCTTTTAACAATGCTTTCTCATCTACATTAGAGTAGTCAGCGTTTAATCTAACATAATCTTCTACAGTACCTCCAGTTTCTTCCATAAATGAAACTAGTTTTTCTACATTTTCAGGTAATTGCTTACCAAGTACTTTTTCGTCTCTAATAGCTTCTTTAACTTCTGCTTCAACTTCTTTAACTTCTGCTTCAGTTACTTCTTGGATCGGAGAAAACCCTTCAGTAGTCTCGTTGGACTCTTGTACAGGTTCTCCCACCTCTGTGCTATCTCCGGATGGTTCGCCCACAGGTACCTCCTTTGTTTCTCCGATTTGAATGGCATCGTTTTCTTGTTTTACTTCTTCTTTTTTAATTTCAACCCTTGTTATATTAGGCTCTACATCTACTAAAGGCTCTTTTAAATTAACCTTTGTTATTTCTTGTTCTTTGTTACCTAATTGCTTTGGCTTTTTTAGTTTTGACTTTATTTTAAAGTCACCTTCCTGTTTAACAGGTTCATTTGTTTTTACTTCTGACATAATATAATATAATTAAATAATTAATAAAATTAGATAGAAGGCAATAAGCCTGTCATATCTTTTTCTTCAAAATTTATAGGAAGACCATCTGTTTTTCTTTGTTGAATCATTTCACTTTGCTGTGTTCCTTCCATTTTTATTCTATCGTCTTTACGATCTTCTCTTTGTTGTTCTCTTTTATTGATACCTTGCTCTTCTAGTTTTTTAAGCTCCATATCATTTTGATGTTGTTGCATCATTTTTTGTTGATCTAACTGAGCCTGTAGCTGCATACGATCTTTTTCAAATTCACTCTTAGCTTTTTCATATTCTACATTAGCGCCAGATATAGCCTGTTGTTTTTGTACTTCTGCCATAGCTGTTTTCTCTGCAGTTTCTGCTTGCGCTGCTGCTTGAGCTTGTATATTAGCTTGTTGATTAGCTTGATCTTGTTTAGCTTTTTGTTTACGTTTTACTTTTAACATTTGATTAGCTAATTTAAGATTTTTAATCTGTCTTAAATCAATAGCATCTTCAACATCAATATTTTTAGCTTGCAAAGCTATTTGTATATTAGCTTCTAATTGTTGTTTTTCTTCTTCATCTGGCTCTAATTCTAAGAATATACCAAAATCATGTAAATTTAAATTAACAATTTCTTGCAACGTTTTAATATTAAAAGTTGATATAGAGTTTTGTAAAGCTGCTTTTGTAAGCGGAAACTCTAATGCATCTGCTACTTTTAAGCTAATATTTTCTGCTAGTTTAAGAGTTAAAAATAAACTAGATTGTACAATATGTCTTGTAGCTACATTAGACGCGTTGGCAGCTAGTTTCTGTAACCCTACAAGCGTGTTACGATCAGGTAAACTACCATCTCTAGCTTCATTTAACCCCGTCACATCACGTATCATTTGTAAATAGTACTGATATGTACTTATCAACGCTTGTATCTTAGCTTGACCACTACCTGACTGTAATTCTTGTATTGGTACTTTGCCAGGATTCATATCACCTTCTTGTGTAAGTGATCTACCAACAATACTACCAGTTTGAAAATACATATTCAATGCCTCTGCTGGATTATAATTTGTACCGTTACCAAGATCAACCTCAGCAAGTCCGTCCATATCTAAATATACACCATCTGGAACTACACGTGATATTACTTGTTGTAGTTTTAAATGAGTTAATTGAATCATATCAGCAAATCCTATACATTTACTAACAATAGATTCTATTCTACCTTTGTAAATTCTAGGTGCACAAATAGCATAATTCATTTTTACTTTAGTAGTATCAGCTAATGGTCTAGACATGTTTTCAGCTAGTTCCCATTTTAACATTGTATTAGTTCCTAATACTTTAGCGCCACTATATAAAACTTCTATAGATCTTGACACTCTTTCAAAGTTGTCGTTTTCTGGTGGATTAAATGTATCTGGCTTTTCAATAGCCTTCATCAACCCTTGATCTGTTTGCTTTATTTTAAACACTTGATTGTGATATGTTTTATAATCAAAATATAAAACCTGCACTGTATTAGCATCATAATCACCCCAACCTGTAATATAAGATCTATTACCAGGCATTGCTTGTATTCTTTTTAATTCTTCTTCAGTTATACCTGGAAACTCTTTTTTAAGTTCTGGTATTGTAATAGCTTTTAATTCGCCAACGTAGTATATATCTTCAAAGTTTGGATCTTCTGTATAAGAATAAACCATATAAGCTGGATCTACGTAATCTACAGTAATACCTTCAGCTGTATTAAAATTAGTTTTAGCAGCTGCAATACCACAAACAGCTAAATCCATGTTTAATCTACGCTTAGTTAAATCATATTTGTTTTGAGCAAGCACAGATGATATAGCTTCTTCTTCTGCTATTTCTACACTTTGCTTATATGATAACTGCATATGTAATTCTAACTCTTCTGGTGTTTCTGGAACAACTGTTGTGCTGGGTGTTTGATATAAATCAATACCTAAAGTTTGTTTTAAGTTATCTAAATACTCTTGAGATAACATGTCTTCATAAATTTTTGAAGCGTACTCAGTTCTTTTCTTTATAGAATTAGGATCTTGAGCATAAGCTTTTATATCATAAGTTTTAGAAGATATACCATTTACAACTATGTCAACGAATTTAGATAATATAGGTACAGGTTTCCAGTCTAAGTTTAAATAAGATAAATCACCGTTAATAGCTAATTCGTCTTTATACTTTTGTATTGACTGCTCACCTCTAGCATACAATCTTAACTGATGAAAGTTATTCCAGTTAGTTAAGTATCTATTACCACTAGTCCTGCCTTGTGAAAACCACTCTTGTTCAATAGCTTGAGCAACTTGCGTTCCATACTCTAAACTAGCTTTCTCTGCATCGCTCACTACCTGGCTTGGAAAAGGACTATTAGTATTACTATATATATTCATTTAACTTATAATTTTTGATGTCGTTCCTTTGTTGTTGTATCTTTTTATACCTAAATCAACAGGTTTTATTATTCGTTTAACGTTTGGCGCATATCTATGTTTATTGCAAGCCATTAAAGCTAAACCTGAACTAATAGAAGCATCATGTGTTGTTCTGTTGTTTATATTAAATTTTGCCCAGTCTTCTAGTGTTCTTTGAAAATACATATCACCATATCCAGTTTCTTTTAAACCAACATAATGTTCTATATATGTTTCAATAGCAGCTGCGTGAGCTTGTTTTATATCTTCACTAGAATTAGGTATTCCACCTATCTCTCTTTCTGTTACAGATAATTTATTTCTTTTTTTATCAGGTCTATTCATTGCGTAACCTCTATAACCTCTACGTTTAAAATAATAAAGTAATCTAGGTTTGTTATTCTCTGCAAGTATTGGCATACCATAAAATACGCATGCCATAAGTACATCTTCAAAAAATATCTCTGCTGTTTGTGGTCTAGCTATATATTCTAAAAAGAAATGATTAGGTGGAGCATTCTCCATACTAAACTTTGTTAAACCATGTAAAGATCCATTTGATCCTCTTTTGTCTACAGTTCCTGATATATCATAAGGGTCACAACCAAAAGCTCCCATATGTTCATTACCTGGGTAATTTACTCCATTTTTAATATATCTTCTATTTTGAACTTGAATATCAGGTGTCCAAGAAATTAAAAATCTACCCTGTCTATTTGGAATAAATATTACTTTAGTATCTTGCTCTCCGTTTTCCCACTGAAAACTACCTTTTGTAACACCTATACTATTTTTTAAATCTTCATTAAAATCTATTTGTTCATAAATTTTACCTAGATTAAATAAAGACTGTTTTGACTCATCTCTAAAAGCATGTTTAGTTGTACGAGGAAACTGTCTATAAAATTCATTTAAACCGTCTTGGTCATCTTTCAAACCTTCAACTTCATTATTCCAATACTCTATTACACCTAAGTTTATTTTTCCTCCATCAGGTCCTATAATGGATTTTTTTGGCGTATCGAATACAGGTAAGCCATAAGAATCAATGTATCCCTCGTAGTTCCATTCCATAGGTATGAACAAACTATATAGTCCTGAGCGAGTCTGTCCATTGCTGTTTCTCTTAGTGACATCTGAGTCATCATATAATTTTTTAAAATTTCTACCTCCTTTATCTAACGCGTTTGATGTTGATCCCATCATACATTTGCCAATTACTCTACTACCTAACCTGAGGGTGGTTTTCGTAACACGCCAGTTGTTGAGGATGTTGTTCGGCTTCTCCCACTTGCCTGATTCATCATGTACGAGGAGTTTGAGTTTCTCCCCATCATAGGAGTTGTCACCGGTGTTTTTCCAGTCGATAGTCGTGTCAAGACCCTGTAATTCGTCCGCGGCGGTTTCGTCGGCGGAGGCGGTGAGCTTACGACGGGTGAACTTACTTGCGGGGACACGGTAGGCAAGTTCGGTCTTTGGACGGTCCATTCCGTCCTGGGTCGGTTTGAAAAAGAAGGGATAGTTAACTGATATGGGTACCACCTTATCGGTAAACATCTTCTTGGCATCAGGCCCAGACTTTGATAAAATGCCATATCGTGAGTCGCTGGATATAGTTGCCAGGTTAACCACCTCTCCCGATGCCATGAATGAAAACCCAGAACGCCTGTTCTTAAGGTAACACATTCCATAGGATCGTATATCTGCTTTACAAGCTTCCCAGAAAATAAAGAATAATCTATTTGACTCCCGAAAGTCTGGTGCCCCGACGTCAATCTTAGACCACTGCAAGTACATGTAGTGAGTACCAGTAAGGTAAGTAGGATTGTTCTTGTTATAAAACCAAAAACCTTCCTCCCTACGGGTAAACTCATTATCGATGTAGTCATACCATTTTTCTTTAAAGTCTTGTGGATATTGTTTCCAATCAAAAACTGTTTTTATTTTACTAAGTGACTTAGGATATTCAGTTTTATTCCATTTGTTGTTTTCAAACTTATAAACATTCTTAGCTTTTGGCAAGGCTATTTTAAGATTTTGTATTTCATATATATCACCTATAGTACCATCCTTGCTAATGACAACCATATCGTGTTGTTCATTATAGCCATACTCCCATTTTTTTAACCTATTGTATTTATTAAGTGTTTTAGGAGTTATATAATCATCTAGTATTTTAAATAAAGTTTGATTATACATTACTTAGATCTTCTTTCAGCAAAACCTTTAAAATTAGTTTGCTTTTTATTTTCTTTAGGTTTATCTTCTAACATATTTTTTTCTTCTTCAATACGGTTAAGTATTTCAAAAGCATCGAATATAGCTAGTTTTTTTGTAGCAGCGGCATTTTTTAATCTGTCTGCAGATATATCATCGTCAGAATCTACAATAGGCTCTTTAGCAACCTTGATTAATTCCTTGACCGCTACTTGCCCAGCTTGGATTATATTTTTCTTCGTCTCCTTGGTGTTCATATTTAATTACAATATCATTAGATTTCATACAGTATAATCGCTCTTTATCTACTAAAAACTCCCATTCACCGTTAGGTGTATACCCAACTACATCTCCCTGGTGTATTTCTAGCGCTTCTAACGAGCTATTACCATATTTTAATATACCTTTAAGCTTTTGTTCTTTATCAACTGTTAGAGAACTTTTGTCTTTTATAGGTTGAATAAAACAACGGTCACCAAAACTATGCCAACCATCGTTATTATTATATAAATAGATTTGATCTAAACTAACAAAATATAAACCTTTTTTAAAAAAAGATCTACTTTGTTTCTTTTCACCTCTCATATCATAAAACGTTCTAAAAACATTTTGATGTATAACTAAGGTGTCACCTTTTTTTATATTAGTTTTAAAAGCAACTGGTGTTTCAATTACTTCTGCTAATCTATTTACAAACTTCCAAGATTCAATCTTAGTATTAACTACAAGTTTTTTACCATCAACTTGTATTTCATTATTGTATCTATCACCAATTGGTTTTACAATAAAGTCATATAAACTTCTCATTAATACTCTAAATCGTACTCAACAGATATTGACATGTTAGAATTAAATTTCTTCCATGGTAATACCTCATCGTTTTTCTTTATATAAATATTATAAGAACTGTCAGAAGTTTCAAACAGTATATGCGATATTTCATGACCGCCATACACTTGCTGACCAACAGCGTAATGCATGGCGTCATTTTTATAGTCAGATCCAATACTGATCTTTCTTATATTACTATGCATTTTCCTGCTCGTCCTTAATAGGCTCGTATGTTCCGTCAGACAAATTAATGCTAACTTTACCATACTCTTCTTCGAGTTCTTTCTTAGTTTTTTCTACTTCACCTTCCAAGTTTTTTACTTCTTGAGCTAAATTAAGTTTTTGGATTTCTAATACACCCATTTGACTTAATACGGTTGTTAATTTTTGTTGTTGTTCAGTTACTACTTTTAACTGTTCTTCTTTAATTTTTGCCATTTGAAATTTAATTTAATTTGTTAATATGTTTCTTTATTAAATAGTTACACTTATTATTATGTTTTTACTATACTGCAGATACTGATAATGTACCACCATTTGCCACTGTTACTCTATATCTTGTTCCATCAGGCGATTCTAATATAATACCATCTGAAGAATTAGCTATTTCAACATCACCTGCAAAAGTTGCATTAGAAGCTGTTAATGTTAACGCAGTTGTTGTACCAGCTGGTCTTATTCTTATTGCTCCTGTACCTGTATTATTAATATCTGCAAATCCATTTGTAGAAAAATTAATATCTTCCCCTAATACATTTATATCACCTGCAAAAGTTGCGTTTCCTGTTGTTCCTATTTGAAGAACCTGTGTATTTGGAGTAGTTGTATTTCCATTTTGTACATAAAACCTTAAATCAGTTTCATTAAATATACCCCAAGAAAAATCTGTTCTTGTTAATGCAAGTTGCGATACATTACTATTTGATGCTCCATCTACAACTAATTTATCTGCTGACACATTTCCTGCAAAAGTTGCATTACCTGATGATTCGACTTTCATTTGGCCTGACGTAGATTGACCATTAGGTCTTAAAAATACAGTTCCTGCGCCTGTGGTTGCTAACGATATTGAAGCGTCGTCGCCAAGAAAATAAGAGCCTGCAGTAACGGTTCCTGCAAAAGTTGCGTTACCAGAAGAATCTATTTCAAATTTTGTAGTAGTGCCTAATCTAAACGTTAAATTTTCTGAGCTACCACAAAATATTCTCCAAAAATTATTATTACCATTTTTTAAATACAATGAAGGAGATGCGCCAGAATCATCATCTAATGTTATATCGCCTACAAAAGTTGCATTACCTGAACTGTCTATTTTTAATCTTGTTGTACTACTACCATTTGTTGCAAATTCCAAAGAGTCTGTATTATGGTCATATCTTACTTGCCCTCTGTATCTATTATTTCCTGAAGTTCCATCTGCAAATAATAAATATCCTGTAGTATCGTCCCCACTATAAACTGTTACTGCGTGCTCTCCACTTCCATCTCCTACAACTAAATTATTAGTGCCTGGATAAAATGAACCAGGCAAAGTTGTTCCTATGCCTACATTGCCTGTATCTCTTGTAATTACAAACCTTGTAGTTAATGATGATGTACCGGTATCTATTTTAAAAAGATTACTGCCTCCATCATAATAAACGTGTGCTCCAGTAGTTAAAGGTGTACCAGCACTTCCTTCAGTCATATAAATACCACCTCCAGCTGAAGCCGTATTAGAGTTTAAAATAATATTAGCACCAGTACTGTCTTGTATATGTAATTTTTCGCTAGGCGAACTAGTCCCAATACCTACGTTTCCAGAAGAATCAATAGTTAATCTGTTAGCTGAATTACCAATATTAAACTTACCAGAGCCGTCTCTTTCGTTTCTTAAATACCAAGCTACAGAGCCACCCTCTGTCATCGCAAATCCACTACCTGTGCCTGAAGCTGCTGTATTGGCGTTATCAGAAGCAATATAAGTATAACCTGCTTGATTTTTTCTTACATCTAACCTAGCTCCAGGACTACTAGTTCCAATACCAACATTACCACCAGATGTAATTCTTAATTTTTCTGTATTATTTGTATAAGCGACAAAATCATTAACATTAGCACCAACTCGAACATGATATTCACTTGTGCTTCCTAAACCTCTAAAACCTATTGTTGAAATGGCATTATTAGTAGTAAAAAGTGAAACAGGAACAGTATTAGATGAAGATTTAAAAAACGCAGCAACAATAGCACCGCTATTAACTTCAAATTTTGCAGCAGGACTACTCGTTCCAATACCGACATTACCTGCGCTAGAAGATGTTAAATATACATTAGCACCACCAGATCCAAGTTGTGATATACCTGTCGCGTCTAAAGTTCCTGATACTTGTAATTTAGAAGATGGTGTGGTAGTTCCAATACCTGTGTTTCCATCATTATCAAAATACATTCTAGTAACACCGGCTGAAGAATCGAATATTCTAAAATCTGAACCTACATTACCTAAGTCATATTGCCTTCCACCACTAGCTGGAACTAGAGAAATTTTAGCATTAACAGAACCGCTTGCTCCTTTTATTAAAACTCCTGAATCTGTTTTAACATGTAAAGTTCTACTAGGAGTAATAGTTCCTATTCCTAACCTATTGTTTGTATAATCCCAGAAAAAATCATTTTCTCCTGCTAAATTGTTTGATGGATCAAAATATGCTACTTGACCAGCAGTACCACTACCTGATACAAAAGTGGATAATAAGTTTGTTGGAGATATTTGTACGTTTTCAGCCCCTTTATATCCTACTAAAAAATCTACTGTTCCTAGTGTTGTTTTTTCTGTAAATTGTGAAAACTTTATATTTGCCATTTCTTAGTGTACTATTTTTAATAAATCTCCTGTTCTATAAACATCTCCTGTTGTTAATCCTCCTGCGATAGCTGCTGTATTATCTGCGTATTCTGATACACCTGTAACTTTTATCCCTGTACTTGTAGTTTCAAATTTTTTAGCACCCCCTGTAAAATATAATTCTGCTGCACCATTATTACCATAAAATATTTTATTACCTGATGCTGTACTAATATTTGGACTATCTGCCCATATTCTTAAATCCCCTGTTCCTGTGTCTTTTATATATGAATTACTGCCATCGTGATATAATTGTAAGTCAGCACCAGTACCCATTTCTAATTTTACATTATCTTGAAAATTGAAATTTTTATAAACAACTGTTCTAGTAATTCCACCATCCAATGCGAAATAAGTAGCAGTACCACCACTACCATCATCTGATTTAAATATTATATCAGAATCATCTGCAGCATTTGTAATTACTAAATTACCTGTATTATTATATATAGAACTCGTGCTTCCATTGTGATATAACTGTAAATCTTTACCTGTACCAATAGCGATATTTGAACTATCAGGCCAGACAGTATATTCATTACTACCTGTTGCTGAACTACCATCTAAAAAGAAATATGTAGTAACACCACCAGAGCCATCATCACACTTAAATAACATATCTCCATCATTAGCATGTTGTGTAATATTAAATTCTCCCGTATAGTTTTCTATATATGTTTGACTGCCATTATGAAATATTTCTAAATCTCCAGAGTCACCTATATATATTTTAGATTTATCTGGGAATCTTGTAGCACCCAATATACTTGAACCATTTACTAAACTTCCATCTAATCTAAAATATTCAGCAACACTTCCACTTCCATCATCACAGAAGAATCTAATATCTTTATCATTAGCATAATTTGCAATATTCAAATCTCCACCGTCATTATTAATAAAAGAAGCTGTACTATTATGATATATTTGTAAATCAGTACTGTCTCCAAAGCCAAGTTTGCTATTATCAGGAAATCTTGTTACTGGAATACTACCTGCCGCAAGACTTCCATCTAACAAAAAGTACGTTATTAAACCACCACCACCATCATCTGATTTAAATATTATATCTTTATTAGCTGCCTGATTTTGAATTACTAAATGATTACTAATATTATCTATATAACTATTACTACCATCGTGATATATTTGAAGGTCAAAGCTATTTCCAAAATTAGCGCTAACATTATCTGCAAATAATGCGCTCTTTTCAAATCTATTTAAAACATTTCCACCATCTAAATAAAAATAAGTAGCCGTACCACCAGATCCATCATCACATCTAAATATAATATCGCTATTATTGTGGTCTTGTTGTATTGTTAAATTACCTGTTGCGTTTTGTATTACAGCGCCTGTGCCTGTGTGATATATTTGTAAATCTTCATTACTACCAAATGCTGCTATTACACCATCATTATGTCTACTACTTCTTGAGAATACAGTTCTATCTGCACCACCATCTATTGTTAAGTAAGTATTTAAACCACCAGCTCCATCATCTGATTGGAATATAACATCTTTATCATCAGCAAAGTTTCTAATTTTTAAATCTCCTGTAAAATTATCTATTTTGCCATCTGCGTTATCGTGTTGTATTGTTAAATCAGCATCAGTACCTAATTGTACTGAAATAGAATCAACAAACCTTGCAGGTTTACTAAATAATATATTAGTTTCTGAACCATCTAATTGAAAATATATAGCATTACCACCGCTCCCATCATCTGCTTGGAATATAATATCTTTGTCCTCAGCTTTCTGTGTGATATATAAATCTCCTACGTTGTTGTCAAAATAAGTATGTGTTCCAGAGTGGTATGCTTTAAGATCAGCACCAGAACCAAGTCTTAGCTCTATATTGTCATTAAATTTAACATTACCAGTCATAGTACCACCGGCTAGTGGTAAGTAATTACCCAGTGCACTAGCAAGTAAGTTAGTTGGGGATATTTGAATATTATTAGCTCCCTTGTAGCCTACTACAAAGTCTATATCTCCTTCGGTATTACCGACTGTAAAATCTGAGAATTTTATATTTGCCATTGATTATGGATTTTTGATCATGAATTTAAGTGAAGGACTTGTGTTTTCTCCTATAAGGAAGTCTATTCCGTTTTCACCTAGAATAAAGTCAACACTAGGTGAGCTACCAGAACCTGGATCAATAGGAAGAGCTCCTACCGCTATCGCGTTCTCTAATATAGTAGACATGTTATGAAAGTGCTTTTATATCCGATGCTGTAGTACCAGCTGCTTTTACTCTAATAACTTGTTGAGGTATAAATGAAGCGTTACCAATGTTTTTCATTACTATTTCTTCACCTTGCTGAGTTATTGCAGTTACATCACCTGTACCACCTACGTATAAGCTATAACCACTATTACCTTCGTTAGTACCAGGAATACCACCATTACCTCTATGTATTTTATAATTGTAAGGTGCAGCTGCTGTTATACCAGGAGCTTGTAATGTTAATGTTGTGTTACCTGTTACAGATGTTATAAGTGCCATTTCAGTACCAGCTATTACAACGTCTCCACCAGCAACTACTTGATATTTACCAACTGAAGAAGTACCGTCTACAAACTTAGCACCAGCAGTTGTTAGCGTAAGATTATTTGTACTACTAGCTCCGCTTAAATAACTACCTGGTTCAGGTATATTTATTGTGTCGCTTGGTATTACATCTACCGAACTTATTGGTTGATTTTTTGACATATTGTTCATTTTAATTTTTATTGTTCTTAAATATATTACTTGCTTTTTCAGTCGTGCGTCCTCCGAAATAGGCTAAAACGACCGCCATCATGACATTCTCAAAAGTTGAGTTCCAGTTGTCATGTATTGTAAATGGTATGCTTTCAACGCTGTCTAATATTCCAGCAAATGAAAAAACTACTATACACCATATTAATACTAATGGTCGCACGTTTTTAGACATCCATGAATCAGACATGGAATCAGATTGCCATCTTGAAGTGATAGCTTGTATTTCTTTATTTTGTTGATCGTATATTATTTGTTGTAGTTTTACTTTATCCTCTGCAGGAGCATC
>Ga0181373_1000048_pt1 | contig 38656 bp, 56 predicted proteins | sample LowvirmetaG_3_FD_130159 | JGI IMG/M metagenome (GOLD analysis project Ga0181373, IMG submission 130159) | Marine viral communities from the Subarctic Pacific Ocean - Lowphox_09 viral metaG | ecosystem: Environmental > Aquatic > Marine > Oceanic | place: Subarctic Pacific Ocean | collected... | reverse complement strand
TCCTTTATACAATAGTAACACTGACTAGCAGATCAATGGAACTTATCAAGACTTTCCCGAAAGGTTCGACTGTTATGTTGATACATCAAGAGTTCAATAGCAAGGAATACAGAACATGTTCTCCCTCGGGTGGTTTGTGTACTTACGACACATGCATTGATCGTGCGTTGGAATTAGCTCAGGTATATGAGGACTACTACAACCACAAGCCCGCTAAAACGTTCGACGAGAGTATTAATTTCTAGAGGGTGGACACCAAAATCCGCTAGCCTCGTCGCGGAAATGCATTGCGGCACAGCAGGTTTGACCAGTTATCTACCAAACATAGTTTTAGAACCGGGTTTTTATTTAGACGTATAGGAAAGGGGTCTAGGTGATTGTGAGATAAAAAATGAACGCACAATGACCTAGGCCCCCTCTCTATAAAAAGAACTTAAAAGACGCTTTTAAATTCATCTTTGGTAGATAAACCGAGATCCATTGACATGACTTGGCTCTGTCGTTAGGGTTTGCTCCTGCAGACTCTCCCCCTAATGGAAACCCTGAAATTCTTCCGCAACAACGGTCTGATTCCACCGGACGTCGTGGTCTTCGCAAAAGCTTTTCAAATTTTCATGAGGTTGGTGGGCAAGGACGCTTGCTGGGACATCAGTAAGTCCAGGCACAGCATTTTTTCAGGGTTCATCAACAGCAAGCGAAACCACTTGTTTTATAAAACTTTGGACGCCAGGCCTTTTTTATTGGCCATGGTCGGTAAGTTTCCCGATGAAATAAATCGTGTGATTGTCAGGAAGCACTCATGCAATTGCAAGTACTGCTTGAACCCCTCTCACTATTACTACGGGACAATGGCGGACGTACGCCTGGAAACGAATCAAAGAAAAGGCGACTCTCTTACTCCTGAGGTTGTCGAAAAAATACGCACAGCTGACGAGTGGCTTTCAAGCACAGAGATCTCCAGACGTCTTAAGATTCCTTATCAGAGGGTGCGAAAGATACGTGTTGGAATCACATTCGATTCCCTGCAAAAAAAAGACCAACCCTTTACCCTCAGCGAGGGTTGGGAAACGCTGGATGCAGTCCTCCAGCAGCTCTCGTCCAGTCATCCTGACGAGGTTCGTCGCTACGAGCTCGACTACCACATGACAAATGAAAAGGAGTGCCCCTGGCACCGACACGGCACCGAGGGACATAAAGGTCGATTCGGCCACATGGGCGAATGCCTGGATTGCCTCGAGGAGCTCGAGAAGGGGCGCTGTACCGTCGATGTCACTAGGTTCGATTATCGCTGGTATTGGACCGTTAAACGCTTCTGGGACCAGGTCGATGTACGCGGTCCAGATGAATGTTGGCCTTGGCTAGGCGCAACCAAGAAAGGTGGTACGGAATCTGTCGCCTACTGTCCTTCACCTGTGCACTCCGGCGCCACGCAATCAGCGATGCGCGTTGCATTTTGGCTGAGTAGAGGATTTGTAGGTAAGTACAGAATTCATACCAAAAAAGGCTGCGAAAAATTCTGTTGCAACCCGCTGCATCTAGAGGCACGTGGACTTGACGATGTACTTGAGCCGTCTAAAATTGAAACGATTCAGTTGAATTATGTCAACATCTTTAGCCACTTCAAAGAAGCCAGCACACAAAGAGGTGATGGTGGTGGCCAGCAACAACCACCTTCCTGAAAAAAATTATTGCGCTCTTGTCAATATTGGGGGTGAACTCACCTGGAGTGTTTCCTGGCACGATGATTTCGAGGAGGCTGAATTAGATCTTCGCTGCATGATCAATAACCTCAACTACGAGTTAATTGAAACGAAGGCTTGCGAGGGGGTATATCCTGAGCGGGTTATAATGATGGAAGAAAAATATCAATCGTCTGGAAGGACTAATGGTCTCTTTACAGGATTAATGACTGAAGATGTCAAGATTTCTGACGACAATCCCCAATAACTCAGGCTTTGCAAACCTTGGAACTGTTGAAGCTTACCCTACCGGAGGTACAGGGCCTACTGCTTATGGCCCAACCTCCTACTTCGGCTCTGATCCACTCCCTGCGGAGCCTGGAGATAGCCTTTATACTCCTATTGATCTGGGCGATTTCTCTTCTGTATTCCGCTCGATCACACTAAATGGTTCCCACGGGGGGCTATCACGTAAAACTACTACTTTTTATAAAATCAGGATTAACAAATCCAGATCAATTCAATTCACACAGAATTTCAGTCAGTTTAGTTACACCCAAGATACAAACAGAAATACTCTTTTAGCGTTCTATAAAATTGAAGACGGCAGTAGAAGAGAAGAACTTCCTATTAACAACCAGGGTTATGTATCACCTGAATCTTCAATTGATTACAACCAGGAGAATCTTCGCCTAGAAGATTATCCAAGCACACGGCTTGATCCCGGGGAATATTTGTTTCTTATTACAAACGATATTAGGTTTTTAGAAACTAATTATTCAATCTCTATAAACGTATCCGTAGTTGACTGGCGTTTCGTCAACGAAATCGTTGATGAATCTATTGATTTCGGTCTAGCGTCAGCAACAGTCGCTTCCGCTCTCGATTTCGGCAGCGTCTAAGGAGATCAAGCTTTGTCTTCAGGCATGGTGACCTTGAAGATGTCGTTTTTGCGTTTCGCGTATTCAGGATCAAACACACTTGGATCAACAAGAGAAGCAGATGTCTGGCCCTTCTGAGAGGTTGCTTTCTGCAAAGCTTTTTTAGCTTGATCAACGTTGGTCAAAGCAGCTTTTTGGGCTTCATCTGACCCCTGCTGTAAATTCACCGTACCCGAGCCTTTAGAAATCGGTCGCCCCTCCTTATCACGAGCCACCTCCATAATTCCTGGATCCTTGAATTGTCCAGGCAACGATGCTGCGTAAGAAGCTCGCTCCTGCATCTCACGCCCACGCATACGCTCCGCCAGCTCAGCCGAAGTACCGACTTCAGTCTCTCGATCTTTCTGCAAGGAAAGAATTTGCTCATCAAGTCGCTTTCCGAAAGCAGCAACGTCTTGATAGCTCTCTTGCGGAATTAATGTCCGATACAGCTGTGGTGCCGTAGGAGTAGGCATCACAATTGTCGGTGGTGGTGGAGGCGCTGGCTTACTCCCCATTGTTTTATTTCATTCTGATTTCTATACTGATTCTATCTGTCACAAACCCGTAAACACTTTGGGCAGTATAAACGCCGACAGGAGCGAGAATCAGCACCAGCAGCAACTCAGCGTAAGTGATGTGGCGGCGCATTTTGATAAATACCCTTTTATTCATGAGTTTAGCGAGCTCATAGCAGATCTGTCCACGAATGAGCTACTTAGCTTGATGACAAATCAACAGAAGAACCTTGCAAAGGCACTATGGGAAGCTGAAAACTATGGTGGGGACACGGAAAAAGCTAAGAAACGACTTTCAGAGACACACGGGCCTCAATGGTTTAAATCCATCAAATTCAAAGACTACTTTCACCCGCTCCGTGAATACCGCGAATTGGTTCTAATTCTTGAGCACCAACGTCAATGGGACGAACAAAAAAAATTCGCTAAGATTAATCTAGACAACGTTCTCCAATGACGGAAAATCAGGAGGACTGGCTTGACGTTTTAAATAGGACTCAGTTCGAACCGACGCCCTCGACTGCAAACTCATATCAGAGCTATCGCTTTGCTGATTTAGATATCAGTACTGTCACAGTAGAAAATTACGCCACAGCTTTAGTCCCGTCTCTGGTCAAGCAGGTAGAGATGTTTATACCTCCCTCAGGCAGCTTTGAGACAACTGACCTAAGACGCTACTTAGAACTGGTCTGCGGATACGAAACAAGCACATCTGACCTGGTACTTGGACTGTCTCTTGCTGATCAGATTCGAATTACATTCAGTGATATGAAGATCAGCACCATCTGTGACCGGTATCCCGAAATTAATCTTGCTGAGAAAAGGCGCTACCGCTGTGTGGCGGAATACCTGATCAGGCAAGGCGAACTGACCAAACTGCGAGATGCTGATGGAAAATTGATCAAAAAGATTGGCAACATGCAAAAAGCAGTTGTGTTGTATAAACCGCTTCCTAAGCTACTAGAGACTCTCAAACGCTCTGGACTCAGTAATTTCATCAAGCTTGAGGAGGAAAAAACCGAAGTGCCCGCTGAAAAAACTTGCTAAACTGGTTTATCTGAGGAACATTATGTCAAACCGTCGTAACAAACTTCTCACCAAACTTCTTCAGAGCACTACGGGTGAGACAGAAGAAACACTCATGAAGCTCACAATCGAGCGCATCTGCTCTGATATGTGTGAGTACTATGGAAAGTTTTATAATGCAGAAGGCCCTGGTGTGCTCGTGTTTAAACCAGCCGCCAATGATAAAGATAGTATGTTCTATCTCTGTGTAGACGCACTTATCAATGCCTTGGAAGATTACCGTGATCAAGAGAGTGTCTCCTCTGTCTTCCAAGGTGCAATCCGTAGGGCTGAGCAGATTGACCCGAATAAAGAGTCGCTTTTCTTGGTTCAAGATGATACCGAGCTGGCACTCATTCACTATCGCCACGATGAAGAAAATAGTAATTTTCTTATCTCGTGAAGCACAGAGCAAAATGGCGTTCGCTTAGGAATGTCTATGGGAAGATCGGCCACATCCGCGAGGATTGGTTGACTCCTTGTGACTATCTGCCTTTGATTGACGCCTTGCTTGGAGATCTAGATTTAGATCCCTGTAGTACACACGATGCTAATCAGCAGTTTCTTCGTGCAAAACAGATTTATACCCTTGATGATGACGGACTTAATGTTGAGGCACCCTGGACGGGCAAGACCTATTTGTTCCCTCCGACGTACGGACGTTGTACGTACAGCAAACAACGTGGTACTTGGCGGTGGAGCCCACGCGGAGGCAGTGTATCCAAAGCACCTTCAGTCATCTGGTTTCGACGTCTAGTCAGGGAGTGGAAGCTTAGGAATATTCCCGAAGCACTTTTTTATACAACCTATCCAGAAATGCTCAGAACCTGCCCTGAGATTTGGGATTTTCCTTTATGTTTCCCAAAAGACAGAGCGCATCTGATCCATGGTAGAAAGTATTTCACTCTTAAATCACCTATGTACTGGGGATATTTTGCTTATTTGCCACCAACAGATCTAGGCTTCTCTCAAATTGACAAATTTGAGTCTATTTTTTCAACGATCGGAAGAGTTATCCGGTAGCTCTGAATAGATTTCTGAAAGAACCAATATTTCCAGTAGAAAAAGGTGTTCTCTCACCAAAAACAAACCTATTATCGTTAGCCCTAGAGGCCTTTACGTTCAATGCCTCACTGTCTTTTTTTGCTTCTACAAACCTTTTAAGAAAGCTTTTCGCACTTTCATTGTCGGTAGCAGAGATGTCTTGTCCGGGTTTAACAGTATAACTACCTGCACGCCGGTTATCGATATCGTATGCTTGGCTTAATTGGTCGTTCATCCCTTTATTCTAATGACCCTCACCGAAACACAAACTCAAATCAGTTTGATCTGTGATGACATAAAAGAGCTGTTGATTTATAAAAATCGAAAGTATGGTAATTCAGCGCTCAAACCTGTTCGAATCTTTAGTAAATCCGATAGTGTCGAGCAGATTCTTGTGAGGATTGACGATAAACTTAATCGTATACAACAAGGCGCGGGTCTTCTTGACGAAGATGAAGACGTCATCATTGATTTGATTGGCTACCTCGTGCTTCTCAAAATCGCTTTAGCCCAAAACTCTAAAAATGAAGTATGAAGATTTCATAGCTGCTTACACGCCTGACTTGGCTATTTTTGACGCTATTGATCTTCTGAAACATTTTGACCCGGACGCTCTTGATTACCTAAACCGCGAGGTGGAGTGGACCAAAGTCGATAGAAACGACGAATCACATGACCAGAAGGATCCCAATCCTTAATTTTCTTTTCCAAATACTCAACCGCCTTAATTTGAGAAGGAGACCCTGTGTAAGTCTCCGGCAGATTTAAAAGGCAAACTGACGTGTGGCAATCATGCCGTACAAATGAAGGCATTTTGACGTCTGCAGAAAAATATGTATTTAATTCTGTGCGACGCCTATCCCTCATCAGTTCACCTCCTGATAGCCAATACTTATTGATATAAGGGCTCCACTCCTTAATTAGCTCTCTTTTGCTTGCGTGGCTGTTTATCAGCTCCAATAAACGAGAGTTTTTGAAACCTAAAATCCCAAGACTGTGTGCGAAACTTAGGACAGCGGCCTTCCTGTTTTTGTTGAGGGGCACGTAAACGTACTGCTGCACCTGATCAGAGAAGGTCTGCAGATCTTTTTCAAGCTGCTCCTCAATCTCGTTGGTATAAAGTTTGTCATGCATCGAAACTGCACGACCGAACACCTGCTGACTACCATAGCCGACTCGCCAAAACTTCTCACCATACTCTCGGTAAGAAGCAAAACGCCCCATACCGATAGCAGTACGGGGCGGGGTATATATCTTGATTAATTGAATTCCTTTTTCTGTAAGAAAAGGGTGTTCTTTCCAAACACGTGATTTCTTACGGGACGACAACCTTAGCGATGTAGCTGACTTCAGAATAACCATCCAGCTTCAAGAGGACAATGTAGTTCTTGGTGGCATTTGTCACCGTCACACCGACTGCGCCTTTGCCTTTCCCAGCCTGTGCGACATTAAATGCCTTCTTATAACCGGTGGGAGCTGAACCAGCTGAGTGGTCATCATCCTGGAAGATCTCCATGGAAATGACACCGGCGGAACGGTCTAAAGAAACAGTGATGTCGCCTGTGGTGCTGGGGTTTACTTCAAAAGCACGTTGACTTAGGCCGGTATTGTTACCAACACCTGCACCTTTGTAAGTGACGTCACTTCCAGAGTCGACTGAGAATGTGTCAAGAGTACCCGTAACAATACGATCAGCCATGGCTATTAAGAGATTTGTCCAATAGTGGAGAAGTTGAACTTGATATCGGCGTCGATACCGTGGTCTTTCAGAATGCCTAGGAACATCTGACGGTCAAGAGCTTTTTGATGAAGCATTTCGATAAATGCTTCCTCTAACTCATCTCGATCCAGGCCTTGAATGGCCAGAGATGCTGCGTGGATTTGAAATTCAACGTCCACGGGAAGCTCTAATGCATCCATGGTAATTACCTACCTTGGATCTATCTTACCAGCGCTGAATTAACTGACAAGCAGATCAGGTCTGACGTTCGTGACTGCATTCTCACGTAGGTCCCTGATTTCTTTCGGGATTAGGCGGCCAGGGTCGACATCAGCTGCTTCAAGCCCTAATCCAGCGTCCTTTACGTATTCTTCGAGAAAGCGTTCGGCTGATCTGGACTTCATGACTTGAGCTGCATTTCTTAAGGGTATTTCGAGCCGTCCAATAGGCGCCTGCGAATAACACGGTGAACGTTACGACGCAAAGCCCCATAGTTTTAAACTCAAGTACCCTCTATATTGTACGAAGGGTCCTCCGAGACAATGGACGATATTGGATTTCAACGTGAATTACTCACTGCAGCTATTGGTGGCGTCAGCAAGACACAACTGCTGAGAACACTTACAAAAAAATACGGCTGTACCGAAGAATATATAAATGAAGCCCTTGACCTCTGTTCATTAAAAACTAAGCCCGAAAGCATTAGACACAAAGATTTTTACGATTGCCCGATAACTAAAAAAGCAAAAAAAATAAATTATCCATTTACACAGATTTATAAACAGGAAGATTTTTTAAGTGAAGCCGAATGCTCTGATCTGATTGACCTTATGAACCAAAATCTTAGGCCTTCCACAGTGTCTGACAAGACAGACAGCAACTGTGTCAGTTCTTACCGGACAAGCACGACCGCTGATCTACACTACTTTGATAACGATTTTTACTTACAACTAGATAAAAAAATTAGTGAGTTTATGGGATTAGAACCATTTCTCGGTGAGGCCATACAAGCTCAAAAGTACGAGCCAGGCCAATATTTCAAAGAGCATTGGGATTTCTTTGATCCTTTGACCACAGAATATAAAATTTATTGCGAATGGATGGGGCAAAGAACTTGGACAACAATGATATATCTAAACGATGTTGAAGAAGGTGGAGAGACGTGGTTTAAGCACTTAAAACTCACAGTCAAGCCCAAGCGCGGTCTGCTTCTTGCGTGGAATAATCTTTACAAAAATGGTATTCCAAATTTTAAAACAATGCACGAAGCCTTCCCACCAAAACAAGGTAATAAGTACGTGATCACTAAATGGTGGCGCAGCTGGGCCTTAATTTGATTGGTTCTTCTGTTTCATGGCTAGTGCGATAGCCAAAGCCTGCTTGCGATTTGTCACTTTTTTACCACTACTGGATTTAAGTTCGCCTGCTTTGAACTCAGACATTACCTTTTCAACTTTGTCTTTCATATCAGATCACCATTTAACCTTGTGGCTCCAGTAACGAGCTGACATCTTGTCAGGACTCGAATCCTGCGCATCGTGCCTGGCGTAGTAAGAAGCCTTACGCGCCTTCTCTTTAGCTGTTTTAGGGTTTTTACCCGCACCTTTTACGCCTTGTTGACCGAAACGAATAATCTTCTCCTCACCTTCCTTGCAGGCTTTCACTACATGGGACTTGGTGTCGTGGTCGGGAGTCCGCTTCGGCTTGTTGCATTTCATCTGCTCCTTAGCAAGCCTCTTTGCTTTTGCTCTATCAGCCATATCAGACCTTCAGAACGCCTCTTTCGACCTTACCGATAATATCGTTGCGCACTTCTCCCCTCAGCGCAGTGTCTCCAGGCCCAGGAACCCGCTTCTCTTTCATGCGCTCAAGAAAGTCTGAAAGAAACTGTTCTTCAGACTGATATCCAGCTGATGGAGAAATCATTATCAATATATGTTTGAAGGGAATCTGTGCTTGGTAGCTTTATAGAGTTTGGTTTTTGCTCTAACCACTCCTTGATTTTAACTGATCTCTCTTCAGTAAAATGAATATTATTTTCAGTGTACCACTCGTCCAGTAACATGGAGCCTTTTGATCTATTGCACGACGAGCAGCAACAACACATATTTGATCTAATGTTGTGACCACCCTTGTGTTTTGATAGGATGTGATCAATGGTTGCGGTGTCTTGCGTTAGATGCTTACCGCAGTAGGCACAAGCCCAATCCCAAGAAGCAAAAATATAAAGTTTAAATTTGCGCCTTGCAAGTTTTGGGGTTAAGACAATGAGATTGGCTAAAAGATCTTGCTCGCAATGAAACACGTCCAGCATTCCAACCTTGTCAAAACTTTATGCTGCACACACTTGTACTTTTGCTATGAACTAATTAATCAATTAATCCGATTAAATTTAAATTTTCTATATCTTCTGCAGGATCATAATCAGAATCCTCAATAATCTTAAGCAGGAAGTAGTGCAATCTATCCAGCACCCAACGCAAGTCTTCGTCAGGGACGTCTCTGATGATTGCATCTAACCGCATTTCACGAGATGGCGGTGAAATGTGGTCTGCCACTAAACAGAGCGCATTGTATCGGTTTTTGTTAATGTCTTTCAACATCTTAACGATCGAAATCTTCTACAGGAGTTTCTTCAAGTGCAGCAACACGTCCACGGACAATAGCCACACCCTCCAGTGCTCCAGTGACTTTGAGGTAAAGCTCTTTATTGCGCATTAACTCAGCCTCACCAGTTTTGATGAATTCAGCAAGCTCTTCCTGCTGCTTGACCAGCTGTTTCTCTGTGTCTGAAAAAATCTCTTCCATCTTGTTTGGACGATTCGAAATAAGTATAGCTTAATTTTTCCGGCAATTCAGCCATCCAAAGGCACTGCAACCGCCACCAAAAAAAATACGATTACGAGACTCTTCAATGTCATATGTCACCGCTTTACCACTGCCCTCTTCATTAGAAACCCAAAAACCCCTTTGGATGTCAGCCCGACCAATTGAGTCATGTGCTAACCAGTGCGTGTCGCTGTAGCCGTAGATAAGAATGCAATACGTAAATCCGCGTGGTTTCTCAGGTGTACCTTTAATTACAAGCCCTACAGGAATGCTTAGACCTTGATCAATCGTTTCTTTAATGTCACTTTCATCTAAATCTCTGACGAACTTCATGGGAACACCCATCTCGCGCAAGATATCAAGGTGTGTGGTGGCTTTTGAAGAATCACCATAGTTGCCAACCCTGCTTACATACTCTTCATAAGTGTCATTATTAAAGAGTTTTTGCTGAAGGAGGCACGCCCCTAAAGTGCAGGATAGAGATTTCGCAGCGTCAGTTACTCCGTTGTATGGGTGGTGGATGTAAGGGGTGTCTGGCAAAAACCTGAAACCTTCTGACTCCAAATACGGAGGGGCTGCCGTCGGTATGTTGCTATCGATCCAGTCCTGATTTTTAATCCACCAGGGTCCAATCACTGTCCTTATCTTTGTATAACCTTCTGAAGTATTGAGAATAAAGCAATTCTTTAGATGTCTGTCCTTAAGGACAAGAGCATACTGGTCTGGCGCCAAATCCTCAGTACGCCTCGGCTCCTCTAGAAGCTCTGTATTACTGATCGAGGTTAGGTCAATAGAAGCACCTGGCCGACCTAAAATCATTTAGCTGGAGGTGTCTGATCCTTTGACTCAATTGTAAACTTTTTTTCAGATTTTTTGGTATCTTTATCATCTTTTCTAGAGACTCCATACACAGCCAAGACTGACGTCACCAAGGATGAAATGAACGCTGCATCAATCTTTGCATAACCCATGTAGCTTGCAGTCAACATTGCAAGAGCCCAAGAAAGGACACCAGCAGGGACGAGAGTCGCCAAAAGATCCTTAAAAGAGAACTGTGAGTCATCATCTTTCATCTCAACATTTTATACTGAATGTGCTCCTACTAAGATCAATATACAAACTAGGTTTTTTTATGTGGAGGCTGCTTGTAATTATCGCTTTTGCGGGAGCACCTGCTTACGCTGATATTACCCACAAACTACAAAGCTCAGTCCAGCTGACTGTTGACGCCGCCGCAACGAACGCAATGAGGCTAGGCTCCTCGTTTTCCGTCAGCGGCAATGGTGTAGATACTACGGATGGCACAACTGCAAATACTATTTCAGCCGGAACAATAACTCAAGGTGTGTATGCGCCAGGAACTATCGCTGCTACGCAAGATACGCCTGGTAGTGCGTTCTCTTTTAGTCAGTCCTATATCGCAGGGGATGCAGTTCCAAGCTCTGCTCCAACCGTAGGAGCTGTCCCAAACTTCTCCAGTGTGACGAGTACGTCAGCTGGGACAGCAGGAAGCTTGGCTGGAACCATCACATCTGCAGGTGCAGTCTCTGTGACCGCAGGTGGAGCTGGAACAACGGCTACAGGACAACACGTAAGCGAAATTACTGTCCGATAGATGGACCGTTTACATGAGGGAATTGCTCTAGGTTTTATCCTAGGACTGCTTCATGGATTAGTGCAGCCTGGCTACTCAGTGCCTGTTGTCCCTAACTTCACGCAAGGTAGTTTGACCCAAAAAACAGAAACAACTTCTGTCGTGACTGAGGTAATAAATTCTATGGACTACAACACGGGCTACCAATACTCCGTGACCGGCACTAATATAAAGAACACAGGAAACAGTATTGCGCCCTCCACAACATCTGGAAATAGCAATACTCTTAATGGCGTTACCAGCACATGGACAACACTAGATGCTGCAAACAAGCCAAGCTGGTCAATAATCGACAACACCAAGGGATTTCAATTTACCGAGACGCTACAGGCTCCTGGTTTGGCAAATCACACGATTGTAAACAGATCTACAGAGATAAGAAGCGTCACAGAAAGTACATCCATTTTCTCGCAATAGGGATAGCGTCGTTGCTTGGGGCACCCTCATGGGCAGCTGATGTCGGAGGTGTCAGCGCCACTGCAAACCCAATTGCTAACAGCAGCGGCAGCGTAACTAATCAGGCTATTCAGGTACTTCAAGGACCTTATATCACTAATACTTATGGGGCTGGTATTCAATGCCAAGGGCCGACCCTTAATGTCACACCGTTTATGACACGGACTGGCTCATTTCAACAGCCTTTCGAAGACTATTACAATGACCCTGTCTATGACACCAGTGATTTAAATGACGATGGAGTACTAGACAACCCTGGGAAAGTCCTGTATTACAAGCCAGTAAGGACAGGTCAAAAAAATAATTTTAGCTGGAATGCTGGCCTCTCTGCAACGCTTTCTATACCTCTTGACGGAGGTCTTCAATCAAGATGTAAGCGAGCTGCAAATGCACAGATTGCAATACAAGAACAAACCTTGGCCAATCGAAGGCTTGATTTTGAAATTGCGCGTCTTAAAAATTGTGGCGTATTAGCTAAGCAAGGTATAACGTTTCGTCCTGGCTCACAGTTTGCAAAAATATGTGCGGACATTGTGGTGAAAATGCCCAATGAAACTGTGTCTCCTCATGTGCACCCTATTTCTTTAACGACCGTCTTAGCGCCAGAAGAGCACGATTCCGATCCCGCTGAGCAAGGACACGCTCACGGACTGAGTCAACCTTTGTCTTCTTCCCAAGTACGTCAAACAGTTTCTTCTGGGTCTTCTTCACAACAGGCTTCACCAGCTTTAGAAGCAAGTCGGCAAGCGGCTTTGCTAGGAGGGCCGCTGAAGTCGCAACAATAGCGATCGAAGCTGTCGTGGTTACCTGCTGCGGTGTAGGCAGGAAATCGATCACGGTTGTCTTTGTCTCCACTGGCTGAGTCGGGACGGTTTCTGAAACTGGTTTAGCAGGCTCTGCAGGCGGTTCTTGAGTACTCTGTGTAATCGGCGGCTTTGGCTTAGGTAAATTCGTCGGTAACTCTGGAGTAGCAGGAACTTCTGGGGGCTGTGGTTTATAAGCTGGAGCAGGTGTCTCTACGGTATAAATTAAATCTTGTGGTGAGTAGTCAAGAGGAGTAAAAGATGGTGCATTTGAGTCGCAGTAAGTCTTGACACCATTCTGGTCATCCTTTTGAATCGAATTAGATCTATTTGATAAAGGGTGTGACTCTACACATCCGGGCATTAAAACAATCGGTGTTCCGATATTGACAGTAACAGGCACCTCAATTGTGTTCACAACAGGAGGAAGCACCATCCAAGAATGAACCTGAACGGTGTTGATTTTATTGATACCTATGTCAGGTATCTCAGGCATCACCTCATTGGGATAGCTGGTCCAGTCTGTTTAGGAAGAACTTTCAGCTGACTTTGATGCTGAGAAGTCATCTCCGGCTTTATTTTATCGGAAAACATGGAGTCCATGTTGCCGGTCAAGTTTTTTGTCTGCGCACTAAGTTGGCTTGTTAGCTGGCCGCCGATGCTCTCCATCAACGCCTCCTTTTGCTCTTTGATGATCGCGTCTTTATTTAAGTAGACGTAACCGATCAGCAGATTGGGAAAAAGCGCAAGTACTGTGATTGCCAGCCTAAAAATTAAAGTCACCAAGGTACACCGCTGAGTTTTGTTGGAGAAATTTTCTCGGTGAGGGCGGCTTCAAGAGCATTTTCAATATCAGTAACTTTATCGGCACCACCAATAGCAGTCTGCACCCAACCGATAATCGTCTCTTCATTCAAAGAGTCATAAGCGATAAGTTCACCTTCGGGGCGCTCGACACCGACGCTTCCGTAAGCACCTTGAGAATAAGCTTGACCTTCAGAATCTAATGCGTCACTGACAGCAGTTACAGAATAATGAACGTTATAGACATATCCATCTGAAACCTCTCTATCGAGAGTGTTAATGGACCAAGTAGTGGTGATTGCCATGCGCTTAAAGTGCCTTTACAAATTATAAATCAAAACTATTTTGTCAACTTTTGGTAGACACTCCTCAACTTCGAGTGTAACTTGAGCGCCCCACGTTGCCATGGGGCGGTTGCTAATCATTCTTCTGTTTCTTCCACTGCTTCAACAACCTTCTCAGGTTCTGTAATGACGCGACCAGCGGCATCAGTCCAGTCGGTATCAATCATGTGCTGATCTTTACGTTCGCCAACAACCATCCAAGACACCTTGCTTGTTGCTGTTGCATCTTGAGCGGCAATTGTTAACACATTGCCTGTGACTGAACCTTTAACAGCGATCCAATCAGATTCGTTACTTGTAAAACAACTAACGTTGGTACAAAGCACTTCAAATGTGCCTTCTGACATACGACCTGCAGTATCAATGTTAACTGTTGCTTGACCATCAACTAAGTCAACGTAACCGCGATAAATTAGATCAGCCTGCGGTCCTTCAATAAAAGAGTGAACAAGATGATGCGTTTCGGCTTTAGCAGGTAAAGGATGGCTGATTTTAAATGAGCCTGACCCCTTAGAAAGAGACCCAGCAAATGTCGCGTTTCCGTTACCTAGGATTGAACAAGTAGTGGTTCCAGAAGAGTTTACTCCACAGAAAGTGCGTCCACCAGCGTTAAAGTTTTGAGCAAATACAGTAGATGTATTACCTGTACTTGTTCTATTCGAATAAGCAGTAATGCCGTAGTCAACAGAAGTGCCACTTACTGCCGCATGACCAGTTTTTACTCTTTGTTTGAACAAGCCTTCGCCGCCTGCTGAAACAGAAAAGGTAGCTGTTGAATTGCCGGTCGTATAGCCTCTATATATAAACGAGCCTGTACTATCAAAAGAGGCAGAGAATCCACTCTGTCCGTCTATTCTCGATCCATTATTAGCCCCTGCGCCAGCGTCCCCTTGTGAAATAATTGTGCTAGCAAAAGTGGCGGTGCCGTCTGAAGCAATGGAAGCCTTTGTTGTTCCGTTTAGCTTGGCATGAAAACAACCGTCACCACTACTCGTTCGGTTTACTGATAAGACACCACCAAACTCAGCAGTGCCTGTAGCAGTAATATTCCCATCGCTACTAATCCTCATCCGCTCCGTAGGGCTCGATGCACCAGCGGCGGTGGTGGAAAATACGAGACGGCCAGGTTTGTCATTAGCGGCATGAGCACCGCTTGCTTGACAAGCAATGCGAGCAACTTTTTGAGACCCCCCATCGGTTGAACGAAAGTCAATAATTCCGATAAAATCGTCAGCAGCTACTGAACTATCTTCTCTTCCAAGTAGTAACTTACCTGCGCTTGAGGTAAATATTTGAACTTTAGCGTTTGCATCGCTTTCTGATTGGTCACTGCTGGTTCCCAGTAACATCCGGCCACTTGAGTCGATTCGTAGCGCCTCAACCGATGAAGTACGAAACTGCATTGAATTATCAGCGTGATCGTATCTCAGCATTCCTGCAAATTCAGCAGAAGTTGCTGTGTTATCTCCAAAATAAATGGAGCCTTTGCCGGAAGTTGAAGTTTGGAGAGAGATTATTTCACTTGCAGACGTATTATCACCAAGCTGTAAGTCACGGACAGGCGACGCCGTGCCTATACCAATCCGATCATTTCCACCATCGACAAACAGCATGTGAGTCTGGCCATTTGACTCGACGCGGAAGTCAACATCATTGCTGCCGTCGTTGAATACAACTTCAGAACTGCCAATCTCTAAACGCTCAACACCACCTGTGGTGACATTCACCTTATCTGCTGCACTACTGAACAGACCACTATCAGTGCCGCCTAACTGAAGGGACGAAGTAGCAGCTGAACCGTCAGCTAAATTAACAGTAAGCCCACTTGCAAGCTTTGAAGTAGTGACGGTCGCATCACCAGGAGTATTAGTATCTGTTACGTCGCCCTGAATGACACCAAAGAAATCAAGGCTGGCTGCAGGAGCCGTGGTAAAAGTAATCTGATTACCTGCGATGGTGAAATCAGTGAGAGGGTTCTGGATTATACCGCCAACTGAAATCCACAACTGGAGGGCACTTCCAACACTTACGTTCTGGCTTGCGATCTGTAACGTGAATGTCGTCTGGCTACCATTAAAGCCACCGGAAATGTCGTCTAACTTACGGTTCTGGCCACGAACCAGCTGCTTTCCAATGTAAGGCACTTTCTAACTACATCTAGATAGATCTATTCTAAAGGTCTTATTCTTGTCAATAAAAAACCACCCCTTGAAGGGATGGTTCAAACGATCAGGCTGCACCACCTCGAGTGACAGCATCATTAAGAGGATCAAGGTCTTCACTCGTCCAGTAGGTCTTAGTAACCATAATCTGAAGATGCTCGACGTTGCGTGAAACTGTTGCTGTTTCTTCTTCGGTACGGCTGGACAGGTCCATCAAGTCATTAATGAGATTGACGGAATCCAAAGCTGCAGAATAGTTTTTGGCAATTTCTGCAGCGGTCAAAGTTTCTTCGGACATTGTTGTGTTAAAAAGTAGAGGTTAGATGCCTGCAGCATCCAGTCTAGCTTTGAGCGCAGTATTTTCTGCAGACAGTTCCTGCACAGCTTTTACCAGCGGCATCACGAACATCTCGTAGCTGATGCCTTGGATGTCTTCATTGTCAACAGTCCAACCAGCAAAGTCAGTGACGTTGTGATCATCTAAGGCTTGCTTTACCTCTTGAGCAATAAAGCCATACATCTTGTTGGTGTAGCTAGCTTCGGTCTTGCTTGCGTCGTAGCCGTACAAGTCGCTATCAAGCTCAGACGGTGCTTTCCATTTATAAGTAACGGTTCTGAGGTCGTTAATAAAACCAAGACCCAAATCAGCATTGGTTTGAATGTCTTTCTTTAGGCGAACATCGGAGCTGCGAGTCCACGATGCGTTTGATGTGAACTGGTTGTAGACCCTGTTACCTGAGCTGCCAAAAGTAAAATAATTATCGCCTATAGCCGAAATGCTTGTACCGATTGTAATTGAATATACTTGGCTATTTGCAGCAGCGTCAGCGTTATAACCAACGCAAATATTTGAAGCGCCAGTAGTAATTGCGACACCCGCACCTTTGCCAATTGCAGTGTTGTTATTGCCAGTGGTGACGTTATAAAGAGCACTTAAACCAACCGCTGTGTTATTAATAGCACTGGTATTGTTATAAAGAGCTTCTTTTCCAAAGGCTGCGTTGCTGTGACCAGTTGTGTTGGTAAACAAAGCAGCACGTCCGGTAGCCGTATTATCTGAAGCAGTGGTGTTGTTATAAAGAGCAGCCCATCCAGCGGCGGTGTTTTTACTTCCAGTGGTGTTGCTATATAAAGCTTGATACCCATTAGCTGCACATTCAGCGCCAGTAGTGTTTGTATAAAAAGCTTTATATCCGACAACACTATTAAAGCTGCCAGTAGTATTGTTAAAAGAAGATTGAGAACCGACCGTAACATTTCCCGTGCCAGTGGTGCTATAAACCAAAGAATTAAATCCAACAGCTACATTGTCAGATCCAGTGGTGTTAGCAGTAAGAGCACCTTGTCCTATGGCAGTGTTTTGATCAGCAGTAGTGTTTGCGTAAAGAGCTTTTCGTCCAACGGCTGTGTTGCTATCACCACTGACGCTGCTATAGAGAGCCTTAAACCCGATGGCTGTGTTGTTATCAGATTGGGTATTTGAATAAAGAGCTTGTCGCCCAACAGCTACGTTGTTACCACCAATGGTGTTAGCCCAAAGAGCTTGGTAACCAATAGCTTCGTTGTTAGCGCCAGTGGTATTGGTATAAAGGGCTTGGTATCCAATGGCGTTATTTTGAGCACCAGTGGTGTTGTTATACAGGGCTCTATACCCGTGAGCGGCGTTGTTAGCAGCAGTAGTGTTGGATCCGAGAGCGCCTTCTCCGGTAGCTGTGTTTCTAATGCCAGTGGTGTTGGCAGTAAGAGCTAAGTATCCATTAGCCGTGTTATCAGAACCAGTAGTGTTGGCGTATAAAGCGTTAAATCCGTTAGCTACGTTGTAATTACCAGTAGTGTTGCTATATAAAACTTGGGCTCCGTTAGCTGTGTTTCTAATGCCTGTGGTGTTGGAATAAATGGCTCGGTATCCGCTAGCTGTGTTCTCAACGCCAGTGGTGTTTGCCTGGAGAGCACTGCTTCCAGTAGCTGTGTTATTAGCTCCAGTGGTGTTTGCTTCTAAAGCTCTAAACCCGAGGGCAATGTTAGATGCACCTGTTGTATTTGCTTCTAACGCTTCTTGGCCGAACGCGCAGTTAAAATCAGCAGTGGTTGTATTTTCTCCAGCTAATGTGCCAAAAAAGCTATTGTTAGATCCCGTTGTAACTGATTTTCCAGCATGCTTACCAAAGGCACTGTTGCTGCCACCAGTGGTGTTTGAATCAAGCGCTTGTGAACCGACTGCAGTGTTACTGCTGCCAGTGGTGTTCTCTTCTAAAGCTTGATAACCCACAGCCGTATTATCGCCAGCGGTCGTATTCTTTTGCAGTGCTTCATTGCCAACTGCTACGTTATTGTTTCCTGTAGTTACTGTGTCTAAAGCGATATAACCGACGGCAACATTATGCGTTCCAGTGGTTAAGTTTGCTAAAGCATTGCTACCTAACGCTGTGTTTTCGCCCCCCGTAGTGCAATCGGTAAGAGCCGATCTGCCGACAGCAGTGTTGTTATCTGCAGTAGTGTTTGCATCGAGAGCAAGATAACCAACGGATACGTTGCTAGCACCAGTGGTGTTTGCTCCAAGTGCATCTGCGCCAACAGCAACATTTTTTAAACCTGAAGTATTTGCATCTAGTGCGTTGTTGCCAACAACCGTGTTTGTCGCAACGTCACCCGCTCCACGGCCAACAGTGACCTCATGGATTAAGGCGTCTCCACCATCAACATCAAGAAGTGCTGAAGGAGTTGCAGTAGAGATACCTACCCTGTCATTACCTGCATCTATGTGTAGAAGGTTGGCATCACCATTCCCTTCAACGCGGAAATCTAAATCATTACTTGCATCGTTAAATACAATTTCTGCGCTGCCAAACGAAGCACGCTCAACACCACCTGTCGTGATGATAATTTCGTCAGACGCAGGACGTGCAAGGCCTGTGTTCGTATCTGACGTGAAAAAGATGCTTGGACTAGCAGCAGATCCGTCAGCAAAGCCACTGCTCAGACCAGTCGCACTAAATACACCAACCTCAGTACCAGCACATGCAATGCCGATTTCATTAGCTGCTTTTGAGAAGAACCCAGTATCTTTGTCCGTGACGAAGGTGATAGAGGGCGCGGCGACACTGCCTGCCGGGAAATCAACACCTACATTGACATAATCAGCACCAGCAAGAATTACACCAAAGAAGCTTGCACCACCTGATGGTGCTGAGCTAAATACAATATTACCGCCGCTAAGATTAAAACCTGATGAGCCTGTAGGATCAGGCTCTTGAATAACACCAGCGATTGAAATTAAACATTGCTGGGGGTTAATTGGTAAAGGTACAGGTGCTGCACCACCTACTTGTAGGGCAAAACTTGTAACACTGCCATTGAAAGAAGAACTAATATCATCAATGATCAGATAACTTTGAAAAGCTACCTCAAGGTCGTTACCGATGTAAGCCATTTAAAATTTTTACAGACTGGGCTGGACAGGCCAACTGATATCTTCTAATCTAGCAGCCTGATAAGTTTGAGGAAGATCACGAAGTGCTTGTCTGTATGCAGCCCAAGCGGCCTGATCAATGGTAGAGCCTGGGGTCATCACCCAGTCAGTGGAACGTAAGAGAGCGTCCCTTTTCTGTCTTACTACTCGCCAAGAAGAATCTTCCTGCGAAAGAATTGCGACAGGATTAAGAAGAGCTTCCAGCTCCTCTACACGAAGAGTTAACGCCTTTACTAATTCTGTAGCTTCATTAGTTGTTAAACCCATGACCTATTAAGGAGTCTGCTCTAAGTAGCTAATTGATAGATCTAGAGCTGTTGCCGTATTGCTACGCGCTCTAAGTACATCATTTGATTCAAGAATAATTTTTGATCCCGAAATCACCTCGAGGGTAGAACCCGCAGGAACTGGCGCATTACGAATTAGATAAACATCGTCGCCGGTGTTTGTGACCAAATAAATATCAACATCAGCGCTACTACTGGCTTTATTTGAAACAAGACAGCTAAGCAAAACCAAGGTTGCAGTGTTTCCTACAGTAAGAACGTTAGTTGCGGAATCTGTGATTACCGTAGTAACGAGGCTTGACTTGGTGTCGATTTTAAAAGTGTTTGCCATATTATCCTAAGGCGACAATCAGAGCGAGGTTTTCGGATGAATCGAATGCACCGCTTACTGTCAAACTTCCAGTAATCGTGACATTACCAGGAACGCTAATAGCGCCAGCTGAATCTATTGTAAGCCTAGCAACACCACCCGTCACGAATGACACTTGGTCAGGTCCCGGTGAAATAATTCCGGTGTTGGGATCAGAGGCAAATTTTAAAGCGCAACTACTTAATGAGCCTAAAGCAAGTTGAGAATTACTCCCATCATCTCTGAGAAGAGGAAAGCCTCCTACTGTTGCTGCATCGTGTATTACGCATGCATTCTTATCAGTGTCGACAGTAACTTCACCAGCAGCGCCTGTAAAGACTGAATGCTGGACAGTTGTGCCTCTGCGGAATTGTACTTGGGTTGCCATAGATCTATCCTAATGCAACTGCAATTGCGGTAGCAAAATCTTCTGTAGCGATTGTTCCGCTCGAATTAGGAACGGTCATCGTTCGAGTTGTCGAGGATGCTATACCAGAACACTCGAAAGCAAGTTGTTTTGTGTTGTCTGAATCATCTCTAACTCTAAAGCCACTATCGTTAGTCACTAATGCAGCTGAAGTTATTGATGTCAAGCCTGCAATAGTCGTGGCTGAACTACCTAAAGCAATTGAGGTAGAGCCAACCGTCACTGTGGAGTTTGCTAGTTGAGAATTAGGTATTGCATTTGTACCGAACTCCCCTGTCGAGCTGTTATACGTAAGCCCCGATCCTGATGCAACACTTAAATGAGCACGTACTTCACTAGCACTCGGCCCTGTGTAAGTTATTACTCCTGTCGAGTTGTTATAAGCAAGACTTCCATCCCCACCAGCGTCAGTGACTGAGATTTCACCTCTTATGTTTGCAGCTGTAACTTTTGTATAAGTAAAAGCACCTGTTGAATTGTTATACGCTAAAGATCCATGTCCCGTTCCGCTGTTACTTGCGCTTAGAGAGGTGAGTAGCGCTACAGTGCCACCGGCATCTGGAAAAAGTATTGAACGATCTGCAGTGGCATTCGTTACTGAAATAGTTGTTTCGTTCGCATCAGCACTAGAACCTTCAAATGTAATCCCAGAGGAATTTAGAAGTATTCCGTTTGCTGCATCTGCTGCACCAACTCGTACGGTAGTTGTACCTTCAAGTGTGGTGGATGTGAGAGACGTAAGACCAGCAACTGTGGTTGCAGTGGCACCAAGTGCAATGCTTGTCGAACCAACCGTTAACGAGCTGTTTGCTAGCTGGCTATTAGGTATTGCACTTGTACCAAATTCTCCTGACCCGTTGTTATACGTAAGCCCCGATCCTGATGCAACACTTAAATGAGCACGTACTTCACTTGCACTTGATCCTGTATAAGTAATTACACCGGTGCTTGAATTGTAAGCAAGAGACCCATCGCCTCCGGAATCAGTAACAGATATTGCACCTCTTGCTCTGGCATTTGTAAAGTACTGATTAGTGCCTTCAGACAGATCAGAAGTACTATTTCCAGCAAGATTTAACTTATCCGAAGAGGTGTTTAGCTCCTGGATAAACCCTGAATTTAGGATTAATGAGTTTTTTGTTGCCATGGATCTATCCTATCAGTGGTAAAAATTAACTCAGAAGAATCGGAGGTTCTAATTGAATGATTAAGTTTGCTGTTGTAGACGCCTCACCTACTCTCACTAGATATTGTCCAGCTGTCGATGGTGGTGTTGCTGTTATACCCCCGTAGCCTGTAGCAAGGTAAAACGGATCTCCTGCATCTAAACCAGAAGTAGCGAGGACACCGATCGTAAGAACACGAACTTCTTCGCCTGCATTCTTTGCGGTCTGAGCAAAACCGACAACCGTAGCTTCATCAAGCGTTCCCGCAGCTCGCGCTAAACCAACCTTGCCATCTGAAGAACGTGAATAAAGAGCTGCACCCTGAGTCACATTTTCAAAGGCTAAAGCACCAAAACCAGCAACTGCATAGACAGTTTTACCTGCCATGGTGTCTTTCAAGTCAATGAGTACTTGAGTAAACCCCTCGGCATTTGAAGAGTATGGTTTGTAATTACTGACTCCTGCCATCAGTTCAGTCTCATTGGAGGTTCAAGTTGAATGCTAAATTTGGATGTAGTTGCTCCTTCACCAACACGTGCTACAAATTCACCAGATCCTGTAGGTGATGATGTGGCTATAGCTCCAGGCGTCGTGCTGAGAAAGTACACATCGCCTGGGTCGATAGCGCTTGGATAATCAAGTAATCCAGCAACAAGTACTTTTACAATTGCACCTGATGCCGCAGCATCATCTGCAAAACCAACAACAAGAGCTTCGTCCTGTGTACCATCAGCCTGAGCTTTACCTACTTGCCCATCACTACTTCTCATATACAGTGCGTCGCCGTCAGCCACGGACTCAAAAGTGGTGGCGTCAAAACCGATCCTTTCTGGTGCAAATACAGGGAAACCTTCTTTTAGATCGATAACTGCATCAACCAGGCCACGATAGTTTGGCTCGTAAGGTTGCCGAGTCATTGTGAAGGCATTGGCAGTCATTAGGTCTACTAAGACTGCAATTGCGCCTTCTACATTGGGCTCATAGCCGGTTGCCATATTTCAACCCTATAATTAATAATTCTAAATTGATTGACCCTTTAGAATAGATAGATAAGAGAAGCAAGCATGTCACCTGAATTGATAACTGCTGTAATCACAGGTGGCATTGGCGCCTTTACGGGACTTTCGCGTGCCTTGAACAATTTTAACAAGAAAATCGAAAAACGTTTTGAACGTCTTGAAAAGGATTACGATTCTCTTTATGACAAAATTACAAAAGAATATGTGCTGAAAGAAGATTTCAGACGTGAAATTGGATCAGTGCACACCAAGCTTGACCGAATACTGGACCACTTACTATCTCGTTAGAGTGTGACCCAGGCAGCAGCATCTGCGTCATACATAAGAAAATTAGAGGCGGCGCTGTCATAGTGAAGCTGCCCATCGACAGGACTTGTAGGCTGGCCTGCACTTCTTGATACAACAGCCTTCACCGTCTTAAAACTGGTTCCATCATTAATTTTAAGTATCTGCGTACTTGCTGTATCCAGCCAAGACTCACCTTTACTGTTACTCGTGAAGCCAACACCAGAGGCATTGGGTGCTGTAGCTCCTACAAACGTTGGGCCTGCTTTGATTAAACCAGTGCCTGAATCTTTGAAAAATAAACCTGGCTCTCCTACATTTGTATTGATAGCAAGTTCACCGTCACCAAGTCTTGTGGGAAACGGGCGGTCTCTTAAAACTGAGGAGCGTCTGGAGAGTATTTGTACCGACATTTAAGTATTGATGTATGCACCAGCATCAACTATTCTATCTTGATCAGTCAATGGGCTGTAAGTACTAGCTTCAATCGTCACAACGGATGCTGTGCTTTCTGTGGGAATACCACTGAGATATTCTCCTCCCTCCACAAAACCTTGCTCAAATTCATCGGTGTACTCACTCAAAGGTTGGTCAATCAATCCAAACTTTGCGTTCTCAATTACCTCAGGTTGTAAGTTAAAAAGCTTGTTCACCAGCTGCGCAAACCTGCTAGTTGTGTTAAAAACAGTACCTGATCGGTCAAGCAAACCTTGAGCGTTACGTCTGATATCGTCTGTCAATAACATCGAAGGTGCCGAAGCTCTGAAGTCAGCAACATCTTCAGGATTATTGTTCTGCCCTGTGATGTTTTGCGTTCCAGCCCAGCCAAAAAATTGCCTATCGAGCACATATTTCTCAGCTGCTTCTTTTAATTTGATTGATTCTTTTTCAAAATTTTTGTAGAAAGTTTGTAAACCTTTGCCAACAGGTTGATCACTTGGTTCTAAAAGCCAGGTCCCGACATACTCATGTGGTTGAAGGTTTGAAACATCACAATATCCTGCTGTCGTATCACTAAATGGGTAGACAATCACAAATACATTAGAGTCTGTTACTGACGAGACCACATAATCGCCGTTAAGGGCTGCTCCGCTGGTAAAAGTAATTTTTACGCGCTGATTCTGCTCCAAACCGTGGTCAACTGCATTAATTGTGATGTTAGGACCACTCTGTGTGTACGACGAAGACAATGAAATCGGCTGCCCACCTTCATCATGAATCAACGCCCACATGGAGGCATATATATGTTTACACCAACGGGGCTGATAGTAAAGCAGTGTTTGAGAAGCAAACTCCGCTGTATCTTCGTACTCAGGTAGTTGGTAAAAATTGTTTACAGTTGTATAGCCAAAATCCTCGAAAACACCTGGGTTGTCCCTACTATTACTGAGCTCATTGTTTTTATTTATTGTCTGTCCTGGGCTTAAGTTCTGTACAGGTGTAACAGGAAACCTCTTTTTATTTTTGTCTGCAAAAAGATTGTATCCTCTTCTTTTTGTATAGTCTTGACAACTACACTGCCATCTCAATTCAGTGGTAAGGTATCTTCCAACTGTAAATCCTCGGTGCGCTGGGACAACTGTGGCGGTCTGTCCCGATATGGTTTTAGCCCCGTAGCTATCTTTACGTTGAAAAATTATTTCCTTTGTTGTCGCATCAGAGCCTGTGACTGTAAAACCAACATAATCAGTGTAATCAAACCCTCTTATAAGACGATTGACTTTTACATTACCGCTCGTAGAGCTACTCGTAATAGTTAAGAAAGTAAAAGTAGTTGTTGAGGTGACAGTAATTGAATAACGACCTGATGGGACATCTCCGGTAGAAACATCTAGAAACACTTTGTTTCCAGTAGCAAGACCATGGGCAGAACCAGTGGTGACTGTTACTGTCGAGGCAAATCTGCTATATGTCGAATCAATACCAGGATCGCGTTCGACAATACGGTCAGTCATCCGCTCATCCTTCAGAAGACTGACCTGTTCAGGCAATTCGCGAAGCTTTACCCTGGTGCTTGTCCACCTTGTATCAGTAAAGATTGTCGATAAGTAATAAGTGACGTTGCCACTTGTCGTGGCAGAGGTTGCTGCTGTCAGCGTAAATGTATTCTGCGTTCTAGAAACAATCGCCAAGGTGTCATCAGTAGCCGAACCTGTTGTGAAGTCAAGATATATTTGGTCACCTATAAAATAATTATGATTTGACTGTGTAACAGTGATGGTAGTCCCTGATTGTGCGTAAGTTGCACCTACTCCAGCTGATAAATAACGTACTTCATCAATAGGAATGCCAATATCGTAAAAAGAAAACGAATTTGTATCACGCATTCCTACCAGCTGCTCACCTATCTCATTACTTGCTGATGGATAGGTGAAAAGGCGAGCAGGAACAAAGATACCTGGGAATTGTTGGAACGAAAAATATAAACGATAGTCCCCACGGGCGTTTCTTTCCCTGAAAAGCGAGCCTAATGTGCTTTGAGTAATGGAATACAGCTCAAACCCCCTTCTCCAGCGAGACCAAAGGGAATCCTGGTTATAAAAACGGATTTCACTAGCGTCTTGAGGATTATTGGTCGTGTCAAATGGGTTTTCTGCTGCAGCACGACGATTTGGGCCTTCGAAAGACGTTAATCTGCCGAAATTTTTGTCCTGATTACGGTCAAAAGGCCCAGACGAAGAGCTTTTGAACTTGTTTAGTCCAAAAGGCATGGCAATTAATCAATAGAAGCCGCCTTGGACCCCGACATAGAAGCCATTTGTAAGAGCGGTAGACCCACTTACAGCCGCGTATAGGGCTTGCCCACGCTTGAGCATCAATCCACGGCTTTTCAGTGCTTTACTGCTATTTGCGCTACCCATATTTGTACCTGCCTGCACCACTGGGTGATTAATAAAAGGTAAATCCTCTTTATCAGTTAGGCTATAAACTACTTCGGAGCCCGACGCCTCAACGCTGGAGACAAAAAGTGGAAAGAATTGGTTGGTGTTACTGACAGTACCAACGTTTACTAAATAGAAACAGATATCAATAGGAAGGCGCACGCTCACGTTACCGGTGATAGTGCCACTAAGGCTCGGAATGGCTGCGGTGAACGTTGTCGGGGTAACTGTAGCGATAGTCAATTCAGCATCGATGGGCACGGCGCCTGAACTGTAAGTGGTGAAATCACACCACACCTTTTGTCCAACTCGTGCATTATGACCACCAGCGATGGTCACAGTTACCGTCGTGCTATTAGCAGAATAGGTCCCTGTGGTGGCAGCCTGTGCGTCAATAAACTCAAGACAACGCTTTGTATAACGCAGCCAAATTTCATCGATGTAAGCACCAGAAATAGACGTGTTCGTCGCACCGGAGTCAACATCAAAAATCTTTGTTGCGTTACCAACAGCAGTAGGAACAAGGTTTGTGCTGAAGGCCTGGCCTGAAGCAACGGTCAACAACGTCGAGGTTGTTGCCGGGCGATCGACCATCAATGGTTGCTTATTAGAACTACTGCTTGACACTTCTATCAGCTGATAACGTTATTTGTATTATAGCGGAATAGGTTTAGTCTTTCTTTTTCTTCTCTTCCATACGCTTACGTGCCTTGGAGAGAGCATCCTTATGCTTCTCCTTATCACTCATCTTGGATTCTTTATCGGAGCCCTCCTTTCCTTCCTGTTTCTTCTTGAAGTGAGCCAGGAGCTCTGGGGGCATTTTATTTTTAGCCATGATTAAAAGCGTGAATAGATATTGCCAGCACTAGATAAATTATTGCCAGCTCCTTGTAGGTATCTTGAACGTGTCTGTTTAGACACCCTGTCAGGGTTGTAAGAACTACTGAATTGTTCATCCAGAAGATCAGGCGTGCCGATGATGTCTTTAGGTCCAGTACCCAACGCTTGTCCGGCCAAACGATCAACAACTTGCTGAGCGTCTGCGGCCAACCCTGGTGCCTCGACAACGATACGGTCACCTTGAGGCGATGGTTTCCCTGATGGGGATGATTTAGCTTGACCCATTTACTTAATTAACTGTTTTTAAGTAATTTCCGCGAAGTTCATCGCGCAAGTCGGAGCCAGAAACATATGGCTCAGGACTAGAACCTGGCACTAATAATTCTAACGGAAGTCTATCTCCTGCCATTCTTGTACGAGTCCCTACTCCGAAAGTTGCTTTTCCTGCAGGTTCAGTTGGTATATCGCTCCGGCGTAAGCCCAGCATGTAACCCACATTAGTCCGAGGTTTGACCACATCAAAGCGCTGCCACAATAAAGTCAACCGTTGCGGCTGTACCTCCAGCCTCACTTACAAAAACAGGACGAATATATTTAACAGGTCGACCATCGACACTATAAAAATAATTACCGTTTGAAGTGATGGTTTGATCAGCAATGATGTCAGCCCAGTCACTATTGTTAAGGCTTCCTTGCAAGGCAACTATTACGTTAGTGTTGATCGATGCAACCTTTACAAACAAGTTATAGCTCGAAGTCGAGAAATAATTATTAACGGCAACCTGAACCTCACTGCCATTACCAGGAGCAGTCAGCTGCGTACTGGTATCAAAAATAGTATCTTGAAAATAGGTTACGCCTGCCATCGCGCTTGTATAGGTCTTTTGTTAAGAATAACAGGGGGAATGTTATCAGCGTAGGACCTCGTAACTTCCCGCATGTATGCAGGATTATTTAATTGAAAACGCGGATCATCTTCACCTGTGTATGACACCACGAAATCACAGGGGCTGTGTTGTTCCTTTCGTGTCATGTTAAAAGGATCGCTAAATCCTGCAGTCTGCATCTGATAATCATTGTACATATTCCTGTATGTCACAGGAAATGATTGACTATAGCCAGGAACCGCAGCAAATCTCATCATTTCATAAACTCTGGTGCTTTAAAAGCACCTTGCAATAATTGCAATACATTTAAAGATTTAGGAGCTGCTGGGGTATCAAGAGTACGATTAATTCCTAAACCAGCTCCGCTCCTTCTTTTCTGAGCTTTGCTGACTGCTGTACGTGCTTTTTCCGAACTCTCAATGTCTACCGGAGGGGGTGCAGTTGGTTCTGGCATAGAAGAAGAGACTCCTGCTGCTTGCTGAGCACCAGGTAGATATTCTTTATACTTGCCACTCTTGTAAACAGACCAAGCCCCTAAACCTTGAGAGTCAAGAATTGATTTTGCTGCGCGGACATTTGTTTTGGGATCATATAGCTCCTCATTTGCCTTCAAGCCTAAGTTGCGACGACGCTCAGCACCTAGCATGTAACCAGGCTCATCAATCATATTGATTTGATAAAGCCCAAAAGAGTAATCTCCGGTGCTCCTGTCAGGATTTAAAGCCTTAGGATTCAAGCCGGATTCAGCTTGACTAATCGCGACCATTGTCGGAATTAAATCTTCTTTTACACCTTCTTGTCTAAGAAGCCCTGCAAGTTGTGACTGAGATACTGACTTCACGGTACTATCGATGATTGGTTTCGAGAATGAGACGGGTGCCGACAGCAACATCAGCAGGGCCAGGAAGCGCCTGAATAAATTCTGCGCCTTCCCTGTTAAAACGGTAGCGGGCCTGCTCAGGATTTCGGTAATTAGGTACATATAAGTGCAACGCCAAACGATCAGTCTCGTACATGTAAATCTGAGTCCACGTTTTCAACGTTTCTTTGAAATCTGTGGTTGCGATCGTACGATCGACATCACCAGCGATTGACTCAATTCGACCACGTGGCACCGTCGCGTTGTTCATGGTGCCAGTCATATCCGTGCGCTTCTCTGCCTCGTCACAACGCTCTACTTGCTCAACAATCTTGCCGTACCAAAAAGAGTCCGGAACGTTGTCCAAAGCCTCTTCTAAGCGGGCTAGATCACCTGCTGGGATTGATGTGGTGTTATACCCCAGGTGCCAACGCACTTTAGATTTTAGAAAATTATCAAGCTGCATTTAACACTGCCAAAGCGTTACTGTGCACGTCTTACATGCATCAATAACAGATTAACACGCGCACATAATCACTCGACACGCACAATGTTTTCCTTGAAAATTTCTTCCCAATCAACACGTTTGATTGATCTTAATTGCTCAAGACGTTGAAAGCGCTCGCCTGGGAGAGTGAGCTGAAGATCTTTGATGTCACGAGCTGTTTTAAGACCGACACCAGGGATTGAATCTGCGATTTGTCGAGCAGAAGCCATATTGATATTCACTCGCGTATCAATTGGGAAGGTTTCCTTCTTTGTAGGCTTTGCTGGCTTTGCACCTTCAGCTTTGAGATTCTCAGTTAAGCGAACTTCATTACGCTCTTGCTCCACCGTTGCATCTAGATGTGGAACGAGGTCGTCTTCATTAATGTAAAAAACTTCTTCGTTCGCATCCAGGCACATCAGAATACCTTCACCATGCTGAGATACAACCTCGACAAGACCTCCAGTAACACGGTTCTGATACAACATAGCGATAGACGATTACTGATATAGCATACCAAAATTAATCTAAGTGGACAATAAAAAGCGGGCCGTGAAGACCCGCTGTGTTGATATTGTGAGTAACGATCAGGAATCGCTACCGCCCACTTGAGAGGCGAAGTCCAGGCTGCCAATGATATCCATGAAGGAAGTAGCAGCGGCAGGACGCAGGTAGTTAACGCGGCAGATGATGTAAGCAGCTTTACCGGCGTCCTTATCATCAGAGCTGATGAAGACACCGTCGCCGTCCACAGATGTGGAGGTCACAGCGTTGACGTTATACACCTTGAAGGTGGTGTCAGCAGTGACGCGGAACATCATGGCGTTTGCAGCATCCTGGTCGTCGATACCGGCGGTGGTAACGGCGGTCCAGAAAGGTGCTTCTGCAACGGAAACATCGGATTCACCCTGGGCGATAGTGCCTGAGGAGAATGCTGTCGTGACGGCGGTTGCAGCAGCCAGACCGTTGGCCTGAGTTGCAGGAACGCCGAAAGGAGAACCACTGTTGTCGGGACCGAACAGCAGAATCTCGGTGTTGGTGCCGTCGATATCTGCAGTCAAAGGAGTAGCAGGATAGGAAGGCTCACCAGCGGAAGGGATGTCCTGGCCGATAGCAATCGAAGCGCTGTAAATGTAAGCGGGACGATCAGCGTCAGCTTGAACAACCAGTGAAGTGCGGTCATCACGCACACGGTCGTCAGGACGACGGTCGGGTGAAGGAACCGTCAGGTTGAAGCTCTTGTTGTTGGCTTTGTCAGCAGTCAGGTTACTGACTTTGACATAACCAACCAGCTCGTAGAGCTCGAAGCCAGGCCAGCCAAAAACACCTTCGGTGTTATAGGAGGACAGGCGATTGATTTGATTACCGGGCTGCAAAATTGCGCCCTTTTCAGCAGTGTAAGATGCCATTAGTTACGTACCTCCTTTATCACTCAGTAATGGTGAAGGCGGTGGTCACGAAGTCCTTATTCAGGTTCGCGAAACCGGCGTACAGCTGCCAAATCAAGATGATAAAGCGGCTGAAGTCGTCATTGTTGTTGATCAGGACCTGAGCATTCGGGCCGCCGATACCAACACCGACTGCCTGAGGACCGAAGAACAATCCAGGAGGCGTCGAACGACCTGCAACAGCGCCAGAACCATCACCGATGTCAACAGTTGCAGTTTTGCTTGGCATGTTGGTGGTCTCGAAGAAACGCACACCCTCGAACACGAAGCCGGAAGGCATGACGGGCTCTCCAGCCACGAATTGTGCCTGGCCAAACTGACCGCCCTGGTACAGAGCAGCGTTAGGAGCAGACATACCCATTAGAGGGTTGGGGGCACCCATGCCAGGATAACGAGCCACTTCACGGAAGCCCTGGTCAGCACGGAGGTCCTTCATGAAGGAAGGATCAGCGATACAACGGTAGTAACCGTCTTGGAACACAGGGACGTTGCGCTTACGCAGGCTCTTAACAACGTTTAGAAGGTCCGTCTTAACGTTGAACTTGAAACGCTCAGAGGCGTATTCGGTTGCGGTATAGGCACCAACAGTGACACCAGTTTTGGTGTGGTCGTTTGGATAGTAGTAGCCGCCTTGGGTGTCGCCGGACTGGCCACGAGACTCAGCCTTGAACAGCTCGTCCAGGAACACACGATCGCGCCAACGACGATAGTCGTCAAGCAGGGTCAGTGAACCGATGGACTGGTGGAACATGTTAAGGTTCCCAGTGTCCAACAGAAGACGCTGAGCGGTCATCAGGGTCTCACGAGCAATCTTGAAGGTGCTCGGAAGATTGGTGTTATTTGGATCCGCAGGGCCGGTGTACTCACGCAGAGACACAAGCACCTTGTCTTTAACGATGGAACGGCTGTTGGCAGTACCGATCGTTTGGTCTTGGGTACGCTCGCGGCTGGTCTTGGTGCCTGGGTTACCGAAGAAGCGGTAACGATCCAGCTGCACGGTTTGACCAGGCTGCTTGGTGAAGTCGTGGACTACAACGGGCTCGCAAGCCATCTCCACGACATAAGCTGGATGGGGACGGTATAGTTCCGCACCCAACAGCTTCGGAAAGTCGTTATCGATGAACATAATAGTTTCTCAGCTAAATTTTAGGCGCTGATACTTGAGGAAAAAATCCTCCAAATATGGAAATTTTCATTCCATTAAAAAAATTATAGCAATGCTTTATCAACCTGGTTATTTAAGTCTCAACGAAAATTTCTGAAATCTCCTACCGAACGGTACTCTTCTCCTTCAGAGGGTGATTTGACTTCACCTGCCATACGTGGAACGGTAGGTTTGCCTTCATTTATCAGACTATCCCTTAGAGTCTGGTTCATGCCTAAAATACCTTCTCCTCTCTTTGCAGCATCACGCGATGCTTTCACTGCACCAGGTAAACCTTTGCCCATCACATCGCCTCCGGGTTAACAAACTGCATCGTGGGATTGCCACCAACCATATTCCCAGGTGAATACTGTGTAGGAGGAACAGTGCCCATGCGCCCCATTGGATTCACATAGCCATCAATGGGCTGAAGAGCTGGGCTCATCGCTTGAATCTCAGGGTTAATAGGACCCTCGGCAGCTGCTTGCTGCGCTGCAGCTTCTAAAACTGCCTTAGCCATCATGGCTTTACTAACTGCTTTCTTAGCTTTACTAGAGTCCATCATTTCTTAGCTTTTTGAATAGGCATAGGAGGGTAACCAAGAGGAAGTTGACCCGTTGGAGGCATCATCTGCATCAGTTGATATTGCTGCTCAACACCAATTTGGTTTTGCACCATCTCAGCGGAGCTCAACATTCCAGGGACAAATAGACCATTCCGAGGAAGGGGAGAACCAGGGAGATTGAGTTTGAGATAAGAGTTATCCAAATCACGTGGCATCCTGGGCTGAGGAGCATTTGGATTGCCAACCTGCGTCTGCATGTCTTGCATGCGGATAGGCGCATATTCATCGGTATTGCCAGCCATGATCTGACGTGCAGTGTCGCCAGCACCAAAATGAACAAGACCGGGAGCACCAATCGGGCCACCTGCAGTACCGATCGCCTCCAAAAACTGATCAGTCTTCTCTCTTGCTCCTGCCTTTTTTTTTGCCATAACTTGATAAAAAATTAGGGGCAGTTTCCTACCCCCTATTTTAGACTAAGTGAAGTCTAGGGATCACTCCATCACCAGGAGCTTGTTGCGGAACACCTCAGGATTCTGCTGAGCAGAGTTCAGATAACGCCAGGCGTTAGAGGGGTCACGATCGGCTAGGTTGCCGAAGCTATTCCAGAAGTCACCAGCATTAGCGGCTGCTTGGGGCTGGGGAGGGATAGGCATCTGAGGACGGGCAGGAGCAGCTTGTTGCTGATACTGCTGGCCTACTTGCTGAGCACCTTGAGGTGCGACAGGAGCGGCTTCATCAGGGATAGGATGAGGGCCGTTCGCGCCAAAGAACTCACAGGTGTAGTCAGCGAGCACGTCGGGGTCAGTCAGGATGGCTTCATAAGCCTTGTGCTCGTTAGAGAGCTCCTGTAGGAGTTCACAAGCTTGGATCAGTTGCTGATTGGTCTGGATTAGAGAATCCTCAACTGAGCAGGCATAATCATTGAGAACCTTGGGAACATCAGGACCAAAGTGGTCAATGATCTCAAGACTTGCTTCGCTTACTCCGTTTGCTCGGAGCTGCTCCGGGCTGATCTCCAGAGAAGTTAGGGAAGAGTCGTTGGAGAATGCCTGGTTGTTGTTGATCGAAGGCGAAGAGGTCTGCATCCCCAGGCTGCTGAATTGGGGAGCCTGTTGGGAACCGTAGCTGGCCGGGTCGATTGCCGGAGTCTGAGTCGATTGTTGACCCAGGGTTGGGAATTGGACGGGCGAACTCAGGAGCCCGACCACCTTGTTGAACGCTTCCCGATAAGGGTTCTCCGCTTGTGGAGTCGCCTGGTACGCCTGGGGCGCGGACTGAGTAGGGAGTGAGGCCTGCATCTGCGCTGCCATCTGGGCCGGCATTTGCGGGGCTGGGGCCGTCACTTGCTGGTATGGCGCCACCCATTGGGTATTCGTAGAAACCACCGGAGCCTGTGCCGCCGTCTGCGCTACCGGAGCCGCGTAGCTGGTCGGTTGGGTCGGGGATGTTTGGGGTGCCGATTGGGTCGGCATTGCGGTATCGGCCTGCATAAGTTACCTCTTTTTGTAGGCTTTCGAGTGTGCGATAAAGGAAGGGGGTGAGATCTAATCTCGGATCCGCAGCCATCGGAAGATTCGGTTGCTGCGGATGTGGTGTCCGCATTTCTTGATTTATAAGATCAATAAATGTGGAGTAAGCCCTCTGTACTTCCCCTACCACACGGAATGGGAAACCGGAGAGCATGCCCGCGATTTCGTCATCCGTTTTAGAAGGGAATAGATACTTCAGTGCTTCAATGCTATCAACACCTAACTCTTGCAAGTTTCTGGTGAAAATAGACTGGTTGAGTTTATCCTGTGTTGTATCTTCGTACACAGGTCCAAGCCAACGCCAAAGAACAGTTCTGTCACCGTCCGGGGCTAAACCAAGAACGCCTGGAGGCAGTTCCTGATTTTCAATTGCTGCGTCAATTGCAACTTGAAGTTTTTTCTCGTAACGAGCTTTTGATTTTTCGTATTTTTCAAGTGCTTTTTCGTCAACTTCTTCAGGCAAAACGGGATATTTAATCCCGCTCTCGTAAGCCATTGACTTACGGAAAATTTGTTCTTCTTGGAAGATAATCAGCTCGAGACAGCGGTTGATACCGTAGGTGTACAGCTGTAAGCATTTCTTCTTAGCTGTAGCACTGACTCGACCATAAGCCGATTTGTATTCAGTGGCAGTGACGTTGGTAATGCTGAGATCATCAATACCACCAAGGGCTAATCGAATCTCACTGCGCAGTTGTTCAGCGAATCGAGCTTGATCCGTGCTGACTGCGTTCGGCGTAATAAAGCCGACCCTATCAGTAGGTTCTAGGTTCGCAATGACACGCGGAACACGCATGCCTGACCCAGGTTTGCCATTGTATCCAGGCGAGTCACGAGTGACATTGTCTTGCTTAAACGTCGAGCTTGAAAGAAAGAAATCTGACTGAAAGCCTGACTGACTTGAAATACTTGGCCGCTGCGCTGGATCACTTGAGTCGTACTCAACAATGTCTTGCTTTGGGCGAGATGACAGTAACGTTGGGTTGCCAAAGAAAGAAAGGTTGGCCCTGATGTTCTTTACCATCTCATCGTGAGCGATGATTTGGTTAGCCATCATGTCGAATTCGCCAGCGCCTTCAGTACCGAAAGCATCAGGGTTATTCAGAACCTCGACACATGGAATGAACTCCATGCTATTTTTCACCACCTTCTTGTCAGTGAAGGCGAAGTCCATTGCCTCGTTGTCAAACGAGATCTCTTGTTCGCTATGGTATTCCTCAATCTCCTCGGCAGTAATACGAAGACGCATATACCGCTTGTTTGTATTCAGGCCAACACCGCTAAACCCTTTTGACGTTTTGACTTTATACGGATAGATAATGATGACTTCTTCTAGGTCACCTTCGGGAGAGTAATAAGCACGATAAGAATCCCGATCAAACCAATAAATACGATAAGTTTTCTCAGTCGGTCGGATATAGAACAGTCCTTTACCGTAAGCCAGGAAACGTTCCCAGATAGAGTCGAGCCGTGCATCGAGACGATTGAACTTAATGACTTGCTGGATAAAATCGTAGCGCTGCGTACCAAAGTTATCCTGCAGCGGATAAAACTCGACGCCCTGCCTGATCCCAAACATTTTCATTTGGGAAAGGTGTGCGCTCACCAGCATGGTGTCCGCAGGGCCTGTACTATCGCGTGAAACTACCGATTTGAGGATAGAGTCAAGTTGAGATTTAGCACTATCGCCCATTCTGTTAAAAAGGTCTACTGATCAATATCGTAACCAGCTTCGAGTCTTTTGAAAATAATTGTCCCGTCTTCAACCTCTACATCAAAACGTTCGTTTGGTTGTAGGGCCATGTCGTGACAAAGCTCATCCGGCAAAGGCAGGATGGCAGAACCATAAGCATCTTGCTCAAGTTCTACTTCAAAATAGCTGGGAGACATCGCGATGAATACCTATAGTTTAAATCGTCAATACTCTAACTCTAGTTTTCCCCTTGTCATTAGTCCATTACATAACCAGACAAGGGCGTCAACACAGTCATCATGGGATGAAACTCCGAAGTTAACGATTTCATCTTTTAGTGCCTGGAATTTTCTGTACTTATTGAAGATTAGCTTGCGTTGCTCAAATAGCCCCATAATGCCACGGAAGCGTGCGACCTTGTCCCCTCTAAACCCTTTGACTGCGTGCCAGTTCATGTTGTAGAGACCATGTTCACCGAGACATATTCGTTTGAAGTCAGCCTCCAGTGAAGCCTGGTATGCAACGGCTTCTGACCAAATTTCGATGTTGGTGCCAGTAGGAAAATATTGATTCTTTTCTTTGTGCACGACACCCCATTCTTCCATCATCTCCATCATGGCTTCTAATTTTTCTAAGTTACCCATAATCCTTAAACGTTTACAGTCGATAATGTGTATCTTCCCTCCCACTCGCCCTCCCATCACGAAGGCGGTATAGTCGTTTCGTTCTCGAACACCTGCGGAAAGGTCAACGCCGATTCCTAAACAATCGAATTGTGTTTCGATGGTTCCTTTGATAATTAGATCAGGAGAAAGCGAAAGCTCGCTCGTTTGTACAACTTGATTTTGGTACTGAAAAGAAAAAGCGATTGGTGCCTGCCGCCGGCGGTCGCGCAGATAATCGAGTGACCACATAGCCGGCCAATATGATTGTTCATCACCATTTGCATCAACAGAAATCGCGGATTGGACGATCTGTACCCAGTTGTTGGCTGGAATGAATGTGGAGTTATGGATATCGTCATGACGGAAGCGGGTGCCAAGACAGATCGCCCTGCCGCCTTGGAACATCGTCGGAACGATGACTGAATTCCAGTTGTCCTCCATCGCTTGCCGGATATCCCGGTTCTTGATGTCGTCAGCACTCTTGATAGCGTCATCAATGATGCAAAGATGTGAACGCTTGGAGGTCACAGCACCCTTAAGACCTGCACAACACACAGTGAATTCTTCTTCACCTGCTGTTCGGATGCCAGCAAACTTCCAATCAATACTCCAGTACTCGTTCGAATTAATCCCCTTGGCGATCTTTACAGTAGGGAAGATCTCCTTATAAGCTTTACTCGATTCAATGATCCTTTTAATAGCTGCGCTTTTAGGACGTGCCACATCCACCGTGTAGGAGATGTAGAGGATTTTCAAAGGTTTCCGCGCCAGTGCATGAATACCAACCGCCCATGCTGTGTACAAGCCAAGGATCGTGGACTTCGCACTACCCCGTGGCGCCAAGATATCAATATTTGGTCCGCCAATACCAATCAAACATTCACTGTCCTCCCCTGTACAAAGATATTTATGCCATTCTTTATGATGCTCAGCAGGTGGTTTATCACCTACGACATCACAGAAATATGCAAAATCCTTTCGTGCACGTTCAATATCAATATTTGAAGTCTTCTTAACAATCCGTTGCTGTGCTGCAGCACGTGCAGTCCTTCGATATACGCTATGAATACTTGTTCCTGCCATGCACAAAGCATAGCGCCATAAATCAACTAAGTCTCTCTTCTAAATATCGCCTAAGAAAAAGATTCTCAAGTGCGTCTTCAAAATTACCATCGTATGAAGAGAAAGCAGGTGGTGTGATGGGATCAAATTCACGTTTTATGGTAGAACCACGTATGGGATCAAATTCACTTTTTATGGTAGAACCACGTGGTGTGATGGGCTCAAATTCACGTTTTATGGTAGAACCAGGCGGCGTCAGTATCTCAATCTTTCCTTGCTCGGTAGATCCTGGAGGGGTCAAGATGCCAAACTTGTTCCGATCGGTTAATCCACCAACAGGAAGTCCAAGCCCAAGATCAGTCTCAGTTCTTGTTTGATTACCGACAGGACCGGAGTAGTTAATACCGATTACTTTTCCGTCTTTAAAATATCTGTCTTGATACGGATCTACAAGCATATTTACAGATAATTTTTATCAGTCTACTAAGACTCCTCTTGAAAGATCTTTGTCCAGACTCCCATTGATGCTTCTTGAAGGGGTCCTTCAATTGGATCATCACGAAAGATCGTTAACATCTCCCGAATCGCACGGTCAGCACCAGCAAGAATTAAACCTTGCTTGTCAAGCAAGATGCGCTCATCATTCAACTGCTTGATCGTGCCTCGCAGTTCCTTTTGCATCATCGCGATACGGGAGGCACCCATGTCCTGCTTGATCATCCCCATATCAATACCATCCCGTAGCTTTGAGATATCCATCGTCATGGCGTCAATCTCAGCTTCTAATACACCACCAAAATCCCGCTTCTTGTAGCTCTCCTTTGACCATTCATCACATTGGACGATTGATCCGGTGAACCCTAGGAAGCGGGCATACAAGTAAATCTGGATTGGACTTACTGCTCGTTTGCTAAAGGCTAGAAAGGATTCACGGTCTTTTTCAGTCAGCTCGTGAATCCAATCAATCATGACCGATATTGGCTCTGCGCCTGTTCGAAATCCCTGTTCTCTTTATAGCGCCGGAACATCTCTTGTTGCAACGCAGTAGTTCGTTGCTCAGATCCGGTCTCTCGGATGCCAGCACGTTGCTCAACACCTGTGGCAGCGATGCCCAGTCGTTGCTGACGACCACGCTCTGCTTCGCTGAGTCGCGTCTCAGATCCGGTTTCACGGATGCCAGCACGTTGCTCAACTCCAGTGGCTGCAATACCAAGACGTTGCTCAGCACCTCGTACACGCTCAGTCGCTCGTGTCTCGGTTCCAGTGGTTCCAATGGTACGACGCTCTTCCTGGCCAGCGGTTGCGAGGCCAGCACGATATTCAGCACCAGTGGCTGCAATACCTGATCGTTCCTCTTGACCGCGAACACGGGTCAGTCCTGTCTCGATATCACCAGCTTGTTTCTGGCTGAGCCGTTGCTCAGCAGAGGCAGACTGTGAACGGCGAATGTCCTGACCAGCAAAGAACTCAGCATTGGTGCGATCTAATTGTGCACCTAACTCCATATTCAAGCGGGTCTGCTTACCGCTCACCTCATTCAATGCAGTCTGCGTTGTGACCGACTGTGTAGGAACAGAGGTCGGCGGCGCAGG
>Ga0181373_1000045_pt1 | contig 41943 bp, 29 predicted proteins | sample LowvirmetaG_3_FD_130159 | JGI IMG/M metagenome (GOLD analysis project Ga0181373, IMG submission 130159) | Marine viral communities from the Subarctic Pacific Ocean - Lowphox_09 viral metaG | ecosystem: Environmental > Aquatic > Marine > Oceanic | place: Subarctic Pacific Ocean | collected... | reverse complement strand
GGACACCAAACTTGTAATCAGTTTCTATAGCTCCTTTCTTAATATTAAACAATATATCCATTGCTGGAGTAGAAAATCCTAAAAACTCTTGATCATCATCAAGTTGAAACCTTGTTGGTCCATGCGAGTTATCGTGAGTTTGCTTAGACTGATCTGTAAAGTCTACCCTTAGTGCTGAACCTAACTCAGAAACTTCTGGCGACTGAACAACATTGTTGTAGTAGTAATCAGCAATACCTAACTCAACTCTATCAAGTGATGCAGATATATTACTTTTATCTGTTCTTTCAGCGTAAGAATTTTTAAGGTCAGATAAGTAGTTAAACCATACTTCTCTAGCTCGCTGATCACTACGCAAATCTGAATCTCCAAGTACAGGGTCTAAATTATTAAGTAAGGGTTCTATAGTCCTAGTAATAAAACCATCAGCCTCAAATAATCCAGGTAATCTAGACTCGTAATCAATCAAGTCAGATTCAGAGACACCATAAGGCGCTAAAGTAATTCCTGGTTCAACAGTAAGAAGTGATTGTGCATTTGCTATCCTTTCTCTAAGATTTATAGGTTTTGATCCTAACTCAGCATCACTAACTGTAGATGTAGTAATACCTCCATCTAGTCTTTTAAGTTGCTTGACAAGTTGTTTAGGTGCTATCCTATTGTAGAACTCAGCTAGTCTATCGTCAGAATGACCCTCTATCTTCTTAGACATCTCACCATTAACAATAGAGATACCATCGTAACCTTCACTCATAGCCATGTCAATAGCCTTTCTAAAGCCAAGACCTAACCAGTGTTGAGTCTTACCCCAAGGCATATTTCTTACAGCATCTTCATTTTTAGCTTGCTTTATTTGTAGCTGTAAATATCTTTGGTAGTTAATTAAGTCCTCAGTTAATTCCCCACCATACTGTTCAGCTAAAGACTTTGTGTTTTCATCTGTAGCAGTAACAAACTTTACTCTTTGATTAACAATGTCAGTTAACTCGCTTAATCTATAAGACCCACTTTTTTCAACAAATTTTTGAACCCAAGAGTCTTTTATTTTAGTACCTAAAGCTGGGCTATAATGCCCATATCCAAAAACTTCAAGTTTTTCAAGCTCTCTCTGCTCCTCCTTAGTAAGTGGAGGGTTATCTTTTTCAAACCCACGTCTTTCACCACTCTCTGTCTTACTACTAGCTCTTTGAGCCCAGTCAGATTGTATCTCCTGGATGAATAGTATCTTCTTACCATTAACTATTCTATCGTCTACCCTAAGGTGTACCAACACGTTGTTACCATTACCTTCAGAACTATCTAAGTGTTGCCAGTGTATGTTTGAAGGGAATAATATTTTATCGTTAGTATCTCTAATAATTACTTCTCTATAATTATCACCACCAGGAAGAACCATATCACCCCACTTAGTATGACCAAAATCATGATCGTAAGTTTCGTTAAGAATATTTATTCCATAATAACCTTCAGTTCTATTAGAACTAAGATAACCATCTATACCAGCGTCAATCAACTCCTCTTGAGTATAGTTATCCATGTTATCGTACATGTTTCTAGGAATAATACCTACTCTTCGTCTAGTACGAGAAGGGTTCATACCAATCTCCATATCTCCCTCTATGTAAACCCCATCACCATCTATAGAAAAATCAGCATAAGTGTACTTATTATTATTAGATTTAACAACACTTGCTATAGCAGGTTTAGTTAAACTAGCTGAGATTAATTGTAAAACCTCACCCCTACTTATACTCTTAAGATTATTATCTGTTTGGTACTCGTTAAGTAAAGTCTCAAGGTCTGTGTAGTTAATCTCTACCATAGCACCAGGAAACTTCTGCATAAGTTTAATCCATTGATTAGCTTGTCTAGGGTGATCTGAAGCGTTTAATACAGCCTCAAACGAGTTAGACCTGAACTCTCCTGCTTCGATACCATTATAATCTTCCTCTACATCTTGATACCTTTTTATACTTGGATACTGATCACTCTCAGCTAAGAATCTTGGGTCGCTAGGACTAGTTAATACAGGATTTTCAGCTAATATAAACCCACCTATCTGAACTAACCTATCAGCACTCTCTAGTGGTAGACCAGTCTTAGTATCAAAGAAATAAGAAGCCATGTCTGGTCTCATAGATACACGAACTACATCTTGGTCACCATCTTTTAGCCTTTGAAGTAAAGTGTTTGCTAGCAACTCAACATCTTGTTCTGATGCGTTATTCCAGTCACCTTCTATTCTGGCAAAAGGACTTTTGTTTAACTCACCCAGTCCTATAGCTAACGCTGTTTTAGGATTAGTTCTAAATGTTACTCCAGATAATAAAGAAAACTTACTGTAACCCAGTACTTTACCTCTTGAATCACCAGTATGTATAGAGTTACAAAGAATCCCAAAGTCTCCATTAGCATTTATATCTAACCTAGAACCAACTCTAGTGCCATTAGGTATCTTCTTATTAAGATCTATCAAACCTTTTTGAACCTGAGAGCTCTTCAAAGCTTTAGTCATTAACTCAAAAGAAGTGAAGTCTGGTACAGACATGTTAGCAATCTTCTCATCTGTATCAAACATATATGGATACAGTGTCTTAAGACCTTCAGTGTACTCATCAAAACTCATTTCTTGATTAGCATACTTCATTATCAGATCACTAGGAACTCTTTTCTTTCTAGGTTTCTTGTTATTCTTTCTCCACTTATTTACTTCATCTTGATCCAAGTTTAATAAAGATAGAGCTTCATCAAACGTACTAGCGTCATTCTCTATCTGTAATCTTTTCTTAGGTACTAACTCAACATCTCTAGCACTTTCAAGTTCTTGTCTTAATATTTCTGGCTGACGTTGATATTTTTGTATTTGTTCTTCAGTATGGAATAATACTATCTTTTCTTGAGAGGCTATTTTCTCCATCTCATTATTCATAGACTCAGATATACTCTCTGCTATTCTAGCAGCTTGATCCATTCCAAGTCTATTCTGCACTACCCTTGCCTCTATCTCACCATACACAGATTTGTATAAATTAAAACCACTGTATTTCTTATTTAACTTACTTAATTCACTTCGTACATTACTAACCATTTCTATGTATTGGATTCTAAGAGCACTGACTCTTGGTGTTGGTTTAGCAGAAGATTTATTTATGGCGTTAGTTAAAATTTTTCTAATCTCTGAAGCGTTCTCATCTTTAATAGAAGGATACGCTTTTATAACTGACTCTAAACTAAAGTTAATATATTTCTCTTGTATTAACTCAGCTACTAGTTTTTTAACTTGATTTTTAAGTTTTACATCTTTTTTTCTTTGAGCATTTATTTTATCAGAATAGGCTATTATTTGATCTTTTAAAGACTTAGTAATAGATTTGTTAGCAACCAGAGCATCTAAATTTTTAACTAAAGTATTAGTTCCTATATTATCAAAGTACCTACTTGAAGCTCCTGTAGGAAAACCTTCTAGGGCTTGTATGTAATGCTGCACCTCATGTTTTAAAGATGAAAAAATTTCATCCATAGAAAAACTAGGTAATATATTTAAACTTATTTCTTTTGTCTCTGGATCATAACCAGCTTTAATAATTCCGTTTGCATTTGGTAATATAATATTTAAATTAATTGCAGCATCTGCTATTTCAGGATAGAATTTTAAAACAGGATCATCTATAATGTCCTTCAAAGTAAGTGGATTGTCTGAGTAATTATCAGCTATAGAAGATAAATTTTTGTGAGGAATACTAAATATTTCTTTACTATTTTTAGCTTCTTTTGTGGCTTTTTCAAATTCTTTATTAGTATTATATTTATCTGCAATATCTTCTTGTACAGCAGTTATTATAGACTTAAATGTATCTTTAAATTCACCATCACTAATCTCATATTTCCAAAAACCATCTTCACCTTTTTCCCACATCGTTACCTGTCTTATATAGTCAGGTGATAATCTTTTACTATCAAGTTCTAAAGCTAAGTAATAGTTAGTTTCCATCATTGATGACATTTCAGCACTACGACCTACTACCTGTAACCTTCTAGTTTTTTTAGTTTGTATCTCTGAAGTCTGAGTCGTAAGCCCCATTGTTCTAGCTGCAAAATCTTTTCTTTTCTCAGACAACTCAGGTGCACCCTCATCAATTTTAAACTTAGGAAACGCTTCTCTTACATCTAAAAAGTTGTTAAATAGTTTTAAACTAGAACCTTCGACAACAAAAGGATAACCAGGATGATGACCTAGATCACCTTCTTGACTCTCAATTATTTCACTGTTGACATCAATATCTATAGTAGCAACAAGGTCTCCATTTTGAGCATCTGCTATTACAGGATCGTTTATATACTCTAACATTTGTTCAAACCTAGGTATGCCTGCTTTATCTATAAGCTTTACGTTACCTGGAATAAATGTTTTATTAAATTGATTTCTATTAACAGTACCAAGCTTTAATAACATAGCTTTATAATCATCTATACTAGATATAGGAACGTTTACAACATCATAAATATCACCTTTCTTGATACCAGAGCTAGTAATAGGTTTTGATAATTTTCTTAGCACCCCTTTATTTCCAGCTAGATTAAGTTTCTCATTTACAGAATCTAAAAATTCTTTTTCTGTTATTAAACCTTTTTCTATACTATTTTCTATTTCTTTAACAAAATAATCATTAAAGTTCATGTTACCTAAAACTCCAGTATTTGCTTGAGTCATAAGAACAACTCTACTAACACCTCTTTTTTTAAGGTTATCCATGAAGTCTTGAGCAGCTTGTCTTGTCGTAAATGCCCATATACCAGCACCATCTTGCATAGAATACAATACCCCTCCCATCATCTCGTGCTGAACTCCAGTAGGACTTGTTATGTTAGCTGTTATAGATTTATCTATAGCTGACACAAAAACTTCTTCACCATTTATTATAGAAGGATCCACGACCTCAAGGTCATCCATATTTATAACCCTTTGTATCGCAGGATTATCAACTTCATCTATACTAAGTCTCCTACCAGTTTTAGCTTCTTCAGAAGCCATAATAGGACCTTCTGCCACAGATTGACCATTATCTAGTATACCATTAGAAGCATCATCTAAAGACTTTCTTCTTGTCTTCATTTTTCTTAGCTTTTGCTCGTCACTCTCTTTAACCTCAAAGTTAACATCAACATCGCCTTTCTTGTACGATATAGATTGACCTGTAACAAAAGCAGTTGATAGTTTGTCAACTAAGCCCCCTAAGCTTGCAAACTCAGCTAAGTTTATATTTTCAACATCATCTTTGACACGCCCTATAGTGTTTTCTTTTATAAAGTTTAAGAATCTCCTAGCCTTACTTGGATTTATTTTTTGAGCACTAGCGTCACCAAGATACTCAGCAAAAGCTTCACCGTAGTAAAAGTCATCAATAAGCTGCTCTCTTGTTTTACCATCTTTACCTGCAAAATCATCAGCATACTGTTGTGCCTGAGCTTGATATGTAGCGTTTGAGCTAGCCCACTTATAGTAAGTTTGTTTTGTAGGAACACCATCAATCATGGTCCATCTAGACTTACCTTTAAGCTCCTTGTTTATAGAGTCAAAAAGTTCTCTATCATACTTTTCTAAAAACTCATGAACTGGGTGACCTAGTTCGTGAAATAAAGTATTAGCTTGAACTCTATCTAAATTTATACTAACCGATCCATCGCCAGAGTCAAAGAAACCTCTAGAAGAAACTTCAGATGCCTGCTGTAACACTTGTTTTAATATACCAGCATCGTTTAATGCTTTCTTTAGCTCTGGGGTAAACTGAATATTTACTTTGTCAGTGTTAGGGTTTATATCTATATTAATAGAATCTACATCTAATGGTCCTCTTTCTGGATACAAAGACTCGTAAGTTGTTTTTATTATATCTCTTATAACAGCCTCGCTATCTTGGTAAAAATTAAAGTTTAGTCCTTTGATTGAATTTAAGAAGTTAAGTACAGGCATTAAAAATTTAGCCTTTTTTGGTGGTATGTTATTTTCTGCAAAGTCATTAAACTCACTTGAGTTGTCAGAGTCAAAACTATTTTTATACTCAGTTTCACCTAGTCTTTGAGCTATAGCAACTTTTTTACCAGCCACATTTATTATAGTAGTACCCTCTTGATTTAACGACTTAGCATTTAAAGGATTTACTATGTCTTTATCTATAATGGTCCCAGCGTTAGACTTAAAACTATTATTAGTATTAATAAGTCCACTCTTTCCAGACACCACAGATGTCTGACCAACAAGTCTAGCTATATTTAAAGCCTCTCCATCTGTTTTACCTTTTATAATAAAAGAGACTTCAGACTTGCCATTAGAAACACCTATAGTTTTCTTATATTCTATGCCTTCATTTATAAGCCTTTGCTCTAGGTTTGATGTTCTGTTAAAGTTTTGCATCTCAGATAAAGAAGATTTTTCTGCAGATATAACATGGTAATCTCCACTCTTCATCATCTCATCAAACTCAGTCTCAGACATCTCGTCCATATCTGTAATCTCTACATCTTTATAAGCCTCAACATTTGTTGTTCTTTGCATACCTTCGTATTGCTTATCCCAAGCTTGCTTCGCCTTATAATCTTTTACAGCCTTCTTTGCTGCGTCTAAAGATGAAAACTGATTTACCTCAACGTCAGCCTTTGAAACAACATCCTTGTCCTTAGATACCTCTCTACTATTCTCTTTAGTAATTACGTTTGGCTTTCTAAGTTTTCTTTTAACCTGAGCCTCTAAAGATTTTAATTGTTGATCTGAGGTTATCTCAGAGTCAGTAGTAGTTTTCGTAACGTTAACTCTATTCTTGTTAGTCATTCTAGAGTTTAACTTAGACTTGATGTTGAGTCCTCTTGATCTAAGAAATTTTCTAAACTCTCCATTCTTGTGAAGGTAATGAAGAGAAATGTCTGGTATACCTACAAAATCACTACTGTTAGATAGAGAAACCATCTTAGCTTCTACATTAGCTATCTTAGTTGCTATGTCAATAAGGCTTTGTTCACTATCACCTCTTTTTGATGCTACGTTAAGTTCTTTAGATAAAGTGTTTACCTCTTCTTTATACCCATCCATCTCTTCACGTTTCTTAGTGTTTTCTTTAGAAGAGTACTCTGTTAAAAGTTGTTCTATTTTAACTTTAATCTGATTTGCATTAACTGCTTTCCAACTTTCTTTACCGTTTTTAAACTTATTCTTATTCTCTTTTACTCCTATATGCTTAACAAATTCATCTCTAGACATTGTTGTTATATCACCAGTAGCAACATTTTCTACAGTAAACTGTGCACCCTTTTGTATTTTAGCATAATAGTTTGCAAAAGCAGATATACTTTTACTTGTAGCTTTTGGAAAAGCACCAGGCAAAAAACTACCAATAGCAACATCAAGCATGTCGTATGATAATATTTCTTCATCTACAAATTCACCAAAGCTTTTATCTATAACATTACCATCTTTATCTCTTTCAACATAAAGACCTGTGAAGTAATCAGTTATTTTACTTCCTGTTTCTTGTAGAGTTTCTGTCACTGTTTCTGTAGCACCTGAAATAACTATTCCTGGATTTCTTGTTAACCCCTTAATGAATGAGTCACCTATAGTTGGTTGTGGAACATATGGTTTAGAATTTTTTATACCACTTAACTTCATTTTTCTTAAAGCTACATCTGCATACTCTTTTGCTGCTTTAACATTTCCAAGGGTAAATAACTCTGTACCATATATTATACCTGCAGTAATACCAGCGTTAGCATAAATACCAGCATATCCAACTTTATCTTCTGGTGCAGCATTTTTATTATACTCTTTAACTTCTAAAGAAGCATCTCCACCAGCAGAGACTGATGATAAAGCAAGACCAGTACCACCAGTAAAGTACATTAATCCTAGATCAAATAAAGCAGATCCAAACATGTTATACATCTGAGCAATACCATCACCAATTCTACCATTTAAAAATGATTCAGATATACCGTACTTATACTTTCTTATATTTTCGTTTGAGTAATTATTAGCATAATCTTTTAAAACTTTAGCCATAGGATCGCCATCCTCCATCATCTTAGAGTAATAGCTTCTATACTCAGATTTGTCAGTGCCAAGCATAGTTTCTATACCAAGGTTAGCACCCTCCATAAAAGTTATATAAGATGGATTTATAAGTGCGTTAGCCTCAGCAAGACCAGACGCAAAGCCAATACTTCTATTGATAAAACTTTGAGGTCCATCTAGTAACTGAGAGTCACCTGCACTTATCTGAGTTTCTTTTAACTTCTTTAAGAAATCATATTCATCACCATCATACTTTTCTGAAAATTGTATTATATCAGGATTTTCTATAAGCTCATCTGGGTTTAATAACATATAGTCGTGAGCTTCATCATAAGAAATATTTTCACCATTTAAGGTTATAGCCTCAGTTCTAATTCTAAATGGATTCATTCCTACATCCATACCCTGTTGTATAATATCAGCTTCATCTGCATCTGGATAAGCTTCTTTTACTTTATTATACATAAAAGTATTCCAATCAGTATCTGTTTTTTTATACTCCTCAGTATCTTTAACAGCGTCAAGCTCTTTATGAAGTAATAATAACTGCTCTTGGCTTAAATTAATAGTAGCCATTCTTTCTGCATCAGAGTACTCATCGTCTCCAGGAATTACTCTATCTAAATAAGCTTGAGGATTTTCAAGAATTTTATTGTGGTAACGAATCTTATTATTTAATTCTGTAATGTATTTACCATCTTTATTACCCTTGTTGTCAAAAAAACTTTCTCTAGCCTGATCAGTTTCTTGAATAGCCTGAGACATTTCAGGCATAGCTGATTGCCAGTCTGACTCGTAAACATAATCGTTACCATCAGGTCGTGACTGAAAATCGTAAGGTGATTTAAACTTAACGTCAGTAGACATAGGTTTAGAAGTAAAATCTTCTATACCAAGGCTTTTAGCTATAGCATTGTCAAGTTGTTCTTCTTGTGATATAGACTCCCTATCTAATAATACATTAGACTGATCTACTTCAATTATTTGATTTGCCGAAGAAGTATCTTCTTGACCCAATTTTGATGCAAAATCCTGTGTAGAATCCTGCTGAGTCTCTTCCAACATTGAAGAAGTAGCTTCTTGTATGTCTTTTTTTTTTACAGCATTTAAAAACGAAGACTCATCTACATCATTAGAAAAAGACCCATCAACTGAAGACATATATTTATATATTTCTTTAGCATAAGAATCATCTTGCATTTTAGATTTAAATGTTTCTATGTCAACGTCTCCAGAAAATGTACCGTCTTGTTTTGTGATAAAGTCGTATACGTCAGATAAATAATCTTCCATTTTTTATGTTTTATTGTGGTCTAGGTGCTCCACCACCTGTAGTTGTTGATTCTTCTTTATTGTAAGCCCCCTCTCTATTTATAGATAAAGAATTATACCATCTCTTTGGTACAGGTCCTAGTAGTTTACTGTCAATATTATCTATAGGTACAGATATTTCTAGAACCATAGATCCTTTACTACCTGAACCATCATCTGTAGCATCTTTACTTACTTGTATAGAATATATACCATACATGTTTGTATGATCTTCTGATATAGCTACCTGAGATAATTTACTCTTTATCTTGCCACCACTAAGTTCTAATTGCTTTAAAATATATTTTTTAGCAAGTTCAGAGTCAATACCAGAGTCACTAGAAACTTGCATGTTGTTTAATGTAGGTGGTGTAATATTGTGCTCGCCTCCAACATTTTGAGTAAAGTTAAAATCTGTAAGCATTCTTCCATGATCACCATACTTATTCTCAGTAAAGTTTTGACTAGACGACATTCTTTCCCAATCAGCAATAGGATAAGCATCCTTGAATGGGTCCTCTTGTTTACCTTTGGTTTTTGTTTTAAACCCTTCATTAACCATGAAAGGATCTGTTTCTGATTTAGCTAAATAATCTAAATATTCGTTAGACAATTCTTTGTCAAAATCATCAGACTTAGGGTCAAGCTGTGTAAGTATAGGGCTATTTTCGTCAGTTGTTAGTTTACCTTTTTTATCTCTAAAAAACAAAACCATTCTTAACTCATTATTATGTACTGCGTTAAAATAAGCTTTTTCTCCTGAAGGAGTTTCAAATACTCCTTTGTTATTAAACTTTAACTCATTTTTATAGGATGTATATACTCCATTTTTAGCCTCATTACTCCAACCAATCATTATTTTCTTACCATCATCGCTATCGTGAAGCTCAGAACTAGTTCCTTTACCTTTTAAAGAAGTTATATAGTTATCAACTATTCCTTGACCTAAAGATGTTTTCTCTCTAACTTTATATAAAGATCCATCAGTATTATTGTAATAATATGCTTGTGCTTCTTCAGCAGACATCTTACCAGAGTTAACTAATGGTGTAATGTAATCAAGTCTTCTTTCAAACTCATACCTACCATCTTCATTTTTAACATAGTTAGCTTGGTCAAGAGCAGCACCACCCTTAGAAACATTAAGCATATTTGCTTTAAAGTTATTAGTTATATCAGCAAGAATAGCATTTTGATTTTTAATATTGCTTTCTATAATTGCTTTCTCAGCAAAGTTATCAGGATTATTACTAACGTAATTTATATAGTCTTCAGTAGATCTTTGTGTCGCAGGGCTAAAACCTCCAACTGATGGAGATCCAAAGTCTTCATATTTAGGAGCATTTCTTCTTGCGTTCTCCTTTCTTTTCATTGCAAGCTCTTCTTGCTGCATCTTTAACTGCTCTTGTTGCATAGCAAGAGTTTTTCGAGCTGCCTCTTCTTTTAATAAGTCACGATTGTTTTTAAGAACTTGTCCTGTAAAAAATAAACCTTCCCCAGCCATAATTATGATTTTAATTTAGAAGCCATACGTTTTAAGTATCCACCTATATTCAAATCTCCACCCATAATTCCTGTCTCACGTCTTTTAGCAAAAGCTTCTTCTTTTCTTTTAGGAGCACTTTTTTTTCTGCTTTCAGCATACTTAACTAAAAATTCACTTTCTTTATCTGTAAGATTTAACTCTTCTCTAGCTATGTCAACATAGTCTGGAGCTGCTGGACTACCATAGTAATCTTTTCTCATTACATATTTCATTATCTTAGCAGCTTTATCTTTTGGTATAGCATCTGATGATATTGTAGCACCTTCTTGAGCCATTTCTTCATCATCTCCACCAATAGTATTACTATCGTACTTAGCAACTAAATCTTTCATTAAGTCAAAAGCAGCATCTTTATCTTCATTTTGTAAAGCCATTCTAATATCGTCTACATCGTCTGGAGGTAATATTAACTCTCCTCCTGTTGCTTCACCAATCTTCTCTCCATCTTGTACCATGTCAATAGGATTGTCTTTATGGTCAAACTTTCCAGGGGTAACTCCACCCTCTTCAGCATCTATCTTACCACCTTTAGCCATAGAAGCTACTCCACTTAAAACATCTTCAGCTCCTCCAAATATATTCTGAGTCCCAGCAGCCTTCTCACCCCTTATACCTTCAATCTCTTGTCCTGCTACAGCTAGCCTCTGACCCTCTACAGATTTCTGTTCTTGAGATAAGTTTTGCATAGCTCTACGTCTGGCATCTTCACGAAGATTTAATAGATCTATATCCTTTTTTTTCTTTTGACGATCTAAAATATTAACAACTGACAAAAGATTTCTAGGGTCTTTACTTAAAGCACTTATAGAGGTAGCATAATCAGATGAAGATATATCGTCTGATTTCTCTATAAGACTCTGATTTATAGGCTCATCAGCCATTTGTTGAGTGGCTTTACTTACCCCCATTTTTAACCTATCTTGATCGAAATCTTTTTGAGCTTTTCTAGCTCTACCAGCTTGGATAGCTCCATAAGCCATCTTACCTAAACCTAAAGCTGCAGTAGCAGCACCAGCAATAGCTTTCTTAGATTTTTTCTTTTTATTATACTTGGGGTAATATGCCATAATTTTGAATTTTTACAAATGTACTAATTTTTTTTTATTATTTATCACTAAGTTCGCTCTTGTCTACATCAACGCTAGCTCCATAAAGGTTATGCTTATACTTAGACTTATAAGGAGTGTCTTTATCAGTAGATAAGGTTGTCATCATATAACTACCCTTCATCTTCTCTCCCTCTACCTTTCCATCTTTAACAACGAATAAAAATCCATTAAAGGTTTCTTCTGAATAGTTGTTTGATATAACAAAGCCAATAGAAGAATTAGAAATAGAGTATGGATAACCTAAGAATACAGTAGAGCCATCAAGTCTTTGAAGATATAATTTATAATCTGTTGGTAAAACAAGACCACTATCTATGTTTGTACTTTTTTCACAAATAAAAACATTTCCAATTGTGTATATTGATGATGTTACATCAGATATAATATTACCATCTCCTTCATCATACATTAAATACTCAGCACCAACAATCATTTGATTTGGCTTAATTGTCTGTCTAATTGGTACAACATCAAAAAATGTATCTGCAGTAAATGTTCTAGTAATTGATTGACTAGATCCTTGATAACTACCAATTTTACCAACACCAAAGAACTCAGATCCATCACCACGATCTTCTCCTGAAAAAGTATACCCTGCACGTGTAGACTGTACTTCCTCCATAGACGATACAAAAGGAATGCTAGAGTAGTGAATACCTTCCTTAGTTTTATAATCTAAAACCTCCATGTGAGTTTTGTCACATAACAAGTTAATCTGATCATCTAAGTATAATATAGTATTAGATATTACAGACCTTACTATTCTTAAAACACCTAAGTAAGAGCCAAAATTATCAATACCATATATCTTTACAATATCACCCTTCTTAACATCTTTAAAAAACTTAGTGTTAACACCTTGAATGATAGCTATATCTTGATTCTCATTAAGATTTTGAATGAGTCCGTCAACACGTCTATATCCAATTTCTGTGCTTATAGTATTCTCATAAGCTTCTTTAAACCCATTAGTTGGACCTTGAACAGTCTGTCCTATGTTTGTATACATAGAAGTAAACCACTTACTATCACCCTCTAAAGTTATAGAGTTATAAGCCTTTACAGCTGAAGGTTCTGCGTTAAATGGAAACTGTATTGTAGAGGCATACTGAGTGCTATACAAATTATTATATAAGTTCTGATAATTATTAGGGTTAGTCATAGATAAATCTGTATAGTATCTATCAGTAAGGTTATGCTTAAATAATCTACCTTCTTCAAACCCTATAAACTGCCTTCCTACTCTACCATAAAACTCTGGGTAGAAAGTATAGAAAGATGTCCACCTATTAGTTCTCTCATTAAAAGCTATAGTCTTAGCGTCATATATTTTTGTAGATTCATTATTTTGAAACTTATCTCTATACGAGTCCCATAAAACAGACTCTTCAGACCACCTTCCTTTTGAACTAAATATATCAGGGAAGGTAACTATATACTCATCATACTTAGCATCATATCCAGCAACAATCTTAAATATACTTCCTCGTTGATTTTCAGGGTCATTCATCACATAGACCTCCCCAATATCTCTAAAGTAATCTCTCATACCATTATCAGAAATTACTGTAAGACCATCAGCAGACAACCTTAATACAGCACCCCTCTTAATGTCAACAAAGTAAAACTTGTTATTGAACTTAACTATACTTTCAGGCTGAATACAACAACCATACTCTCCAGCATACAGACTAACATAATCATCTATAACATTTGTTGATAGAGATACTAAGCCCTCTCCAGAGGCAGTATTAAGTATATCTTTACCTACAAGAACTTTACCTACCTTATTCTCGTGGAATATAATCAAGTCAGTATCTTTTGTATTTAAAGACTGTATAGAACCAAAGTTCTTGTTGTAATCATAGTAAGGACTATTAGCTAAGTTAAAGCTAGATAAACCATTTATAGACGCAGTGCTAGAGTATGTCTCTGAGTAGTATACAGAAGCTTCTAACCTTCTTTCTCTTGCGTTTGTACTTATAACGTTTATTCTCCCTTTACTATAGTGATTAGTCTGGTGAAAATCATTAAGGTAATAATCCTCAGGGAAGAATGTCTCGTTAGACGCTCCATCATTAGCTGTACCCATATTTCTTGGCTTAAGGTAAACATCACCACCCTCTATTGTTAAGACAGCAGGAACTGAAGAAACTTCTAAATTCAACCCTTGATTGACAGAATAGTCAGAGTTTTGAGCAGAATCACCAGAGTGAGACCTATTGAATTTACCTGCGTTTATTATAGGTCTTTTATCTCCTATCTCGTAGTAAACCATACTATCTTCAGGTAAAGTTTTCTTAGGTCTATATATCTCAACGATAAGGTTTTCATAACCACTACCATCTAAAGAGAATCCTGTATGAGCTATACTTACTGTACCACCTCCAGAATGATTTACTGCTGTTTGCTCAGGATCATTAACTCTAATATAGAATCCTGAAGTAAGATTAGTTATAGTTCCTATAGGAGAATCCTCATCTCCATCAACATAAAGATCATCACCAGCTATTTCTAAATCTACATAATCTGTAAATTTTTGTCTTCCATTTCCAGAATCAAAACTTATAAATCTTACTCTATCTCCCTTAACAAAATTATATTCTAATTGAGAGTTAGTAGACTCATTATAACTCCAGTTTTCTCCTTTTAAAGACTGAAGACTTAAGTACATTTGTTTATCGTTAGAAGTACCAGCTATAACATTTACAACAGTCATCTGTATAAACTCATCAACAGTAGTATTACCTGTGTAATACATCTGATAGTTTGTAGCCCATAAAGGTGGTTTGTTATATATTTCAAGAGTTAATCTAGAGCTAGTACTTAATTCAGGACCTTCAGTCTCTGTGTAAAATGGATTGTAAGGTCTAGTACCATTTATCTTTTGATTATTTATTTCTACACCATAATCAGGACCAGCATTAACAAATGAACATCTATTTGTCTCATCAAAGTAAGCTATACCAAAATTATGGAAAGCCCCTGTCTTAAAAGAAGATAAACCTAAATCTCCAGATATGAGGTTTGATAAATTGTTAGGTTTAAAATTTGAGTGGTTTTCCCACACTATTGATTCCCAACCTATGTCTGTTTGATTTGGAGTATTATATATAAACGTTATTTGTAAAAGTTTTGTAGAACTGTCATAACTCGAGCTCGAAACAGTTCCAGTACCTCCAATACCTCCTGGTGTAAACTGACGATTTAAAACGTGAGTTGCTAAACTTTCTCCTACAAAGTCTACGTCAGTTATACCACTAGCATTATATGGAGGAGCGTTAAAAGTTCCATCTCTATTTATGTCTCCAGCTAAAACAGTATGCTTTACAAAAGTCCAAGAGTAATCTATAGTAATAATTTGATTTCTATCAGGTAGTAAGTTTAAGTTTCCTAAGTGCCACTTTTGAGTGTGTTTGGTATTACCATTTGCACTATCAAAATCAAATAACTCATCATCAATATCTGTCCACCCACCTACACCTGACTCATCAGAAGTTGGTAAGCTTTGAGTAGAGCTTGTTAAAGAAGAATTATTATCTGATTTAAACTTAGAAAAAGCTACAATCTTAGTGTTATCATACCCCTCTAAAACGTTACCATAAGCTAATCTATTATTTGATAGTATAGTTTGTGCCTTAGCTAATTTTGGTACAGCATCAAACAACTTGTCTGAATCAGACTTATCAACAAAAGGATATATACCATTATTATAAAAAGGTATAACTGAGGTTGTATTTTCCTCACTATATTCAAAAGCACTATCAGCTATAAGCTCATTCTTTAACTTTTTAAGATGTTTTATAAAGTCGTTCTGAATAGTATCTACTAAGAAAAACTCTCCATCATTACCCTTTCTAGCTACAATCTCTATAGTATCAACATCTGATATAGTATCATCGTAATGAACATTAAGCATATTAGCCATAGAGTTATAATCCTCAGCATTTACAGCTGAGTTCAAAGCAAACATAGGATCTATATTAATGTCTGATATAGCACTATAAGAAGTCATTTCTTCGTCTACATGCAGATACCTATACTTAAACTGGAATAGGTTGTCTAGTATGTTATTTGTAGCAAAACTAGAATTTGAATCTGGAATAACTAGTGGTCTATGTTCAGGCTGATGTTTTATAACATCAAAATATTTACTCTTCTCGTGGTAAGAACCATAGCTAATAAGAGGTGAATAAGCCTTCTCTTCTCCTATAACATTTGATGGGTCAGCATAAAGTATCTTACCTCTAACAGCTGTTGATGATCCTGCCCATGGACAATCAGTTATTATACCTACAGCATTTTGATCTCCAAACTTAACAGGGTTTCTTATAACTGATGACACAGAATCCTCAACGTAGTTAGTCTCTAACTGAATGGTAGCACCATTTATAGAGTTTATCTGATAGTAGTAAGGAAAACCATTATCAGCTTGTATACCTATAAAGTCTCCTACAAAACTATTTAAGCCATGATTTGAAGATGAGGCAGTAATAGTACTACTACCATCACTTACAGTAAAAGTAATTCCTGTAAATGGTTTTCTAACTATGCCAAGAACTTTAGAGTAACCATTTATACCTATAATATTTGGGTTACCTATAGTCTGTGATACTTGAGCGTATATATGATCACCTGCCTTGAAAGGGTGATTATTTTGTCCAGTACCTATGAAGACAGTACTAACCTGACTCTTATAATAGAAGTCTTTAAATATAAACTTAGGATTAGTTATATTTCTTTCGTTCTGCTTTCCTAACTCAACGTTTATCTTTCTAGGTCTGTTAAGGTTATCTGTAAAGTATAAAATATCATCTACCTTGTCTACTCCTGTTATCAAGTGTGAAGCACTAAAGTTTAATATATTATTCTCTTCAAGGTTACTAGATGGTCTATCATCCTGATAAACTGTCTCTATAGAGTCTGACATTAAGTCGTACTCTAGTATGCAGTCGTATTTTTTAGTACCCTCTTGATTAACCACAAAGTAGTAAAGCTTATTATTTGGCTTATCTTCATATGTACCTATACAGGTGTAACCTAAAGATAGTATTGGCTCTACATGACTTGCAGCCTTTAAAGGGTTTTTTACAATCCTTCTAGAGGCTCCAGTGTAAGCTCTTGAAGTGCTTAAGAATGAAGATCTACCCTGCTCAGATGATGAGGATGTTTTTTCCCCTAAAAGGTTTATATCTACTGCTGGAGTTGATGAAGTGGCTAAATTAACTTCTTTAATACTAATATTTTTAAGCCAACCTGAAAAACCTCCTTCAGTTGAGCCTACAACTGCATTAGCTGCAGAAAATCTTATTACATTTGCAGTGTATTGTAATCCAGTTTTTATTCTTACTCTTAAAGAGGTGCTACCATACAATAAATTTTCTGATAGCTCAGTATAACCTCCTCCAATATTTTGATAGAATACACTATTGGTAGACATCATATTTTCCCCATCCTCAGGACTACTTACTACATCATTTTTTGTCGAAAGTCCTGTATTGTCTCCTAGATCAACTCTAATACCTTTATTAATATGATTATGAAACCAAGTTTCAAACTCTATCTCGTAGACAGTATTAGACTCTAAAGTTACAGATTTTTGTAAAAAGTGATTAGTAGAAACTGCTACACCTCCACCACCTTCTTCATTAGACGAAAAGCCATTATTATTTGTTCTCCAAGGTGTTCCCTCAGAAAAACTAACAGGATCTGTGGTCTCACCTGTAGTAGAATTAAACTCAACAAAACCACTGGAATTTGTATTACCACCTGGAATTGCATTATTAATGTTTCCTGTTAATAAATTAGTAGAATCTATATTTTCATCAGATCCTTCATTAGCAGGCTCAGTAATAAGATTCCAGTGTATTGTATCATTACTAAGAATAGGTATATCTGCATCTAAAAATGGTACATCACTTGGTCTGGCAACTGCAAACTCCCACCCTGAAGGTCCAGACAAGACTGTAACAGTGAATTTTAAACCGTTATTTATATCTTGAAGAGGAGTTGAATTATCTTGAAAATCATCACTTGAAATATCAGGACCAGGAAGAGAAGTGATTCCATTAAAGTTTTCTATCGTAAGCTTTAGTACTGCAGGAGCACTATTTGGTATCGATATAGTCTTGTAGTGGGAGTGACCAATAAGATCATCACTAGCACCATATTCATGTAAAACATCATTGTTTGCAAAATTGTGACATGTAGCTAGTATTCTAGTTGATATACTTGATGACTCATCATTTTCTGTAAGGGCTACAACATAATTATATTGATTAAAAAGTGTGTAATCACTTATATTTTCATTTTTATAATAAAGTCTTTTAGTAGATGTCTGAGTTTGTAAAGAATCTTGATTTCCATAAACGACAAAAGTGTACGTGTCATGAACTGTTTGAGTGGTTGCAGGGTTTAGTTCTAAATTTTGAATTAAAGATGTTAATGCAGTTATATTAGCTTGTAAGTTATTTTGAGCATCAAGATAGTCAGAGTCTGCATTAGCAATAGTAGTAGCATCTGTACTTGATATAGTAGTTAAATTAGATTGAGCTTCGTTAAGAAGATCTGTAAAATCAGCAAGATTAGAGTCTAATCCATTTATGTAACCAAAAAGAGAAAGGATTTCACTTTGTACGGTATTATTATTAGTGATAAATTCAGCAAGAGTAATATTATTAAGACTTAAACTCTCTACATTATTTTGAATAGAATTAATTTCATCTATAAACTCAAAAAATATTTCATTACTTGGAACTGCAGCTGTAGGGACTTTAATTAATGATATATTATCTATTGATCCATCAGCCCAACCTCCGTTATAATTGTTATGAGAAATCCAAATCCTATTCATTGGTCTTGAATTGTCATTAAGCACTAAGTTAACAGAAAACACGTGAAAACCATTTTCACTTATATTATTAATAAGAGTATAATCAGCACCTAATTGATCCTGAAAATTTACATTAATAGATCCTGTAGTCATGTCATTTAGATTAAATGATACGATGTAAGTTCCATTACTTTGATTTGCTTCTAGAAAAAATAAAGCACGACTATCACTATAACCTGATCCTGCAACATTTTCAAACTGTATAGACTCATTATCAATAAATATCTGGCTACCAAGATCCCACCCAGCACCAGAATTATTATCAAAAGTACCATTAGTAATAAGGTTTGGAATACTTGAAGAAGCTTGTAAAGCTTCATTTTGAATCGTAAGAGATAAAAGATTTGCTCCTAGATCAACAACTGCATTATTATAATCTGTTATTGCTTCTTGAGTAGCATCAATAGCATTACTTTCAAGAGTATTAATATAAGTGTTTAATTCTCCTATTAAAGTATTAATAGAGGTTTGCAAACCAGTAGCCTGAGCAGAAGCTAAAGCTAAGTCTAAATTAGAAATATTATCAGAAGAAACAGTACTTTGAATACTACTAGATAAACTGCTTAAATCACTAACTAAACTATTATATTGATCATGTAAAGAACTTAAAGCAGTGTTAGCTTGTGATATTGATGATACAGTTGTATTAGTATCTAAAGAGTCTGCAGTACTAATAACATTTTGAATAGATTCCTCTAAAGAAGATATATTACTTTGAAGAGAATTAATTAAATCATCATCACTAAAAGTTGATGCGTTAACAGCTGTTATAGTCTCTCCAGAAGCATTTAATAAAGATTGAAGACCTTGTGTTGATACATTATAAGCATTAATTAAATCAACTAAAGAAAGATCTGTCTCGTTTATTTCATTATTTATATTTGTTAATTCACTTTCAGCAGAAGATAACTGTGAATTAGATAATTCTAACTCATTTAAAAGAGATACATAGTCTTCAGAAACTTCTTTTACTGACACATTGTCTATTGAACCTGCAAATGGATTTGACGAGTCTGATTGAATAATTACTGTTGTTCCTAAACCATTACCATTAAAAACTTCAGTATAAATACCTACTTCAGTGTAATACGAGATAGGATCTATATTACCATTAAGTCTTATACCACAACCACCTTCTGTTATAGAAGTGATCTCAAAAGATACAAGCCAATTTTTATTATTAGCAGTAGTAAATGTTTGTTTTAACTCGTTCCCAGATGATAGAGCTGTTCTATTAGCAGTTTCACCACTAATAGTCCAAGTACCTTCTTTTGTCCAGTCACTGTCAGTATCAAAAGTACCATTAACAACTAATTCACTTCCTATAGAATTATTTACAGAATTTTGAAGATTAGATATTTCATCATTAAGATTAACTATTTGATTATTAAGATTAGATATTTGACCTATTTGTTGATTTATATTAGTAGTCTGAGAGGCTATTAGACCTTGTTGACCAGATATTAACTGATCTATATCACTTAAAGCTTCTTCTAGGTTACTAGAGTTTTGTGATATAACACCATTTAAAATATCAGAAGCACTAGTTATAGATGCTAAATTAGCTATAGCAGTACTACTATCTAAGGCAGCTGCAGAATTTAAAACAGATATAAGGCTATTATACTCCTGTGTTAGTGTTTCTAGTTGTGATTGAAGAACTGAAAGTTCGTTTTCTAAATCTGCTATCTCTTCATTTTGATCATTTATATCACCTAAAAGATCATCATAAGTGTCAGGAGCGTAGCTTAAAGTTTGTATACTAACGCTAACTCCACTAAGAAAAGCTTGAGATATATTATTAACTCTACTTTGTGAAGAATTATCTATTGCAGTTTGCTCGTCAGTAGCAAAAACTAAATCAAATTTTTGATTATGTCTAATTAATACTTCCAATGATGAAGATGGCTCTCTATGTTCAGATAAAGAAATTCCTTGCATAACTATAGATCCACCTTCAGGTATATCTGCATTATTTGTATTTAAAATTAATTGATTAGAGCTAGAACCCTCAAAGGAAAAGCTAAAAGAACTATTTGTAGTTGATATAGGTTCACTCTGACTATTTCCATTTATAAAAGTTAAAACAAGTCCTGCAGCGTTAAATGTAGATATGTTAATGTCTAACTTATATTGTTTACCCTCAATAATCCCACCTTCTATAGGGAAAATTAAGTCTTCAGCAGATCCCTCAGTAAAAACTAAAGAGTTCCCCTCAATAGAAGCGTTTGAAATACCTTCTAAAGAATTATATTCATTTTCAGAATTAGTAAAATCAGCCTCAGTAGTAAAGTGTTTAACAACGTAGAAATCATAATCTATAGATCTACTTCTACTTTGAAGTTTGGTGTTAGCATCGAAACCTGTTATAAAATTACCATTAACTGTTTTTAAAGTATGTTGAGTAGATCCATGTGATCCAGGAACTAAAACAGTAGCTTCAAGATCTGTAAACTTATCTACTAAAGCTTCAGATAGCTCGTTAAGATCACCAGTAAGTTCAAAGGGGTCTCCTGAGTTAAAGTCAGCTGAAAAATTAAGTTTATCTGGAACAAACTCCAGAGTATCAATACTTCCATCTTCATTCTCAACTACACTATATATATTAAGCTCCTCTATAGGGTCTTGAGGTGTACTAGGTAAAGTTCCTTCAAAAGTTAAAAGTATTTGAGTATCTTCAGTCTCTCCATCAAAATCACTAATTAAACCTACAGGACTTCCATCATCTAAAGAAGGAATTTCATCTGTCTCTTCAAAACCTGCTGCAGAACCTAAGTACAAAGATTGACTGTCTACAACGTAAAACCTACCATAGGCATACTCATCATTAACAGTATGAATCCATAAATCAAAATTAGGATTAGCACTGTAAGAACTTTTAAAATCTAAATCAAAATCAATACCTTGAACGTCTGCTGTAATTTTTATAACAAGCGTTGTATTACCAAAACCCATAGATGTTGATGGCGTGAAAGATAGGTCAGTGTTTTGAAGAAACACCTCAGAATGACCAGTTATAGGCTCTCCATTTGCTCTATTAATAAGAGGGATGTTTAACCTTAAAGTACCATCATTAGCGTTAAACTTAGAGTGTAAATACGAGGCAGTAGATGTAAAATCATCATTACCCTCCCAAGACAAGTTTATACCTGATGATACTAAATTAGGGTTTTCACCCTCACCGTAGTTAAAAATTGAAAAATTATACTTACCCCCAGATTCTTCTCTACCACTTATGTGTATCTCTTGACTATAAAATAATCTTTCAGGTTCGTGAGCTGTAACAATATCATTGTCAACAGTTTCAGCAGTAAAAATACTCTCGTTTATAAATGGGTGTATAACCTCTTTATTTCCTTCAATATTCTCTACAGATCCAGACGTACCATCAGAAGACGCAATGTTTCTAATGTTTTCTGCGTGTCTGTAATCACCCTGTTTTATAAGTCGAGGTTCAGAGTCTTTATCCATCCCCCCTGTAAATACTCTCTTATCTTTTGCCATTACTTGTTGTTATATCTTTGGAGATTGTTTGAATGCTTTTCTAGATACTTGCATCGCAGCTTCTTTATTAAAGCTCATCATTCTAGCTCTAGCCAATCTTTTCTCGTTGTAGAAAGATCTTTTAGCCATCTGCTTCTCGTTAGCAGGGACTCCTCTTTTTCTTTGTATGTACTTGTAGTATATATATGATCTTAAAGCTTCTTCACAAAACTTATGAACCCTAGGCTTAGAACCTGATGTTTTTGACTGTAGTAACTCAAAAGAATTAGATAAAACTTTATTACTACCCTCACTATTAGTGTCGTAAGAAGTACTGTTAGTAGCTAAAAAAGTAATATCTTTAGAGTACGTTAACGTAACTTTATTACCATTTTGTGAGGCTTTAATTCCTTTAAAAACAAGAGGTGGAACATTATCATTAGGATAACCATTATTTATAAGAGTAGAAAATTTTTCAGCTATTTCCTCACCAGTATTTGTTACATCTAAAAGTCCATCATTTACATTTACCACTATAGTTTGAATGTCAGTATTTGAAATATTTGATGTAAAATTAATAGTTGAAAATGAATTAGCTATAGAAGAATCTGGTATTTTAAGAGAAGAAGAGGTGTTTATAGTTCCACCTTCAATTCCTGAACCATCTTGAAACGTTAATCTTATAACGTAATCTTTTGATTGCTCCTCTCCTAAACCGTCAGATATATACTCCATAAATACAGTCTTTCCTGACACGTCTGAAGAGAAGTTTATAGTGTTGTCATTTCTATTTACTCTGTAGTAACCTAAAGTGTTTTGACCACCACCAACTCCAAACTTTTTACCTATGTCTGTGTGGTAGTAAGGGTTGTTCTCGTCAAAGTTATTATCACTAACCTCAGCAGTAACAGTAGCATCTAGTGCTAAGTTAGATTTATAACCTAAAGGTATAATCTCATCATCACTACTTCTGTAACCTATCCTTAACAATTTAACGTAATCAGTGGGTAAGGTAACCTGCAGAGTTGTAGAATCTACAGTCATAGTAGTTGTCTTTACCTCTTGCTCTGCGTCAAACTTAAGTTCTCTTAATCCTTGAAGTGCTAGCAACCTTAGCTGATAGATTTGTGCATCTTTATCATAAGATGTATCATCCATCATTAGCTGAAAGTCATTAACTACCTCGTCTATATCTGTGTAATCTATTGCCATAATTAATTATCTACTTTTGCTTCGTTTGACTGAGCGTAATTTACTACATCTGCCTCCCTTATAGTAACCCCTAAGTATTCTAGTATCTTCACTACAAGCTCTCCATGAACTCTAGGAGATATTTTAAACTGAGAGGATGATGATGCGTCATACACAGGCTTACCTGCTATTGTAACGTAACCCCAATTAGGATTTGTATTGTATATATAATGATATACCACACATCTTATTATTGTCTCAGGAAAAAAACTGATAACCTTACCTGAGTTATTACTTGATATTAAAGCTACAGGGTATTCTATTGATGGTTTAACTAAGCTACTTCTAAGTATTTGATTTATATTTACCTGATCAACTATCTCTACAGGTATGTTAGTATCTATACTATGCTCTTCGTCATCATTGATAAATATAGATTTTATGTAATCTGATTCTATATTTGCTGTAGCACCTTGAAAAGAAATAGCACTATTAGATAAACCAATAGATTGTGCTTGTAAAAAAGTTGATATATCTTGTTCTGCAAGCTCAGGAGTTAAACTCTCTTTGTAATATCCTGCCTGTTTTCTAGGTTGAGACTTTTCCATGACCATGGCAAGTCTTTTATTATATAATTCTAACTCTGCTTGTTTTCCTAATAAGTTGAACTCAGACGGTGTTATAAACCCTCTCTGTTCCTTATTAGCAAAGGTCTGCACCAGTCTGTATACTTCGTCAATCGTCATTACTGTTTATTTTATTCCCTAGCAAAAGTACGAAATAAATCGTTATAACAAAAAAAGGGAGACCGTTAAGTCCCCCTCTTATATATATAGTGTAATCTAATTAGCCATTAATTGCTTTTAGTCTACGCTCTATCTCAGAGTATATCTGCTCTCCCTCACCTTCAGAACAAAAGTCTACCATTCTCTCGATAGGCTTAACTCCAATTGCAGGGACACAGATAGTATTACCTGAAGACACCCAAGTTACACCTGTTTTCTTCATAGAGATAATACCTGATTCTTCAGCCATTAATAGAAGTTGTTTCATCTCTGTACGAGGATCATTCATACCTGCTAAGAAAGCTGTAGGATTCTTCTCTGCTTGGACTTTCATATCCCAACGAATCTCATCTACACTTTTATTAGTCTTTACACCTAACACCTTAGCGTACCCTATAAGCTCATTTAAAGGCATTTTAAGAGCACTTTGAACAGCATCCATGATATCAGCTACCTGAGCTATTTTATCTTGTGCAGTCTTCTCATCGTCTTTTACTGTAAACAATACAGTTTTAGATTTAATCCTATGAGGATTACTACCATTAGCGTTACAAGTATCTAAATACTTTTTAAGGGTAGGGTTAGTGTGGTCTACAAATAAATAACCATTATTAAAAGAAATAGGTTCTCTCATCTTAGAACCTTCTGGTTGATCATCTACAAATATAGAAGCCTCTCCAGGAACGTATCTAATCTTTCTATTTTCTCCTGTTTCAGGATCAAATATAACATCCTCAGCCTTTAGTAAAGAAACTATAGGATACTGAGGTAACCCTTGCCTATTCTTAGCTTTAGCAATTAGTTGATAAACAGAAGGCTTATACTCTTGTTTCTTGTTAGTAAATTGAGGAGTGAATTTTTTTTCTACTATGGGAGCTTGAGCTACGACCTTAGTATTTGCAGGAGGCGTTACAGCCTTCCTAGCTGTTTTTGTTGGTGTCATAATAATTATTTTCTAAAATTAACTTAAAGTTTATAAAGGGGGAGAGTAAATCCCTCCCCCAGTAATATAATTAACTATCTCTAGTTATTAGTCAGCAGATATACCTTGACTTAAGTGAGCTCGTCTAATAGTAATTCCTGTTACATTTTCAACAGGATACACACTATTAACTGCATCAAACTTAATAACAGGTGCTGCAGAAACAGAGTTCATTAAAGTCCAAAGGTCTTCTATAACCTTATGCTCTGTACCAGTTGTACAAGCAACTTGAACGTAAGTTCTTAATATAGACTCTCCATCTGCTCCTGAATAAAAATCAGTTTGACTTGCGTCTGCAAATGAAATTTCAACTTTATCATCAGAACCCATCATAGCAACTATTTGTGTTGCAGGAAAAGCTCCTAAGTCTACATTAGTACCATCATCATGAGCTGTAGTAGAACTACTATCTACTGCAGAAACATGAAACATTAACAATTTATCTCCAATAATTTGTGCCATTTTCTTATGTTTTTATATATTAATAATTATGATTTTTTGAACAATAAGAAACGGTTAGGAGCAAATCCTTCAAAACCACGTTCAGTTCTGTAGTTACATCGTAACTCATCTGTTTCGTTAGTTTTGTTTTGTAGAACAGCAGAACCAGTTAACCAGTGTTCCATCTCACGAGAGTATCCGTTAGCTGCTTTATATCGCATTCTTAACGAAGGAATTTTATCACCAGAACGAGCATCTTTCTGTGAATCCATAGGAATACACATACCATAACCATTGTAGTTAAATCCAGTACCACCTAACAAGTCAGGACGATTAAATAGGTCATAAGTTTTCTTGTGGAAAGTGTAACCACCACGAGAGAACGAGTTGAAACCTAAGTTCAACGCCATATCTTTATTGTTAGCGAAAGTACCATAGTTAGCACCACCTGCAGCATAAGCTCCTTGTGCAGCTAATAAGTCATCAATATCTAAAGATAAGTTGATACCAGCATAAAGAGCCATTTCTTTTGAACCTCTGTATTTGTCTAAAGACTTAACAGCAGCATCAAAGTCAGCCATAGTAATTGCTGAAGAACCAAGATCCATAGTTTGACCTTTGTTTTCAATAAATGGTAAAAGACCCTCAGTTGTTGAGATACCAGTAAGAACTGCAGCAGCAGATCCATCAGTATCAGTATCATCAGAAGTTAATGTTCCATCACCTGATTGACCAACAATCATTGCAAGCTCAGAGTAATCTAGGAATCTTTGGTAAGTATCAGCCTCACCTTGTAAGTACCATAAGTAACCAGTACCCATCTCAGGAGAGTTAACCTTTACATAAACTGCGTTAGTTGCCTCAGAACCAGAAACAGTGAAAGATTCTTTAATAATCTGACATTTGTTTTGGTATTGAGTTACACGAGGTGTAATACCAACTGGTTGACCACTTCTTTCAGCATAAGCATTACCTACTACAGCATAAGCTTGTGAAGAAGCAGAAGAAGGTATACCACCATTCATATTTTTAACTGTAAAGTCATTATCTGCTAATCCTGCTGTTACGTACAACATAGTACCATCAGCACCTAGAATTAAATCACCATCTCTTAATGCTACATTACCAGTATCTGCATTTGCTGTATCACTAAAAGCTGCAGTCACTCGTAATTCACTACTATTTATATCAGCTTCAAAATGGTTGTGAAGAAGAGTTTCTTCATAGTGCTCAAAAGTTTGAGCTGTTGTTTCTTTTTTAGAACCTAAAAGTTCCATCAATCCAGTAATACCTTGATTACCGTATCGTTTAATTAGTTGCTCATCTACATCACGTTTATGTAAAGGTACATTTGCTTCTGTTCCATCAGAAGATGCTAACAAAGTAGCACTACCAACATAATTAGATGTAGTTGCAACTGCTACATTAGAAGGAGTAGGCACCATTGTTGGTGACGATCCTAAACTTACTGTTGCCATAATTTTATAATTTTAAATAAATAATAATTAATTTTCGTTTTTAACCAAGTATTTGTCGTCTTAACATATCAAGAGTTGACTCCTGTTTCTGAGGGGTACTTTGTTTATCTTGTGTAAACGAAGGGTTCTTAATCTCATTAATTACGCTTTCTGTTCCTTTGCTTCTGTACTGATTAGCTACACCTCGAACAATCTTATCAATGTTGTTCATGATGTACATATCTGTATTAAGAGCGTCAAAGTCCCATTTGCCACTTTCATCAACATACTTATCGAAAAAGTTTTCTAGATCAGAATTATATCCTTTAATCTCTTGACGAGCTTCGTCATCTAGATTATAAACAAATTCTTCACCTTGGTCATTCATAGAGAAGGATAAACCTTCAAGGTCATTAACCTCTGTCTCCATTTGAGATAACCATTCTCCTCTTTCTGCCTCAGATACTCCAGGATCGTCTACCTCAGTTGGTATAGCATAATCCTCTTTCACCTTGTTAAAGTAGTCTCTAGCAGCTTTAGCGTCCTTCATAAGTTGAACCTTACCAGCGTTAGTTTCTCTAGCACTATACTCCTCTTTGTCTGTTTTGTACGTTGTCGCCATATAATCATTTAACTCTGCATCAGTTAAATCTGGGTTATCTAATCGTAGATACTCCTTCATTAAAGCGTCATCAGACACGTTGGATAAATCAACCGTTTGAGTGTTTAGGTAATCTTGAACTGTACGACCAGTGTTTTTAACATACTCGTTAATAACTCGAAGCTGCTCGCTAGCGAAGTCATTGCTTTCTGTTTGTTCACTCGTTGTGTTAAGATCATCAAATGATGTTAGGTCTCGCCCAAGCTTCTCGCTAAGGTAATTTAAGACAACTTGATCATCACTGATTTCTTCACCCTCTTGTGGTTGACTAGCGTTAGTTTCCTCAACGTTAGTACTCTCCTCAGTATTTAAAGAACTCTCTTCTCCTGTCAAGTCTATAACGTTAGATTGTTCTTTCGCTACAGGTTGCTCTGACTCGACTGCTTGGTTTTCATCACCAGTCAAGTCAACGATATTTTGTTTAGATTCAGGCTGTACAACCTCTCCTCCAAACTGTTTTACTAATTCATCTCTTATATCCATTGTCTTAAATTTAATTCAGTTATTTTCGCAAATATAAACTATTTTACATTAATCCCAAATTATTCAGCCATCTTTTGCTCCTCACCTAGAGGACCTCTCTTCCCTTGTCTTTGCTCAATCATCTGAGATTGATTCATAGCAGACTGCTGTTGAACTTCTTTTCTAACACCACCTTGAATAGTTGCAGCACCCTCTTTACCTATATTACTTAGTTGTATTTCTCTAAGTCTTCTCTGGTGTTGAGCCTGCTCAAATTCTTCTTTAAGTTGGTAGTCAAGTTGTTTTAACTCCATCTCTGCTTGAGCTTTAGCTTGAACACGAGCCTGCTCTATTTGCATCTCTGCTTGCAGCTCTTGTTGTTTAAGCTGTGCAGCTTGTTGTGCTGACTGCTGTTGCAACTGAGCGTTCTGCTCTGAAGCTTGTTGAGCCATTGCCTGTTGTTCTTTTTGATATTTAGTTCTACGAAGAATAAGCATCTGATTTGCCATCTTAATATTTCTGATAGACCTAATCATAATAGCATCTTCAAGTCTAAGCTCTTTCTGAGCTAAAGACACTTGAATGTTTTGCTCCATCATTTGCTTTTCTTCCTCGCTAGGTGCAACCTCTAAAGTTATACCAAACTCGTGTATAGATAGTTTCTTCATCATATCTATACTATGCATAGAAGTATCTCCTATAACGTTTGTATACATTTTATGCAGACCTTTAAAGTTTACCAGGTCCTGCATGCGTACAGTAATGCTCTGAGAGACTCTTCGTGTAACATTAAGGTAAGCATCATTAACATCTCTTGTAGCGTTATTTGATGCTAACAAAGATAACTTCTGAACTCCTACTAAAGCTTCGCTAGATGGTTTTGAAGCATCCCTAGCTTCATTAACACCTGTTACGTCACGAATCATTTGCATGTTGTGATTATATACACCTATAAGAGTACCAAAGTCTCTACCTATACCATTTTCTAATTCTTGTATAGGCATAGCTCCTGTCATCTGCCCTTCGTCATCTATACGTCTATAGTATATGTTACCAGTTTGATCGTAGATTTCTTGAAGCTCTAATGGTGTAAATGTACCTCCATCTCCCTTAGAAACATTTTCTAAAGAACCAACTTCAAATGCTGCACCCTTTGGTCTAGCCTTAGCGAGAACATGTTGTATTTTAAGGTGGGCTAATTGTATCTGATCAGCAAAAGGAATCATTCTATCTACTAAAGAACGACTCTTCATTTTGTAAAGGTTTGGTTGATAGACAATGTAAGACAACCTTGTCTCAGCCAAGTTAGACTTAGGTCTAGGCATATCCTGCATCATACCGTAGTTAAAGATATAATCTGTTCCTACAATATACTTACCCTTATAAACAACCTTTACTGTAGAGCCTATATCCTCTCTTTTAGTTTTAGATTTTTTAGGCTTCTTGTAGTTCGATGGTTTTTTATTTACAGAGTAACCACCAAACTTATTTTCTTTCTTTTCATATTTTAAGCTGTGACTTGTAATAAACTCAGCGTCTAATATATTTACGCTAAACTTATCATAATCGTAAGTCTCGTTGCCATTCTCATAGTAAGCCTGAGTACCATAATTTACTGGGTTGTTATTTTTACCAGCATACTCTCTAGCTATCTTAATATAATCATCTTCACTAAACTCATCTCCTGCTTGTTGCTTTAAGTCAGCAATAGTTATAGAGTAAACTTCCCCAGCATGACGTATGTTTTTAAAGTCTGGTTTAGCAGAAAAAGAAGTAATAAGGTTTGCAGGATCTACGTGTCGTATCTTAACACCTTCTGTTTTAGACATCTCTGTCTTAGCAGCACAAAGACCTAAAACTACAAGGTCACGAATCATATTTCTTTTAACCTCATCATAATCATTAATATCTAAGGTATACTCTATAGCTTTCTCTAGTGCTATTTCTACATTTTGTTTATAGTTAAGTGCCATAAACATTTCTATTTCCTCATTGCTATCTGCAATAAATCCATTATTAGATAGAGGAACTCCAGTTTCATTCTCTAAATTATTAACAAAATCTTTAGTAATCATTTCTGCAAACATCCTCTTCTTCTTGTCTAATCTTTCTTTTGCAGCTATAGGATCTATAGATTTAGCTTTTACATCGTACTCTTGGTTAACCATACCATTGACGATAACGTCAACAAACTTAGGAATAACAGAAACAGGACTCCAGTCTATATTAAGATAAGAGCTGTCTCCTTGAGCATCTAGCAAGTCTTTATACTTACCAACATCTTGATTACCCTCAGCATAAGATCTGTTACGATTATATCGCATCTTACGATCTCTAAAGTACACATCACCATTATTATGCCACTCGTAGTACATATTCTTAAAGTACTCAAGTCCATACTCATTAGCAGCTTTCTCTTCGTTAGTCGCTAAAGGTGATGGGTAACCATTTAATTTATTTTTGTTATTACCGTAGTTCATGCCTTTATTTGTTTGCTAAACATTCCTTTGTTACTATATCTTTTAACTAAAGGAGATGAAGCCTTTAATTCTTTTTTGGGTTTAATATATTTTTGTGAAGCTAGAAGTGCCAATGATGACGATATACTAGCATCGTATTTTGTTCTGTTATCTATCTCGAACCTACTCCAATCATCAAGAAGCGTATTAAAAAAGCATCTTCCTATCTCTCCTGTCTCTGCGTCATAACCAACGTGGTCATATATATATGTAGCTATAGCCTCTGCCTGAGCATTTATTACTGCAGCTCCAGATCCAGGTATTCCTTTTGTCTTTTGCTTTCCTCGACTCCACTCTGTATGTGTCATATCTGGTCTATCCATCAGGTACTCGTAGTAACCTCTATTCTCAAAGTACTTAAGTATTCCTACTTTGTTATTTTCTACTAACACTTGACACCCATAAAACACACACATTTTAATCATGTCTTCGTAAAATATTTCTGCTTTAGGTGGTCTGTTAATGTATTCACACACAAACTGCATAGACGCATCACTTCCCATACTAAACTTATGAAAAACATGAGCAGCAGCATCAGATCTCCTACCATCAGTAGTGGTGTCATGATCATAAGGGTCACAGCCTGCAACCAAACTGTCTGACCTTCCAGGAAATTTCTTATTAAATCTAGAAGATATAACGTTTTGATTTTCACTTTCTGGAACCCAGGTAATTTCCCACTTCCCTTTTCGATGAGGTATCCACATAACCTCGCTATCTTGTACGCCATTTTTCCAAACAAACTCTCCTCTTGTTGTAGGAGTGTTATTAACTTCGTTATAATCCATCTGCTGATAGATTCTTTCGACATCAAATATACAACTTTGAGTGTCATTTCTAAAGGCTTCCTCTACAGTAAATGGAAACTGTCTTTTAAATTCTGATAACGCTGTGGTATCATTCTTTAAAGCGTCTCTCCTATTCTGTATATAATCTCTAGATCCAACATCAATATTCATCTCGTCAATTCCCATAACAGGTTTCTCTGGAGTGTCTATTACAGAGTATCCATACTCATCTATAAAACCTTCTAAGTTATCGTAAGCAGGAATAAATAACTTATATAGTCCACTCTTAGTTCTACCATTTAAGTCTTTCTCATCCATGTTAGAGTCGTAAAATATATCTTTAAACTCTGCACCACCATCCTGCTGCTTGTTAGCAGTAGATCCCATCATACACTTTCCTACAACCTTTCTACCAAGAAGCAAACAAGTCTGAGTTACACCCCAGTTTTTCTTTATAGAGTTTTGTCCTGTCCACTTACCAGCCTCATCATGAACTAGAAGTTTAAGCTTCATACCGTCATAACTATTATCTGCTGTATTTTTCCAATCTATAGTAGAGTTCAAAGCTTCAGACTGTTCTATATGCTTTTGATTTCTTGTTATCTTCTTAGCAGGCTCTCTAAATGCAAGCTCTACACGAGGGTTACTAGAACCATCCTGTATAGGTTGAAAAAAGAAAGGATAGTTTCTGTATATACGAACTACCTTGTCAGTAAACATAGTCTTAGCATCAGCACCAGTTTTAGACAGTAATCCAAAATTACTATCGTAAACCTGAGTAGCCTGATTGACTATCTCACTACTAGCCATATAAGAAAAACCACTACGTCTATTCTTAAGAAAACACATCCCATAAGAGTTCTTGTCGTTTTTACACGCTTCCCAAAAAATAAAGAACGTTCTATTAGCATCCCTATAATCAGGGTAACCAACATCTATTTTACTCCACTGGATAAACATATAATGAGATCCAGTAATATAAGTAGGAACACCGTTATTGTAAAACCATAAACCCTCTCTTCTTCTTCTAAACTCCTCATCTATATAGTCTACATAATCTGTAGCGTTCTCCCTTGTTAAACCCTTTGGTATAGCTAGCCTAGTCCATCTCTGTTTTTTCTTAGGCAGGTTATGATACAGTATATCTTTTTTATATCTAGGCTTTTTAGGTAAGACTATCTTTAAATTATCAAACTCTAAAGCGTCCCCCTCGCTTCCTTCAATTAAATATATAGTATCACTTCCTTGCATACCTTTCAGCAAAAGATCCTTTAAAATCTTTCTTCTCTTCTATTAAGGATTCACCCTCCTTGATTCTATCTTCAAGGTTTTTTATTCCTAAAAGAATTTCTTGACAGTCCTCAAAACATTCTCTTTTAGCTTTTATAGCCTGTCTTCTTTTAGCGTCATCTTCTTCTATCAAAGGTTTACCTATCTCTTCTATGAGAAGATCTACAGCCCCTTTACTTGCCTCTATCAACTTCTCTAAAGTTTCAAGAGCATAATTTTCATTCTTACCCTTCATAAACACCAAGTACATCAAAGTTACGCATACGAAGAAGTTTTCTTCCATCTATATCCATATCATACTCAGAGTTCTCACTCCACATAACTCTATCTCCTTTATTAACTCCTTGATCCTTCATCCAGCTATTTAATATAACTGCGTTTCCATGAAGTTGTACTTCAGATGCTGATGATTCTAAAAATATCCCAGACTCAGATTGCTCTGGTTCTTGCATCTCTTGTTCCATAAAGTTCCATACACCTACAGGTATGTACTCTTCTCCTCTCTTGATAAGGTATATCTGCTCTGAAAAAGCTTGATATATATTCTTCTTATCAGCATGCTTTACAGCATTTGTGTCTGTAGCTACAAAATGGTGAAACCAAACTTTATCACCTTCTTGTATGCCTGAGTCTTTAGTATCTTGCATTGGTGTCTTATACACCGTACCATACTGTCTCGCTAACTTCATTGGATCATAAGATGTATCTCTATATATCTCTTTACCATTTAACATTAACGTATCCTCTGTTTCTTTTTCTACCTCTATCCAGTAGACATCTTTAATTGGCTTCATTTTTTTCTTTTGTCTTAAATTTAATTTGTAATTCTTTTATTTTACTTAACCTCGTACTCTTCTTCCAGTACTGCAGTGTTATACTCTATCGCTGTGGGTTGAGAGAAAAACCTTTTCCAAGGTCTTGAAAACTCTTCTTCGTCTTTCTTTATATACACATCATATACTACCTGTTGATGCTTATACCACGCAGCCTCATCTTGTATTATTGCTGTTACTTCTAGTGAACCTCCCAGCATTTTTTGACCTACCTGGTAGGTTAAACCTTGTTTTAGATCTCCTATCGTTATCTTTCTTATAATAGGGTTTATCGCTTCCATATCTCTTAAATTTCATTTTATTCGTATAAATCTCTTGATAATTTTATATAACCAACTTGTATACCTCTACCTGCTGTTGTTAAAGTTTGAACCCCTATAAAAGAAAGTAAATCTATATCGTTAGTCATAGCTAGTGATTTTGTTGAAGCAACAGATTGAGTTGCTCCTCCTGCAGTTGCAGTAGTTACTAAACCATACTGAGTGTTGTTAACAAAAACACTAATTCTTCTTCCTTCATCAAATATTATTCTAAGTCTATATACAGTATTTGCTGTTATTGTTATTCCTAGATCTGTTATGTAATCTGTACCTGCAACACTATAAACAAAGTGAAGGTTGCCATTTGTCGTTAAAGCTCCTTGATCATCATTTGTAGCCGATAAGAAATAAGCTTGATTAGCATCTGTAGCATAGGTTCCAACTTCTGTTAACTTTAATCCTGCCCAGAAAGACATGTCAGTTATAGTTGAAGAAGTTGATACAGCAGTTTTAAACTCTACTTTATTCTCTGTACCAAAACCTACAGCAGCCCAAGCTGAAGAGTCATAACTTACAGGAAGTTCAGCTTCTCCATCTCTTGGAGTTAATATAGTAGTATCATTATCTGAAGCTCCTGTTGTTAGTTTTACACCAGCAAAAGAAGCGTCTCTACCACAGTTAGTAGAAATTTGAACACCACCAGCACTTGTTCCACCTACAACAAAATTTTGATTAGGAGTAATATAAGGATCTATAATAAAAAATATCTTAAAAGCTTGAGATGATACATCTGTAGCGTTAGTAGCAAGTCTTATCTTACAGGAGCCATCAGCAACATCATGAGCCATTATATTTATGATAGCGTTGTCAGCTATAGTACCTCCATCATGAATATTAACTAACACCTGAGATGTTGTACCATATATAAATCCATTATTAAGAGTAAACTCTACACTATCTGTAGCTGCTAAATCTACAGCCTGCATAGTAATAATACCATACTTAGAATGAAGTGTTACAGCTGTTGTAGCACTAGATGATTGTGTCACAACAGCATCTGTTGCTCCTAAACTAGGAACCTTTTCAAATCTTTCTATAAGATCAAATCTATCATCTGACTGAGACAAAGTACCTGATATATTAAGATTTCCTTGTTGATCAAGTCTCATCTTATCTGAACCTGAAGTTCCAAATACCATAACATTATCAGAGTGATCATATACTATCTTACCAACATCATTGTCGTTAACATCACCAAAGTATATGTTTCCAGATCCTGTAGCTCCAGAAAGTATAGACAAACCAGAATCTCCTGAGTTCTCTATCGTAATCTGATTAGCAAAAGAACTAGATGTAACTGAACCAGCACTAGCAGATAAAACATGAAGTAAACCATCAGGTTGAGCTCCACCAGTACCAATACCTACCTTTAAAAACTCAGCCTTATCAGTAGACAAACTCATAGATGTAGCGTTACCACTACCTGTCTCTACAGACTTTAAAGTAGTATTAGATATTTCTGAAGGTGTTTGGAGTATTCTTTGATATGACTTTGATATTGACTTTCCTTTTAATGAACCCATTTTATTTTTTCTTTATTTTCTCTATAGACCTACCAGCAAAGTAAGCCCCATATACTGTTATTAATAACGTTTGATATATAGGGATATAACTTTCTTGAATTACAAACTCTCCTATATTACCGTCAAATACTGACAAAACTACAAAAATTGCAGTTAAAAATATACATATTAGTGGTCTAATGTTTTTACTAAGCCAGTTATCAGACCTCATGTCAGCTTCCCATCGCTTTGTGACTTCTTGTTGTGCCTGAACTTCAGCTTGTATAAGAACTTCTTCCATAGCTTGTTTAGCAGCTAATCTTTCCTCGTCAGATGTAGACAAGTTGTCAACTACATTTCCAAGCTTTTCAATTACTCCTCCTCCTAAAAAATTTAATAACTTACTCATTACTCAAATACTTCTATTAATTCTTTTTTATTTACTAGTGGTGACCACTTAGTTTTTAACCTAGTGGCTTTTACTACGTGATTATCTATCCAGTGATAGTTTCCACCTCTAGGTTTATTCATAAGTAGGTTGTGATACTTAAAACCATGCTTGTCTAACCAGTCAATGGTAATATCTCTAACCTCATCTGTTCTTGACGTAAAAAAAGTAATGATATGACCCTGATTATACCACTCGTTAATTATGCTTAAAGAATCTAACCAAGGTTCACAGGTAATCATTCTTTCAGGTTCCTCATTTGGTACATCATCTGTGATAGTACCATCAATATCTATAAGGTAATTTTTTATATTACTAGGTAGTATCATTATATTATATTTATATCAGGTGCGTACTTGTAGGCTGTATCTCCATCATCGTCCTTATATGCTATTAACACCTGCTTTCTATTGTCTTTTTCTTTAAGAGATAAATGAATCCAGGAAAAATCAAACTCGTTAATCATCTGGTCAAATTTTAAACCACTCTCTAAAACCCAATCATATATAATCTTGTTGTTCATCTGCCCCATCTCCCAAAACTGGAGGTCCAGTGCCTCAGCTTTGCAGTGCTGCGATTTAGAACTTCCACCAATTGCACGATTAAGTGCTTGGGAACGATAACCACTAGTGATCCTAATAGGACCCAACTGGTCACGCATAGGCTGTACAAGATTAGATATAATCCTTTGCATATTTTCCAGATGTTTTTTCGTTGGTTCATTACTAATACCTAATCTTTTTGCTGTATTACTTCTAGTTATTTCTGATAATACAAAGTTTTTACTTAGCCTCATTATTATAAATTATATATTTTTCTTTTAACTTCTTTTATATCTTTATTAATCTTTTCAATATCTTTTTCGATCTCTTCAAATTTTTCTAGTAGTATTTGATTTTTTAAATCAAGTTCAATTCGAGTTACTATAGGATCTGTAATTTCAGGCAATCTTTTAGCTTCTTCTATATCAGATTGAAGAACAATGTACTCTCCTACAAGAAGGACTAAACCTGCCCCTACTGCAAAAAAAGTTTTTACACTAATAACAAATGTTTGGTCTTGTATTTCTTTTTCTTCTTTTTTTACTGCCATTTTTTTACCTCCTTAACTATCTTAATTACAGTAAAGATAAAAGCAGCCCCTAAAGATAAGACTTGCAATCCTTCGTGTATATCTGTCAAAGAAAGTGATAATGCCCATGCGTTAGCTAATATTATTTCAGTTGTGTCTCTATCTAACATTTCCATCTTCTTCTAGCTTGTCTTATTCTTGAGTTAGGATCGTTTTGAGTCTTTTGACTACTTCTTTTTAACTGTCCTAGAGATCTAGCACAGTAAGATTTTCTTCTTTTAGCTGCCTTACTACCAGGCTTTACTTTTCCTGTTACAGCAGTCTTAAGCTTACTACCAGGGTTAGCTCGTCTGTAAGCCTTAACACCCTTTGCTGTCATACCTGCACCAGACTTTGTAGGTCTAAAGTTACCAGACTTAATGCTAGTCTTTATCCCCATTCCTTTCTTTGCCTTCTTTACTGCTTTCACCTTCTTCTTTTTATATCTAGATACTCTACCTTTGGTGTCTTTCTCTATCTGAGCTCTACGTTTTTCTCCAGGAGATAGTTCACTCCAAGTAGTAGGAGTATCTTTAGTTATTCTTTTAGTAGGACGAAAAGTATTCTCTCCACCATCGTAACCTTTTTTACCTTTAGGTGTACGCCAGTCTTCTTTAAACCAGCGTTTAAGTCGTAAACCTGCTGCTGTCTTTCTAACTGCCATTACTTTTTCTTTTTAGAATAAAGTTTATCACCTTTCTTTATTACTTTATAACCAAGAGCTCTTTCTATTTTTTTTGTTTTATATATAGTAGGATGTTTTTTACCTTTTAAAATTCTACCTGTTTCAGGAACTCTTGACTGCATGTGTCCAGTAGCGTCACGTTTTATACCTCTTTTTTTAGCTTCTTCATAGTCGTACCCATATTTAAGTTGAGTTGACTTTTCTTTACTAGTTCCTTTTGCTTTATCAATTTTTTTATCTGCACGTTTATACCTGCGAATATCTTTTTTAGACATTTGCTCTCCTTGATACATACGTCCTTTAGCAGCTTTTTTAGCAAACTTTTTTTCTAATTTTTTTATTTTTTTAACAGGATCTGCCATTACTTCTTTTTCTTTTTACCACCTTCACCCCAGTTAGCAACACCTACTTTTCGACACTTAGCCATTGCACCACTTCTGTAAGCTGAAGTTTTAGGTCCGTATCTAGATACTACTTTATGATAGCAAGCATCTTTTACAGAACCACCCTTCTTCATGGTCTTAACCTTCTTACCTCTTTTACTTCGCTTTACAGCTTTGCAAGTACAATGTTTTTTCATTATGTTCCTACTTTTCTTTGAGCTTTTTTGTGAGATTGTCCAAATGTTGATCCACCTTTCATAGCTTTAACCATTGCAGCTATATGCTTTTTAGTATGATGAACTGAATGTTTTTGAAGTGTTTTTGCTTGTCTTGATGTAAGACCTTCTGTACTAATACCCTTAACAGGTTTATTTTTCTTAACTGCTTTAGCCATATCTTATTTTTTAGCAAACTTTTCTACTCCTGATATACCAAAACAACCAAGTACAACCCAAACAAAGGAGTTGTAAACATAATCATTTATTATCAAGTGATTACCTATCCATCCTGTAACAAGGTCAGCCACCATTATAAGGCACATTATAGCAAATGCTATAAACCCTACTATAGCTTTCTCATTCCAGTTATTATCGTCTTTAAATATCTCCATTATTTTCTTATTCCTCTATTGTCCAATCTGACTTAGCCATTTCAACTTTTATTTCAGAGTGGGTGTATGTTGTCTTACCATTCAAAAAAGATGGTTGATCTCCATTATACTTTACTAAAGCTTTAGATCCATCAACGCTATACCTTAACATAGCAGCATTTCGATTTATTAGCTTAGAGAAGTCTATAACAGATTTTTCATCTGTAATTTCTGTAGTATTTAATATTACGTATGTAACCATATTACTTATTTATTAAGGTGCGTCAGATGAAAATGTAGGACCACCAGATGTCATTCCTGGAAAGCCATTTAACTCAACTATTGAAACACTACTTAGCTTTATAGTAGAATTATTACCATGATTCATAAGAACAAAGTGCTGATTTGTAGTTTGTCTCCAATAAACGTAATGAGTTCCAACAGTTTCAGGTAGATCATACCAAACGTCATGATTATATTGAAGTTGAGTAACACCATCCACATCAGATACAGTGTAGGTGAATTTATATACCTTACCAACAGTTAAAGCGTTTGTATTTGAACCATTAGTACAAGCCCATACTCTAGAAGGATCAACAGCAGCCTGACCATTAGGATGTTCTAAAATTAACTCACCATTAGCTATACTAGAGCCAATATTAGCATCATCAGTTACAATCCAACCTAAAGAAAATGATGAAGTAGAAATATCCCCAGAAGAAGAAAGATCTGAATTAACTAATTTTTCAGAACTAAACCCAGGATTATGAGCGTCATGAACTATACCATCTGCTTTGTCATCATTAGGACCATCACCCATTTTCCAGTATTGCTGCAGATTAGCACTATTATCATAATTACCTCTATCAAAGTTTAAATTAAAAGGTCTTCCAGAGTTGTAAATAGCAGATACAGCATCAGAATCTAATTCTATATTCCATATAGCAACTTCATCTATCTTGCCTTCTATATACTTACCTCCACTACCTCTATATTTACCTATTAGAAGGCTTAAACTGTTAGTTATATCAACAGATGAAAAAGAAGAAATATCATCTCTATTTGCTTCACTTCCATTAGCGTAAAGAACTTGATCTCCAGATCTATTTACAGTTACTGCTATATGATGCCATGTATCAACAGCTAAACCTGTTACATGACTCTCAGCTAGATCTAGACCTGATCCAAAAACAGAAAAAAACCTAACCTGTCCAGTTCCCTCAAACCAAATAACGCAACCTAAACCAACTCCTGCTGTATTTCTATTGTCAAGAAGAGCAGCGTGTTGATCCCACGTAACACCATCTGCTATTTTGAACCATAGTGATATAGAAAAATTATTAGTATCAAAGTCTACTATCCCACAATCTAAGTGGTCGTCTGTACCATCTAAATTTAAACTATACTTAGATTCTATCGCAGAGGATGATGTTATGTTATTTCCAAGACTAAGCATATCTTATGCTTCAACATTTCTACCTGTTGGTGCTAAATACAAAATGCAAGTTCCACTATTTAACTCAACTTTATCCCAATTACCATAAATTGTAACTCCTTTAGGAAAAACGTGAGATGTTGTAACTATTACTGCAAAATTACTTGTTTCACCAGTAACTGCTCCACCCCAAGGTGTTGCTATTTCATCTTCTCCATCTACAGTACTTATGCAAGCGTTTTGAAGATGTGAACCATTAGCATTTTCTAAATTTTGAAAAGTAGTATCTTCAAGAAATGTAATTGCACAAATATATTTTGTAGAAGTAGTTGCTGATACATCTAACTTATCACTATCTCCAACTAATAGGGTGCTACCATACTGACCCATACTAGCTTCTTGATATTTTGCTCCTGATAAAGCCATAATATTTTATTTTAAATTTTTATTTTATACGCAAATGTAATGATAATTTTTTAATTATTATAAATTTATTATCTTTGACCTAATTTAATCTAAGCAAATGAGGAATTATCTGAAGTATCTTAGTGATACCATATACTCCTTCCAAAGAAAATACGATCTTACAGACAACCAGATAAAGTTCCTCCTCTTTATAAATGATGAGAAGGGGTCCTTTACTAAAAAGTTTATAAGGGAGAATATGTTTGCTAGTAAAAGGTTCATTGACAGGACATTTCCTGATCTTGTAAAAAGAGATTATATCTTTGTATTTGAATCAAGGGACTGGGGACCAGGTCAACCAAACCAGTATCGTGTTACTAACAAAACAAATAGGTTGATAAAAAAATTTTATAACGTCCTAGAGGGGACAGAACAAATTTAAAATGGCGAAAGCAAAAAAAATTAAACGTCAAACAGAAAAGGAAGCTAAAAAAGAGCTTAAAGAATCTGGAGAACTAAAGGGTAAATCTAGATCAGAGAAGAAAAGACTTATTCGAGTTGCTGCACTAAATAAAAGAAGCTACCTAGACGATCAAGGCGTTAGAAGAAGTGGTCAAAAGCCACTAGAAGGTATTATGACTTCTAGACCTAAAGCAGTTAACACTGCGTCAAAAGCGTCAACACCAGTAGTGTCAAAATTCCCAGACGCAAAACAAACAGCTGAAAATAATAAGAGAGTATTATCAAATCAAAAAGCTGAGGCTGCAGTTAAGCCAGGAGAAACCTACATTAGAATAATGAAGGATGGAACTAAGAAAAAAGTTCGTAAGCCAAAAGTAAAGTCTGTAAAGAAAGCACCAGGTGGGGCAACGATGGGTAAAAAGAAAATGCCTATGTATAATAATGGAGGTAAACTACCTCCATCTGCTGTAGAAAAACAACAAGAATTAGTAGATAAGCTTACTAAGCAATACGATGCAAATAGAATTAGTATATATCCACAAGGAGCAAGAGGAAAAGAAATTGCTCAAAAACTAGAAGAAGCTACTCTTAAACTTAAAGAACTTCAAGGTGGTGGCTCTGGTCGTATATACAAACTTGGCGAAAAAAACGATAAAGGAATTGTCAATAAATATGAAACACCTTTTAAAAAATATATGAATTATAAAGCAAGTAAAAAGAAAAAAGCAATGTACGGATCAAAAGTAAGAGCTGTTAAAAAAGCACCAGGTGGTGCAGCAATGAAGAAAATGT
>Ga0181373_1000044_pt1 | contig 43817 bp, 22 predicted proteins | sample LowvirmetaG_3_FD_130159 | JGI IMG/M metagenome (GOLD analysis project Ga0181373, IMG submission 130159) | Marine viral communities from the Subarctic Pacific Ocean - Lowphox_09 viral metaG | ecosystem: Environmental > Aquatic > Marine > Oceanic | place: Subarctic Pacific Ocean | collected... | reverse complement strand
TACTTATGAGAATAACAGAAAAGAAATACATAAAAAACTCGCACAGGCAACAGAGTTTCAGCGAATTGGAAAACTTCGTGAATATGCCGAACTCATTCAAGAAGTGGAAGAACTTGAAAAAAGACAAAACGGATAACAAATATCCTTGACTTTTCCAGTCAAACACAATCGATTACTTATATACAACAACGGAGAAAACATGTGGTTTAAAAATACATCAGGTAAAAAAGATGCTATGTTAACATTCGCAGTAATATCATTTACTGTAGTTACGATTAACTTACTCTTGTCAACATTTTCAGAAATTACAATCTTTGGAAATCCGGTTATACTTTCAGCACTAGATACGGGAACAATGACTGCTTATTTGGGAGCCACATTTACTGCTTATGTATCTAGAAGGTGGACTGATAAGAAATATTCATCAGAAAATGGCGCTTTAGATGAGAACGATTAAGTCTTTTTTTAAAAAAACAATATCCGTTATAGTTATAGTTTTTGCAGCGATTGTTTCGTTCTTCTTCCTGTCAGGTCTAACCAGAAAAGAGGAAGAGGAGTCTGTAGATAGATTAAAAGGAAGGAATGACATTCTTGACAAGAATACTATTAGAGTAAAAGAAGATGTTGATTCGTTGAACAAAGAAATTGAACAGCATAGAAATAATATTAAAAATATAGAAAAAGAAAAAAACAATGAAGGTTTGGATTCTTTTTTTGACAAAAGAGGTTTTTAAAATGATTAAAGATTTGAAAAAGCTAGCTTCTAGTATAGATGATGAAAATATGAAAAAAGAAATTTTAAAAATCTCAAAAGAGATTGAAGATAGGCATATCTTAAAATTAAACAAAAAAGAGTTAGAAGAACTTATTTCTGACAAGGTAGAGTATGAAGATGAACTTGGTAACATTTCTGTTGATATTATTGCCTAGTGTATTTGCTGGAGATATAAAGAAAAAAGGTCAGGTCTTAGAGGAAGACTCATATGTCTTTTCCATTGACGAAGCCGAAAGACTTAAAGAAAGACTTGCGGAGCTTGAAAAAAAAGAAAAAATTCTTTTAGAATATGAAAAAATGTATAGCCTTATGCAGAGAAAAGACACCTTGTATGAAGATTTAGATGAAACATACAAGCTAAAGGAAGAAAATTATAATAAAATAATAAAATCTTTAGATCTTCAAAATGAGAAGTATAGAGAGAAAATAAAATATAATGATCTAGAAAATAATATAATAATTGGTACTACTTTTGTCGCTACGGTATTATCTTTTATTGCTATAGATTATATTAATGATAATTATATAGACAAATAGGTTTTTAATATGTCCAAGTCAAAATATCCAAGCAAAATAGACTCATCCGTAGAACTACCAATTGTTAGAGACAATCTTATTCAGGTGGGGTCTGAAGTTATTAATTCTTTAAGATCTGCGGTTATACAGATAGAAAAAACTCTTGGAACACTTCCAAATGGTGACGAGTCCATAAGTGTTTCCGACAGGCTTAGCCGATCTTTGGACGAACTTGGAAACATAAAGAACTCTGCAGTATCTGCACTAAACCTTTTACAGGGGCCGATTAAAAATGAAGATATTGCCGATGGTGCAAGGATCGAAGAATCTAAGGTTGACTTAGATTACTCAACCAGCAGTTTATATGGTCAAATAGTTTATATTTCAAATCATCTCGATAACATTATAAAGCAGGTCAAAGAAGTTTCTTTGTCCTTAGCTATACACATAGATAAAAACGCTGTTGCAGCACATCTTGGTAAGAATATAAGAATTGAAAAGATAAGTAGTGTTATAAGTGATATTGCAACATTAAATTTAGAAATACAGTCTTTAGAAGATTTTATAAATGAAATTGTTCATAAGCACATAAACTTTTCTGGTTTGAATATTTCTGAAACTAACAATTCTCATTCTGCAAATCAAATTTTTTATGACTCTTCAAACACACCTATTGTTTCAAGCTCTGTACAGGGTGCTATAGATGAACTTACTGGAACTGAAAATACTATAATTAAAGATTTAAAAGATTTATATTTTGAAAATGGATATTTAAAATCAGCGAGCATTACTGGAAGCTCAGGATTCGGAATGCTTTTGGAAGATAATGTTTCAATATCTTATTTCAAATATACACCTTCAGATGATAGTTTTAAAACAGAAATAACCTACTCTGGCACACTAGTTTCTGATCCTAAAAAGTTTGATTACATTGTCATTGATAATTTCGCCTATCAAATATTTAAAGTTGACTCGTCTACAAATACAATTATTATATTTGGAATATTTTCTGCAAACAGTCTATCTTCTGTTTCTGCCAGCATTTACTCTAACCCCTATAAAGAATCTAATGTTTCTGGTTTTTCACTTTCCCCTGTCTTTACATCAAATTTATCTTTTTCAAAAACTATAAAGGTTGTAAACCCAAACTCTACATTTATAATTTCTGATGTTGTTTTTCCTAATAGCATAGACGGGTCAAATAGTTTATTTACAATTCATTGTGATTCGTTTAGAAGTTTAGAGGTATCTACGACAAACCCTTCTGGAAATGGAATTGACTCTATTGTATCAAGATTAAATGAACAGTTTTGCTCTGAAAACTTTCCGGCTTCTGCTTTCCGCATTGAGACATCCGGTGGATCAAGAATCTGCCTTTCTCTTGATCTTATTAATAGCGCACAAAAAACATATTATATTAAATTGCAGTCATCAAATTTATCTTTAAATCATTTAGGCTTTGCAGATTTTAAAGATAAAAGCATTTACGGTAACTATGGAAGTAAGTTTCATCTAAACGGAGAAGAGAGTTCTTCTTTGTTAACTGTTTTGTCATCAACGGAAGTTCTTCCTGTGTCAAATTCAAATAGAATAAGCTCAGAAGAGTCCGGAGAAAACTTTATAGATCTTGGCATTAAATTAAATGATCTGATTACCATATACGACAGAGGTTCTGACACTGGAACTTATTTAGTAAAGAGCGTGACGCAAGACGAAATTACTGTTGATCTAAAAACCGGAAAACTTTTAAGCGGAACAAATGGTTCGGGCTATAAAATAGAGGTTGTTAAAAATTCAATAGGCTTTGACTTCTTAGTTCCTGAAAAACTTAGCTCTTCTATAAATGCAACAATAAATCTTGATATATTTATGACAAAAGATTTTGACATATACTCTCAAGCAAACTTAGAATATGAGAATATAATATCTGGAACTGAGCCTTTATTTGATCTATTCTCAACTTCTGTATCCGATGAGACTACAGAACATTTACTTACAATAAATCTAATAGATCCGGCATCTCCAAGTGACGGCTTAATAGTTGGTATAGATTCATCTGAGTACTTTATAAATGCCAACCAAGGTGTTTATAGTCTTGATATATTTTCAAATACAAACAAGGTTATTGAGTTTAGAGTCAGGAATCTGTCTGGCCTTATATCATCCATATCTACTTCTCCTTATTCTAAAAATATTTATATTATAAAAAACAACAATGATAATGCCTGTCTTTCTTTGGGTTCTGTAAAGTTTGACAGATACAGACAGCTTTTGACGGGTTCGGATAACTTTTTTAGAAAGATAAAGCCTGTGAAGAATGGTAACTTTGGTCTGGGCAATATATCTGATGAGTTTGTAAAAGAACATATAAATAAAAGATATGATGAATTAAGGTCAAACGGAGTTGTTTATGGATTGGAAATAACCAATCCCGCTTTATCCGGAACTGAATATTTATTTTCTATAAAATCTGGCATTGCTTATGTCTCTGGTAAAAGATTTGAGATAAAAAATGCTGAGATAACAACTGATATATCATCTTCTACGGATTCAAAATATTTTATCGCAATAGACAGATTTGGTAATGTTGTGGCGAAAGCGGCAACTGCATCTGCATGTTCCAATCCATTCTCTCAAGAAAACTTCACAGTTGTTGCGACTGTTGAGTATGCAGGAGGCTTGTTTTCTGTATTTGATTTAAGACTACTTATAAGTGATTTAGATTTTAAAATATTAAATGAAATAAAAGTATCTCCAAATGATGCATTTGCTCACTTCAGCTCTATAAACAAAGCTTTGGGGTATGCAAAAAGATTTTCCGAAATATTTCCAGGTGTTGGTACTCCAACCGTAAAATTAAAGTCTGGAACTTATAAAATAAACATAAATCATTCTGACAACCCTACAACTAGATTTACCGCTACGTCTTATGATGAAGTTATAGATCAAGATGGCATTTGGATAGACTTCCCTGTTATAATATCAGGCGAAGGAGATACGACTGTTATTGACATAACTGAGGAGTGGAGTACAACTTCTGGCTCAGACAAGTATACAGAGTTTGAGAATCGTGGTGGTATTTACATTGCAGGAAGTGGCATTACAACCTTTCCGACAAAAATTGGTTATGGCAATCTAACATTTGGAAAGGTGATTTTAAAAGATCTATCTCTAAAGAATTCAAGAATTTATTTAATTGATCCAAAAATTGATAATGGTGGTTCTGCATTTGAAACATCTCATGAGTTTATAAATGTAACTTTTGATGGAAATCCTGATACCGGTACACCGACAGAGTTTGATAGACAGTGCATATTTTTAAAATCTTTATCTACAGTTGGTATAAATAAAGGAAACTTTACTGTCGATAGATGTAACTTTTTAAAGTCTGGTATATTTTTAGAGGGCGGGACTGAGTTTTTTAAAAATATTATAATTTCAAATAACTCTTGGACGGCATTGTCAAATATCTATGATCCACTAATCAGTCAAGATGACATATCTTCATCATTAATAATGTCAAGATCAAATGAGGCATCTAACATATCGGTTTATTCAAATATTTGCAAATCATTTTATTCTGCTAGTGATCAGATAATTTGTGCTGGATTTGCAAATATAACAGATGCATCTCCTGCGGGATTTTCTATTATCAAAAACTCCAGCTACTTTTCTGGAAGCATAATAGCTTCGGAAGATATATACGCTAGAGATTCAATATTCTCAGACAAAATAGAAATTTTTAATACTTCAGATTCTTCAAGGCTTAGTAATGATGCAGTTTATTTAAGCAATTCTTCCGCATCTATTGGGGTAGTTGTTAGAAGTGATATAGAAGTTCAAGGAAATTTAGAAGTAGATGGTAATACAACATTTAGCTCCACTACAACATTTGACGCTACTGTAGATATAAACGCATCAGCTGATATATCAGGCAGTTTGAATATAGGCGGAGACTTAACGATCTCAGGAACTTATCCTATTTCGTGTGCTTATACTGCCAGGGTTCTTGTTGATACCACTAACACGTTTGCTTTCTTCAGATTCAAGTCTAGAGATGATGATCACAGCGTTACATATGGTTCCGCAACACTTTCTGACGCTGCAAATGCAATAACCGACCATGCTTTACTGCCGTCTTTTGCGGACGGTGAAATATTAAAAATAACATTAAAAAATATTAGCGCAGGAACGAGAATCGGAACTCTAAAGGTATACAAAATAGCTCAAGGCGAAGCACTTCAGCTTGAAGAGTTGTATGTTGAAATAGAGTCTATTAGCTTTAACCTATTCGGGTATGATTCTGATACATTTAATATTTCTGGAGCATCCTTTTCTAAAGATGACACTTTATTGTTTGTTGTCGAAAATACAGGATCTGGAACAATTGAGACAGTAATGAATGTCTTAATTAAATATACTATATAGGAAAATAAATGTCAAAATCAAAGTATCCAAATAAAATAGATTCTTCTTTAGAGCTGCCAATTGTTAGAGACAACGTAACTCAGATTTCAGCAGAGCTTTTTAATTCTTTGAGATCTGCAATTATACAGATTCAAAAAACCTTAGGAATTCTTCCAAATGGTGATGAGTCAATTGACGTATCTACTAGATTGTCGAGTTCTTTGGATGAGCTTGGAAACATAAAAAAATCCGCAATATCTGCCCTGAACCTTTTACAGGGGCCAATTAAAAATGAAGATGTCGCAGATGGTGCAGAGATTCAGGAGTCTAAGATAAACTTAGATTACTCAACAAAGAATCTTTATGGCCAAGTTGCGTCTGTAAGAAAAGATTTAGAAAATATAATAAAAGTTGTAAATGATTTTATTTTAAGATTAAGTATTCATCTGAACACAGACTCTATCAATCAGCATGCTGCAGATCAAGTATTTGTAGAAGAAACAAACAGTTTGCCATCCGGATTTGCTACAGTAGAGTTAACTCAAAAAAGTTTGCAAGATGTTTTGGATGACATATATGATAATCATATAAATCTAGACACTGCTAACATAACTGCGACTAACAGATCACATACTGCGTCTCAAATTTATTTTAATAATACCGGGTTGGTGCTTTCCTCGACAAATGTTCAAGATGCGATAAAAGAAGTCTCAGGAGATTTTGGTGAGTCTTTAAAAAATCAATTTGACTTGCTTAACTCTAATGGCATATTCAAGTTTGGAAAAATATCAAATCCATATATATCTGAAGATTACGAAATAGCTGTAAGTTCTGCAATATGCAGCTATTCGCTTGATAATTCTCAGTTTACAACATTATTTTATCAAAATAATCAAAACGTTTTAATAGACATAGTTGAGTTTGACATTATAGAACTTTCAAATGAATCTTTAAATTATATAGAGTATTTTAAAATTAAATCTGTATCAACGGACTCTTCTTCAAACATAGCAAGCGTTACGATATATGGGTCGCCGAGAAAGAATGATAACGGATCTTTCTTTATTAGAGTTCTAAAAAATAATTATAAGTTCTTTAATAACGCCGGCCTTTCAACTCTTGCAAGATCAAGCTTTAGCTCTTCATTTGAACCATCTTTAGTTTGTCAGCATCCGAACGCCGCAACTATTATCTCAAAAAGATGCATGCCAAATCTTGTAAACTCGTCTGCAAAAAATATAACTATAGAGAATGAAAACGGATCTTATACAATAGATGTATTTGATAACTCTATATTGGAACAAACGATCGAATCTATTCTTTTTAAAATTAATAATTACTGTGTTCAGAATAATTTACCTATATTGGCATCAAAAATTGTTCAAGAAAATTTTTCAGAAATAAGCTTGTCTCATGGTGTACCAAATATTGCAGCAGATTCTAAAAAGAGATTTTTAAAAATAAAAACATCTACAGATGATGCATCTACGGTTCTTGGCTTTTCCACTTATATAGACAAAGAGATTGTTGGATATGGAAGGAACTCTGTTTTGAATAATGGAGAGGTTATAGAGAGTCCTATAGAAACAATTGTGTTGACCGGATCTCAAATTGTTCAAAACATCGGAACAAATACTATATCTGGATCTAGCATAAACTTTTTGGAACTTGGAATAAAAAAAGGTGATTTAATATTCTTAGACACAGCAGAAGCTGCCGATACTGGATTCTTTAGCATATTTGATGTCAGCTCTTCTAGTATAACTTTTGATAATTCTTCATTCTCTTTTTCAACGTCATCTAGTGTTTCTAATCAATACTTTATAATTAAGTCTGGAACTAATCTATCTGATTTGTCTCCTGAGTTTGTATCTGGTTTGAATATTTTTATTCTTACAGACTTAATACTAGAGAGCAATCAGGTTATATCAAAGAAAAGAGTTGAGTATGATATATCAAATTCAAATGTCGGATTTAATATAATAGTAACTAATGTTTCAAAAGGGTATCTTGTAAATGGAGAAACTTCTGGAATAGAGATAAGCACATCTAAGCTTTTAACCTTTACTGATATATATGGAGTTTCTAATACAGAACAGCTAACTGGAGATGGACCAGTTAGGCTTTTTTCATCAGATGGATTATCTTTTATTGATATTTTCGTTTTTGGATTTTCAACATCTTTAATATCGACCGTAAGTTTAAATCTTTATGGCTTTTTGGAAACACCTCAGAATGAGTTTCTTCTATCAAGAAGTGTTTATTCCTATAATCTTGGGTTTGTTTTGGGATATGGATCTGGATATGGTATACCTCAAATACTGGACAAAAGGACTTTTGGGACTGTTGCTGCAAAGAATATTTCAACTACATTTTTTGAAAAAATAATTGAAGGCCCAAGGCATGAACTTAGATCGTCAGGATTTATAAAGGGTTGCGCTCTTTCTAACTTCTCAACAACTGGAAGTAATGTAACTTTTGACATATCCTCTGGGGTTCATTATGTTAATGGAACAAGGAAAGAGTTTTTCGGAGCTTTAGGCTACAGTTACACGAGACTTACCTCTAAGCCTCTTTGGATTATTTTTGATAAGCATGGTCATGTGGACTTTATTGAAGCTGAGCCTCCGAATCTTTTCGATACGTCTGATAAAAATATAATCGGTGTTTACGATGGTTCCTCTTTCTCTGATTTGAGAATTTTTATTAATCAAATCGATAGAAAAGTTTCAAATAGAATTATTGTTGCTAAGAATATACAAGATGGACATTTTGATGATATACAGAATGCTTTAAATTATATAAAAAAAATTAGACTTTTTAACCAAAAGGACTTCGAACTTGCCTTGTCTGGTGATTTTGAAATATCTGAACCTATAACTGTTGAAGGCGGACTCAAGATCTTCTCAGTAGGAAAAAGTTCTTTGTTAACATCGAACATAACCGGTCAGACGTCACTAACTCAAAACTTTGGAATTGATTCGTCTACATCATGCTTGTTTTTTGTAGAGAGTGATTCTAATGTAACTTTTGAAAATATAAAGTTCAGAAGTTCAAAGAATTTCATATCAGCAGCAATCTTGGCAGAAGGGTCTTCTGGCACTTCAAACCTAACGGTAGAAGGCTGTAATTTTGAAAATCTTTCGTCTTCTCTGTCTGGAGGTTATTTCTTCCCTGTTGTCATTCAGAACGTTGCTTCAGGAGGAGCTATGGAGACCTCTGGAAGTTGCGGTGGTCTTTTGTTTGTAAATAATTATTTGAGAAAAATGGGTAACGAGTATGGCTGCATACAGGTTGGATTAGTATCTTCATCTCCGATAGATGTTGAGTCAATAATTGTTTCAAATAATTTCTTCAAAGGAAGCTCCCCAGTTATAGGCACATCTGCCTTTAATTATCATATTGTTCAGTTCAATGACAAATATGATAGCCCTACAATGATTACTACCGGCAATATAAGCGGTCTGTCAGTAGCGGGCAACGTATACGAAAGTTAGGATTAAGTTATGTCAGAAAGAGAAATAAGCGCAATAGATGCAATATATTTAACATTAGACAAAGTAAAAGAGCTGACTGAAAATGTTAGCTCAATGAAAGATACAATCAGTGAATTAGAAAATAAAGTTTATGTTTTAAACTCTAGAATTTCTAAATTAAATAAAGAATCTAATAAACCTGTAAATAAAGAATATGAAAGATCTCCTAAAGCTGTCTCTGATAACTCTTTAAATCAAAAGAATTACACATCTTCTACAGTACAAGAAAATAGTGGATTAATTTTAGGAAAAGTAAAACTATATGGATATATAAAAAACAGTTCAATGTTTCCAATTAGAGGAGTCAACATAGAGCTATACAAGGATGGAAAACAAGTTAGAAAAATACTTACAGATAAAGAAGGATATTGGGAAGCTAGAATACCAAGTGGTAGATATATTGTAAAGTATATTCATCATAAATTTAAACCTGTAAGTAAAGATATTACAATAAGTGATAAGGATAAAGAATTTGAGGTTAGATAATGCTTGCTGTTAAGGTTTACTTAGAAAAAGAAAATAGAGATCAGAATTTCCTAAAAGAACTTTCCAAGATAGCGGAAAGGATAGGTGGAGACTCTAAAGAAACCATGTCGATTGTTTCGGATAATTCAACAATTGAAATCGTTTCTGGTAATCAAAACTCATTATATGAAGAAGATGCAGAAATTGTTGTAGAGGTTTTAGTAAAGAAAAAGCTTTATTTGTCAAAAAGCGATTTTAAAGAGAAAGTTTTCAAAGAACTAAGTAATTTAGACGGATGATTTATGCCTATAACGAATCAAGAGCTACCTGGACTTGGGGCTAACTCAGAGCATTATGTTACATCATCTTATTATTTTGATAATTATGTTGTTCAAAATAATTTAATTAAGCATCCAAAGAATTTGGTTATTGATTCCTTAAGAAATAGATTTGCTCAAGATTCAAAATATACCTATAGACAAGACGAATACGGATTTCCACTAACTCCAGATAACACCGGTCAGTCATACGATACAGATTTTTCTACCAAAATTTTAATATCAGAAGCTTACAGGTATGAGGTAAAATTCTTTCCCGCAATAGTTATTAAGGCAAACGGCGGAAGTTACAAGCCTCTTTCTTTTAATCAAAATGGAACGATTAAGTATAGAACAGATTTGATAGAAGATGCGTTTGGCGGCAAGAAACAAAAAAGCATTCCAACTCACAAAGTGTACGCCGGTATGTGGGACCTGAATTTGGAAGTTACAATTCTTGCTAGAAGTCATACAGAAGTTTCTGAACTAACAGATGCGGTTGCCCTAATGCTTCAGTACTCAGACTGGCAAGAATTAAGAGCAAACGGTCTTTTAATAAAATCAATGTCTGTTAGCGGCGAAAACGCAGAACAGTATATTAATGATTTTATATATAGTCACTCGATAACATTGGGGTGTCTGTCTGAATGGAGGGTTGAAATACCTCTTCAAAATTTAGTTGAAAAAGTTTTATTAAATATAGAGTCAACAAAAACACCTTCTTATCCTGTAAAAACAAAGGCTGATCAGGTGAATTTGAATTTTGACGACATAATAGATTTGACTAAAATATAACTACTAATAAAGGAAAGTTTAAATGATATTAAAAATAAATAAATATTTTGGAGGATTTTAATGGCTAATATACCAGGTATTTCAGGTTATGTCCAACCAGGCACATTTGCTAGAGACAGAGTTGTCTCTCGAAGTGTTTCTGTTCCTGGTGGTCTTAGAACCTTAGCATTGATGGGATTTGGAGAAACTACTTTCACGCTAGTTTTAGGCGCACAGGGAAGTGGACAAGACGGAAACGCAACTCCAAGTGGGGCTTCAAGGAATGGAAGATTTTTTACAATTCCTAACGCTCCTTTGGTTGCCGGCAGAACTAAAATTCTTTTAAATGGTCAAGAGCTTGCAATTATTGAAAAAGCTTTTGGATCTTCTGATACTGTAGAAAAAGGGTATCAGGCTCAGTTGGATATTGAAAAAGGAATATTAGGATTGCAGCCAGCTAGTTTTGCAGATCAAAGCGGATCTTTATACTCTGCAAATTCTTCAAATATTGGTGACGGAGAGGTTCAAACTGGATCAGTTTCTGAGCTTGAAGAATTGGCAATCCTTGATGAAAACACACCAGAGGAGACTTGGACTCTTAGATGTGTATCTGTAACCAAAGATTCTTTAGGTGCGAACATAAAGGGAAAAGCAAAGTTTTCTCTAACAGGTTCTGTATCTGGACAGTTAAAAGATTCAAATGGAAATGCTTATTTATTTTCTGATACTTTTAAAGAAGGAAGTGCAGGTAGTGTTTACAAAAATACAGACCTTGCAACATCTGGAGGTTATGAGCTGATGGATGGCACTAACAGAGAGGGTGCTGATGGCATAGCATCAGACAAGGCAGGTGCTTGGGTTCTTGGAACATCCACTACTGATACATCTTTCAAACATATTGCTATTCCTCTAGACTCCACTCTTATTTCGACTACTGGCACAGATGATGATGACTCATTTGTCGATAGAGTTCAGGTTGGAGACTTTTTAGTAACATCATCTGGAGCGGCAGGACAGGCTACAGCAGGTTTTCACAAGATTACAAAAATAATTAAAAAAGTTCAAGACGACATGATGGACGCTTCTATAGCAAATCATAATGATAAAGGTTATCTTGTTTTAGAATTAGAGACATCTATAGATGTAGATGGAACAATCGCACTTGATGCGTGTAATGAAAGCCTTGACCTTTCATCAACATCTGTAGGGATAGATTTCACTCATACTCAGTGGGGCATTGTTGGAGATGCTTTTAAATTAGTTGCAACAAATGCCTATGTAGATACTTCTGCTGTAGATCTTTTTGACTCAAATGATTTAAATAAAGTATTACTAACTACAGGTACAATTGAAAAGAGATATTCTGTAAAATCAATCACTCAGCCTGGTTTTGGACAGACTCACTCTGTATTGAGAGTAGCTGAATATGGAAATGAAGATTCAGCATTCGCCAATATAGCTGCTGACGAAACTGGATTAACATATTCTCTTGTTGAGACAAATGAGGTTTTAACAGTTGGTATAGATGGAATTTCAGGATCAGTCTCCTCAGCATTTTCTGTTGGCGATAAATTTACAATAAAAGTAACATCAAAAACTTTAAAAAAGAATGACGCTCTTGAGGCTAGATGTATTCCTTCTCTTAATGTAAATGACCCTCAATTATTTGTAGAGGCAGCTGATCTATTTACAAAGCACGGGACAACAACCGTAGAGAATACAATTGCTTTAGGATCTCAGATTGCATTTGAAAATGGCGCACCAGCTATTCTGGCAACTCAGTGCAAACCTTCTGTTCCTAGAAAAACAGAAGAAACTTTGATCGAAGAAAGAGATTCCAATGGAGAAGGCGGATTGCAGGTCGATACCGCTTCCGTTGAGGCGAACGACTTAACGTTCCCAATATCTGAAGTTCTTCAAGGTGGATATAGAAAAGGAATGCCTGATTCCGACACATCTGTAGTTCTTGTAAAGATTAGAAATGGAGTGGAAACCCAGATTTTTCCAAACAAATCTAGCTTTTATTCTGTTGAGCAAGCAGACTCTACTGGAAAGCAAACCTTTGCAGACAGCTCTTCACAATATGCTTTCTCATACACAGTATGTGCAACCGATCAGAAAGAGTTTGGTTCAGGTGATGATGGAGCCATAGCTGAAGACTCTGGGTCTGCGACATTTACAACTCAAGAGTTTAACTTCAATTCAGAGCATGTTGGTAAGCAGATTTTAATAAAGTCTATAACCCATTCTGATGGAACCACCATATCCGATACCGTTGCGGAAATAAATACTTATTTAGATACCGGGTCAAACACCATATTTGAAGAAACTGTAGGAAACGTAAAATATTCTACAGTGACAATTGATAGTGTTGTTAACGATGCCACCGTTATTTTAAGCGGAGTTTTCTCAACTGCAGTTACGGCATCTGACATTAGATTCACGGTTATTGATACAACTGAAACTTCAGATACATCTGCAGCTCTTTTATTAAATAAAACTTTATTTACATCTGGAACGTTGCAAAATGGAGATGGACTTAAGATTAAATATATTGATCAAAATGATGCAGATTTCTTTGATACAAATTGGTTCGAAGCTTTTGAGAAGTTAGAAGCTTTTTCTGCACAAATAATTGTTCCTCTTCCAACTCAAACAATTTCATCAATCTTTCAAGCGGCGGTTACTCATTGTGAGACTATGTCTTCAATCGCAAATAGAAAAGAAAGAGTTGCTATAGTTGGAGCTATTAACGGAGTAACAGATCAGGCTCTCATTGGTAACAAACTAGTTGCAATTGAAGATGTTGGTGTTATTGAGGGAATTCAAGGTGATGACGCAGAAGAAGTATTCCAGGAAAACATTGAAGACCTTCAAAACTTTAAATTGAATGAAAACTTTACATCCAAGAGATGTGTGTACATGTTCCCTGATCAGATTGTAAGAAACATAAACGGAACAAATACTATTATTGATGGATTTTACATGGCTGCTGCGGCAGCAGGTAGACTGGCGGGAACGTTTAATGTTGCAATACCTCTTACGAACAAAACCTTAACAGGTTTTAATATTTTAAGAGATAGAACTTATAGTCAGGTTATTTTGAATCAGTTGGGTTCAGTTGGAGCAACCGTAGTTGAGCCAATAGCAGGAGGCGGAAGAACTCTCGCGGCAAGAACTACATCCAATTCTGGATTTATAGAAGATGAAGAAGTGTCTATAATCTTCATCAGAGACAGAGTTAAAGAAATTATGAGACAAAGTCTTCTGGGATATATTGGAACGGTTCAAGACTCGTCTACAAATTCTGTAATCCAAGGAAGAGTTGTGACAATTCTTAATTCACTTATTAATCAAGGCTTAATAGAAACTTTTGCTAATGTTTCTATAGAAAGAGACAAGGTTGATCCAAGACAAATAAATGTATATTTCAGATTTGTTCCAACATTCCCAATAAATTACGTATTCATTGATATTGAAGTTGGAATTAGCTAAAACTTAAGGAGATAAAAATGCCAGTAAACACAGGCTCGATACTAGATAGCAAAACAAGAACCAGTTTAAGTACTCAAGTTGTTATACTTGTAAATGGAGAACCTGTTGGCGCAGTTCAGTCTCTTGCAATAAGCCAAAATAGGCCGACAAAATCAATTCAAGAAGTTGGTACAGATGGTATAATTGAAATTGTGCCATCCGGAGCAACAACTTATTCTGTAAGTTGCACAAGAATGATTTTTGACGGCCTAAGCATGCCAGAGTCTTTGTCAAGAAGCTGGGTTAACATTTCGGCTCAAAGAATACCTTTTGACATTATGATTGTTGACAAGTTTTTTGGAGACTCTCAAGAAGAACAAGTTGTAACAATATTGCATAATTGCTGGTTTAAATCCATATCAAAAACTTACTCTGCTAATGACTATACCGTACAAGAGCAAGCACAGTTGGATTGCGAATTCATTTCGACAACTAGAAACGGACTTCCCGTTGCAGAAACCCAAGGTCTTCATGGCGCAAGAGAGATACCTAATCGTCAAGTTGACGCGACAGGTGCTGAGGCCGCCGCTGACACAGGAAATAGAAGAGGGGCTATGGATTTCCCCGGAATCATTCAGGCAGCATACTAGAGTCTTTTACACTCTAAAAATAATGGCGCATTTATGCGCCTTTTCTTTTTTCTAATTCTATTTATAAAGTATAATAAGTTAGTAAGTAGGAGTTAAGTTTGTTTTATTTATTATCACTTTCTTGTGGTAGCGATATAGCTATAATTACAAGGCAAGAAAAAACACAGGATACCTTTGCTGAAGTTATTGCCAACGAAAGCGACACTGGTCTTGTAGAGGATACAGGTATCCCAGAGAATTCTCAGAGTGATTTCAACATTGGCTTTGCACAAATATATTTCAGACAAGTAGCATGTCCAGCTTGCGTTGGCCAATCAGGAGAGTTCAGTATAAGTGCAGAGCTTAACCTTTACGCTCCCACTTCAGCTAGTAATTTCGACTATATGACTGAGGCTGGCACCTGCACAACTCAGTTATTAGAAACGCAGGTTAGCTCTAACCCCCTACAGGCTACACAGCCAGTATATTTCAACGACTTACAGTTATTTCCGTCTGGACAAGGTTTTTGGCAGAATTCAAACATATATGAGTATCAAGTGCAAAGACAAACTCCGTATACAGTGCTTACTGAATATGGGGATATCTCGAATGCATTTGTGTCAATAGAGGGGTTTGACGACATCCAGCCTTATACACTTTTGTGGGTTGATCCATCATATGCTTTCGATGCAGTTGTTTCAAAGTCTGGAACGAATTTTTCTTGGATACCCGTTCTATCTGGAGATCTTTTTGAAATAATTGTAGCCGTTTACTCACCAGATGGCTCACAACTACTTGGAGCAGTATCTTGTATGGAGTATGATGTAGGATCTATGTTTGTCCCTGGTCAATACTTCTCTCAATACCCTACGTGGTCTTTGGCGGCAGTTCATTTGATTAGACACAGAATAGGCACTGTGTATTCTGAAGAAATAAATGGAATCTTAGAGTCTCATATGATATGGGAAGTTATAGGAACTGGTCATATAGAATAATAAAAAATAAAAGTTTGGAGTTTTCGTGAAAAAAGTTAATAGTACAATGGGTCAATTTGAAAGAGAAAGCATTTTGAGTAAGCTTATATTCTTAGGAAAGACGTCTAATACTGTAGAGATACAAGGTTTCTCTTTTGAGATAGAAACGTTAAGTGAAAAAATGTCTAGAGAGGTTTTGTCTGAAATCTTAATGCTACCAGAGCAGCAAAGATTGGCTTATATAAAAGGCATAACTCTTTCAAAGTCAATTTCAAAAATAAATAATGTTTCTTTCGACGAGATGGTTATTGAAAAATTAAATTTTGAAAATAAAGAAGTTACAGACTTAAACCTAAGTATGGCAAAATCTGAAGTTGTAAATTCTCTGCAAATATCAGTAACTAATAAGCTTTATGAAGCATATGAAAAGCTAACTGAGGATATGAATAAGGGTGCAAAGGGGGACGAAATAAAAAACTAGCAAAGGAGCCTATAAGTAGGCTCCGCTGGAAAATATGCAAGGCTTTGTGCATACCTATAGACGATCCTTATTTTGATAGAGTTTCTGATCATCAATTAATTTGGTACTCCGAAAACTTGTCTATGGACTACGAAGAGAAATTAAACATTGTAGAGTACTGCATGTCTTTTGTAAATGGAGAAGCCGTAGAGAAGGCTAGGCTTTTTAGGAAGGGCGGAAATTTAAAAAGTTCAGAAAATATCGAAGATATATTTAAAAACAAAGAAAAGCGTGATGAATTTTTTAATAATTCAGATATAAAATCGCTAGCCAAGTCTTTATATAAAGATACTAATAATAAGAATAAAGATATAGCTAAGCTTGACTTAGAAAGCCCTTTGCATAAAATAATAAGGGACAAAGATTAACAATTGGTTAGATCATGGGCGCTTTAGATACTTTAAGAGAAATAACATCAAGTCTTCGCGACTCAAATAAGGCTGTTGAAGATACAAAAGCTATTTTTACCAATTTGGGTGCTGAAATCGAAAACAGCATGGCTGGTGCTGCAAAGAGTGGTAATAGGTTTAGTAAGGCATTTAAACAATTGTCTGATGGAATATCTTCTTCCGATCCTTCAAAAAGCATAAAGAAAGGTTTCGAGTCAATGAGCAAAGATGTTGAGTATTTCTCAACACTATTGTCAAACATGTCTGGGCCACTAGGTGAGGCTTTTGGTGTTTTTGGTGCATCCGCTGCGGGTATGGGAGAAGAGTTTGGAGACTTAATAGAGAATACAATGCCAATGCTTAGAGCGTTTGATCAGGCGTCTTCAGAAGTTAGGAGATTGGAAAGAAACTTCGGCAGACTTGGACAGACTATGGGGTATAGCTTTGAGGATACAAAAAAGTTTACAGAGCAGATGATGGAAATGATGTCCTATGAAGGTGAAGAGTTTTTTATAACTCCTCAAGAAATAGAGGCTGCGACACAGGCGTTTATGAAGCAAAGTTTTTCACTAGAAGAGTTGACTGAAAGTTTTGACATGGCGGGTAGATCTGCCTCAAAACAAGAAGCAGCACTCATGACCGCAAGAGCAACGGGTGAAGACTTAAGCACAACTGTAAGATTCCTATCAGACTCCGTTCAGAAAAGCGGCATGACATTTGAAGATGCTATTGCTCAATATGGCGCGATATCAGACGTTGCAAAGGAAACCGGACTTCAGTTTGATACGGTAAAAGACGCCCTAACAGGAGCTGTTAGTGGGTTTGAGTCAATGGGTGTAAAGATGGGCTTCGCACAGCCTATTTTTGAAGGTTTTACGAGGTCTTTACAAAAAGTCGGGCTTGGTATAAAAAACGCATCAGGCGAGGCAAGAGCATTTGTTAATTCAATGATTAATATGACTTCTTCTTATGAGAATATGTTTTTGCTACAACAGAGAGGGGGTTTAGAGACGGGTTCAGGCGGAGGTGCGCTAGGTGCCTCAATCGGAATGAGAGCAAGAATACTCGAAGCTGAAAGCACAGGTGATCAGTCTGCAATAGGCTTGGAAATGGCAAATTCTCTAAAGGAGACATTGGAGTCCTTCACTGGTGGTGAAATCGTCACTTTGCAAGAGGCGGCAGATTCTCCAGAGCTTCAGTCTACATTTTATGTGCAGGAGCAGTTACTTTCACAATTTGGTATAAGTGGTAGATCCGCAGAGAGGACTCTGGAACTCTTAGAAGGACTAGATGAGGCCAAAGCTATAGGTGACGAAGAAAGCGTTCAAAAGTTCGGAGAGATGATTGATAACGAGCTTAAAAGAGAGGACGAAACTTTGGGTGAGGCCGAGAAGACAAATAGACTGTTAAATCAAATTTCTGCACAAATGACGTATGGCAACGAACTTAGCAAGGCAATGATTACGATTAGAGAATCCCAGGCTGATACCATAGGGACAGGCTCAAGAGGTCTGATTCAGGCGCTTTCAGACAAGCAAAAAGAATTTTCTGAAAAGTTGGCAGAGGGTACAAATATAGAGGATTTGACCAGAATGTTTAAGTCAGATTTAGAAGATACAACAGCTAAGTTTATAGAGGATAACGCTGGTGCAGACAGAAGGGTTCAGGGTCAGTCTAAATCTGAAAGTACAAATATAAAAACAGAAGTCGTAATAAGTTTTAAAGGAGATTCTGATAAGTTATTTGAAGCATTAGATGCAACTTCAGGTATAGTGGCAGTTTCTAAAGAACAGATAGGGGGGCCATGATGCCTATAAAAAGAGAGACTATGATTATCAGTCTTCCAATAGATAATCAGGGTATCAAGTCACAAGGAAGCTTTGAAAACGGATCTGTCGCAGTTGGGGAGGGCAGAATATACATTCAGTTATATTTAAACCCGGAGTCTTTTAATATAACAGAAAGAAAGATTATAGGCTCTCAGCTTACAAAAGGCGGATATAATGTGCAGTATTGGGGAGAAGATCTGCAAAAGATTCAGATCGGAGGATCAACAGGATCTGGAGGTATAGAGTATATAAATCTTTTGAGATCTATATACAGACATGAGCAGATTCAGTTTAAAAAAATATTAAATGAAAGATTATATGCCTTAAGAGAAGAGGCGAGGCAGGCATCTTTAGAATCTAATAAAGATTTAAAACCAGACTACTCAAATGACTTCCAAGGCTTCTTGGCAGGGGCTACAGACTTTTTTTCAGACGGGCTGTATTCTGGACTGGTAAATGGTGCTGAAACATTAACAGATGTGTTGACGGGAGACTTTGTTCTCCCAAATAGAAAAGAATATGCAAACTTCTCAAATTCCCCTTCACTTGCATCTTTAGCATTTAATATAGAAATATATTATCAAGGAGAGATATACAGGGGTTATTTTGACGGTTTCACAACAACAGAGCAGGCGACTCAACAGGGTATATTTAACTACCAGACATCGTTTACAGTTCTGGAAAGAAGAGGTGAGCGGAAGAACTATATGCCATGGCATAGAAGCCCTATAAATCAAGGCACGGGAGAACCTCAAAAGGCATCGGTACCGACAGAGGGGCAGAGACTGGATGAGTTAAGTTTCCAATATGAGGATTCTGTAGAATTAACTTTATCTTCAACATTTTTACAGGACGAAGACAGTATAAATAACAGAGGTGTTCCTTTCAAGCCGATAAATAGAAGAGGTTAAAGTATGAGTTATAAAAGTTTTGTTGATTATTCTAGAAATAGAATAAAAAGTGTAGTTAATGATATAAAGAGCAATAAGCCGTTTTTTTTGCAGACTGGTCCGAATACCAACCCACTGTTACAATCTGGAGCCAAAGCAAGCCTGGATCGGGGTATTTATGAGAGTCACATACCAGATGTTGCAAACGTAACAAATCTTACCCCAAAGGCATCAATACTGATAAAGAAGAAAGCATTTTCAACTTTAAATGTTAATAATGATTTAAGATGGATGGATAAGTCAGAGAAGTTCCTGTTGAGGGCTACAAAGGCTTTGTTCGCATATAAGGTTCAGCAGATAAGAGCCTATGAGTCTATGTCAAAAATTGACAATTTTTTTTCAGAATATAATTCTCATAACTTAAATTTAATATATGGATTTCTATTGGAATTTGACAAGGCTACTGCGAGTAGCTTGTCAGAATCATCTCTGGGCTTTTTGAAGGCAAATAAGTTAATGGATCTGGAAGGTAAGAAGCTTGACATTTACGATCTATTAAAAAGAAATTATTTCTCTTTAGAAAACCAACTGACAACATGGATTGTAGACCCTACAAATATAGAGAATTACTCGACAGGTCCGGGAACTGGTGTTATTGAGATAAATATGTTTTCTTCTTTTGGTATAACTACAGGTGTACAGTCCTCTCCAAAGAGTGCTTCTATAACTTTAGAAGATCCTTATAACCTTTCCACTATTACAGAAAAAGACATAAACTTTGCAATAGAAGAAGCTTTTTATGGAACTTTTAATTTGTTTAAGTCTCTGGTAGATGGATCAAATACGATGAAGGATTCTTTCGGTCAAAACCCTACATTTAATTCATCAGAACTGTCTTCAATTGCGTTAAATGCTGCAGGATTAGGGGATGAGGATAAAACCTTTGATATAGAGTATTGTAGAGAAAGGCTGAGGACTTTTTATTTGGGAAAGCCATATATAAACCCTGCTGATTCTGTTCATTATTATATTTCAACAAGAAAAAACCTAAACAGATATGAAGATGAAACTTTAACTTTTGACGATTCCACAAATGATTTAGATGAGTCTGTCATAGAAGCAGAGAGGCTTTTGTACACCAGAGGCAAGCTCAATTTTGAAGAATATAAAAAAATAAGAAGACACGCAGACAGTTCTTTTAACATGACACATGTTTTTGGAGGCTTCGTACAAAGCACCAGTTCGTCTTATGGAGGCGGGAAAAATACTTTGAGCGTGTCAGTTACCGATAACATGGCTTGGCTTTCCTGGTCAAGATACGCCCAAACACCAGGCTTGCAAGATTACGTAGGGGTTTTGGACGACCCACTAACTCCTTTTAAATTCAAAACTGACGAGTTGGGAAATTTGATATATCCTGAAGGTATTGAGTTGTTGCCAGAAAACAAATTACTTTTAGATGCCGGATTATTATCTTTTAATTCAGGTCTTTTTAAAGGTCAAAATGCAAAAGAGGGGAACTTATTTCAGCAGCATTTTAATGATTTCGGATCTTTAAAGGGAACTAAAGCATTGCAACATCCTGATGGATTTATTTACAGATGGAAAAATGGTATCCAGACAGTTGTTGCTGACTTTCAAACTGCTGACCCAACGGGTAATTCGAGCAGAGAGACGAAAATATTTAATCGTCAGTACGCCATATCTGCAGCTAATGATACTTTAAATAATTTAGATATTGCAAACATATTGTCAATCCTAATAACAGGTCAGCCTTACAACACAGAAACATTTCTGTTGAGAGCTTATGAGGCTCACAATATATCTACAATCAGCACAAATCTAAATCCATATGATCCACTTTCAGTTGTTCTTCAGTCTTTGAAAAAACAAAATTATTATTATGGAAATTTTAAGCCATACAGAACTATAACTTTAAATAGGCGATCGGTTCAAAAACAAATTTCAGATGTATCACTAAGAAATTCTATAAATGGAAATTTGAAAAAAATACAAAAAAGAAAACTGCAGATACAGAACCAAATAAGAAAAGTTAAGACTAATATAAATAATCCTGAAATAAATGCGGCAGACAATATCCTGATTTCAACTTTGGAAAGAGAATTATTCTCTCTTGAAAAAACAATAACTGAACAAATCAACGTTGCGTCCAATGCAGGACTTCTTGAGGAAAAAAATCTTATATCTTTTGATTTTAATTTTTTTAACGGTAAGTCAAGCTTAAATCTTGATGAAGAAAGTGAAGAAAAAAATGAGAATCTTACAAGAGCGATGATGAAGGTTGGCGCATTGAGAAGGATTGAAGATGTTAGACTGAACAGGGACAAGAACTTGTTTGTAATATCTGACCAATATGATTACAACACAGATCTAAGACCGTTTTTGTTAGGGTTTAAAAATAATAATTTTAAACTTTTCTCTTCTCAATATATAGATACATTGCAAAATTGTGTTGCTGCCAATAATGTTATTAATTTTGAATTCTTTTGCAACTCTCAGGGTCACCTTGAGTTTAGACCTCCGGGGTGGAACAAAACTCCTTTATCCGTATTAAGAGAATATCTCACTCTTGATAGTAAAAAGAATACTAAATATATTCCAGAATATATAACAAAAGTTTTTGAAAACAGAGTTTCCTCTCTTTCAAACGAAATACAATCTTTAAATGTTTCAATCGTTCTTGCAGCCCTGATGCTCGGCAGGTTTCCAGATAAGAATTTAATACCGGGTATTAAGCTAATCGGCAGAAGTTCTTTAAGCTTTTTTGGAGTGGGATCAGATAGCGAGAAAGCAGACGACCCCTCTGACAGTCTGAAGATTAGACTGAACGGTGTAAGAAATCAAACTCACTATGCACCAACAGGTCAGTTTGTTTTGAAGTCTCAAATAAGTTTTGCAGAAAATGGAAAAATTTTAATGGGAGATGAAGAAACCATTCTTGGCGAGTTTGACGCTATTGTTCAGGAGAAAAGCAGCGTTTTTAACAATATACTAACAACTGTTGCTAGTCCAAATCTTGCACCAGCGAGAAAATATTCAAATGTTGACAACCTAAATCAAATAAGAGACACATTCTTAGAGAAAACAGGTATTGATCCCGCTTCTATATTGGGCCTTAGAAAAAGAAAATTTAAAAAGTCTGATTTAATTTTTTCAAAAGAAACAGAGGGAGAAGATGACGCGCTAAAAGCTTATTCATCCTTAGTCAGTGACGGAAACGTACTTTCTAAATTAAAGCAAGTTATATCCTCAAGGGATAGGCTTGTTACTATTCTTAGCAGAAACAGAGAGAAGCAGGATGAGTTAGAGCAAGCTCAAAATATTTTTGACGAAAAGAAAGAGGGATCTGCAGATGATTTGTTCATGGGGGCAGAATCATATTTAGAGAAAACAAAAGAGAATTTAGAATCAAGAAAAGAACATATTAATTATTTAAACCAGTCCGCATACAAGGGAAGCGTTTATGATCACCTTATTGATGACGACACTAAGAACATACTGGGATATGGATCTGGAAGAAGATTTATCATAGAGGATCATGATATAATTTCTGCTAACTTTTCAGAGAACCCTCCAGACTTTACAAGAGTTACAGTTAAGGGAGATGCGCCTTTAAACCTAGGGGGCAAACTCCAAAACATATCGGATGGCCTTTATTTCTTTGCAGGAGCTACAGACTTTGATCTTTGGAGGCAGTACGGCTATAAGTCAAAAGATATTTCAGCACCATTTTTAAGCGACTCCGAAGGCCAGTGTAAGCCATATGCCTTATTTCAGTTACAAAAGCAAAGAATAAATATAAACAAAGGAAGCGTTACGGTTATTGGAAATGAATTTTACCAGCCGGGAGATTCTGTGTTTATAAGATCTAAATGTTTGATATACTATGTCGAAACTGTAAACCATCAATTTTCTTTTGGAAGCACATTCAATACAAGTTTGTCATTATCTTTAGGAAGACCACCGGGCATGTACCTTCCAAGTCCATTAGACGTTATAGGTCAGCAATTCAGCACAGATCCTTTAAAAGACAAAGTTTTAAACTACAGAAGTCCAGTTGGTGATGATGAGTACAGACCTCTTCAGCCTCACTCTGCACTTTTAATTTCTGGATCATCCCCAACAAAGGAAAATGTCCTTAGCAAAGGAGAAAATCAGTCGAGATTTGGAAATATGATTATAGATCTAAATGGAAGTCTTATAGGTAAGTCACAATATTTATTGTTAAGAATTTTTATAAACTCTGAACCAATTGACAGTGGGCCTCAAATTGAAGAGGCAAAGGCAAAATTGAACGTAATAGCTGATATGTTTTCAAATCCTGAAATGGTAGACATTGTTAATGACGATGAAGTTACGGTTTTATCTGGATCAGGTATAGACTCTGATATTAAAAATATTCAAAAATCAATACTACCCACAAAGAAACTTAGTCCCATGCTACTTCCGAACTCTATAAGACCTAATCCAATACCAAAATCAAAAATACTAATGCAAATATCTTTTTTAAAAAAGCAATCTGAAGAAAGCGCGTCTTTTGGAGGTTTAACTGCACCGTCTAATCTGCAAGGAAACGAGTTTTTTGTTGGAAATACAGATAATAATAAATCTGCAAAATCCGATTTGATTGTTTGTTTAGATTCAAATCTTGCAGATACAATTTTGGATCAAAATGGAAATATTAAAAACAATGACTCTACTTTTAAAATCGGTGAGTCGAAAGTTTCTGCTAAGTCGATATTTCCATCTGATGGACCTAGACAGTCTACATGGCTAGATATAAGGGACCTATATGGATTTGCAGTTTCTTCTTGGCAAAAAGGGGCCGTATCTGATTTGGTAGAAATAGGTATAATAGATATATCAAGTTTAAAAGTTAAAGGTAAGTAAAATGGCTATAAGACCGCAAGATATTATTAATGGACTAATGTCTCTAAAATTAGAGATATACATTATAGAAGACATAAACAGAGGAACCAATCCTCCTACTTTAAAAGTTAGGAGCGACATTTCTAATGAGAGTAGTTACGAGGACATAACAGCTCCATATAATAATGGATTAGGAGGATCTGGAGTTTTTTATATTCCAAAGGTCGGCACAAGAGTTTTGTGCGGAAGGGTTCCCGGCTCTTCTGAGCAGTTTTGGGCAATTTGTTATTTGCCATCTGTTGGGTCTGCAGAAAATAGATCTTCTGATCCTGCCAATGATGCTCCTTATGACTCCTTTCCTTACCCAAATATTGAGGAAGGTCAGTTTTTAATCCAAAACGACACTGGTCACAAAATGTCTTTAAATCCAGATGGAGTAGAACTCGTCGCCAACTTTAATCGTGGTATGAGGATGTTGGTCAACAGACTGTATACAGACTTTTTTTCATCATATAATACATCAATGACCTATACAGACGGGGCAAGTATATTGTCTGGTACAGTCAAAAGAAAGAAAAAGGGTGATTTTGGCCCTTCTGTAGTTAGCAAACAAACACCAGAAGGTAACAACCCGTCTCATTTGAAAAATAGAGATAGGGGAATCTTTACAGAATCTAAAGTTAGAAAGGTTCCTATAAATGGAAATTTGAAAAATTTCGCAAGAACAGAATTTAGAGCCGAGATAAGACAGTATGATAAAGAATTTTTAGGATTTTCACAAACAATAAAAGAAGATGGGAAAACATCAAAAGAACCTCTTTCGGATTTTGATGATTCGTACAAATCACTTTCAGAAGATATGAATAGCGTACTTAGTTTGAACCCAAGTCAGCTTATAGAAGTTATTGCAGGCAACGTAGTTGACAGCGAGGGCAGGCCTTTGGACACAAATTTTAATGCATTGAAGTTTGGAAAAGTTCCAAAAGACAATAAGGACATAGAATACACCACTACTGCAAGGATTGAGAGTAGGGCTTTGGGACTATCCTTTCAGCTTGACGGAAATAATGAGTCAGATGTTTATTCAAATAATATCGATAACTTTGTCTTAACCTTGGACAAGTCAGGGTTTTTAAATTTAAATGTCCCAAAAAATAAAAATACAGATTCAGTAATAAAGAGAGATAAAGTTAGATTTCAAGATGGTAGAAATGGAAGAGTCTTTGAGAAAAATATAAATTATGAATTAAAAGAAGATATACCTATTGTAAATTATTACAGCTCTGAAGATGGTACTCTGTTCGCATCACCAAAAGATGAAACATTGTCTGGTACGGATGGAAAAAGATTTACCGGAATTCTTCACGAAGATATAAGTGCGTTTAATGAGGAATCTAATGATCAAAAGTCAGAAAGAGTTCATCCCACAAAGTATCACAATATGCCAGCAACATGCGAAATGATTTATGGTAATTATATAAAAAACATTTACGTGCCAACAACTTTGTCAGACAAGATTAAAAATCCAAATGATACTTTTGAGTTTCCAAACTCATCTGATGTAGACCTGTATAAACTTGAAAACAAATCAAGAAACATAAGGGTCGGTGTATCTCAAGAAAACCCCGCCATAACACCGGGGAGGCCATTTGACTTCGGAGACACAAATAATTCATATTGTGGCAAGGCAGAAAGTTCTTATGCCGATGGGCCTCTTACAAATAATTTTATTGTTGAAAAAGTAGATAAGAAAACTTTTGAAAATAAATTCAAAGATAATACAATAAGAACCGGAGGAAAATCAGCCTCTCTTAATTTTGAAGGATCTATTGAGTGTTCTGTTGGTCGAGACGAAGCAGATAAAAAAAGCCTTCTATTAGATACAGAAGGCAGCGTTGTAGCGTGGCTAGGCAGTGACTCTGAAGTAGGGGGCGCAGGTGAGGCGAGAAGCGCGTCTGTTCAAACAGATGGCTCTGTAGCGTTATCCGTAGGAAATATGAGCAAAGGCTTAAAGGGAAGGTTAGATATAAGAGTAAATGTTGTTAAAAGAGGAACTTCAAATTCTCAAGAAGAAACTAGTGATACAGACTATATAATATCAATTAGTGAGAATGGTCTAGTTATATCTGGAGGTATAGATAAGCCTCTTATTTTAAGAAATAAATCAGATATATTTATAGAGTCCTCAGATGGGGCAGTACATCTGTCTTCAGCTTCTGGAGTTCAATACAAAGCTGGTAACGAGCCATATAAAGATGTCGGATCTTCAAAATATTCAAAAAATTAATAAGGAATAAATATGTCATCTGCAGTTCACACATTATTAGGAAAACCAAAGCAAGAGGAAGTAGATCTTTCTCAAAGACTAAACTGTGAAAAAGATGAGGGGGCATTTACCTTTAGCAAAACAGAGGTTATATATCCGCCTCAAGCAAAAAAAGATAATGTAATTCTTTTAAACGGAGGAACTGTTCTTAAAGCTGAGATGTCAGAAGACTATAACTCAAGCTTAGGAGAGGACTCATCAATTGTTTATAGTGAGATAAACAACTATCAAAAGAATATTTTCTTGTCTGCTCTTTCAGAGTTTACAAACGAAGAAAATAGCTATGCAGATTTTTTGTTAAATTATAAAGTTAAAATAAATGATGCACTGACAAATCAGATAGAAATAAGAAATCCGCCCAAAATGCCAAGATTTTCTGTTGGCTTTACAACATTTAATTTCGATGAACTTGCAACAAAAGAAACAACAGTTAAGGCTTCAAGCTTTAAGGATTTTACAGATCTTGTTAAAGGAAACCCCAATAAAAGATTTTCAGGAACTTTTTCTAAATTTGTTTTTAAATTTATAAGCCCAGAGGCAATATTAATTGCGCTGGAGAAAGTAAAGGATAAAGTAACCCTTGGTAAGATATTAGGAGACTCTGGTCTTTTTAGTCTTAGAAATCAAGACGGTTCAAAGGTAGAAGATTACTACGATCAGTTTGAAGCAATATTAAGAAAAGAAAAAATAGAAGAACCTGATGAGATTATAATATCACGGTGTATATCTTATATCTTTCCAATACACTCTATAGATTCAGATATTTTAAAATCAGACTCAAGTAACCTTCAGGCTGCAGCTTATTATACAATAATAGGTAAAAATGTATTTTTAAGATTTCCTGATATGTCGGGCAATACAATAGAGAAGAATGAAAATATATATGGACTAGGAATTTGCTCTGGAGATATAGTAAACCCAGACAAATCAATTAAAAGAAAAAAATCTGTTTATATATCATTAGAAACAACATTTTCATTTTTGTCATATACAAAATATCCCCTAAAATATATGCCTCCGCCAGTTCCTGTTCTTAGAGATTATAATTTAGATCTAGAAGCAGATGGTGGCAAGTCTTATATGATGACATTTGAATATGAGGGCTTGATCGGAGGAAACGACTCTGTTTACGGCGTTTCTCAGAGTGGCGCTAAAGATTACAAAATTGTAATGTCACTTTTATCTTCTAAGAAAACTCCAGGATCACTAAAGGGTAACTTAAAAAATATAGAAAATCTGATGGAGTTTTCTCATTTCCCAGCATCAAGTTCTTTTCAGGATATCCCAAAAACATTTAATTTAGCAGCTCAAGAAGAAAAGATTAGAAGGAACTATTATAAAATATTAAAAGAGAACAATGTAATAGATGAATTCGAAAATGAAAAAGATTTTTTAAGTGAATTTTCACTTCCTCCTGATGGCCCAAAAGAATTAATTAAAAGATATGGATTTATACCTCAAGCTTTTCCAGAAAAGACATTTGGAGACAAAGGAGTTATCTCCGGTCAAAGTAGATATGACCAATACCTTGATCTTTCAGGTGAAACTGGCTTCTTTGAGTTTATATCTAAAAAAGAAGAATCTTATAAAAATAATATAAAAACATTCAAAGATTTATCTTCAGTTACTCAAGATGAAGTTTTAGCTTCTTATGAGTCAAAAATTGTAGATACTGAAAATATAAAATCTATAATGTTTTATTCAGAAACATTTAAAGATTTAAAGATTGATGATACAGAGAATCAAACTGAAGATGAAGATAACTTTTTGTTTTATTTAAAGCTAAAAGAAGAGGAATTAAAAAAACAATTTATAATAAACTCTGGAGAAGAAGTAAAGTTCAATGTTTTTGTCGTTGACAAATACGGTCAGTTTACAAAAGTTTTTGAAGAAAGAAGCGGCCATGTATCATTTAGATCAGAAAGACCAAGTTTAAAAAGTATATCATCATCAGGAAAATCTTTAGAATCTCTTTTGATAAGTGATAATTTAAACATTTTATTAAACGTTGATGGTGCAGCGGGAGTGTCAAACGCTAGGTTAACCTTAGAAAGAATTGGCTTTGGCATTGACTCGATACCTGTAGAGAATTCTTTTAGAGATTACAACAACACAACTAGAGGCGGCCTATTTAACGCACTTGAGTTAAAAGGAAAAAACAAACTTGTTCTTAGGTCAGTTGCAGCTAATGGGCTTGATACTACACTGGCAAACGCTTTTGGCCTGACAGATAGAGGTAGGTTTAAACTTGAGCTTTTTAATTCAGAGGGTACTCTTCTAGAAAGGAAGCCCTTTTTCGTAAAGGTCAATCAAGATGATCCATCTCAAGTTTTAGAATCTGAATCATTTTTCGAACCAGATGATATCTCGCCAAGAGGATGTTCTGATAAAAAGTTTTTATATGATATACCAATTATAAAAGAATTTACATTCTTGCCCGCAGATATTAGGCTGAAATCAAGAAAAAGGCTTTTTGGAAGACAGCCAAAGTTTAACGGATATCTTTATATACCAATAGACTTTGGTACACAGTCGGAAGCAGAAGTCTTAGATATAGTCTCAGATTTTTGTTTTTTAGAAAAAGTAATAAAAATAAACTTCGATGACTCTAGATCAGAAAAAAAAGCCAAATATATAAATGCAAAATCTGCATTTATAGTTCCAAATATTGAATTTAATGTTGTGAATGGAAATTTCAAAATAATAAATGAGAAGAAGGCATCTTTACAGTTCCCTGGAGATTTATATAAGTCATACAACATAGATAGACTTAGCGAACTTTCTCATGCGGGTTTTATATTTTTCAATGAAGAAATAGACAATATTTCTCTAAACAGAGATACTATAAATGTACAGGCTGATGTCGTTGACAAAGGTATCAGCTACTCTCTTCTTCCAATAGGAGATACAGATTCTTCAAATAGCCGGAAAAGCATAAGGCCATTTATATTACCTCCAAGAGTAAAGCATATTGGGTATATAAGAGATCAAAATGCAGGTGGCCTCGTCCCTTCTTTAAGAACAAATACATTTTTAAATAATTTTTTACAGTCATTTTATCAGAAAATAGAGTCGGATACTCCGATTGGACTTTCAGATTTAAAAGAATTTTTACCAATATTTAATGGCATAGGATCAACCGTTTATTTGTCCAAAAAAACAAAATATTTGGTCGTTATATTTGAAGCGTGTTCTTTTGAGAAAGATTTGGGTTCGTACGACATATATGTTGGTGATGAAAAAGCTACAGGCTTCCAGTTTGGCCCGATAACAATGGGTAAGGGCAGGGTTGTTTATAAAAAATTAATATTTGATAATAAGTCAAACAAAGGCGTTATTGTTCTGAGAGACATAAATCTTTCTGAGTTTGGGCCTAAAGATATAAAAATTTTAAGAAAAGATAAAAGATATAAAGCCCAATATACTTCAAAATTAATTAAGTCATATACAATAGAGGCAGATGTAAAAAATATAACACTTCAAGATAACTCTGACCTTTTAGTCTCTAAAGCTTTATATTATCAAAAAGGCGGAAAAGTTTCTTTGATTGATGATAACTTTCCACTAAGAGAAGAAATAAGTGATGACAAAATAGCTTTGTTTTCAACAAAAGTTAAAATAATACCCGACATATCAACTGAATATATGCTATATCCTCTTATATCTAGTGATGAAAATAATTCTAAGGATATAAACTCAAGAAACGTACTTTCATCATTTGGAAATGATGCTGTAAATTTAATTATAAAATCAGACCAAAGTGTCATTTTAAACGATAATTTTGTTTCAGATCTAAATGAAAATCTGGATGAGATAATAAAAGAGTTGGGTTCTGAAAATGTTCCTGAAGAACTAAAAGAACACGCAGCGTCTGATGATGCAATTATAGATGAAATTGCAGCAAATGCAAAGGCTCTAGAGTCTAGTTTAGATGGAGCAACAGAAGGGGCTGGAGCTATGGCCTCTAAGTTTTTGAAGTTTTTAACTGATACAGAACAAAAAATTTCTGGCTTCGACTCTTTGTCTTCTATTTCCGAACTACTACAGACAGGCATTGCCAGATCCAAAATGCTATTGTCTAGAGTTGACTTTGACAACACATGCGTAGCAATAAAGGATGGGATTGGGCTTCCAAATGGAGCCATTATAACAAGAAGAAACTATGATATCTTTACACTAGGTAATTCAAGTAAGTTTAAAATATTTGTAAACATAGAATTTGATGGTGTTAGCAATGCAAAATTCAAAGTTCCTCACTTATTAGGCGTTATAGATAAAGATAAAAAACTCATACCCAAAGAAAATTTATCTGGCTTGGTTCTAAAACCAGATACAAAATATAACTTTTTATTTAACGACCTCGAAAGTTCAGATCCAAAGATTGAGCTAAACGGTGTAAGGCTAAACTCTGTTAAAAATGGAGTTTTGGAGCTTAAGCCAACACAGGCAGGGCTTGTCTTAAAGTCTCAGCTTAACGGAGTTGGCTCTATTGGTTCAAATTGTGATGAGTTAAAGCTAACAACAGATAACTCTGATTATATGAATGCCTCAAAAAACATTAGCGATTTGTTTGCAAAGACGCAAGCAGATACCGATGAGGATATTTTTGAAGAATTTTTTATTAGAGGTAAAAACAAAGTAACCGAGCTGAGGAAAAACGGTTTTGAAGAGTTTTGTGAAAAGAATCAATTAAAATTTATTCAAGAACAGATTTGCGGCGGTGGATACAATGAGTCTATAAGGTCGTTTTGTGACTTTTCACTTCAAGCATCTGTTGAACTTAATGTACATTTAAAATCTTTTAAGCAAGTATTGACTGTCATAAAAGTAATATTTTGCATCATAGATGTTCTTTGCGCCTTGACAAACCCATTTAAGCTCCCTTTCGCGCTTATTAGACTTTTTCAGTGTCTATATGATCTATTATTGTTATTGCCACAAATAGCTGTACCTGTTATGTTTCTAAAACTCGCACTTCATCTTATAGAACTCCTGACATGCATTGTTGATAAAATTCTATCTGTTGCGAGTGGTATAAATGAAATATACGCATCTGGGAAGGTAGCTTTTGAAAAAAGAAATGTATCTGCTCTTAAAAATCTACAAATTACTTTAGAAAAATATATATTGCAACTTGATACAGATCTAGCGGTGTTGGACCCAATAGTTGAAACTTTATCAATATTTATAGAGCTTCTGTCTATTCTTTTCAGATTTCCATGTAATGTATCGGAAGGCGATGATCTAGGAGTGCTGTGTCTAGAGGCTTCAAATTTAGCAGGTTTGATCGGCTCAAAGGTAGCTCCAAATGGTCAAATTGAACATGAAAATTTAATACCTGTTTGTCAGACATATACGACTTTGAACGAGTCGGATGCTGATGCCTGCGGCAACACACCTTCTGACTCTCAGGATGATTCTGATGCAAATGCTGATATCTTTGGATTTGCAGCATGCGGATTCGGATCTGGTATCGTAAAGTCTGTAAAAGAAAATTATGGAGCAGTGATAGCTCAAAAGTCTTCTTCTGAGAAGTTCTCAGACGTTATAGATGTGACTTCCGATGAGGAAGGGCTTATGCGAATATCAAATGGCTCCGGCGACTTTCATGCAACCTACGCGGTTTCTTACACTCAAACAGTAAAGAACAAACTTTTTGATCCATCAGCACTGATTACTTCTAATCCAAGAAAAGTTGTGTTTGAGTTTGGAAACAAAGCAGAATCATTTGGGTTGGGCAATTGGATTATATTTAAAAAGATAATGAAGCAATATCAAACTTTTGATTCTCCTATTAAATTATTAAAAAAAGATAATGAAAACAGGCTAATTCTGTCTGCAGAAGATGAAAAAGGTAGTTTTGTCAGTATGGATGATTCGTTTACAGACTTTTCGCAAGAAGGTTCTGGTGACAAAAAACATAGTGCCAAGTCTCTAAGGTTAGAGTTTGAGACTCTTGATGGTGACAAATTAAGTCTTACATATGATACAGTTCCATCTATCGCAATAATGGATGATGACTTTAATATTTATTTCATTGAAGAAAATGGAATAGAGTTTAATGATAAAGGTGAAATAAAAAGCATAAGTGCCTTGCTGGTTAATAGTAATTCTGCAAAATTAAATAAGTTTTCAGAAACCGAATCTCAAGTCCCCAAGGCTGGAGAACCAGGAATTCATTATAAAATGCATTCAAACTACTTATATCTAGATGGACTTGGAAAGTGGGATGCTGCCTTTGCTAATTCAGAAAAGTCTTTGTCTGACTTTTCTTTATCTACACAAGAAATTGCGGATGCACCTTATCCTCAGCCAAACCAACAGACGACCCGTTTTGCAAAGAATTATGCAACTGGTAACGAAGATGATGCAAACGACCTTGCAAGCTCCACAGAAGCTATTAAAACTTTAGAGTTCCCAACTTTATACTTTGTGGACATCAGACAGTTTGTCGATGAGATTGTAGAGGCCTGTCAGGTTAATGGAATTGGCGATCTTTTTGGGACCATGGAGCTTGATGACAATTCCAGTGATGATATATCAGATATAATAAATAACCAAATAGATTGTATAAAAGAATTTGTAGAATGTATAAATAATAAGAAAGTTGAACTAGAAGATGGCTTTAATGCTTTAAACTTTGATCTTGAGCCATTTAGCAATGAAACAATAATTGACTGTTATAAAAAACTTTTAGAATGTACAGATGGATCTGTTAGCGATATTTGCAAATATGTTGTAAACCCAATGAATACTGGTTTTAAATTAATTTCAGACACTGATCAAACACCCAGGGAGGATGCCTTAGACCCTTCTGACATAGATCCAGAGATACTGGCAGAGATCTCTGGAGGTTTGGAAAATTTTGACTCTTCAAACATAACTGGAGCGGAAGAATATGCTTCTGGAATAGGAGATAGCGTAGAAGCCTTGTCTAGAACCGATGTTGTTTTCGAAATAACACCAAGAGATAGTTACGATGATCCGGTAGCTGGCGACCTTTCTGAGAAAATATTAATCAGTATAATATCTGATGAAACAGGTGGTGCAAAGATTAAAAGTTTTGGATCTAACTTCGTTGAGAAAGACGGCAACTCTTACTACGGATCAATAACCACGTCAGGAGTTGGCAAGGTTAAGATAATCGCCACAATATGTGCGAAGACAGTAAAGGCTTTTTCTTATAAAGGATTGGTTCTGGAAGAAACTCAAGATGAATTCGGAGTTGTAACTTGTGTTGAGGTAAACCCAACGGAAGACTCTGATCTTACGCCTGTTGGCTCTGTAATAAGAATAGATAGAGTTTTGACAATTAACTTCTTAGAAAATAAAACTACAGTATTATTAAATGCAGAAGATGATTTAAATCTGAGAACTAGAGATTCTCAAAATCTTGGAACTAAATTGGAGAACTAATGAAGTCAATTGATACCAAAAAGCTAGGAAAGACGATAACTGAACAGGTTAAGTCTTCAGAAGAAAAGTTGAAAACTTTATTTTTGTCACAGAACTTTAATGTCGGAGATGTAGATCTTCAGGGTTCTAGCTTTACGGATGTTATTGTAGATTCAGTAGGCAAAGATGATATATTTAATAAGCTCTTCAAAGATGCTTTTTCTAATATTATAAAAAAATATAAAGATTTTGGCAATCAACTAGATGGTAACAGATCTACATTTTTACCGATAGAGCTTGTAAAAGCAATAAAAAAAGACTTTTCGGGTGCCGCAAACGCTTTGGCCGGTCAGTCTCCTGAAGAGATAATCGCGAACAGGCAGGCTTACATTGAGTCTTATGAAAACACTTTTATGAGAATGTTGGGTTTGCCTGATTCTGACAAAGTAGATGACTTTTTGTATTATGACTTAAAAAGAGGTGGTTACTTTTTTGCAAGTACTAATGGAGCTACTGAAAGTGTTCTTTTTGACATTCTGGAAGAGAGGCAGACTTACTTCAGACAGGTTTCTGCAAAAAAAGATGTTTTTGACATATATAGCATAAGAACGATTGACGACAAGCTAAATGATCTATTCTCAAAAGATTCAAACTTTATTATATCCCTATACTCCATAATTGACTCAAAAGACAGTCTTGTTACCATAGAGAGTCCTACTTTTGAATCTGACAGAAAAACATCTTTCTCTAACTCTATAACTTCGGTCTCTACGGATGAAGACATTCTAAAATTAGAGAGTATATCTTTAAATGACAAAAATCCTTTAGACTCTACTATAGACCAAATGTATAGGTTTTATATTTTAGAAAAAAAAGATTTCAAGCCAAACCTTTTGAACATATCAGATGACTTTGAGAAATTTACATACTTGTTACTTCCTCCAGTTCAAGATGCTAGGATTTCAAACTGTATATCAGAATTTGATAAGATAATAAGAAAGCCGTTCGGAAATGTTAACTTCGCAAAAATTAATAATAAAAAAACAAAAACAAGCCTGTTGGAATCCATTATAAGAATAAGGCTTGACAAGCTATCAGGTTACAGTGAAGACCTGAACTTTTCAAGTTCGGTTAATCCATTTACAAAATATAAATTTGAAGATGTTAAAGACAGTTATTCTTTTTTAGAAAATTTAATGATAAACAGACTCTATTCTACTTTAAATTTTCTATCAGAAAAGTTAATAGAAGACATTGAAGATTACGTTTCCAGCTCTGACATAACTGGTAAGGTTGTGACCAGTAATAATAGTGCTAGCGGTGATTTAGATACCGATAGCAGTTCCTCTTCTGATCCGAAAAAGAATGATAACCCTAGCCATCAAAGCAAAACTAAGTCTGGTGACCAAGGTACAAATACAGTGACTGAAGGTTATAAGAATATAAATAATGTTTATTCTATAATCAAAAGCATTGATGATACCATAAAAATACTTTTATCTTCTAGTGATGTTATAGATATACAAGCAGACACATTTAGATCTTCTGAGCTTTCGAAAGGTGAGTTTATGGGAGTTATAAACTCATTGGTTACAACACCCGGTAGTTTGGCTAAAGCAAAAGTCGATGAACAAAAAGAAGAGGATGAAAAAAATTCTAGTGGAGGTAATAGTGTTCAGGCTAAGGCCTCCGAGATTACGATGTCTGTTGGCATAAATCGAGGTATTGGACTCATAGATTTGGTGACATTTACTCTAGGCATGTTTACTCTTCCGGAAGAGTTTCTTATTGGCATGCTAGACGAAGAACAGTTTAAAAACTTAAAAGATGTGTATCCGACATTTAACTTTTTTGAAGGATTTGAAAAGCCAACAATAACAGACTCAGTAACAGAATATACTAAAAATATAATTGGAATATATTCATTTGTAAAAGAAGTTATGAATTCTGATGATATATAAATAGGCTATGCCGTCTATTATTTTTATTACTTTAGTTAAGTGATAAAAAAAGGTATTTTATTATGTCGTTTGATTTAAAAATAGTTAACGGTGATATTTCACTCGATGACTCTGGGCAACCAATATTCGTTGAGAAAAATAGAAAACTTAGGCAGGACATATTAAAGATTTTACTTACTGACTTAGGAGAAAATAAGTATCATTCTTTTTATGGGTCTGCAGCGGGTAAGCTTGATATAGGCTCCGTTCTTGATGAATCGTTTTATAAAAAAAATTTAGAGAATAGCGTTTCTTCTGCTATAAATAATCTTGTAAGAATGCAAAGAAGTCAGTCAAGATATCAGTATGTTTCTCCCGGTGAAACGATACTTGAAATATCTTCTGTTAGAGCATTTAGGGATGAAACAGATCCAAGAATGTGGAGCGTTTTTGTTTCGATTATAACATTAGAGCAAGAAGAGTTATCTCAAGTTATTACAGTTAGGATTTAATATGGCCTCAATTAAAAGTTTTACGGAAGTAGTAAATGCAATGCTTGAAAGGTTAAGATTGGTTCAGCCAACTCTTGACACTAAGCCAGGCACTGTCTCAAGAGATTTGTTTGTCGATCTTCAAGCTGATGAAATTCAAAAGATATATAGACTGATAGCCTTAATATCTGACAAGCAGTCCTTTGCAACCGCCAGTGGGAGAGATCTTGACAGATTGGCCTCTAATTTTGGAGTGATAAGAAGAACTGGTACTCCGGCTGGAGGTATTGCGATTATTACAACAAATAATCTAAACGAGGACTTAACAGTTCCTTCTGGAACTATATTGACCGCTAGAAATGGCGTTTCTTTCAAAACACTTGGCGCCTTTTCTATGATCGCATCAAACAAAAACAGATATGCATCAAATGCTTCAAGAATAAGAGAGTCTCTTGACGTTGCGGGTATAGTGGACTCTTACGCTATAGAAATACCAGTTGAGGCAACAACTATTGGCACAGTAGGAAACATATCTACAAACCAGTTAATAGAAACAAGCTCTGGCTTTACAGTTTCTGTCACAAACATCTCATCTTTTTCCGGAGGGACTAACGAGGAGTCAGACTCTACATTTAGAACCAGATTCTTATCAGTATTTACAGGGTCTAATACCGGTACCAGTATAGGGTACAGAAATGCAGTACTAGGGCTTGAAGGGGTCTTGGACGCGCTTGTTGTTGAGCCTGGTAATTCACTTATGCTGAGAGATGGCACTGAGATTTTAAGCACAGAGAATGCAAGCAGAATAATAAATTCTGGAACAGGTGGTAAGGTTGACGTATATGTCTTGGGAAGCCAAATAGAGCAAATAAGCGAAAGTTTTATTTTCAGAAACAAATCACCATCCGGCAAGATATCTGATGACATAAACGACCACGTCTTAGGTAACTCTAACCAAGACAAGAGTTTGACTTCTGAGGAAAGAAGATTTAAAGCTTTCAAAACAGGCAACCTTCCGTTCCAGCCCGTTGACAGGGTTATAAATGTATTTGGTTCTTCGTCAGGTGTTCTTACAGAAGCGGTGCTTTTAGATAATGGCACTTATGATGGAAATTATATATTAGAAAAAGACTTAAACTCAGATACCGGAGGTACTCCGTTCGGTTTTGATAAAATAAAGTTTGTCTCTGACAAAAAACTTGTAAGGGATGAGCTTATTACAAAATCTGGAAATAACATTATTGATGGTATTGGATTTGATCAAATATCTGAAATTTACAATATCTATCAAGATATTTTAATAAACTCTGAAAACTCAAAAGTGTCAATAATTGATCCTTCGGTAATACAGCTAAAACATTACCCTATATCTGATATCAGAAGTGTTGTAAACTTTACGACTGGCGAAGTATATGTTGTTAAGAGTTCAGGCATTGATCCCGAGATTGGAGTTAATTCAACAGGTATAATTGAAATTTCTGGCAAAAACCTACCCACTATTTCTGACAAGTTAAAGGTTTCATATTCTTGGAGGAAGGTCTTTGATGAAAATAAAGATTATTCTTCAAAAAAGAATACATATTATATAGACCCAATAGAGGATGCTATAGATTGGAGTGGAGCAAACGGTGTGTTTGGAGAAATAACTCTGCTGCAAAGAGACTCTAAGACAGGTACTTTTTCATTAGACGTATTAAGCCCCATATCTTCTGTATCTTCAGTATTCCTTTCAGATAGTGCGGCAGGAACGGTCAGTCTTTTGGATAACGAAAAAGTTATAGACCTATCTTCACTTGGTAGCTCAGTTTCTGGTATAGTCTCAATAAAGACATCTGAAAGTGTTGAGATATTCAATACTGAGAAGTCTGATGGAAATGTAAACAATAAGATAGTATTTCTGCCATCAGATAGCAATGCTGAAGTTGGGGGAGAGGTAGAGGTTATATTTAATAAAATTGAATTATATAATTTGGAAAATAATGATGGAACTTTTAACGGTAAGACAATTGAGTTACCAGAAGTCTCTGTTTTGCAATCAGAAAACTTATTATCTTCAGTAACAAACGCATTCTTTACAAAGAGAAGTGTTTTTGTAGATTACTCTTTAGATGTTTCAAACCTAATACCATCAACTCAGCTCGATCAATTACCAATATTAAAATCAGAATCTGAAAACTTTTTTATAAATACAAATTTTGCAAAGATTCAAGAGTCAAGACAACCATTAGAGTTTGTTTTTAACAATAATAGTATATCCGATATATATCGATATTCACCATCTAATATAACAATTTCTGTATCAGGAACTGTTTCAAGCGGAAAGATAGGCCTAGAGGGTGTTTCTGGAGAGCGATTTATAATACAGGTCTTTGCGGGGAATACTTTTAACGGAACCTCTCTAGATTTGACTTCTGAACTGTCAAATATTCTTGGAAATAACTTCAACAAAGACATATTCATATCAAAACTAAACTCACTCACAATAGGCGGCAAGGTTGTAGATATAAATAATTATAAGTTAAAAAACAGAGACTATGACATAAGAAATGCTTCTTTAGACAGCTCTTTGAAAAACCTGGAAATGAACATACCAGGGACTCATAACTATACCAGTGGAACAATTATTGAAGCAGATATGTATATATCTGACCCCAAGTCCTTTGAAGAACTGTTCTTCTTTGAAACAGAATCTAGGATAACTAATAAGTTCTATTATAGAATAAATAAAATAAATATCATATCGGGATTCAAGAACTCTAATAATAACGTTATCGGCAACATAAACTTATTTCAGCTCAACCAGCCGGGGCAGGGTGAGTCCTATTTTTCCAATTACGACTTTAAAGCCCCCAGAGATGGAGAGAGAGTTACCATAGAGTATAATACAAACAATCTCATAAGAACTGCTACAAATGCAGTAGAGTCTGTTAGACCGGTTACTGCAGATGTTCTTATAAAAGAAGCGGCAGAGCTTTTGGTAGACGTTTCGGGTTCGGTTGTGGTTTCTGAAGACTTTCAGTCAGATTCTGCATCAGTTTTAGAAAATGTAAATAATAACGTTGCGAATCTTTTAAACTCTGGAGAGCTAGGGTCGCTCATCGACTATTCGGATATTATCCAAATAGTCACAGGTGTTGCGGGTGTAGACTCAGTAGATGTATCTAAGTTCAATTACTCTGGACAAAACGGAAGAAGAACGTTTGTAAAGGCATTGGACAACCAGACAATAAGTCCTGGCACAGTGTTATTTGCTGCAGTTTCAAGAAGCAATTTTAAAATAAGTTAGGTGAACAATGCCATTAAGACCAATAAGTTTTTATCTTCCATCAAGTTCAGAGGTTACAATACTGTTTTCAAAAAGTGTTGGACTTTTAACAAAAAATAATTTTAAGATAACTGCAAGCTTAGATAACACTAGTAGTTTAGAAGTCATCTCTATCAAAATTGAAGACAAAGCAGTTACACTAAAGACATCTCCTCAAAATCCAAGAACATACTATACTCTTGACCTTGTAGGTAATGAAACATATGAGTTTAAGTCTTTAGATGGAGAAGCTTTAATAAATGACAAAGCCTCAAGAAAAATATTTTTTGTAGGCACAGATGAATTCAACCCTGTCAAAGATAGGATGTTTTCAAACCTATCTAAAATTTTTAATCTTGAGGGAACATCAATCGAGGACATACTGTCCGTTCATGCAAAAGAGATACACAACGCTCAAAGATCAGTGGGGGAGCTTCTTGCTGACAATTATTTAAGAGTTAGTATTGATGATGAAATAAGGACTAGAACAGGCGGTTCTTATGATATATTTGCAAATGAAAATGTTTTCAAGCTAAAAAGAGTTTCAAAAAACATAACTGGAGTTGGATCAAAAGGTAAGATTATAAACTATCAGACAAGTATCGAACCCAGACACACACTGGTTGACAACATAATATCCTTACAGGAGGGCATCGAAACTCATTCTTTGTCTATTTCAAAAGATAATATATTTGGATCTTCTATAATAATATCTCTTCCAAAAAAGATTATAAAACTTTTAGAGTTAAAAGTAGTTAAACCTTCTGAAACTCAAGATTGCGATGGCGAGATTGGCACAGTATATAATCTTGAAAAATATAAATATTTGATAAAAGACAACAAATATGATGATCTGGCAAACATTTACTTGCCGCTGAATGATAAGCAGATAATTATACCTCCTGATTCTAATATATTCTTTGAAAAAAATGACTCAGTGTCTATAAAGTATCTAACAAAAAACGTTGAAGAGTTACCAACGTCTGAGATATCTGCTTATGAGGTAGTGTCTGGATTTACAGAGACCACCCCTTCTTTCTCAAAGCATTTTAAACTTTCAAACTCAAACATTGTTACGGCATCAAATGCTGTTCCAAAAGTAAATGGTGTTCGTTTTTATACTGACGAATCACTTTCTGAGATCCCAGAGGAGTTTAAATCTGAAATAAAATACGATGTCAGACTTCCCAAGAACCCCGGTGAGTACTCTGTTAACTATGCCACAGGAGAAGTCAATGTTTTTGGTCTAGAAGGAACGGGTACCTCTGAAAGAACTTATGTTGCAAGGTACAATTATAGAAGAGATTTAGAGGAGAATTTCGATTTCTTTGTAGAGGGACAGGACTTTGCCCTAAACTCAAAAAGAAAAATATTAAACGATAAAATATATATATCTTTTGATTATGAAACCGTGTTTGTCGAAGGCACTCATTATAGAGATAACACTCACATCGAGAAAATAAATGAATCCGTAAAAGCCTCTACTGTTAGTGGTTTTAGTCTAAGAACTGAAAGTGGCCAGATATCAGAAGTTTTTAGGATTTTAAACAGAACGACTGGTGAAATATATAATCCTATTTATTATTTCCAAAACAAAGTTGTATTTTCTGGAAATAAGTCTCCTGAGTTTAGAGAGGTATATAATGAAAATCCAAACTTTGAATCTGTATATAGAGAGTCTCTAATTGAGACGTTTACAACTGTTTCTCCAGCTTTTGGAGCAAACATAAAGGCAGCTATCGGAACTTCAAATATTCCGATTAATCCGCCAATTCATAGCAGGCTTATAGATAAGGATACAGTTTACTATTTAAAATCTAGAGACGGGTCTTCAGAGTACAAAATTAATTTTTTCTCTGGAGGAGAATATTACAATTCGATTGGCATAGAAGGCTCACAGGTGCCTCAATCTGGGGTGGGTTACTTTATCGGGCCAAAAATGGCAATTTTTGCCCTGGAAAATCAAGAAGTGTTAAATCTGCAGAAAGAGTCAATTGGGTCTATGTTTTCAAGCTCTGTTACTTTCTCGGAAAAAGGTATTTTTAAAACAGAAAAGTATTTTGATCTGGAGCAAAGCAGAATATTTTTAGATAGTGAAAATATATTTTTATTAAACTCTTTTAGCTCTGATAATATATTGCTAAATTTATCGAGAATAAAGAAATCAGGAGATTATGGAATTGACTACACAAACGGAGTTATTTATCTGGGACTCAATGAAGGCTCAGGCTTTGGCAGTTGTTCGTATAATTTTAATAAAAATAATACAAACTTTTCTAATCTTGCCTCTGTAAATGATTTAAAAAAAGAAAATACAAAAACAAAAAATAGTTATAAGTTTGATTCAAAAAATATAGACGATGGATCATTTTCTGTTGCAAATCTAAACGCATCGTATGAAAGTAACACTGGAGTAAAAGCCTCCTATAAAAATGAAGAGAAAGAAACTTGCATAATTTTAGATGATTATACAATAGTTGTTTCTAAAGATATACAAAAGCTAAACAAAGTTTTGACTGCCGATCAGGTTTTGGGCAAAAATGCAAATGGCACATCTGGGTATATAGAAGAATCTAATTCTAAAAATATTAATGATAAAAACCTATTGAATAAATTAAACTATTATGTTGATGAAAATAGAATTGATCTAAAATCGAAAGAAGTTTCTTCTTTTGAAAAAAATATAAATTTTGAATTAATATTAAATAAAGCAACAAGCAATATTTACAGTGTTGTAAGGGTTTCTGATGAAAGGCAAATTCTTGATCAAAACTTAAATCATGTAAAGTCAGAAATATTTTTTTCTAATATATCTAATGGCACAACTACTTTTGTTTTAAGTGTAATAAATGAGGATCTATTTGATTTTATAGATTCTTTAGACTTTGTAAAAGACGAAAGTGGAAATGTTTACAATATAATTAGTTATTCTAAAATAAGCAAAACAATTGAACTGCAGGGTTCTTCTTCTAGTTCTAATTTTTACCTAGTAACAACGGCTTCTTTTAGTGGAGATAAACTTGTTTTAAACGGGAAGTCAGACTTGTCATCTGGTGATAAATGTGAAATAATATATGTTGCCCAAAATACACCACAAATAGGAACAGCTGTTTTTGTAGAGTATTCTTTTGGAATCTTAACATTTGATTATTTATTCTTAAAAGATGACATATCTATATCTTACGAATATGGAGACAACTCTATCTTTTGGCTAGACAGAGGTGCCGTCTCTGAGGGTGAAAGTTATTATGTCTCATACGAATACGGAGCGCTAAGGACTGCTTTGGCTAATAACTTCGCAAAACTTGTGCAGCTCCCATATTTTTCGAATTTTGGTCTAGATAAAGCAAGAGAACCTTTCAGGGATGCCTTAGAGGGAGCTTTGCAATCCTTTTCGGAAGGGCCAACAATTCCATCTATAAAAAGATTAGTTTCCGCAATTTCCAAAACAGAACCAGATATATTTGAAAGAAATCTACCCGGTTGGGTTTTAGGAAAGCATCATTTGTCTACAGATTTAAATTATTCTGGGAATCTAGAATATTCTGTTGTTAGATATAAAGATGGGCTTTTGTTTGATGACAAAACAACTCTTGACATACCGGCACAGTCAAATATACAACTAAGAGAGGGATCTATCTCTACTTGGATAAAAAATAATTGGAATGGCATATCAAATGATGCAAATTTAGCTGTCGAAATATTCGGGTTTGGTAAAGAGTCTTATTACTATTCGGAAAATAAAAAATTTAACTCTTTAGAAAATAAGTTTTTTGAATTAAGTTTTCTAAAGTACTCCGGCATTGTGGACGACTCTAAAGTTTTAAGAATATCAAATTATAAAGACGAATCAAATGGTTATTTCGGTATTTGCAAATCGATAAGAAACATAACTCCGATGGATAATTTAGACGTTGCTTTTAACAGTGTTTTTGATATAAAAAGATATTCCTCTATTTGGAACTCTTCTGGCAAG
>Ga0181373_1000043_pt1 | contig 46089 bp, 52 predicted proteins | sample LowvirmetaG_3_FD_130159 | JGI IMG/M metagenome (GOLD analysis project Ga0181373, IMG submission 130159) | Marine viral communities from the Subarctic Pacific Ocean - Lowphox_09 viral metaG | ecosystem: Environmental > Aquatic > Marine > Oceanic | place: Subarctic Pacific Ocean | collected... | reverse complement strand
GTAGCTTGCCACCTTCGTCGTACTTCCTTTTCTGGCGCCTGTTGATACGAGCGGCCTTTCTGTCTCCGCGAACGTCAGCCCTATCGGCTCCCTTTGCAACGACTTTTTTCTTTTTAGGTTTCAAAGCCGACGCATCTTACCTTTAGAGTCAACCCTCGTTCTGGGCTTCGATTTACGAGACTCTGCGTCGGCGAAAGCTTTTTCCTGTCGCGCATACTCAGCCTTAGCGCCTGGAGTCATCTTGTTATAAGACTTTCTAGCCCTTTTAGTAGCCCTGTCATAACGGTTCAGACTTCTTTCGTCTTTTCTGGCAGCCTTTCTATCGGCTCCTTTTCTTTTTACTGGTTTCATAATGTTGTTGTTGTTACAAATGTAAGTTATAAGTTGTTATCTCCTGGGGATCACGCCTCTGCCCCGAAGGATGTCGGCCATGGTGATCTTCCCGTCTTTATTAAGGTCAGGAAACTTTCCTCCTCTCTTGTATTCCCTCATACCGCGCATGACGCCTGGTGTGAAGTCTCCGTACTCACGACCTTGATAATTGACGCTGGTTCCGTCTTTCTTCTTAAAAGTCTGGGGACCCATCTTACTCATCTGTGAAAGAAGGTGTCCTACTGGGGAAGCCTTCAAACCTCTTGGTCCGTCGTCGGGTCCATCCATAGTCGCCTCATCAAGCCTGTACTCTCCAGACTCCTGATCAAAAGCGATAGGGTAGTCAAAAGATTTGTCTATCGCCATAAACTGTCCCATCCCCTGCTCATCTCTCTCCGAAACATTCGGGGCTTCGTTCCATGATCCAAAGACCTTCACTAGGTTTCCAGTGCCGTCTCTGTACATGACATACTCACGACCGTCTTCTTCCTGTTGAACCTCACCCTCTGACTCCCTTGGCAGTTTCAACTTAGGATCTCCTTGTCCTTTAGGCGCACCCATCATTCCTCCACCCTGAAATTTACCCTCTTCCCCTTCATTTAGCTTTAAGGGTTCAGCAAACTTGGGCTGCATGCTCGGATCATTCTGTAGTATATCTGTAGCAGCTCTCACTTTATCCTCATATTCCTGGCTATACTTTGCCCCTTTGCTTTTTAGGTAGTTAAATACGTCATCGTAGCCATCAAACTCGTCATCAGGATTCCCCGTCTTGTAGTCTCTTTCGGCAGAAAAAGCGTTGCCACTCTTGTCTATAAAGACGAGGCCGTCGTCATCGTTACCGTAAAACTTAACACCATCTAGATCGTATCTAAAATCAAACCCACCACGTCCAGAAGCTTTGTTGTATTCTGACTCTTTTCCTTTTCCTATGAAGCGAACACCGCTGAAGTTGGGGTCTTTCCGAATAAATCTAGGGGGCTTGGGGTCTCCCACTACGCCTCCCTCCTGAAAATTGCCCATGGGGGTAAGGACAGACTTCCCTCCGATCTCAGACACCTTAAAGTCTTCGTCGCTAAGCATGTCTCTTCCATTCACATTGGAAAGAGGTATTCTCTTGTTCGCCGTCTCACCTCTGCTGCCTGTAGGTAGGTAGATTCTTTTGGCTCCCGCGTCTTCTAGCTCCTTAAAGTCCATGTCGGTCATCTCAAGGATGTTCCCTTCATAGTCTGGGAGGTACAAGACGTAATCCCTGAAGTCCTTGTCAGAGGCTACAGGAGAAAAGTACTGACCAGCATAGCTGCGGCCATCATTGTTGTCGTTACTTTTTTTTTTAAGAGCCGCCTCAAGGCCGCCTTCCATAAACTTCATGTATCCGCCGTCCTTAAACATGTCGCCTCGCTGCCCAGGAGGGTCCTTGGGTCCGAATTGGTTGTCCTCCAGCTCCAAGCGGTAACCATCACCATCCATAACTGCTGAGTAGGTTTTGTTTGCTGAAACAGTAAAGCCCTTAGGTACTGAAACGCGGAGTCTCTTGCCTCCAGCATCTTCATAAACAATAAAACCATCCCCCTGATCCACGATGCCTTGCTCGTGAACGGAAATGGTCTTCTTCTTTGGGTCTGTGACCCCGCCCATGGCGTATGATTTCTTGCCGTACATGTGTCCTTTTAATATTTGACACAAATATAGGCATAAATGCTACCCGATCCCTAGCCCCTTATACCCAAAACCAGTGGGACAGTCTCCGCGCCATCCTCAACAGTGAAAGTCACAGCTTCTATTCTTCCAAAAAACTTACTTTGGAAGAGTATCACTAACAATCAATCTTAAACCCTCACTCGACTGCTTCGTTTGCGAAGTTACAACAGAAAAATTGAAAAGTCAAGTCCTCTAGTAAAGCTTTAAGTGAACAGCGTAGCCATTGTAAACGATCCGCTTTGAAATTTATATGAGTAATAGAAAGGAGTGGGATTCATATATACTACACGTACACGCGCACGTATACCCAAACGCATCTGCAAACCCCGTACCTTGCCTTCCCGCAGGGTTTGGAGCAAATATTCAGCTTTTTGACCTAACGGATTGAGTTTGAGTGGATTGTGGCAGTTCAGTTGGAGTAGCTGATTAAGTAACAGCACTTCAAGATATGTCAAAGACATATTCTTGGTGGGAGCAATTCACCTCCCCTCCCTTGATTAACTTGTTAATCACCTCCTTCAAGATGGGTTGTTGAAACTCCTCATAGCTAACTTGTTAGCTTCCTGCGCCAAGCTTCCTTGAAGCTTTCCTCTGCGGTTCTCCAAGGAGAACTATGACGCCGCTGACTGAAGTCAGCCCTTCGTGTGTATGCGGTCTGATTGTCTTTTTTACCCTTTAGGGTAACATTCTTATCAGCAAAAAAAGATTTGGAAGTTGGCAGATAGTGGACTACTTTTGGGTAGAGAGAGTATCAAAGACTCTGAGTCTTACGAAGAGTCTTTGATACGAACTCTCTAAACTTACAGAAATTCAAACTTCATAATTCATTTCCAATGAAAAACCAATCAAGAATCAACCTCCTAAAGGAGGTTAAGTCAGCAGTCAACACTGCATCCTTCTCACCGACCGAAGGTCGAATCAAAGAGGCTAAGGCCTTGGTATCTGACCTGATGTCATACGTTGAGAGCCTTGAGGCTCCGAAGGCCAAGTCTTCGAAGAAGAAGAGGAAGCAGAGGAAGGGCAAGGCTACACCTTCTACGAAGGTAGCTGACCGCCAAGAAAAGGCTTTCCATGGCCGCCCTGACACTCCCGTCACACCACGTAAGGTGAAGCACACGGCCTCCGTTGAGGAGGCTCGGAAGTCAGCCCAAGAGGTGTCTGACAAGTCAGGAGCCACGGCAAGAGCCAAGCGTCGGACCGAGGCTGTGGCCAAGGCACTCACGAAAGAAGCTGTTGCTTCTCCTGCTGATGTGACGCCACCCTCTGCGTCAGAGGCTCGAATGGCTGACCTCGAAGCCAAAATCGAGGCTTTGCTTGCTCTGCAAGCCATGGGTCATGTAGACCTGACGTCACGTAATGAGAACGAAGTTCTCTTCAGCGACCTTCCTTTTGACCCAACCTCAAACCTCTAATTCATTGAAAATGAACTATCTTGTTTCCGACCTTGATATCGAAGATATCGTACACATTAACGTCACATACCCAAAGGGTGAAACCCTTTCATTCGAAGCCTTCAGCGAAGCTGTCTGCTTGCTTGACCACTTCGTTGATAACGAAGAGTCCAACGACAAACTCCGAATGCTCTGGGCCTTGCAAGGTCTGAAAGACCTCCTGCATGACGCCACGTCAGGTGCGGTGGAGATGACCATCTCCCGAAGCTTGTTGGCCCTTGGAAGCGGTTGCTCCATCCACTAACCCTATGAGTGGGGGAGTATATACACCTTCTGAATTTATGAAGAAGGTGATATACGACCCCTCTCTCTAACTACAAATTCAAACTTCAAATTCAACTGATATGAACTACGCAAAATTGCAAGCCTTGGTAGATATGTACCAAGCAATCGGGGCTGACGCCATGTACAACAGCGAAATCTTCGCAGCCTTGATATGTGACGAGCAGATGATGGTCACACAAGAAATCGACGACTTGTCATGAATGTGTGGGAACGCTACCCCAAGCGGGTCACGATGACCGACTGGACTCCCAAGTCGGTTCCGACTGACGAGTACACAATGACGTACTACAGAGGGCGTGACAGGGATGATTGGAAGCAGATGACTTTCAAGGCTTGGAGCCTTGACCATGCTCTCGAACGAGCGACCATGGACCTATGCCCCGATGGGTGGACGGTCAAGATAGTCGAAGCCGTCAAGCCCTAACGTGGGGGAGTATATACACCTTCTGAATTTATGAAGAAGGTGATATACGACCCCCTCTCAACAACAAAATTCAAACTTCAAAATACCAATACAATGGTGAAAGACAATTTCTTTTCTCAACCCGTAGGACGTGCAGTCCTGTTCCTCAACGACTTCCACTTCGGTGCGAACCTGTCCAAACTCAACCGAGCGGCCAAACTTGTCCCCAAGGACGTCAAGGGCTTTGCCTCTCTGATTGCCTGTACTCCTGATGTTCAGGCTGACGCGGTGCAAGACATCATCAACCTGCTCGACGACTATGCTCATGATGCAGAGAACGGCCAAATATTCAAACTTCAGAACTAATGAAATTTACACAACACTTCAAGACCACGCTACCACACGTGGCAATGACTACGGCCTATGACATTGACATCGACCGAGCCACCAACGTGGTTATGGACTCATCCATTGGGATTGACCCTGACCACGGAACGGGTGGGTGGTACGAAACCTACGACCTTGAAACTGGAGGCGACCGCTTCTATGCAGGGGGTATACTCGAAACCGCACACGATGAGGACGGCAGTGTCCGCCTTGTTGGGTACGATGGATGCTTTGAACTCCCTGAATTTATCACCGATGCCCTTGAGTTGAAGGGCGTAATCATTGACCTATGAACAATCCAATCTTCCCCAAGCAAGACACCTGCCACAAGTGTGGCGGAGAGGGCATCTTCCTCGGCTCACAAGAGGTGGGCTACACAGCCAACGGCAACGTCAGCACAATCCACGACTATGAATGCAAGGACTGCCAAGCCACATGGATGGTATGGCATGAGCTTGTCCCCGTATCACGAGAAAACGACGACCAATGACACAAGAACAATGCGAACGTGCAGTCAAAGCACTGCAAGACAAAGGCTTCTCTGCCTCCTATGTGCAGGGTGGACCTGACGACCACGGAGTGTGGTTGGACAACGTATGGACCGACAGCTTACAGGACGCCTTCAGCTTCCGCATTCACGACGACGAAATCGACTTTTGGACAGAATCATGGAACGAACAATGACACAACCTGAAACCATGAGCCAGTACAACAGGCTCGACCTCCGCACAAGGAACTGCGGTAGCTTTGAGAAAGCACTCATTGCCGCTTGGTTTGCGGCAGACACAGGCAACAAGGCCCGCCTACAAGAAGCCTTCAAGAATACACAATTTGATTTGACATGAACAACATTCAAGACATGACGAACGACGAGTTCATCAGCCACCTCATGACGGGGTACAGCAAGCACGGGGGACTCGTGCAAATGGTCATCATGGACTGCCTTCAGCGCGGTCTTGACGACTACATCGGCAACAAGGAGCAAATCCTTGCAGACTACAAGGCTTCCCGTGAGGCAGGCGAGATGCCCTTCGTAAACATGGAGGCATGGGTAGCGTGTTGCGAAGACACCAAGCAACGCATTGATAAGAAGTACAACCCTACAAAGGAATTGGTTAATTGAAGTTTGACCACGGGGGGACGCCTTTCGGGATGCAAATCGATCGGATGAGCGTGTGAAACGTCACACCTTCCCCCCATTTCTTTCAAGGGAGCGCAGTCGGTGCGTTTGAGGTGTTCGATTCCCCTCCTCCCTTCTGTGTCGTGAGAAAGCTACTCACGAGGGGCATAGCCCGCAAGGTGTTCCTATGGATTAGGGAGGTTATCCTCGAAGGTTCGATTCCTTCAACACCTCTATAGTATGTATGTATATATCTCTCTGAACAGAGTGAAGAGAGTATATATACAGACAATACTTATCTCAATTTAATTTTTCAAACTTCAATTCAATCAGCATGAAACAATATGCAGTAATCCACGCTGTCGCTGGCCTCTTCGAAGGCTACTCCGACACCACCTGTGAGTTCTTCCCCAAGCGGGGATTCGCAGAGAAGCACATCAAGCAACTCCTTGACGACTACCGCAAGGATGAGATGTGCGTAGACATCGACGACTCTGACCCGATGAACGTCATCGTCACCCTCACTCGTGACTACGAGGACTACGCCGCCTGTGTCCCATCTGACATGGACCATGACGATTGGGTGGCAGACAATGGCGACGACTGTACGGTCGAGGTCTTCCGCATCATCGAGCTTGACATGTCCAACCGCAGTGACTCCACCGAGTCATGTTGGTTGACGTGGGACCAACAGGATACCTGCCCTGCATGGGACTACCACCCCCTGTGTATGTCCTTGGTAGCTCGTGTGTCATCCGACGTGATGGACAACGAGCAAAGCTGGCGATTCGCCCTCGAACAACTGACGGACTTCATCTCCTCTGTGTACTACCGCAGTCATGCCTTCATCGACATCGACGACTATGTACTGCATGCCTTCCGTATCCCCAAACCCAAAAACTCTGACAGCTATGACTCGTGAAGAAAAGATTGAACGCTACGTCGATGCCGTAGTGCAGAACATGGACCACAAGACCATGTACGAGAGCCTCTATGAGTACATCTATGAGTCGCTTGGATTTGAATCAGACGAATACGTCGAAGACCTATACAACGAATACTTTGAAGACAATGACGAAGAAACAACTGCTTGACCTCATCTCGGATTACCCCGACAACTCAGAGGTTGTAATCGAGGTGCATGACACCACGCTACAAGAAGACCTATACGACTTCACGTTGGACGAGATTCACATGAGTGGATTTGCAACTCAAGAACCTCAATACGAGCTACGGCTCTGCCCAATCAAGAACGAACAATGAATAAAAAACAACTAATCGAAGATTGCATCGAGTGCTTCAAGCGATTCGACATCCAAGCATACGAGGAGAACGGAAGCGTTCACGTCGAGGTGGCTTTGGACGTATTCGTGCAAATCTCTGACGCAGAAGTTTTCCTTCGGGCAGACCAACTAAAAGAATTAAAATGACAATAGCAACTGAACAAACCATCAAGCTTGAAGTATCTGACTGCTTCAACGCCATACACCACGACGAAAGTGCCTACAGCCTACTCCTCAGGCTGTGCAAGTCACACGGCATAGACTTCCACATCACGGAAGAAATCATCGACTCCATCGAGGAGGCGGTAACTGAAATGATTATCCAAGCAATCGAAGACAATGAATAAGAAAGAAACAATCGAAGCCCTCCGCGACAAGGTAGCAGACATCAAATGGGACTTGCAATCAGTCCTTGACAATCTCGATCGTATATACCACGAATTTGAATCAGAAGACAACGAATAAATTAACATGAACTCAATACAAGAATCAACCAACGAACTCAATGCGGCCATCAGGTATGCAGAGAACGCCATTACATCAGCGAAACAAACAATCGAATCAATGCAATTCAGGCAAGACATGGCCAAGAAACAACACACAGAACAGACAGGACGTGAAGAGGCGCTGACCAAGCAGGTGCAGGAGCTCGAAGAGCGCAACGACGAACTCAATATCCAAATCGTCGAACAAACAAATCGTGAGGCCACCCTCGAACGTGAGGTTACTATCAATACAGCCCAAGCCAACGCTTGGAAGAAGGAGTACGATAAAATCAAAGACCAGTATCAGGGCTTGTACGATGACAACGTAGGATTGAAGCGTGAGGTTGCTGACCTCAAAGCTCAGGTGAACGCCCTCGAACAACCCGAGCAACCTACCATGCCCGTCATCCCCAAGGACGTAGCCATTGCCATCTTCCGTGAAGGCATCAAGGAGGGGGTGTATAACGTTTGCGATGAGCTTGATGACTCCGACTCTGTCGAGGTTGCAGATTACATCCTAGAAGGTGGGTTTGAGGTACACTTCACCAAGTATGTCGACCTCACCGACCACATCAACACGGACTGGATGCGTGGCAAAGTGGGTAAATACGAGGAGCTTAACGTAACCAATGCCCTCAAGGGTCTATGCGAAACCAAGAAGTTTGAGTGCCGCATCCACGGAATTGATGACAATAACACAACTAAATAATTTTTACTATGAGTAAATACAATCAACAGAGTCTTGACGACTTGACCAACTTTTTTTCAATCAACCTTAATTCATGCCCATTCAGGGTGTATCAGTCGGGAACCTACGAAGGTCAGGTTCACATCTCCAAGAGCCGACTCATGCCCAATCAAGTGCAGTTAGCCAACGACTTCTGTATGAGAAAATTTGACGGGACAGGACTGAAGAACGTCCAACGAAGCTTCAACTTGTTGCTCAAAAAAGGTACTATCAAGGCAAAAGGTTTTGAGAACGACACCTATTTGAAAGAAGTAGAGCTTAACGCTGATGAACCTATCACAGAAGACTTTACACCGACTGACTCAAAGGACGACCTCGTAAACACCATCGTGAGGCTGTCCCGATACGTTGCTGACAACGTCATGAGTAGAAAAGACTTTGACGAAGTAATCTCCAATCTATATGACTGACGAGTACATGGAAGCCCAGTGGCTCAAGATCGAGGCGCGGATGCAACGCTTCGAGGAAACCGCTTCCCCTCAAGACAAGATGATTCTTGATTGCATGGTCAGAGACTGGGAGTCCAAGATGAAGTTAAAAATGCAAGATGAATAAATACACAAGATTTCTAAAGAACATAGCTAAAGAGCCTAACTCACCAAGAGGACGAAGACGTCTTATGGATAGAGAACTTAAAAAACTTAACGAATGGAAGAACAACGAGAACAAATCTGGCAATACAGAGTCAACGGACAAGACTTCGTGACTCCAAGCGAAACCTTCGCCGCCCAAAGAGACCCACATTCCTTTCTAATTCACGACTCACATGAATGAACAAGAAGTCATGGATTGGATGCGAGAACAACTTGGTGATGGCTCAAATGCAGAGGTATCAGCCTTTGGGATGATGATGGCAGACATTGGCGAGTTTGGATTCGACGCATGGCTGTCTCTACCCTGTATATCCATAGTCGATGGCTATGCAGAAACTACCGCATCCGTGTTCGAGACACTTCACGACCAATACAGATTTGCGTTTGAAGAGCAGCAAATGCTAAGGGATGCAAGCATAGGGACATCAAAAGAACTTGACCCCGCAGAGTCCATAAAACTTCTTTGCGAAGGAGTGATAGAAACCTTCTCCTCTATGTCATGCTACCTGGAGTTCAGAAGCATGGCAAATGCACATTACAACAAATAAACCAACAAAAAACATGGAAAAACAAGAAAAAAGCACTAACTTTGCAAAGTCTACCAGACTGGTAGAGCAAGGTCTAACCGCACTAAAAATCTACTACGACACCATAGGACAAGACTACACAACAGACAGACACTACAAACACAGTCAACCCCGCATGGCTTTCGGACGAGCACTAACTCGTCACCTAGGAGACAGCCTGACCAGTGAAGTCCTTAAAAAGGACCGAACGACTATCATTCACTACAAGCAGAACCACGAGTCCAACCTTCAAGGGTGGGATGGTTATGCCACGTTTTACGAAACGGCAGAGTACATCGTCGATTCCTATTTTCATGGAGATGCAAAGCTTCAGAGAATAGAGTACATCGACAAGATGGTTAATACCCTCATACAAGAACGATTCAAAATTCAATCATCAATCAATGTCTAATTACAAATTCAAGACCACGAACATCCGTGGCAAGCAGTACGTTGAAGTCAACGAACGCATCAAATTCTTCCGACAGGAGGACCAATACAAAGGTTGGGGCATCCACACTGACATCAACATGCTCGATGGAGAGCAGGTTCTGTGTAAGTGTACGATCGTGAACGCCGAAGAAATCATTGTTGCTCAAGGTCATGCTCACGAAGTCAAGTCATCATCCAACATTAACAAGACAAGTCATGTCGAAAACTGCGAAACATCAGCCGTTGGACGTGCGTTGGCAATGCTTGCCATCGGAATCGACACTTCTATTGCGTCAGCTAACGAAGTCGAAGAGGCTATCGCAAAGCAAGCCGCTGATGAACCTAAAGCTAAAGCTAAAGCTAAAAAGGCGACCGCTAAAAGTGACGAGCCTTTAGAGAACATCATGGATAAGGCTGTTGGATACATCAAATCTCAGACAGACAAACGCAAAGCCTTCGATGCTATCACCAAGAAGTATGGTGACCAACTGAGTGAGAAGCAAGTAGCGGGACTCCAAAAGTTTGTACGATGAAGAACGCACTACTAATCGCAGCCTTCGTTTCTATGACTATGTCTCTGACTCTATGGTTTACAGGCAGTCAAATGGCTGGCTTGTATGTCGGCATCTGGTGTCCCACCATTCTTTCACTTGAGGGCTTCTTGGCTAAGAAGTACCGAGTAACCCAGACGGAAGAATCATGACAATGCGAGAGCAGTTGACGGAAAGGGTAGGTAAACCACACCTATCTTACTCCTCTCTCAAGTACGCTCTCGGAGACATGCGTCTCTGGGAGATGTACATGAGGGGGCAACTAAAGAAAGAGTCTGAAGCTTTGACCTTTGGCTCTATGTACGACATGCTTCTGTTTGAACCAGACAAAGCCCACGAAAAGTACGTTGTGCTTGACGACCAATCGATCGTCGACACAATCGGAGGTAAGTTCCCTCGCAATACTAAACGCTACCGAGAATGGAAAGCAGAGTTTGCGAATGAACATGAAGGCAAGGAGGTCGTGGGCCAAGCTGACTGGAAGAAAGCGCATGAGATGATACAGCGACTTAAAGACTGCGGTCTCTACGACAAGAGATTTGCAGGAGGTAAGTATCAAGTGGAGTTCAATGTAGACTTAGATGGCGTCCCCCTCAAGGGATTCCTCGACTGCCTACAGGATGACTGCATCATTGACTCTAAGTCCTCACGGTCTATCGACAAGTTCAGATACGACGTGAATAGTTGGAGCTATGATATCCAAGCGTACATATACACTAAGGTCTTTGACATCAAGGATTTCTATTGGGTTGTTCAAGAGAAGGCTTTCCCCTTCTACCCTGCTGACGTCAAATGCACAGAGGAAACTTTGTTCAGAGGCGAGATGAAGTTTCATCAGGCACTAGAGAACATCCAAGACTATCTAAACGGAAGCAAACAAACATCATCACACTATGCGGAATTTGTGGTCTGAACACCGCCCCAAGATTGGGGCAGTAGGACTCTTCGGAGCCTACATCTTATTTATGACTTTTTTTATCAAAACCCTTCAAATAATTTTATCATGAGCGAAAAGCAATATGATTCAGTACTAGTCGGCTGGGCCGACGACCCTCGTTACAATGACAACAACGAACTCCTCTCTTGGAGTATGCGTCTAAAAGATGACGAGCTCAAGGACATCCTTCAACAATACGTCACTCGACGTGATGAAGAAGGGCGTGGCGGTAATGTTTACCTCACCATGTTCATGTCCAAAAATGGCAAAGCATGCGCTCGTGTCTTCAATCCTAACAGCGAGGCTGCGAAGGAGAAGCGTGCAGCAAAGGCAAACACCAATGCAGAGCAAGAGTCTGCGGACTTGCCCTTCTAAGGCATTTTCGCTTTACGCCTCGATCGAATGGGGGCTGAGAGGTGTTCGCACCCTCAGTCCCTTTTCTTTCGAAGGTAAAAAAGGTGACCGAACAATGACCTTTCATTGTTCTCTACAAGACTCAGAAAACTACATGGTAGATATACCAGAGTTTGAATCAGAGTTCTTAATTTTGGCAATCGCTAACAAGCGCGGTGACAACTGCGTAGTGTTGACCAAAGAAGACTGCGCAGGATCCATGGGCGAGTCAGTAGACTTCCAATGGATTGCTAAACACTTAAAACGAAAGTTCGATGTACAATACACACCTACCCCCGATATACTCCCTGACCCTTGACGTGAGAGTCAAGAAGGGAAAGAAGTTCAGCAAGCTATGGACTTGGATGATAAGTCACTACAACACCCCAGAGGAAATCATGCTCAAGGACGAATTGGGCATGAAGAGAATGGTGGACAGAATGTACCCTAAGAACTACAAATCTCAGAAGCAAGTCATTATTGACAGCGTTAGGTCTTCTAAGGTAGTAGGTCGAGTAAACTCAAATATTGCACATGAAATACGATAACGTAAACCCGTCACACTACAAAGACGGAGACAAAGAGGTGTGGCAAATGATGGTCGAAGTATTCGGCGTCGAAGCATACATAAACTTCTGCAAAATAAACGCATTCAAGTACAGAATGAGAGCTGGAAAAAAAGAAGGCTCATACATGGGCGACGACATCAAGAAAGCCATGTGGTACGAAAGACAAGTATTAGAATTAAAAAACAAAAATGAAAGTAACCATCTTCAAGAGCGTGTTCGCAAAGGACGACCCGCATCACATTACAATTCAGACAGCACTATCGAGGATCAAAGATGGCAATTCTCAAACGACGATTGACAAGGTCCGTGAAGGCGACAAGAAGGCAAAGACGGAGCTACCGATTGTATGCTTCAGCGGTGAGTTTGAGACGAGGGCAGATGAAGCTATCAAGGAGCATAGCGGACTTATTGTTCTTGACTTCGATCACATTGACGTACTCAAGTCGAAGGCGATTCTTAGCACGGACCCTTATGTTCATAGCTGCTGGGTTTCCCCAAGCGGAGATGGACTAAAGGCTCTTGTAAAGATTACCAACCCTGAGAGGCACAGAGACCACTTCAGAGCCCTTAGAACTTACTTCCAAAAGCAATACAATCTAGAGGTAGATGAGTCTGGAGTCAATGAATCGAGAGCTTGCTTTGAGTCTCATGACCCAGACATTGTAATCAGAACAACTTCTCAGAAGTTTGGTGCTTTTGCCTCAGAAAAGAGCGAGCAAGTACAGGTAGCGGAGAAGGGTGAGTTTACTGACTACATGAAGCTCAACCTAGCTTGTCGTGTGGTACGTCAGGCTGATGAAGGCGAGAAGCACGCGGCCTTGTTGAAGGCAGCCAAACTTGTAGGTGGGTATGTGGCCGCAGGTCGGATCGAAGAAGAGGAGGCCGTTCGCATCCTATTCAGGGAGATTTGCAAGCGTGACATTGACAGCGAACAAGCCGCCATGACGACAATCCGTCAAGCTCTTGAGGTAGGCAAGAAGATGCCTATCCGAGAGATTATTGACAACGAGCAAGACGCTCAGAGAGACCTTCTTATCAATGACGGCGATATGTCTTTCATCTCTTCTGACGATGAGGATTTTCGTTGGATTGATGACTACGCAAACGGAAAAATTCCTGTGGGCCTAGACACGGGAGACGCTACTCTTGATGAGCACTTCCGATACAAGAAGGAGTTTGTGATTATGAACGGACACTCTAACGTAGGCAAAACCACGTTCGCTATGTACATGATGGTCAATGCAGCTGTTAGGCATGGCTGGAAGTGGGTAGTGTACTCCTCAGAGAACAGAACAGCATCGCTTAAGATGACTCTTATGCAGTTCGCTGTGAACCGAGCCATTGGGGACTTGAAATATGATCAACGAAAAGCTGCCTATCAGTGGGTTAATGATCACTTCACTGTGATTAGCAACAATCAGGTCTACTCCTATTCAGACATCATCGTGTTCCTTGAGAAGATTGTTCGCCAACAAGACTGCGATGCGGTATTTGTAGACCCCTACAATAGCCTTAAGATTGAACTCAGCGGGAATGGCAATTCTCATGACTACCATTATCAAGCAGCATCTGAGTTTCTGACCTTCTCTAACGCCAACAATGTTGCTGTGTGGCTGAACATGCACGCAGTGACTGAAGCCCAGAGGCGCAAGGGAGATGACGGTTTGCCTGTGGCTCCTTACGCTGAAGACACAGAAGGCGGAGGAAAGTTTGTAAACAGGGCTGACTGCTTTTTGACGGTGCATAGGAAGGTACAGGCCCCAGATCATAACATCAAGAAAACTACAGAGCTGCATGTAAGGAAAGTCAGAGAAACAGAGACTGGCGGTCAACCAACCCCAATCGACGCTCCTATTACCTTTACAATGAATACTTCTCACACGGCGTTCAGGGTAAACTCAACCCGCAAGGAGTTGTATCAACCTATTGCTATGCAGTTTGATAACTATAAACAATTCGATATGCCATTGAACAATGAGTTTTTAGAAAATTAAGCTGTAACTTTGCTATGTGAAGCGAAGAAAACAGGGTACGACTAAACGAAAGTCAGCCAAGAAAAAGAATTTGGGTAGGTACAAGAGCGGTCTTGAAAAGACTTGCGCTGACCTTTTAGCTGAATCGGGCATAAAGTTTGCCTACGAAGAAACAGAGTTTATTCTGTTCGAGGGATTCAGGTATGAAGGTGTGTATCATAAGATGACTGCCAAGAAGAAAGAGTTAACTGACAGGTCGGGCAAGGCTGTCCTGCCGATCAAGTATACTCCTGACTTCATGGCGATAGATGGGAGTTGGGTCATTGAGACAAAGGGCTATTTGCCCTCTCATCATGATTTTACTATGAGGTGGAAGCTTTTTCTTAGGTTTCTTGCAGAAAGAGATGTACCTTTACCGAAGGTATTCATCTGCAGGAATCGCCAGCAGATAACACAAGCAATCCAAATCATTAAAAATGAAAAGCCCACTTACGAGAAACGGACTCGGAGAAAGCTATCGAATAGCGACCGTGAGGATTCATGATCTAACCACGGACCTTTTTGAATCTTTGTTCGACCACGAAGGCAATCCTAGGGTACACCCAGGAGAAGTAGCCAACACCATCACCGCGTATAGATCAAAGCTAAACATAGAGCTTGACATGATACGAGAGTCTTCAACCCAACACTACGAAGCTAACTATGAGCCAAACTCAGCAGAGGAGGGCCTATTCGGGGGCGACTGGAAGAGTCGCTGAAGTACGCTTTAAGAGAGCGTCCGAAGCATTAGGGCTTAATGTCACAAAGTCCACCCGTAGTGAAGACATGAACCAGCACGTAGACTTCTGGCTGGCCGTAAATAAAGACGGTAAGCGATGGGGAGTCGACGTGAAGGGGAACAACTTACCAGACTTGATCTGGTGTGAGTTCAAGAACGTAAGAGGAAACCCAGGTTGGATGTACGGTGGAGCTTCCATCATTGCATTTGACATGCCTGAAGAAGGAGGGTTTTCTGTCGTAGATCGAGAAGAGCTCGCGCTTTGGTGCGAGAAAAATGTTCTTGATGAATACGTCACAAACAAATCCCATGCGTACCTTAAAAAGTATACTAGGAAAGACAGACAAGATGTCATAACAGTCCTTAAACTACGGGATATCAGGCAGTTGAAATCCTACAGAGTGTGGGATTACGACACCGATTATTGACTATCTTGTAGACCCTTCTAACCCCCATTTACAGTAACCCCATGACAAACTCGATCTTTGAGAAGAGGCTGAGCTACAAGCCCTTTGACTATTCTGAAATCACCGACCCACTCATCAATGCGATGTGGGCAAGCCACTGGACTCACAACGAATTTAACTTTAAGTCAGACGTCCAAGACTATCACACCAGCCTCAACGAGGAAGAACGAGGTGTGATTAAGCGAGCCATACTTCTCATTTCCCAAGTTGAAGTGGCTGTGAAATCTTACTGGTCAAACATTGGCAAGCATCTGCCTAAGCCAGAGATCGCCGACATGGGCGCTGTATTTGGGGGCGTTGAAGTAATTCACTCTAGGGCTTACTCGGAGATTCTAACTAAGCTAGGGCTTGAAGAGGAGTTTACCACATTGCTAGACAACGAGGCTGTTATGAACAGGGTTAACTACCTGAACAAATATGTGGATCGGGTGTATGAAGACGACAAAAAGCAGTTTCTGTATAGCCTGATACTATTTACGCTGTTTACAGAAAACGTATCGCTATTCAGTCAGTTCTACACGATCCTTGGGTTTAACAGGTACAAGGCTGTTCTTAAGGACACCGCAAACGTTGTGCAATACACCTCGAAAGAAGAGAACCTTCATGCTGAAGGAGGTATGGCCTTGATCAATCAAATCAAAGCTGAACACCCTGAATTATTCGACGCAGATCTAGAGACTCGAATATGGGAAGAGTCGCAAGTGGCTCTAGACGCAGAGAAGAATCTTATTAAATGGATACTTCAAGGCTTTGATAATGAGTTCCTTAGCGAGTCTATTCTAAACAACTACTTGAAGAATAGAGTTAACGATAGTATGCGTCGTATAGGATTTGCGTTTGAGTTCCCTGTTAACCAAGACGAATTGATGGTTACATCATGGATGGATGAGGAGGTGTACGCCTCAGCGTTGTCGGACTTCTTCCACAAGAAGCCAATCGACTACGCTAAGAGTACTAAGAGTTTCACAGCGGAAGAATTATTTTAATGAAAGATTTTTACTGGGTCACAGAAGAGACCCGACAATTTATGGAGAAGGGTTATCTCGATCCTGGACAAACAGTCGAAGAGAGGGCTCGTGAGATATCAGAACATGCAGCTAGTATCCTCGGAGATATGACTTTCGCAGACGAGTTCTACAAGAACCTTGCAAAGGGGTGGTACAGCCTAAGCACTCCAGTTTGGGTAAACTTTGGCAAGAATAAAGGATTGCCTATCTCTTGCTTTGGTACTCAGCTTCAGGACGACACGTTTGACATCTTGAGAGGCGCATCCGAGGTTGGGGCCATGAGCAAGGTGGGAGGAGGAACAGCTACTTACTTTGGGAACCTTCGGCCTCGCGGGGCCAAGATTTCCAGTGGGGGAGAGACAAATGGTGCAGTGTCTATGATGGAGCTATTTAACACGACCACCAATGTAATATCTCAAGGAAAGGTTAGACGAGGCAGCTGGGCTGCATACTTGGACGTCGAGCACCCAGATATTGAGGAATTTCTTCAGATTAGAAGTGAAGGCCACCCAATTCAAGACGTGTCCTTTGCTGTGTGCATAGGAAACGACTGGATGAAGTCTATGATTGATGGCGACGGGCAAAAAAGAGCCATTATGGCAAAAATCCATAAGAAGAGAAGTGAGACAGGCTATCCTTACATATTCTTCACGGACAATGTTAACGATCAGAAGCCTCAGTGGTACAAGGACAAAGGCATGGTCATTAAACACTCTCAGTTGTGTGCTGAAATTATGGAGTATACAGATGACAAAAAATCTTTTGTCTGCTGCCTGTCTTCAATGAATGCTCTACACTTCGACGAATGGAGAGGAACAAAGGCCGTCGACCTTCTCGCTACGTTTTTGGACGCTGTTTACTCTGAGTTCATCGAAAAGGCCAAGGATATTCCATTCATGGAGAAGGCTGTTCTGTTTGCTAAGGAGCATAGATCTATCGGTGTAGGCGTGCTAGGTTATCACTCTCTCTTACAAAAGAGCGGTATACCATTTGAAAGCATTTACGCTAGGTCTGTGAACAAGCAGATATTTAAGGAGATTAACATTGGTTGCGACCGAGCAAGTCAAAAGCTTGCCTACGAGAAAGGCTCTCCAGAAGTATTAAAGGGTTATCACCGCAGGTTTAGCACAACCATGGCCGTAGCTCCAACTACGTCGTCCTCCTTCATACTGGGTCAGGTGTCTCCGTCTATTGAGCCGTTGCAGTCTAACTACTTTACAAAGGACTTAGCCAAAGGCAAGTTCAGCTACAAGAATCCATATCTTAAACAACTTCTTTCTGAGAAGGGCAAGGATGATGCGTCTACATGGAAGGACATCATGATGAAAGGAGGGTCGGTACAACATCTAGACTTTCTTACAGAGGATGAAAGAGATGTATTTAAGACGTTTGCTGAGATATCTCAAATGGAAGTCGTCCAGCAAGCTGCAGACCGTCAGAAGTTTATTGATCAAGGACAGTCTCTAAACGTTATGATAAGTGATGACGTGCCTCTGAAAGACATTAACAAGTTGGTTATCAAGGCTTGGGAGTTAGGTATTAAGACTTTGTATTATCAGCGAGGTGTAAACAAAGCGCAGGCTGTAGGGCGTGACATCCTCAACTGCGCGGTTTGTGAAGGTTAACTATCTTTGTAGGGTTACGCAGGGATAGTTGCTGCGGAACTTCGCTACTGGAGGAGGGGGGCAATCTTAGCCCTCCTCTTTCTTTTTTCTTTCGTACATTCGTAGGTGATGAAAACCAATATTACCACTCTTCTCTTGATGCTTTGTTTTGGCCTTAATGGTCAAGAATGCCTGCAGATGATACCAGAGGTTAAGACCATGGGTATCAGTAAATTAAGTTACGATTTTGATGATATTCAGATCGAAACTCTACCCGTTGTGTTTCATGTAATTCACACGGGGTTGGGCGATCCCAACAACATATCTGACGAGCAAATTATCTCACAGGTAGACGTCCTAAACGACTCATTTCTTGACAGCAAGATTCAGTTCTGCATGGCCAAGCGAACTCCTAGTGGAGTCCCAACAAATGGTGTCACTCGGTTTGATGGCGGAATATGGAGCAGCTACATAGAAGACGGAGTAGCACAGGGGAGTTCAAGCGGAATTGAAGACGCAACGCTTAAGGCTTCGGTTGGGTGTTGGAATCCTGATGAATACATCAACATATACGTGGTGTCTGAGATCAACGGGAACAACGGTCAAAGCGGTACTCAGGGATACGCATACTTAGGGCCCACTGGTGACTGTAGGGACGGAATCGTGGCCCTGTACAATACAGTAGGCAACGTTGGAGAGCTTAAGCAAGGAAGGGACTTGGGTTACACGGTCGTCCATGAGGTTGGCCACTACCTTAGCCTTTACCACACCTTCTACAACAGCGGCGACTGTGAGGAGTCTAATTGTGAAACACAAGGCGATCGGGTGTGCGACACTGCCCCTGGACCCGCTACAAATGGATGCTCCAATATCTGCCCCGACATTGAAGGAACCAACTACATGGACTACTCTTCTCAGAATTGTAAGATAGAGTTTACAGAGGGTCAGGCGATACGGATGCACGAATCCCTCCAAGGGCCCAGGTCTTTGCTTGTTGTCTCACCTGCTTGCCTGCCTGTGGTTGATTATGACATGACCCCCACTTCGGCTATATATCAAGACCAGTGGTGTACTCCGTATCAGGACATCTGGGTCGTTGTGGTTAACCAAGGAGTCCTGTCTATACCTTTCGTTGATGTGACCCTGTATTGCAACGGTCTAGAGTATCTAGAGACAATCTTTGATGTGAGCCCAGGCAGCTACTCTGTTATGTTTGAGCAAGTGTACGTGGAAGAGGCTCAGATGTTTGAAGTTCAGACAGCAAGCTTAGATTCCTACCCAGATAACGACTATGCTTCTTGGCCCCTAGAGACCGTACAAGGGGACCTACTTACACTATCCGCAGACATAGACGTCTTCTCGAATGAGCATAGCTGGATGCTACTGGATCAGAACGGAGACATCGTAATGGAGGATGACTACGATTTCAACGAACAGGGATTCTACTACTATGAGGCTTGTGTGTTTGATGGCTGCTATACGTTTACCGCAGAGGACTACGCGGGTGATGGATTCTGTACGGTAGACCTAGGCGGAGATGGAACGTGTGATATTGGGAGTTATGGATACTTCGCCACAATCAATCAAGACACTATCATCAGTATGCCTTTTGGATTTGAGTTCAGCGACTTCACTCAGGACTTCTGTAACACCCTTCCAGCATGTGAGTTAGACTACGACGGAAATGGTTCCATTGGAAACGGAGATATCTTGGTTATGCTCAGCGAGTGGGCTTGTGACTTTGCTTGTCAGACAGATCCCAACAACGACGGCATCGTGAACGTAAGAGACCTTCTGTACATGCTGTTTAACGTAGGTGAATGTGACGTAGAGATAGAGGACGACTTCTCTGTCGGTACATATATAGACCTTGTTGTAGATGACGGCATTAGCCTTGGGGGAGGGTCTCCACGAATCTTTGATATTCTTGGCAGGGAAGTTGATAAACCTTTTGATCAGCTAGCATCAGGCGTTTACATCCTTAAGTGGAAGAACAAAACAAAAAAAGTATTTGTCCAATGAAGAGACTAATTCCCTTTCTTATACCGCTTCTTTCTTGGGGGCAATGCGACATGGAGATCATCGGGTTCAACCCCATCTCTACTGACTTAACTATCACAGTCAACGGGGCGCAGTGTGGTACACCAGCAGACAGCATAGGTGAATTTCTCTTGGCCCTTACGTTCAACCCACCCCTAGACGACAACCCTTTTCCTTGTTTCTACGATAACGGATGGGCACTACTCAACTTCCCCTTGGACTTCCCTGGGTTTGAGATAGGTCAAGGTCCTGACAACATCTTGCAGGCAGGTGACACCATCACGTTCAACCTACTTGACACTCCTTGGGCTGGTAGCGGTGCTGCTCCGTGCTGGATAGACATCTTTCAAAGCGGATCGTACTACGAAGAGTGTTTGGTCATGAACGTATGGCAAATCAATGACAGCGACGACATCACTGGAGAGCCAGGGCTTGGAGGGTTCCCATACCCTGACAATGATATCTTAAACAACTGGGTAATTTGGTCGCTCAATGGGGCATGTGACCCACCGCCACCTCCTGTCGTATATGGATGCACAGATATGTTTGCTTACAACTACAACGAGTTCGCCACGCATAGCGATGGTGGTTGTATCTACCAAGGGTGTCTAGACCCAGAGGCCTTGAACTACTGCGAAGAGTGCACGGTAGAGGGGGAGTGCCTGTACCTTCCTGAAGAAGGGGAGGATTGCAGTGACCCTCGTGTACATACCCCAAACACTTTTACTCCAAACGGAGATACTCTCAACGATTACTGGAAGCCAGTGACTCGCAGTGAGTGCTGGTGGAGGTGGGAGTGCAGAGTGTACAACAGATGGGGGACGCTAGTGTGGGTAAGCTATGACCCCGAAGATAAGTGGGTGGGCAACAGACTGGGGGCATTTGTGCCCGACGGAGTCTACACCTGGACCATAAAGGCTTCTACCTGGGAGAGCCAGAAGGTTATAGAGATGGCAGGTAACGTAACGATCTTTCGATAATTACTCTACCTTGTTCTTGGCAAGAAGAAGCTTGATCTCTTGAATGTCCTTAAGTAACTGCTTTACGTCAGCCTTAAATTCCGCGTTGTCTGTTTCGAGTGTGTGAACTCTGGCGCTAAGCTTTCCGTAATCGTTTTGGAACTTTATCCAACCCGCCACTAGCGCCCCCGCCACGGACAAAAATTCAAAATGACTCAAGTTTTCCAGCATTATTTTCTTGCCTTTTCAATCGTTCTACCTGCGAAGTATGCACCAAAAGCGGTTAGCATAAGTATCTCAAGCAAAGATACATAAGAATCCTTAACGTTAAAAAGCCAGGCATCCATGCTGTCAGCCACCATAGTCACCATAAACATAATCATAAGAGCAATCAAAGTAACTGGCCTGATGAGCTTAGCAAGCTTTACGTCGCTACCCATGTCAGCTCTCCACCTCTCAGTTACGTTCTCTTGAAACCTAACTTCTGCGTCTACCATAGCTTTCGCTTCGGCAGGATCTACGTCAGGTTCGCTGTCCAACAGATTCTTAACAATACCCAATGCGCCCCTGTCTGGAAGAACATCGCCCATAATTGTAAGAACGTTAGGGGCTTTTGACTTTAGCCATCCCCCTAACTTGGTGTCTTTAATCTTCCTCCCTTCTTTCATATTCGTAGATTTCTTGCATTATTTTCATAATCTCCAGAGTGTGTGACCTGAAGGCTCCGTTTTCGTCCATTTCCTTTACGCCGCTATACTTTTTATTCAAATCATTAAGCATCTCTAATCTTCCAAGGGAGTTAGATTTTAGGTATTCTTCTGTCCCGATAAGCTGTTCTGATTCTATATACCTTTGCTTGCCTGCTACAGCCAAGACTCGGTTAGCTTGGACCACGGACATTCTATGTGTTTGAGACATAAACTCTTCGTCATCCAAGTAGCTGAAGTTAAGTCCCGCCTCCTCGAAGGCTTTCTTTTCCTTTTTTGTTCTGGGGTATGGAGCCTTCATTTTTCTCAACTTGGCGTAGTATGGCGTTGAAACAACGTCGGCGATTTCCTGAGTGTCTTCGTATAGATTCCACACCTCAGAAGATACAGGGTCTCCGTCACCCTGTCTAGCTTTCATTACATCAAACAGGTAGTATCCAGAAACGTCTGGGGCGGTGGAGCCTCTTGGTGTTTGATCTATAGGCTCTCCTTTCCAGTTGACTCTTACAGGTATCCCGTCTGTATTGAATGACCTGTCTCTAACCACATACTCAAAACGCTTTAGAAGCCTTTGCTCCAGTGGCAGGTTCTTGTCGATACGCATGTCAGGCATGTGCTCCCTAGCCATTTTTGAGAAGACAGACAGTTGATTTGGCATCGGTATAGACGAAAGGGCCCTGAATGTAGAATCCAGCCATCTCTCTAGTTTTCTCTCAAAGTCGTCTGAGTCTCCAGAAGCGCTAAGCAACTCGGTGAAGGCGTTAACACCAGCTAGGAAACTTTGTTCCATCATCACTGCAATAGTAGAAAGAGCACTTACTCCAAAAGCATCCCTCAGCACTGTGGTTGCGGGGCTTTCTTCATCAACATCAGACTCATTGTATGTCTGAGCCATGGCACCTATGATGGCACCAGGGACACCTAGTTTTTGGTAACTGATAAAGTAGTCATCTGGCTGGCGTCCTGGGTCTCCACCGTCCATAAGTCTTTGCAAACCAGTGACGTTTATAGAGTTAGGAGGGAACTCCGCGTACATCAAGTTCTTCTCTTTGTCGTCCGTATAATCTACTGGGCCACTTACTAGTCCATTCTTGAGCAAACTCCCAGCGGCGAACTTAATCATTCCACCCATAGTTACTTTTGCAATATTCTCTGCAGCAGCTCTGGTGTCGTTCTTGCTTAGATCCTTATATATTCTAGCAACACCGATTATTGGAGAGGTGTAAGTAAGCGTCTCAACAACAATGTTTACTGGGGTTCTTATGTAGGGTATCTGGCTTCTAACCACAACACTGCCAAGGGTGTTTTCGAGAAGTCCAATAAGATTTTCAGCCGCCCTTGAAGCTGCTGTATCCTCTTGGAAAGTCAACTTTCTTCCTTCACGCTCTGCTGCTTCTCTGTCTTGAGTAGGGGGATACTTGATGTATTTTCTAAGCTCCTCTCCTTCCAATCCCTTCTCTAAACCTTTATTGTAGAGCTCTATACCCTCAACCATTCTCCTGAAAGGGGTGTCCCCTATACCTAGGAGCCTAAACATAGTTTCTGCTGGCACCCCCAGTGTACCCTGAGCAAACAGCTTAGCTCTCTGAGACAAACTTCTAGGGCCAAACATCTCCCTAGCCTTAGAGCCTTCCTTTCCAAGAGGCAACTCTTCACCTCCTTTTATAGCGGACACAATCGATCTAAATGGCGCGAAGCCTCTGTGCATCCTCCACTCAGTAACGTCTTGTCCTTGGCCAGTTGCTATCTCGTCAATAGACTCTATGAATCCAGAACCAAACTTTCTGATTCCGTACATATACGCCTGTAGCGATATCTTCCTTTTAGGCATGTGAGTGCTAAAGCCTAGGAAGTTGAGTGCTTTTTCAACAGGCAGGGCCAACAAGTCTCTAGGAATAATCAAAGAGGCATTGAACATGTTTGCAACAACGTTCGTAAACTGAGACATAGACGTCAGCAAGTTCCCTTGAATCATCATCTTGGCTAGAGTTCCCCAGTCTCTTTCTATTACCGAATTGGCGAAGCTCTCAAGCTGTCTCTCCCACAACTTCAGACGCCTGGTTGCGCCTTCCAGCTCTGGCCCGACGTCTTCTCCCGCGATAGCCTGCTTCATTAGCTCTTTCGCTTGAGCGAGCTTGGTTATGTATTCTTCAGTTATAGACTGTAGTCTAGCCTTTTGCTTCTCTGAAAGTGAATTTCCCTTCGCCTCAACAGCAGTCTCTATGACCTTAGCAAGTCCCTTTGGTGTCGAGGTTTTAAGTTCACCGAAGTGACGAAGCACCCTACCAGCAGTCGTACCTATCTTTCCAAGTTCGTCAACGATGCTTGCCACTTGATCGTATTCACCTCTAGCTACCGATCTATTTATAAGCTCTATACCAGCAAGAACCGACATGTCGTCGTTTCTCATGGATAGCCTGCCGAGCGACTCATCTGTCATAATGGACACTAGGTCCGATGTATCCATTGCCTCTAGCTTCTCCCTTGCAGGCGCAAGCTTCTGCTTAGTTATGTAGGCTTCTGGATTTGACAAGATATCAGCTCTCGCTCCCTCGAACTTAGCCGAAGCCCTTTTGTTGAAACGTCTAGCCTTCCTCTTATCTTTCGGAGTAATGACACGAGAAGCACGTATTAGGTTTTCTTCTTTTTCAAGGTTTGATACATACTCAGATTCGCTAAGCGCCATTGAAGATTTCAAAGGCATAGAGTCATAAGAAGCTTTTAGCGCTTCCGCTGAATCAAATGTTATACCCTGAGCATTCATAAATGAGGCGTAACGCTTAATCGCTTTGTCGTACTTAGGCCCTCTCTTAATTCTTTTCTCTCTTTCTGCGTCTGACTCTTTGAGAGAAGCCTGGATCTCTTTGTCTGAAGAATCGTAGTAGTCTATCTCTCCCCTCAAGTAAACAACGTTACCAAAGACAGTAGCTTCGGAAGCGCCTTTTATTGGTCGACCAGCAACGTCAGTAAAGTAAGGAGACTTTAGGGGGTTGAAGACAGCCTTAACACCATCAAACCCTCCCTCCACAACCTCGGACATTGTAGACGTTTCGAAGGAACCATCTACGCTCGCCATGGGGAACTTGTTCTCCTGGAAGGTAGCAATCTTCTTTCTTGCGTTTTGATTTACAAAAAGGTTTACGTCCTTCACGATGACGGCTGGAGAGTAGGCTAATGCCTCTCCCGAAGCAGACTTCTGATGAAGAGTTTGTACTGGGATGCCAGTGTTCTTTTTAACATTAAGATTTAGCCTGACCCCAACCTTATCTCCCTTCATGGGCGACTTGTTCTTAGCCATTATTCTAGCCGATGTCGCGTCCATTTGCAACGCTAGACCAACAGCAGGGTTCTCTTCAAAAACCTCAGTCATCTCCCCAAAAGAAAACTCTTGTCCAGAAACGGACAATCCGTTTACTTCTTCCCAAGATCTTTGACGATACAACTTACTTTCTGTCGCTGGTTCTGAGTTTGACCTGTTAAACGGTATAAGAAGCTGAGACTGTCTTTCCAAAGCTTTCTCCTGGGAGGCTGTCATGGCTGGCTCCATTACGTTGGGCTGCATAACCGACTCAATAGAAGATACTTTTTCGTCAACAAACCTCCTAGCATCAACTCTAGAAAGATCTCGATAGGAACCCTCTGCTATGACGCTATCTATTACTGGGGCGTAAGGAGTGTATTTCTTTGGCGCCCTGCGCTTCGCCATTGGGTTTTCACGCAACTGGTTGTAAGCGTACATAACTTGACCAAGAGCTGCTGGAGTTACTTCTGTGTCAAGCCGCCCGCTCTTGTTGATCTTGTCGGCAGTCAAAGAAAGAATCCTGTCTCTAAGCCCTTTTCTTTTTAGCTCAGGGCCTTGATCTCTTCCTATCTCTTCGCCAAACACCTCCTTAAATACTCTGCCTAGAGCTGTTCTGTCTTCGCTAGACAAAGCCTCCGCCTTAAGTTGAGACAACTTATTGATCCTGTCTTTCGGGGAGTCTGACTCTTTGATGCCTGCCCTTCCGAGTATAGCGGCTTTCTTTGTTCCTGAACGAGAAGGACCAGTAGCCTGCATTATCTTGTCATCCAAAGACCTAACTTCCGAACCGACAGAAGCAGACATGTAGTCTCCTACATGGAGGTCTTGAGTTACGAACTGACCGCTAGCGCTCACGTCCATCAAGTTAGTAGCGAAGGTACCAATTTTTGGAGCCTCGATACCTATCAACCTCTCTATTCTCTGCCTCCCAGTAGAAGGATCAATTTCCATAAACTTCTCCTTTATGGCTTTGACATCAATCTTTCCTTCCGAAGTAATGTTTTCTGAGATAATTTTGTTGAAGTTCAAAAGCATCTTACCCATGTTCTTGACGCCCATAGGGTTTAGAGGGGACACAAACCTGTCAAACTCCTCGTGTCTAGAGTTTTTATCGTCCATCAATGCTTTTATGATTGAAGGAGAGATAAATTCGTTTGGTGTGTTCAGATTATAGTTAAGGATAGACTCGTAGAATATAGCCGTAGCCAACTCCACGTTAGGCTCAGCAGTGCTTCTGTTTGAAGTCACCGCTAGAACAGTCATAAAGAGATCTTCTAGTCCTTTTATGTCTGCAGCAGCCTTAGCTGAAACGCTTCCAGTTCTTGCAAGATTAGATCTTACATCTTCAATGAACCTACCAGCAGCAGCCCTTGTGTCCTCGTAGAAGTCTAAAGGATCGTAGTCGCTGTTTTCCCTAACGAACTCCAAGGCCATCGTTAGATCTTCCACGTAAAAATCAGAGTGTCTGTCAACAAGTTCCTGAATTTTTTCTTCTGGAGCGTTCTCGTCTATAACAGAAATACCAAAGGTTTCTGCAGCCATAACCCTTTTGTACTCTTGATTTGATATCCTAGAGGAAGCTCCACACCCTTTTGAGTTTCCGATACCGCAAAGCTGTATGTTCTTCACTTCCTCGAACTCCTCTTCCGTCATTCCCTGAATGTCGTGCACGTCAGCACCTAGCTTTTTGGCGGCGCTCATAAGGGCTGCTGATTCGGACTCGGATATACGACCGTTCTTTTTAGCAGCCGCTACGTCAATAAGCTTTGATTCTCTAGAAACCTTACCCTCAAGAGCCGAGGTGGCGTATTCTGATGCAGCGATAATTGCATCGTAATCCTTAGTGCTTAAGGAGTTAAATAAGTCAACTGGGTTCAGAGGCTTTCCCTGGTTGTCTTCTGGGATCGGAATGTTAAGCATCTTAAGTCCCGCCTCTACCGACTCATAATATGTAACTAAACCCTCCTTTGAGGTGGCTTTGGTTAGAGCCTGTGCAGCGTCTATCGCAGCAACTCTTCTGTGAGCTCGGTGCTTAAATCTTTCCCTAGCGCTTTGCATCTTCTCTATTTCTGTCTGGGGCTTTCTAAGCTTCCACTTCATCATAGAGTCAACATCAATTCTAGTATCCGATCCGTCTGTATTTTTTAGATTTACGTCAAACAAAAGCACTGGCCCAGTGCCTTTTAGGGTCGTGTAGTTCCACCATTTGACGAAGTCCCACTTCCCGTTAAAAGTTTTAGATCCATAAGTAGCTGGCATCTCTTCACCAAATCTATTGACCTTGCTTCGCTGAAAGGAAACGGTGAACCCCCCGCTCTCTGGAAGCCTTGCTGGGCTAATGCCCTTAGAAGCTCTCCCTGAAGAAAGATCCGATGAGGCTTGAGAGTCGAGTTGTACGTCACTGACGCTAAATGACTTTCCCTTTTTCAACCCTACGTATCCATCAAGAAGCTTCATGGCTGAATCTTGATTTAGATTTACGTCAAAGCCTAAAGCCCTAAACAACTTCCGAAGGAACTGACCAATCTTAACTTTCTTCCGTAACGAAGGATCCATGGCTACACCAGCCCCAATTTCTTGGATGTATTCATCATGGAGCTGAGCTGAAAGCTCCTCCTTCTTCTCTTTAGAAAGTATACTTGAGCTTTCTATTAGTCCCTGTACATCGCTAATGGTTTCAGCAGAAGATAGGTCTATTGTAGAATAAGACTTAACCTTTACCAACCCTCTTTTAGCAAGAGACGAGTCCCTTCCAACTATTCTTTCGAGTTCAGAAGTCAGAACCGACCTTTCGTTAGCAGGCATAGACTGGATAGCCTTTGTTGTCAGCATGTGACCTACCTCCTCAAGAACTGTTTCTTGAAAGCTTTTGAGCTTCTTTACTCCTTTGGTTTCTTTAGATGCGTTGGCAAGAATCTGATCTGGAATCAAATGAATGCCTTGACCAATAAGCGCTATGCCTCCAGCTCCAGGCTCTACAAGATCGCCAGACTCCTTGCTTAGGTGAACCCTTACGTTGTTTCCATCAGACAATGCCTTTACAACTGTGTTCAAGAATCCAAGCTCCTCTTTGGACAAGTCAGGCAGCTGCTCCTCAGTAAAGGCAGAAACCTCCCCGCCAACAGTAATGTCAGCGTACTGACCCTCTATCCCTCCACTAAGACTAGAGGAGGAGGGGTCAACAGCTTCTGCTGAAGTAGCCTCTGGTTGTTTCGAAGACACAAGACTTCTTATGTCTGAAACTCTTTCCTCTTCTGATTTCGCATTCTCTAGAGGAGTTCCGTCACCTCCAGTATCTACCTCCTCAAAGGTCTGTAGGTTGAAAACGCTCTTCTGGTTGTATTGCTTACCTAGCTCTACGGCTGAAGCCTCGTCAACGACAGAGCTGATGTCTAGGTACGTCTGACCGCTCTTAGCGTCGAACCAAGTCCCTATAGCTAGGATGTCTCCGTTACCGTCTAGAAGGTCCTTGTTCGCCTCCTTAAAGGCCTCTAGCTTTTCTTCTGTAAGTTCTCCATCAAACACCTCGCTTCTTTCTGGGAAGATGCTTACTGAAGATCCTGGCTGTCCCGCTGCGTTTGTCCCGTCCAACTTAAACGTAGAACCCTGCATGTCTGGGTCCGCCTTATGATCTTTAACTTGAGCACTAGCCGACCAAGAGGCGGATACGCCTTTTGACTCCATAGCTATAGCTCCCTTCTCTACTATCTGTTTTGCTTCTGAAAACTTTGTAGTAGCGAACTTACCATGGACGACGTCTGTCTTAGTATTCATAAGCTCCGCAGCCTCCAATCTAGCGTCAAGGAGTCTGTCCCATGTCTCTTTAGTCGGGCTTGTTTCAAAGGCTTTCGTCAGAGTTGATATACTCACTCTTGCTGACTTAAGCTTTTCCGATCGATCCTTGAACTCGTTTAGCATTTCAGAAGATCTTTTAAGACCTTCTTTGTCTCCAGCCTCCTGCTGCTCTTCTATGGTTGATTCAAGGGTGCTTTGGTCTGCAGCTAGTTTGGCTTCTCTTGAAGCTATTGTGCTTATTGCTACTTTTTGATTTTGCTCTGGAGTAAGCTTAGTATTTATGTCCGCATTTGACTCTTGTATCTCCCTCGCCTTAGAAAGCAGAGATTCTGCTTTTTTAGCAGCCACATCTCTATCGTTAGCCTCAACAGATTCGGTGTCGTTAGCAATCCCTACTTGCTCTACGTATTGCAAGTTCAGTTTCTTTAGCCTGTCGTAACTCTTCTTATCGGCAAAGCTTAGCGCCAGCCACCAGTCAGAACGAGCGTCTAACTCCTCTTGTCTACGCGACTCAAGAAGGGTTTTTTGTTTTTGAAGTCCCGACAGCTGATCTGGAGATGCGTTCTTTATCCTATCCTCTAGCTGTTTTAGCTGAACCATAGTCTCCGAGGTACCAGTAACAATATCGACTCTAGACTGTGCGTCTACACGAGCGCTGTTTCTTAAGCTGCCCATCCCGTCAAATCCTACACCCAGTCCCGCACCGCCAATCCAAGCCTCAACCAAGCTATCTCCAAATTCTTCAAGACTTGGACCTTCCACCCCTAGGGCTACATCCGTCCCTGTCGCTATAGCCTCAGCAAATACCTCTTCAAATCCTTCGGAGTTTACGTTTACGCCAAACTGTGCTAGCCTGTTTGAAACATAACTCCTCAACACAGAACGACCCTGAGAGCTAGACAATCCTCCCGCCTGAGCAAATGCAGCTCTTGAGGCACTAGTCCTAGCCGCTAGGTTTCCTGAAAAAGAAACTCCCCCGCTTAGTCCTTGGATGCCTCTACCGACGGTACCCATGGCAAATTCACCCACCCCAGTGCCTACGGCTGACAATGTTCTCTCGGTGTCATCGTCATATATAGGCTCTAGTCCCTTAGAGACTCTTTCTTCATCAATGGTTTTCTTGGATGCGAAATCAGAAATACCAGCACCAACCGAAGCCAAAGCAAGGCCAGCTATCCCCGCCCCTCCAGGGACGCTTGCTGCGAGCATAAGTGGTGCTGACTCAGCCAACATGTTTGCCTGCTGCCTGAAGAAGTCCTGAAAGTTTCCGCTGGTTAGGGACTGAGTCATGTTCTGACCAAATGCAGTCATTCTAGACCTTTTTACTTCATTGTAGTAGACGCCATAAAGTCTTTCCTCTTCGTCAAAACCAGACAAAGCATACGACAGGGGGTTCATGAAGTAATTATTCATGCCTAACTCAAAAGACTCCATAAAGTCTTTTACAACTCCTCGTTCTTGATACCTGTTGTCTCCATCCAGCGCTAAGTCCAACCCCCAGTTCTTGTAGTAGTAATCGCTTAGCTGTGTCTTCTGCTCGTCAGACAAAGATGCGCCGCCATTTGATTGCATCCACTGCTGAGCTATGGTCTGAGATGCCTGAGCAACCTCGCTAGCCATCTCGGCCTCTACGAAACGACTAAGATCTTCTTGAAGCATCGCCTCGTCATAAACAACATTCACTCTTCTTGTTCCGCCTCCATCGGTCATCGGCTCGTAGTTTGACCCAGAGACTTTACCGATTTTGACTCTTAGCTCCTTTTCTGCGTTCTTGTACCTTTCAGTAGCCTTGAACCTTTCTACTCTTGAAGAGACGTCCTCCTCAAAAGCCTTTGCCATCTGACTACCTTGATTAGCCAATCCTTCAAGCCCTATCTGCTTTTCAAGGTCGTCTGCCTGTATAGCGGCATTCTTTATTGCGTCTATCGACTGAAGCTCAGCCTTGCCTCCAGGTCCGACCTCTTGAAAAAGAGTGGCAAGAGTTCTGTTCTCGACATCATCCTTTGTTTCTACAGGAACTATTTCACCCACGCTGCTTACTCTGGTTCGAGGAAGAGTCCGTGAAGCTTCTTGCCGAGCGAAATCAAGGGAAGTCGTAAAGTCTCTTAGGGCCTCAACGTCCCACCTTACGTCTCCTTCTTTGTTGGGGTCGTAAGCTTCTAGGTATAAGTCAGCTTGTTCGCTACTGTGATCTATTCCAGGCGCAACAAAGTCTAACCAAGCGTCGCTGTCGTTCTGACGGACAGACTCAAGGTCGAAAGAGTTATTGGTGAAGTCATAGTAGTCAAAGACAGTAGCGTTACTAGCATCTATATCGTTAGACTCCAGGAAGCTGTTTCTTGTCTCCTCGTCTGAAGATCTATACCATGAGTTGATATCCGTAGCTTGGTAGAAGTCGTCAAAGGAAAACTCTTCTTGATCAATAGCTGACTCCCCATAAATAAGGTTGTCTGAAAGACGATCGTATACTCCTTTCGCGGTGTCTCTATCGCTCATCTGAAGCTTGAACTGGTCAAAGCTTAGGTCCTGAGACTCCTCAAGGTTAAGGTTTTCGTATATCTGTTTTAGAAACTTATTCTCTTCGTTCATCCTATGTTGCTTTCAGGTTGTTGAATCTGTGCTAGTTGTGGCATGAATGGCTGGGGGTTTCTTTGGTCCTCCGCCAATGGCATAATCACTCCTTTTCTACTAATTGTAGGCACTCCAGATTCGATCCTGAAAGATACATCAGAACTCTCTAGCCCCATCAGGGACTGCTCGTAAGCTTGCCAAGGCATCGCGTCTTTCACCCCTTTGGGCTCGTACACGTTCTTCCCTGACTTATACCGCTTGTACGCGGACATGAACGTCCCCTTCTCCATAGGGTCTTCGGGCGTTCCATAGTTTTCTCTAAAGTATTTCTTGCTCATCTCAATGAATTGAGCAAGCATCTCAACGAGTTGTATGTATTCCTGTTCTCCTGCATCGGAAGAAACCATACCCTCTATAAAGGACTCATCTGACAACTGGTAAGCCCAGTCGTTGGCGATCTTTCTGTCTCTGCCAAACATAGTGGCCTCGTCAGTGTAAACCTTGTGAGCAGCTTCTATAAGCTCCTCGTCTGTAGTTTCTACAACACCGCCCTCCTCAAACCCTTCGTGCTCTTGAATGTCTTCCTCTCCAAGTGAACCAGCGTCTGATTTTGTCTTTCTTTTTGCTCGAAGGTCTTTACGCCCCCTTTTAGCGGCTTCTTTTTCTTCTAGGCTTTTCTCCTTGGCTTCTTCTTTGGCTAGCTTCTCTTCCTCCGTCATTTCTTTCGTGGAATACCTAAATCCAGCCAAGGCATTAGCCGCCTTTGCCATGGCTTCGCCAGCCCAATTTCTGCTAAACAAACCCATTACTTGCTCATTGCTTTGGCGGTGAACTTACGCAAGAGCCTTCTGAACTCAGGGCTTTCTTTAGAGACAGCCTTGGCTTGAGATGGGTTAAGAATAACCTCACCTCCAGTGGCCTCCCCTACTTTCTGACCGTCTTTCACTAGGTCGATGGGATTGCTTTCGTGACTAAACTCCCCAGGAGTAACCATCCCGTTTCGGCCAGACAACTGCCCTATTCCTGAAGCGATGGTCTGGCCTATAGCTTGACCCATTTGTCCCTGCCCAGTAATACGAGCCAACTGAGCATCGTATATAGCTTGCTGAGCAGCGTCTTGACGACCTCTAAGTCTTTGTTGCTCAGACATGTACTGTTGCTGTTCCAGAGCCACGTTTCTATCCGCCACACCCTGCTGGAGTCTTGCCGCCTCACCGAGCGCCTTCTGTTGCCTTTGAGAAGCTCCAATTTCTATCTGTTCCCGCTCTGCAGCGGCTTGGGCACTCATCTTTTGAGCCCCACCCAACACTGCTTTAGCGCCGCCGCCCTTCAATGCTGCGATTGTATTCGCCTCTCTTTGAAGCTGTTCTTTTCTTAGAAAGTCTGACGCTGGGTCTTCCTTCATCGCGCTGATGTATTTCTGATACGCGCTTCCTAATTCGTACTTAGGTATATCCCCCAAGCCAGAGAGCCCTTTCTCTGCGTCCGCCATTTCTCGATTGGCAAACCCTAGCTGAGCCTGCATGGCTTTCTTAGCCTGACTGTTCGAGTAAATAGATCCGCCTATATTGGCGGCCATCATAAGACCTATAGTGATTGGATCCATAATGCAAATATAGTTATTCTTGGCCTAATGCGTGATTAAGCTTAGATTCGGTTATGTGAGTGTTTATACAGTAAAGCTCTGTGGCTGAGGTAGAACTGTTAGACATGTCTATTGTGGCGTACTTGCCTCTTAGTTTGTCTCCGTCTACCTGCTTCGATCCTTGGGCAAATAACTTGGCGTCGTTAAGAACAACAGACTCATCGAGCGTTCCGTTGATTGTTATCTGGCCCCCAGAAACCGATGTTATTACACATGTGCTTACGCTTGTGCAGGCTTTGACCAGCGCTGACCCAGACAAAACATATAGCTCCATCCCTAGTATGGGGCTTTTGTTTAGGTCTATATTAGACACGGTGACGGCTGAAACACCTGCCGATGGAGTGCCATTTACAAGTCCCGCAGACCTTATTTGAGAAGAACTGTTAGAGGATGTGTCACCCCCTATAGAACTATACATTTGTCCTTCTTTCTCTACAAAATTATGTGCATTAGAGGTTTGGCCTGAGTCTGTGGCTATAGATGTTGAGGCCCACGTCTTGCTTCCTTCAATCGACAATGCGTCGAAGCACTTCTCTAGCGAAGGGTTTAGCTTAGAAACAACCCTTAACGTTGAGCTGTTTGCAACCCCATAAAACTTATTCCTGGGGACCAGCCTATCGTGCTTGTGGACGATAGCACTCGCAGATTCGGTATTAACAGTAGTTGTCACGTACTTACACGAAATCATGTCTCCATCTATTGTAGCGTACTCGTCGGGGATGAACGAGTGAAGGCTCTGCCAAGCGCGAAGCCTAGTGTTGTAAGAAACCGTAGTGCCTGTGTAAGACCCCACTGGTTTTATGGTTACATAGTAAGTATCTGTTCTAGGGTCGTAGCCACTAGCAACCTTTATCCCTCCAGCGGCTTTAGCTAGGTTTAATTGATCCAAAAAGTATGATGCCATACCCGTGTCCGATATTGGTACGAGCTGCCCTCCTGAGTGCATCATGACTTTGAGTCTTGACGGGTCGACAAAAAACACCTTTCCGTCAACAGACAATACTGATTCAGGGTTGTTTCCACACCCATAATCTCCTGAGTAGTACGTAGGCTGTCCTGTAATATCTGTAGACACCACAAGTCCCGACGACCCTCCTGCGTACTCTACAATGTTCTTTTTTACGGGAACAAACGACATCCTCTCATCTTGTATAGCCATAAGAGAGTCGTCATAGTTGTCTATGAACCTTACCGCCCCGTACTGACTGTCTAAGCTAGAAAAGTTAGCCAAAGAAGCGTTAAAGGAAGACAAGCCTAAAAGCCCTGAGTCTTCCACAAAGGCGTCACTGTACGTAATTCCGTTTTGAAGCTTTCTTGTCACCTCGTTTCTAAATGGTAGATGTGCTCGACCCTTGGACCAGTTATTGGAAGGTGATGCCTCGGAAGGTTTTAGCGACTCAACACTTCTTACTATATAGCTCCACTCTCCTGGGTTAAAGGGGCTATCCCAGTCGTTGTTCTGAGTGTCATACTTACCTGTAATAAGAGATACTGGTCTAAGCCAAACATCACCGTCAAGAATGATATCAGGGCCATAATTGCTTAATGTCCAGTTCTTGTATTCCCTTAGCCTTCTCGACTCCCCTACTTCGTAGTAAAACTTGTCACCCATAGACTTTCTTGGAGTAAGTATCTCTACAATGCTTTTTCTACCCCAGTAATTTAAGGCATCAGACCCTCCACTTCCCGAAGGGTATCCGATTGAGCTTCCTGTTTGAGCGTGATATACGTGCTGAAAATCAAACCCTGTATACCTTTCTTGACCAAAAGGCCCAGTTCCTGCATCTATCTGAGGTGCAGACAGTATGACGAATGTTCCTTCGAACTGTTTCGCTGCTGCTGGGGATGAAGATGGATCGACGCTGCAGCAAGGGTTGTCTGCTGCACTGCTGTAAGTCTCTACGCCTGTAACATCAAACTCTATAGCGTGGGCATAGGTGTTTTGGCCTCCTTGATTTACAAAGGCAGATGCCGTGACCATACCTTCTGTTGTAGTGCCGTTGTCGAACTGAATAACTTTAAGCTTATCTCCTTTGGTAAAAGAGTAATCCCTTGCGTTATCGGATCTCTCATTGTATATATCCAAAGTTTTTAGAGAGACATATATCTTGGTGTCCGTCGTGAGTGCCGTAGGGTTATTGGTTCCTGGCTCATCGACAGGAACGTAAGCTCCGCCTGTCGTGTATTGCACGAAGTCTTGATAGCTATTGTTTTCAGAAACAACAACCTGATATCTTTTAGCCCATGACGGGGGATCTGGGGTGTTGGCAGCGAACGAAACCTTTATGTTGGCAGACCCTAAAGCATCTTCATTATCCACCACCCTTTGCGCTGCGGTCTTTATATAGGATGTCCCAAGCTCACAAACAAAGCTAGATCTACCGTACTCGTCGTAATACACAATACCCACGTCGTAAGTACTGCCAGACTTAAATCCCGAAGCAACTGTAGGGCTGTACCCAGAAGAAGCTCCTGCTGTGTACGAGAAGTTAAATCCATTTCCCCCGCCAGTGTAGTCGTACACAAGGGCGGCTTGATTGGATCCCAACGATACAGTATTCTTTGAAGGAGCGGTGCTCACTTCTTCTGTTTGATTGTCGGCCAGTTGACCTATAGGCCTTAGAGTAGTATCCTCTAAAAGCTGAGTCATGTCTATGTCCGTAAGTCTAGGCTTTACAGTGAATGTGGCATACCCGTGAGTCCCGTCTGGGGTTATGTCATCGTTACTAAACGTAGCAAACGAGTAAGCATCAGTATTGTTGTTAAGATAATCAAACTGACTTGCAGTTGGAGACAGGAAGTCGCGAGTGCTTATTTTCACTTGGTCCGCTGCCGAAAATTGCACCTCAGCGCCATAGAGCTGTCCGTATACCTCAGGTGCCCCAGAACCTCTAGACAACCACTTTTTCTGACCAGAGATAGACTCTATCTTGTCGGCCAGTTGCCTCCCTATGCCCGCAACAGTAGTTGCAGCAGCCGTGGTTACAGTTGCGGAAACTACAATAGCCCCATCAACAGATGTTCCTATGGGTAAGGTTTGTGAGTTGGTTACGGACGCCGTAGCGTCACCAAATGTTACTGTGTCTTTTCGTATAGTGTTCGCCCAAGCATCATTATCTGTGGTGCCAAGGGCCCAGGAAAAAAGATCTGAAAACGCATTCCAAATCCCGCTGTCATCGTCGTATTCGTAAGCGATGTGGTGATCAAAACTCACACTAGCAACAGGGCCGTCTGATTTTGACACCGTTCCTACTGGGTCATACGAGAAGGTTACGTTGATGGTTGTCCCCGTTGGCACCACGGTTTCTTTGTCTGCCGCCGCCGACCCAGGCTCGAAATCGTCGAAAGAGGTACCCGCAAGAAGGTCTATTGTAATATCATCGCCCGAGACTGCAGCTATGTTGGCTGTACTGTCAAACACGTCCTTAAACCCCTCATCCGAAGAGTATTGCACCGAAAGCGTGACTTTTGAGGAGTCGAGGGTGATCTTGTCTCGACCCTCCTCGTAATTAGAGTAGAAGAGTCTGTTGTTTGTAATCGCTTGTCCCTCGGCCTTCAGAGGTACGTTATCGTATGTTTTGTTTACGGTGTTTTGATCAACAGCCCCGTAGTTTTTTGTATTGTAAAACAAGTAGGTCCCAGCACTGCTGTTGTATACAGTCCTAGACTCGCCATATATTTTTTGAGTTATAGACTCTGAAGGATCGAACTCATCTATCTTTACGAAAACGCCATCGTTTCCGTCCTTAGCAAGGATTCTTAAGTATTTTACATCAGGAACATATCGGTCGTCTCCACTCGAAGGAGAGTAGTTAAGGGACAGCCTAAGAACGTTATGAGTATTGGCTGGCTGAGCTCCGCCTGCAGAGTTTAAGCCGTCGTAAGACGAGGCGTCAGATACGGCTAGTTTAGAGTACATAGATATAGCCGACTCTTCGCCGTCTGTATACACCAGCTGAGTCGCAAACTGAAAATACCTATCTCTAAAGTTGTTTGCTCGAACGTCTGCATCTGTTTCGAATGCAAACTCTATCGGCATTTGCGGCGCAGGCTTCGCAACGGACAAGGCTTTTTCTAAGTCAGCATCCGACAAAACAGAGTAATCGTTCGCTAAAGCCCTGTCTACGTTGATTTTTCTAGGTGGGTTGCTGTTGTCAGTAAAGTACAACAATGACTGAATGGTACTACTTCCAGAGAAATTAGAAGAAATAACATCAGCCTTTACTGTGTGATCGGAGGAGAAGTTTAGGACACTAGAAGCAAGGACTGTTGTAAAAGAGTGAGTAGAGGCCTTGTACTTGATAATTCTATGGTTTGTACTAGAGTTGTCCCTTACGAAGAAGTACACCACAGAGTTGGTTTGATCTACACAGCGACCAACTACTGTGTAGTTTCCAGAGGCTTCAATAACCCCAATGGCCGCTGATGTGCCGTAGCTATTTTTAAGAACACCCTCCGTGCCTTCGCCTCCTTCAGCCATGGTTACGTTGAGAGCATCGATCATGTCACCTTCCTGAACAAGACGCTCATCAATATCTTTTACCAGTTTCCTGGGTATAATCTTATCAATAGCCATCAGAACTTAGGAGATTGTCTGTAGTTTTTTCTAATAACTGTCAGAGCATCTTCCTTTGAGAACGACTTCATTCTTGAATTAGCCAGTCTTCTTTCGTTGTAGTACTCAGCTCTAGCTCTCTGCTTCTCAGAGATGGGAACGATAGACTTCTTGTCAATAAGCTTGTAGTACACGTAAGACCTAATAGCTTCTTCAGCGTAAACGTGTACATGGGGGTTTAAGGACCTAGCCTCGTCGCAGACATACTCTATCACCACCTGATTGATTCCGTGCCCAGGAAGCATCTCTATGCGGTCCTGATCGTGGTTTAGTCTGTACTGAGCCCCGTGGTGGCCGCCTCCAAACCCATACAACCTACCAGAACTTCCTTGGTAGATATAATTTCTAAAAATGTAAGAGTCCATGGTCTCGCCCAAGGGGTCTCCTATGTTGGATGTTGAGCCTGTAGCCGTCTTGGAATCAACAAGGTCTCTAACACCGTCTCCATCCGAATCAAACGTATCTCCGTCAGAGTCAGTCTCGTAAACTTGAGACATATTTATGTGCTTGTTCTCGCCTATGACCCTTACGATACCATCTCCTCCGACAACCCCAATCTTGACAAGGTCCACGAAATCGTCAGGCAGAGGGACTGTATTGTTCGTTGTGTCGATATTTAGCTTTAGAGACTTTACTCTCTTCATCATATCGAATCCTATGTCTCTAATACCACGAAGAGCAAGGTTTCTAATCGTGCTCTCTGCGGTGTTGTTTAGGTAAGTCTCATCGTTGACGAGAAGCATGATATCTGCAACAATATCATCCAGGTGTATGTGATTCCTCGCCATTATCTAATCTGTTCTTGTTTTAGCGATGCTTGCTCTGCGTTAGCATAAGAAGTTACAAATTGATCCCTCATGGAAACTCCTGCAAGTTCTGCCATCTCCATGACGACGTCATTAAGATACCTGTCTGGCAAGTCAAAATTCCTTGCTGTTGTGGCATCAAAGACCTCGATGTTAGAAACCGTGGTGTAGCTATACTGAGGTAGCGTTGTTTGAAAGGTTCCGCCTGTGTCTACACTACCAGCCCTTCTGTAGTATCGAATCCTAAGCTTCTTTATGTTCTTAGGAAAAATTTCTATATCTCCAGCAACAAGAGCTACTGGGTACTCCTCTGAAGGGGCTGACAACGTGCTGTTTAGTATTCGGCCTATCTTTTCTTCATCGTAGCACAACTCCACAGGGCGGCTAGTACTAAAGCCCATGAGAAGAGCTCCAGCTGTTTCACCGCTAATGAGTCGAAACATATCACTAGGCTTAGAAAATATAGCATCATTGTCGCTTAAAGTGGCTGCTTTAGAGTAGTGAGATAGATCTTCCCTAATTACTTTCGTCCTTGAGTATCCACCCCCAGCATCAACGCCTCCCTTTTTCTTTAGTGTTCCGACCTCGACGCTGTCGAAAATCCGAGAGTATACTCGCATCTGAGCCACCTGAGCATAGTTGTTGAACATGCTAGGTGTAATCATTCCTTTCTGATCCTTGTTCAGAAGGTCCTTTAGCGTTTCATATACGGTTTCTACGCTTACCATGCGGTAAATATACGAAAAAGAAAAGCCACCTCTCGGTGGCCTTCTTGTTAGCTCAACTGCCGCTCCATCTCTGCGGCTACTGTCGATCCTTGTTCTGTCAAACAGAATCTAACAAAGGTGTCCGTAGGGTCTTTGCCAGGTGGCACCGTTATGATGTTTTTGTTGGTGTCGAACCAACGAATAGAATCTTCGTGGATAAGGATAATCTGCATCTTCTCAGCTTGCTTGATTGACGCCTTCATTGCGACGATTGGATTATCAAAAGCCTTGATAAATGTATCTGGAGCTGATTTAGCTTTTACGATGAGGTCGTGCTTAATTTCGTTGACAGCCCTATCAATGTTGATGTTGAAAGAGATAGCTACAGCCAGCAAGTCATCAAGGTCTTTTGTTCTGATAAGAGACACAGCGTCCATAACCAAGAACTCTCGATCCACACTTACCTCTGCCTTCTTTTCTTTCTCGACAACTCGAAACTTAGAGCCTCCGTTTTTCTCATTGTCTGGGTGCTTACTCATAAACTCCATGAGGTTTGGCTGGGTTCTACGAACCATCATCTTTCCTAAGCGGAAAACGATAGGAGTCTTTACTGACTTTTCGTTTTGCTCATCTTTGTAAATGCTTGGCTCGTTCTCGCAGTACCGTATCTCTCGAACCATGTCTGCCTCCTCGTCGTAAACAGTTACACCTGTCTGCATAAGCATCATCACGCCTCTAGACCTGGTAGCCTCGTACTCCAAGGCTTGTGGCATCTCTTTGCGTTGAATAGATCTTTTAGCCTTCTTGGGTGAGGCTGTTTCTGCTACGGGCTTGGCCGCAGGCTTTCTTCCGCGCTTGGCGGGTGTTGACTTCGTTGTCATTTCTAATGAATTAAATTATTGAACAAAAGTAGTAAAAGAGCAGGAGACCTTTTCTCCCGCTCAGTTACCGATTAGTCTATTAAGCTGCAGCAACCAAACCGAGAGCAATAAGGGCGGCTCTGAGGTCGTTAGCGAGCGTCTGAGTGGTAGCGGCATCAGTCCCAGCAACAGCAACAGTGGGCTGAGCCACAGGGGTCGTGTTGTAGAATCCTACGTTACCTTCAACTTCAACAGTGCTGGAGAAAGTCGTAGCGTTGGCTACCGTGCCTCCAGTAAAGGCGGTTGAGTTTGTTTGATCCTGAGTGAACATTCTCCATGACTCACCAGTCCAGATGAAAGTACACGACTCATTAGCTAATCCGAGAGCGATAGAAGCAACACTGCCAGAGTCGAAGTCCGTGGTAGGATCGACCGTGACAACATTCGTTGCATCTGTCTTGATTACAGTAACGATTGTTCCAGCGTGTTCAGCGTCACCGAGCGTGATGGTAAAGGCACCACCTGCACCAGCAGCCGTCACATAGCTAGTCAAACCGTTCCAAGAACCAACAGACGACAACGGCTGCACCGCACCATCAAGAATCAAGGGAAAAACATGTTTAGACATTTGTTGTTTTTTTATGGTTTGAGAGGGGCCGAAGCCCCCCTCTCCCCTGATTTATAATTACTTAATGATTACGTGCTGGTTTGCAGCGCGAGTCACGAGGTTGCACTCTGAGCGGTAGTAGAACTCAGCCACGTCCTTAGACATGTTGCTGTGTCCCAAAATAGATCCGCGCACCCAGTGCTCCATGTCTCTGCTGTAACCGCTTGCACCCTTGTAGTTCATCTCCAAAGCTGGAGCCTTCATACCAGTGCGAGCGTCAGTCACTTTTGTCATTGGAACCATAGCTCCTTTGTAGTGACCGCTCAAACCACCAGTGGTTGGGTCGTTCAACAGCTTCCAGTCGTGCTTGTGGAACGTGTATCCGCCACGAGTAAATGACTTAAAGCCGAGCTTCACAGCCATGTCAGCGTCGTTGTTAAACGCACCGAACTGACCAGCCAAACCAGCTGTCATCTGAGTAGCAATACCCTGAGCCAACAAGTCGTCGATGTCCAAGGAAGCCTTTCTGTTCAAGTACATAGCGTACTCGGCAGGAGCGCCTTCTTTGTCCAATTCGAGGATGATCTTGTCAAAGTCAGACAAACCAGCAAAAGTGCCTTGGTTTCCACCTGACACGTCAGCCACCAAGCCTCTGTCTTCCACAGCAGCGAAGTAACCTTCAGAACCAGTGAACTTATTGTCGTTCCCAACGGTAACACCACCATCCGCTGGACGCCTCTCTCCGAAGAGCATCATCATCTCTCTCTTGTCCATAAACTTCTTGCGGGTATCTTGCTCGCCCTTGACGTACCATCTGTACTCACCTCCTCCGAGGTTCACCCAGCCAATGTTAGTGGCTTGAGAACCATTTACGGCGTAAGTCTCTTTGATGATCATGTAAGGGTTGACACGCTTGGTTACGTCAGTAACGAAGAACTCTGAAGGTTGCTCAGATCCTTGTCCGTACAAGTTTCCAATTATAGCTGCCTTCTGAGTTACAGTTTGTTCAGCCATAGTCAATCCGTCAAGCGATTTAACTGTGTAGCTAGTATCAGAAGCCTTAGCGCTGACCACGACTCTACGCCCGTTTTCGAGCAAGAGGACGTCGTTCAATCTAACTTGATGAACGTTGCTAGCTGCTCCTGTAGCTGGATCGTTTACAGACTGAGGGCTGATGGCCATGGTTGCGTCGCCAGTCGTTGTAATAGCTCCAATGCTAGCAACCTGAGCGAAAGGATGCAAGCGTCCTTCTTCCCACCACTGTACTTCGTCGTTGACACCAGCGTTCTTTACGGCTCCTGTGAGCTGCAAAAAGCCTGTGATGCCTTGATCTCCGAAAGTGTTGACGAGGAGGTCGCGGTTGTCTGGTTTGTTGTAGTCTAGGAGGTCGCCCAAAGACACGTATGCGTCTGGGGTGGCCTTCAGTCTTGGGGGCTTGTTAGTGCCCAAATTGGTGGTTGCTGAACCACCGAGTGTAATAGCGTTTGCCATTTTTTCTTAGTCTTAGATGTTAAAAGTTAGTCTAGAGTTCCCCATGGCTTCTCTTATTTGTTGAGCCACGGAGTCCGTTTGTTGTTGATTGTTCGTTACTTGCGGTGACTGAGGTGTTACGTTAGCCGCACGCTCTACAATACCTCGTTGACCGTCAGCAAGTCCCTGCTTGTAAATAGATTTTACAATAGAGTCCATGTTGTCGACAACAGCCCTGTGAGTGTTAAGCATGTCGTAATCCCAGCTACCATCCTCCCGAACGTAAGGATCAAAATACTCGTCGAGACGAGCATTCTTTTCGGCTAGGTGAGACTTGTATCGGTCTTCCAAGCCAAACGTAAAACTCTTTCCGTCTCCAAGGTCAAATTCTACTCCTTCGAGATCGTCAAGGTCTTCCGCCATTTGGCCGATCCACTCATCAGTGATGGGTGACTCGTCCTCGTCAGCTCGTTCTGCAGGAGCCTGGTAGGAACCCCTAAGAGCTTCTATCCCGTTTCTTGCTTCTTGAGCGTCTATTTTGAGTTGCAAAGACGAAAGCTTAATATCCTCCTCAGAGTGCATCTCTGGGTTGGTCTTATACTTACCGCCGATCAAAGTATTTACCTCTTCTTGAGAAAGGTTTGGATAGTCGTTAGACATCTTGAATCTTATCGCAGTAACGTCATCCATTTCGGAGGGGTTAAGCGACTGATACATAAACCAATCCTCGGGACTACGACCAGTCGTTTCGACAAAGTCTGCAATCACAGAGATTCTTTCATCGAGCTCTCTTTGCTCCTCTTGTTGTTGAATCGTCAGGTCATCGATTGATCCGACATCTCGCCCAAGCCTTTCGCTTAGGTATGAGAATACAGCCTCTTCGATTTGCTGGTCATCATAGGTCTCTTCTTGTGACTCCTCCATTACGGGAGCCTCCTGTTCAAATGTTTCCGATGCCTCCTCTACAGGGCTCTCTCCGCTTAGGTCCAGTATTTCAGGCTGTTCCTCTTGAACGTTAATCTGATCGACTTCGGCGTCAGAAACAAACTCGAACGAGGGGGTCTCTTGCCCCTGCTCTTCTTGATTAAATTCTTGGTTTTCCATTTTAATTAAATTGATTATCTAGATACGTAGGCAACAGCCGTGGCACTCCCCGCACATTGCACGCTGGAGAATTTTCCGTAGATCGTTTGACCCGCAGCCATTGTAACTGCAGAGCCCGTGTTAGCGGCGTCTTCATATTCACCCGAATTAACCTTGTAGAGTGAAGCGCCTTCTCCTTTTAGAGTTATTGCTCCGCCAGCAAGACACATAACTGCAAAAAAGTGAGACCCCGTAGGGGCTGACGCTTCTGTTGTGTCGGACAGGTGGTAGACCTCTTTAGGAAATTGATCGTGTGGAAATGCCATTATTCTTGTTTTTGCAAATATATAACTTATTCACCTACGGGATTTTGAAGGCTTCTTGTAACGAGACACCCTTCCTTTTTCTCTTTTTTCTTTGGCAGCCCTAGCCTTTTCGGACTTAGACAGCTCTCCCCAAGTAGATGGTGTTTTCGACGAAATTCTTTTGGTTGGACGGAACGTTCTATCACTTCCGCTGTACCCTTCTTTGCCTTTAGGAGTCTTCCATTCCTCTTTGAACCAGCGCTTTAGCGCCAACCCCTTAGCCGTCTTTCTTACCGCCATTACTTCTTCTTCTTATTTCCCCAGTTGGCCGCGCCTACCTTTCGACACTTTGCTAGCGCTCCCGAAGCATAAGCGGAAGGCCACACGCTGTACCTTGCTTTCACCTTGGAGTAACACGCATCTTTTACGGTTCCTCCTTTTTTGTACTTCTTTACTGCTTTAGCCATGGCTCGCTACTTTGAACGAAGCTTTATCTACAGCCCCAGGATGAGGTTTGTAATCTCCAGCCATCAGGTAGTATCTACCAGACTCTTCCATCCAGTGATACCCTTTTGGAGGGGCCACAGACACTTTCTTTTTTCCTACAGAGAGCTTTTCTCCCTTCTTGTACTTTACTGGTTTCATTAGCAGTTCCACTTTCTTAACGCAAGAGCTTTGCGTGTTGGTTTACCATTTGGCTTCTTCATAGGCCCTTTAACGCCACTCATACGCGCACAGAAAGACTTCCTTCTTCCAGCGGCCTTGCTGCCTTTTTTTAGCTTAGACGGAGGTGTCGTCACAGCAGTCTTAAGTTTGCTTCCTGGGTTGGCTCTTCGGTACGCGGCTACGCCTTTGGCTGTAAGTCCTCCAGACCTGCTTTTGTGAACACCCATCTTCATCTTGGGCATCACTCCCTTTTTTCTTACTGCTTTTGCCATGATGCTAATATAATCAATCGACGGTGTTTACTTTTCCGATGCTAGCCGTAGCCAAAGTATTGACTTCTCCAATGCTTGCTGCAGAGACAGCGCTTATGGCGTGAGTATATCCTGATGCTTCGGTGTAAACAATCTTGGGGTCCCTATCAGTACCTGAGTAGTTTGCAAAGGTTAGTCCAGTAAAACCGTCATCAGATGTTGAGGTAGGTGCCACATTTAAGTAGTCATGCGACTTGTCCATTACGCAGATTATCACTACGTCGTTGTTTTGCATGTCTGCCTTCAGGGAAGAGCTCCCGCCAAAGTCATTGTAAGCGTTTTCGTTAAAAGTGTTTTCTGCAAAATCATTTGAGGAATACACCGTAGCGCTTCCGTCTAGACTAGATCCAGAAGAAAACCCCACAATGCTGTCTATTTCTGAGCTTGCTAGAGAAGAATTACCGTCGCCACCAAAGGCTGTACTTTTTACCGCAATCATACTGGCGTCGTCTAAAAGATAGCCGTAGAGCTGAAAGCTCGCTTCTGTAACGGCTCCGCTAATACCAGATGTATCAAACAAAAAGAAAGCTCTACTTATAGAAAAATTAGTTGCCCCTCCTCTTCCAGAACTAAAGCTAGTTCCAACAGCAGAGGATTGATTGATGTCACTACTCGAAAACGATGTTGCTGTAGCTATGTCTCTGGCTGCCGCCCAACTAGACTTTGTCCCGCTCCCTAATCTTCCATCTTCGGTTCCTGAATAAATTAAAGCCATTACGCGGTTACTTCTATAAAGGTTTTGTCTGGATCAAAATATATAACTCCAGTATTGGATTTCACACAATACCCAACTACCCTGACAATGTCGCCATTACCTGACGGAGCGACGTTTGTTATTTCACCAGTTGTGCCGCTTACATAAAGGATGTCGCCCGTTGTAAAGCCTAGGAAGCTAGGGCTTCTTGCAAATCCACGAACAAGGAATCTAGCAGTATCGTCAGCCACAGCTATTCCTAGCATTCCACTAGACGTTGAAGCTGCATCAGCGTCTGCCTCTTCCCACTGCTGACTCGAATCTAAATAATACAGCTTAGCCTGCGCAATGTCACCGTCAACCCCACTGGGGCCGCTTCCAAAATCAACGGCCTCTCCGTGAAACTGATTTGCTCCGTCTGGGAAAGAGAATACTTCAAGACCAGTAACAACAAGTTTGCTTCCGTCAAAGGTTAGGTTAGATTCCGATGCCACTCCGTTGGTTCCGTCGCCAGTAAGTACTGAGTTGGCTGCCAAGGTTGTCTGACCCGTACCGCCAGAAGCCACCGCAAGTGTAGACGACAAACCTGCCGCCGTACCTGTGGTATTCTGGTTAAGAGTCGGCACGTTGTTTGCGTGTATCGTTCCAGCCCCGTCTACCGTGAGGTCTGCAGGAGCACTGGCCGCGATAGTCAAAGTATCTGAAGCCGCGTCAGTAGTAAGCGTTACGTTAGACCCAGCGACGATAGTCATTGTGTCGTCAGCGTTGTCAGCGACGATATTGTCCTGACCAGCTACAGCGTAGTTGGTAAAGGAGTTGGGATCTACACCCGAAGCACCTCTAGC